>JAESGR010000647.1_pt1 | contig 18700 bp, 15 predicted proteins | sample 9269771 | NCBI WGS metagenome assembly JAESGR01 (sample SAMN15739572, study PRJNA653492) | algae metagenome | isolation source: Chroococcus sp. CMT-3BRIN-NPC107 and co-occurring heterotrophs from well... | place: USA: Clark Mountains Wilderness, California | collected 2010-04-18 | reverse complement strand
ACCATTGCGTTGAAGATACTCATTTAAAGGCTCTACTCCCATTTCTTTGCGCCTTTTATTTACATGGGCTTCCACTTCTATAGGAAGTTGATCCAGCCGCAGAGAATTAGACAAAAAGCTAAGAGGCTTTTTGTTGTTGAGTTAGCAGTAAACCCTATTCATTTGGTGTCATATATGGAGGGAAGCAAGTAGTCTCTGCCTGTTAGACCAGAATTTCATAAAATCAAAAACTAGGTTTCCCTTACAAAAGTGGAACAGAAAAAGAAAGCCGATTTGATAGTTACCCCAAAGGGGCATAAAATTTAACTACCTGCTTAGCTAAGCCTCGATGTTAACAGCTTGTAATTCTGTACATAGTCTACAATGGCTGCTGGCATTTCTTTAGGGGCTATAATCAGATGGGCATATCCCGAATCAATGATATGAACAGGCATAGAGGGATAGCGGGCAGTCAAAGGCTCCTGCACTATAATATATCCTCCACTCTGTGCGATGGCCTCTGCCCCTTTTGTGCCATCCTGACCCATGCCTGAAAGAATAATAGCAATACTTTTAACAGTACGCTCCTGAGAGAGGGAAGAAAAAAATATCGATTGCCTGATTGGTTTTTAAAGATAAATCTCTTGGTTGTAAATGAAGTCGACCATGGTTGATGCGCATCACTTTATTTTCCGGCAGCACATAGATCCCATTGGCTTTTACTTCCATCCTATCTTCTACCTCCCTTACTTGTAAAGGAGAATGTTTTTGAATGAGTTGGGTTAATACACTCTTAAAATCAGGCGCTAAGTGGGTAGTAATCACATAGAAAACCTGAGCTGGTAGCGTATTGTCAAAAAAATCCTGCAAAGCATCCAGGCCTCCGGCAGAAGCACCTATAGCGATGATGAACCTATTAGCCATTGAGTATAGATAAGTGCTAGCTTAAAGTAAACAATTTAAGCAAGCATATCAAATGCTTACATAAAAGCTTGTAAGTATAATCCCTAGTAAAAGAAAGGCTAAATCTGTAAAATAGGCCTATAGGTAGTTAGACAAAAAAGTATAGTCAATTTAACTCCCCTGTAGAGTAACTTTTATAGATAAATTTGGGCAAGCAGGAAACAGTTTTCTTAAACTGACCTCAATATCTACAGCAAGGCACAATAAAGGGCGATTAGTGTAGCAGGTGAAGGGTTTGTATAGTCAGAGGTTTAACTAGAAAATCGACTACCAAAGCGGATGCTTTTGCTTTCTGTTGATCGAGTGGATTGATGGATGAAGTCAGTATATAAATGGGTGGTAAGGGAAAGCTAGCTTGTGAATAGAAGGATGTATATTCATCTACAAACTCCCAGCCATCTTTGATAGGCATATTCAAATCTAACAAAATCAGATCTGGCAGATCCCCGGTTGTACTACCTATCTGTTTATATAAGGCATCCAGAGCAGCGTTTGCTGATAAAAAAGTATTTACTAAGCAATCAGGAAAGGCATTTTGAAGCAACTTTTGAGCTACCAGGCAATCTATTTCGTCGTCGTCAATCAAGAAAATCGTCTTAGTATTTTTCATCTATTGTTTGAACATGTTAGGTGTCACAAATGGCTTAGTAACATAGCTTGGTAGATATATAGCTTGGTAGATAAATTACTAAGGCTATACCGTAGTCTGATTGCTGTCAGTAGATCACTCAGCCTCTCAGACCCATGGCAACCTTTAGCTATACATACAGCAAATCTAGGTATGTAGGCATATGAAAGTCTTATTTTCGACAAAACCAGAGAGCAGTCCGATAAATAGGTTAAAATAAAAGATGATTATGTTAGTGAACCTTTTAGACTTTTGAGACAAGTAAACAAAAACGGGCGATTGAATTAACTGCTACTAATATTTTGCAAGTAGTTTATCTTTATTTTCCAATTCCCTACTAAACCCTTAGGTAGATTGCTTAACACAAAGTGCTAAGGGTTTGGCAACCAGTTGATGCATTTATGCCTTGCTATAATGTTTGGTGAAAAAGGAATCTACTTTGAATTGATCTTGTGGGAAATTGTATACCTCCACAATCTTGTGGTCTTCTATGCGCCATAGTAAGCAGGAGAAGCCACTAAAGTTTTGCTCATTGCTAAGTCGGCTCTCATTTTTGTGACAATCAATCACATATTCATTATTTACTCCCATCACTATGGGTTCTGCCCAAAAGGCAAATTTATTAATTGCTTGAAAATACCTTAACACTTCTTCTATGCCTTTTTTTGTTCCACTCAGCGGATGCTTGCCAGGTATATGCCATTGTATGTCTTCTGAAAGGATTGTTTTTATTTTATCCAAATCATAAGCTGCATAAGCTTGGAAGAAGTTGTGTATCAATGTTAAATTTGGGTGAGATTCGCTCATAAAATTAACTTTTTGTTCATGTCTGTTTTAATATTGGCTTGCTGCCGGATTTTTCCAACTAGAATAACAAGCAGGATAAAAAAGACTTTCAACTATAGATTTGGTCTTTGCGTTACTTTTAGCCTTGAAAAGCTTTCCTACTTATAGGCACCTTTTATTAGGTAGGGGCAATAGTAAGCGAATAAAAAATGAGCCATTTATTCAAATCAGACAAAGATTTGTTATTATAGGCCATGAGTCGAAAAGTGATCAGTTGTTCACAAATTATTTCTTTACTTGAGCAAGAACCTTTGGTCTATCATGCTCAACTAGGTGCGTTCCATTCTGAAAAGCACCAACATGAAAAAGCTCAGTTGGTGTATGCCCAGCAGGGTTTGCTGCATTTGCATATTGGCGATAAAAAACTTTTCCTGCCTGGCAACTACTGTGCCTTTATTCCTGCCGCTACTCCCCATCAGATCTGGTCTTACAGCCATGGGCTTTTTATACGATCCATCCATTTTGATGTGCTTGCAGAGCAACCACCCTTACCTAAGCAAGCCGTAGTCTTTGCTGCCTCTGCTCTACTTAAAGAAATGATCATGTATACAGAAAAGTGGAGTGGCCAACAAGAGCAAGAAGGGTTTAAAAAGGAATTCTTCAATGTCTTGCAAAGGCTTTTGCCTGCAGAAATAGCTCACGCTGTGACTGTATATTTACCTACTACCTCCCATGAAAAATTAGGGCAGGTAGTTGAATATCTACAAGCTCACTTACAAGAAAAACAAACCATGAGCAGTGTAGCGAAAAGATTTGGTTTTTCACAGCGTACACTCACTCGTTTGTTCAGCAGCCATCTGGGGGTTTCTTTCTCAGCTTATATGAAGAGGGCAAGAATGATCAAAGCCTTAGAGTTAATGGAGAACGGGTACAACAATGTTTCTCAGATTGCTTTCCAGGTAGGTTATGAAAGCCTTTCTACTTTCAGCAATAACTTTTTAGAGATTCACAATAAGCGTCCAATTGCCTTCATCTCTATGAATAAGAGTAGTTAAGTTATTCGCCCCTTTCTTTTAACTTTATTCCCCCTTTTGCTCAATCTGTTAAATTAGCTTTACTCGTATTTTTTTCCTTGATGACAGTCCCTGTTGATGGGATGTTATCTATTCAAACAAAACAGACATCAAACAGAACAGACACCTACTCTGATTGCCATTCATGAGTAGTATCTGCTTCTTCTTTCTTTAAAATACGCTAGATCAGCTAGGCAAATACACTTCTTACCCTATATATTTGTTACTGCTCGGCCGGGCACCCTTGCATCCGTTTTTATACCCTGTGCCAGTTTTCATTCATCGTATCTCTATTCCATGTTAGAAAGAAACATTCCTGAGTTAACCACCAAGCCACACTATCCCATCTTAGACGGTCTTCGTGGTGTAGCAGCCATCATTGTTGTAACCTTTCACCTGGCTGAACCATTTTCAACAAGTAATTTAGATAAAATGGTCAATCATGGGTACCTGGCTGTCGACTTTTTCTATGTATTATCCGGTTTTGTGATTGGCTATGCCTATGACGAGCGCTGGCATAAAATGAGCATTGGCAGTTTTTTCAAACGCCGTATCATACGTCTTCAACCCATGGTGGTGTTGGGAATGAGCTTGGGTGCTATTGGATTCTATTTTACCGATTCTACCCTATGGCCGCTCATTGATACAGTTCCCCTCTGGAAGATGCTGCTGGTGATGCTGATCGGGTATACGATCCTGCCTGTACCCTTATCGCTTGATATACGTGGCTGGCAAGAGATGCACCCGTTGAATAGTGTGGGATGGTCCTTGTTCTTTGAATACATGGCCAACATACTGTATGCTTTTGGAATCTGGAAATTTTCAAAAAAGGCATTGAGCATCTTGGTAAGCATCGCTGCTATCGCACTCGCACAGCTATCCATCACCAACGGCGATGTCAGTGGTGGCTGGACACTGAATCTGGAACAGGTACGTATTGGGTTAACCCGTACCATGTACCCATTTTTTGCCGGTCTGTTATTGTCTCGTGTAGCGAGGCCGACCCGCATTACAAATGCCTTTCTATGGTGTAGCCTATTACTAGCTATCGTCCTGTATATGCCGCGCATAGGCGATGCTGATCATGTTTGGATCAACGGAATCTATGACGCTGTTTGCATTCTTATCATTTTCCCGCTTATCGTCTACCTTGGTGCCAGTGGGGTGATGCAAATGGGGAGAGAGCATACTGTATGCAAATTCTTAGGGGAGATATCCTGTCCGCTTTATATGATACATTACCCGCTGGTGTATTTTTATGTTGCCTGGATCAGCAATCATAAAGGGATAAGTATTAGGCAGGCGTGGCCCTATGCATTAGTTATTTTACTAAGTAGCATCGTTTTAGCCTATGCCGCGCTAAAATGGTATGATGAGCCGGTTCGCAAATGGTTGCACAAAAAGTTTGCATCGGATCACAATAGAGTCAAGAGAGTTGCCAACAGGTAGCTATTGGCAAAATCAAGCGTGTCGACTTTCTATCACATGTACATTTTGTACATGTAAACTAAAAACGCCCCTTTGTTATTGTTATAAAAAGTAAAATTGGACAAGAGGGGCAGATACTAATTTTGATTACTTTCCCTCTTGCCCACAGATACAGTTACAAGAAAAAGGTATTTTAAGTAACAGGTCTTTATTTTATGTTCTTTGTTGTGGTGGCTTTTAGTGATCTCTAGTTGAAAATAAATTGTCTACTTCCAAATATTTTTCCTTGATCAAACTTAAGGCAAAGGCGGCAGCTGATGCAGGAAAGACCGAATAATCCAAGGCTGCTTTTAGGCCTATGGAAAAAGTCATGGCAAGGGCAAAGAGTAGTAAAAGAAACCCACTTAATTTGGCGAACAATTCTGTTTTGAATCCTATGATAAGAAAGAAGGCAAACAGTATTTCTGCCCCTGTAGCTAGTACGCCAATAGCAGGAACTACGGCCTTGGGCAGCCAAGGATTAAGTAGTGTTGTATATTCTAGAAAACTATTCCAGTTTCCCCACACCGAAACTTCTTTATTCCACCACCTAAATCTGTCTGCCACAGCCGATAGAAATCCGGCCGAGATGGAAAGGCGAAGGAAAAGTTTGAGTATTTTTTTAGGCTGACTACCTTCCATGGTTAATCCTGATTTTAGCCCCTAGCAAAGGCTAGCGATTTGATTTCAGGTCCAAGGTAGGGATCTTGTCTGTAAACTGTTGTAAGTATTTTATCTTTCTTTTCCTGTTAATTATAAGCATAGAGTTAGGTGTCGTTGCTGTAGGAATTCTTTTAGGGAATAGCTCTATGTATGTGTAGTTCCATCAAAGGGGCAGTTCTTATACTGTCAGGGCCCCCTGTATTTCAGACATAAACCAAGAATTATAATACTGGTGATCTAGTTACCTGAAAGGGGGAGTTAATTCAACTCCCCTTATGATAGTACAACCTAACTGTTGTGTTTTTGTATCTGTAAATAATCATCGTATTCGTAGCAACTCCACCTTACCTACCGGTTGATACACCAACGGTACTTGTTCTATTTCTACATCACTTTTATCTAAGCCAAACGCTTGTTCATCCCCTTGGCCTACTTTCTTAAGCAAGAAATAGCCATGTAATAACACTCCTTCCCTGAATGAAAACTCATTTTCAACGGAGAGAAACTTCTCGATTATAATAAACTTGAAATCCGCTTCACGGTTGTACTTACCCGATCCATCCGGGCGGACATGTAGATTCAATTCTTTACTTTCAATAAGCTCCTGCACAATCTTTTTAAAGAACAGCTCACTTCTTAGTTGCACCCGAAAGCCAATATTGATCGTAAGCTTTATCACTTTATCGTCTACTAGTTCACTTACTTCATATTCTAAGCTGTAGGGGCTATCCGTGCGGTTGATGTGCAACAACCAGTATACATCTGCCCGTTTCGGCTTTTTGGAAAAAATCGACTTGATGATTTTCTCTTCTATTTGTGTGCGCTGATTGGCTTTAGAAAGATAGATCAGATGGGTGGCAAATGTAGGAACCTGCTTGTCCTCGCTCAGTTGGGTAAGCATTGCTGTGTATTTGCCCAGCTCTACAAACTTTACAAACTTGTTGTTGATCTTGCGGGCATGATACCACACGTACATCACTAGAAAAATAAGCAGCTCAAAAAACAGAAACATCCACCGCTCTCTGATTTTAACTACATTGGTAATAAAAAAAGAGCTTTCTATGATGAGAAAAGGAAGCAGGATGGCTATCACTAGATAGATATTCCATTTCTGCTTGTAGAAAAGATAGTAGCTGAGCAGCAGGGTAGTCATCATCATAGCAATGGTGATCGAAAATCCATAAGCTGCCTCCATATGGGCTGACGACTGAAAATACAGAATCATTCCTATACATCCTATCCACAGCAAGGTGTTGATGCTTGGAATGTATATTTGCCCTTTCAATTCGGTTGGCTGCCTGGTAGCTACCCGTGGCCAGAAGTTCAGGCTCATGGCTTCACTTATGAGGGTAAAAGAGCCACTTATCAGGGCTTGCGAGGCAATAATAGTAGCCGCTGTGGCAATGGCTATGCCTGGCAGTAAAAACCATGAAGGCATCAGCTCATAAAAAGGATTTCTGCCTTCTAACAAACTTGCACCCTGCTTACTCAGCCAGGCGCCTTGTCCTAAGTAATTCACCACCAGACAAACTTTCACAAATACCCAGGAAATACGAATGTTTTTTCGTCCACAATGACCTAAATCAGAGTACAAGGCTTCTGCACCGGTGGTGCAAAGAAAGACGGCTCCCAGCAACCAGAATCCACTAGGATAGGCGGTAAGCAGCTGGTAGCCATAATAAGGGTTCAAGGCTTTGATGATAGAGGGAAACTCTAGGAGCTGTCTTACCCCTAACATAAACAGCATACTAAACCAGACCACCATGACCGGGCCAAAGACTTTGCCTACCTTTTGGGTGCCAAATTTCTGGAAGAAAAACAGCAAAGAGAGAATGAGCACTACAATAGGCACAGTCGGCAGGTCGGGTATCACTAGTTGCAATCCTTCGATGGCCGAAGCTACTGATATGGGCGGGGTAATAATGCCATCCGCCAGTAAGGTAGTAGCTCCTAGAATAGTAGGAATGACTAGTTTTTTTCCATATCTTCTCACCAGTGCATACAAAGAAAATATGCCACCTTCTCCATGATTATCTGCTTTGAGGGTAAGAAAGATGTATTTGAAGCTGGTTTGGAATACGAGTGTCCAGAAGATACAGGAAATGGCGCCAAAAACAAGCGCCTCTTCAATAACCTTCTCGCCTACAATGGCCTTCAGTACATAGAGCGGGCTGGTGCCGATGTCTCCATAAATTATTCCAAGTGTTACTAACAGGGAGGCAATAGTCACCCTTTTCGAATGTTGGGTATCCGAATTCATATAAATAAGTGATTAACTGTGTGAGATTTTAGTGTAGCTGCTAGCTTGCCAGAAACCGGTACCCTACTCCGGATTCGGTAAGGATATAGGTGGGCTGATTGGGATTGTCTTCTATTTTCTTGCGTAGTTGCCCTACAAATACGCGCAGGTACTGAGTTTCTCCAACATAGGTTGGTCCCCATACCTGTTTTAACAGGTACTGATGGGTCAGTACTTTGCCTTCATTTTTGACAAATAAAGCAAGTAAGGTATACTCTGTAGAGGTAAGCTTTACGAGCTGCTCTCTCTTTTTTACGCTTCTGGAAGTAAAGTCAATAGTCAATCCATTTGTTTCCAAAATAGCTGTCAGTTCAGCCGGTGAGGAGGCACGCAGACAAGCCCGTATCCGCGCCAGTAACTCTCCTGTTCTGAAAGGTTTCACCAGGTAGTCGTTCGCCCCATGATCCAAGGCGCTAATAATACCTTGCTCCTGGTTTTGGACCGAAAGGATGATGATCGGTCTTGCATACCATTCCCTGAGCTTTACTAACAGATGGTGCCCACTTTCATCAGGTAAGCCGATGTCTAGCAGAATCAAATCAGGCCGGTGGCTTGCCGCCGAAACGAGGCCTTCTTTGCCGGTAGCTGCCTCTTGTACGCTGTAGCCGCTAGAGGTTAAGGTAATTTCCAGCAGCTTTCGTATCTGTGCTTCATCATCAATGAGTAATATGAGTGGCTTATTCATTTTTTAAGACGTTTAAATACGTACTCTCAGCTGGTATCCGGAGGGTAAACTGTGCCCCTCCTTGCTCACTAGCGGTTAACAGGACTTTGCCATCATGCGCTTCCACAAATCCTTTCACAATGGATAATCCTAAGCCTGTTCCATTGCTTGAAGCAGTTTCGAGTCTATAGAATTTATCAAACACTTTTTCTTGCGCCCATAAAGGGATCCCTTGGCCGTTATCACTGACCACAAGAAGTAGTCCATCCTCCTGACTGTCAGCTCGAATAGTAATCTGAGAATTAGCAGGGGTATACTTGATGGCATTTTCTAGTAGATTATACAATACCTGCTCTAAAATACCATAATCAATTTTAAACAAAGGCAGATGCTGAGGCAAGGCTACTTCAATAGTGTGGCCGTTTAATGAGGGCTCCAGCTTTTGAATCGTAGCATACACCAGTTCATGGATATCACACCAATCTTTGGAAAGCTTTAGTAATCCTGACTGGATTCTGGAAATATTTAGCAAGTTGCTCACCTGTTGATTGAGCCGTAAAGCAGCAATGGATATTTCCTTTACTAAAACGTCTTTATTAGTATGTGAAAGAGTGACTTCGTTAGATAACAGATGATCGGAAGCTCCAATAATGGTAGCAATAGGCGTTTTTAGTTCATGAGATAGGGAGTTAATGAGGGTATCATATAACTGGAGGCTTTTTTCCTTTTCTTGCTTTACTCTCGCTTTCTTTTCCGCCTGCCTGATCTTAAAAGTTAAGACAGCATTGAGCAGGGAAATAACAAAATACATCAGCAGCATAAACCGGTCTTCTGTCTGTCCAACCGAGAAGGTAAATCTGGGGGGGATAAAAAAGAAGTTCCAAACAAATGCACTCAGCAGAGAGGCAAACAGGACGGGAATGATATCAAAGAACATAGCCAGCAGGGAAACACTCACAAGTAAAAGGAATGCCACTACGCGATAGCCAATAATTTCAGATAAAGAGAAGCCTACACAAGCAATAAGCAGGATCAGTAGAAAACTACTTAGGTATTGCTTTTTCAGACTCCATTTGGTAAGTAACAAGGTAGTAGCGTTTAGTTGGTTGCTGACTCTGCAAAGGTGGGGATAAGTTTATAAACAAAATATAAAAGAGTATAAGCTAGATATAAGGAAAATATAAAGATTGTAGGCTAGGATATGTACACTTCCTTACTAAAAAAGCTTAAAGCCTGCGCGCTTCTGTGATGAAAAAATGGGAGTTACTCAAAATACCCCTTTCCTGAAACTCAACAAAGGAGCCAGAGAGGGAAAGAATGGTATTCACCAACTTTATTTCTTAAGTTCTCTTTCTATTTGCGCCCTCTTTGTTAAAAAATAATAAAGGAAGGTTTTTCCAAGTTATATCAGCAAAAGACCGTTTAATAGAGTAGTAGTTAGAGGCAAGACTTGTGCTCAGCAAGTAATCAAAATAAAAGCTACAATGGTGCGAATAGTAAAGCGACTCTTATTAATAACCATTACCCTCCTGGTTTTCTTAGCCGTTGGACTATATCTGTTTACTACTTTCTATATTCCTCCTTTATCCCAAAACTATGGCAAGGTGGATGCAAGGTTGTTTGTGGGAGAAAAAAACAATCAGCCTTTGATTGTAGCTTTTGGTGGCAGCCAGGGTGGCAATACATGGTCTGAGCCCTATTGGGCTAAAATAAGGAGTGAGTTTGTGAGGCAAGGCTATGCAGTCTTGTCCATTGGCTATTTTAATACCCCCCATACACCAGAAAGATGCGATAGAATCTCTTTGAATGCTATCTATGACACCATTAAAAAAGTAAGTAAGCATCCTAAAGTTAATGCCCGGAAAATAGCTCTACTTGGCAGTTCAAAAGGGGGAGAACTGGTGTTAAATCTTGCCAGTCGCTATGCTGAGATTGATGCAGTGGTGGCTCTTGTTCCTTCCCATGTCACATTTCCTGCTGCCATTAGTACCGGAAATACCTCTACCTGGATGTATCATGACGGGCAGGTACCCACTTTTGATGTTCCACTAGCTGCTATCTGGCTATTCCTGATAGGTAAGCCTCAAAAAGGATTAGAGCTTATTTTCAAAGAAGAGAAATATTGGAGAAAAGCAGCCATTGAGGTAGAAAAAATAAAGGGTCCTGTCTTAATCCTGTCAGCAGTCGATGATCAGGCCTGGCCTTCTCAGTATATGTCAGAAAAGATTGTAGAACGATTGAAGGATAATCAGTTTGGGTATTACTTTGAGCACTTTTCCTTTCAAGGAGGTCATTATGCTACCAAAAATCACTTTGATGTGGTGTTTAAATTTTTAGATGAACATTTTAAATCAGAGAGAAGACTTGAAGCGATACGATAGGTAACTACTAACACTCCTTAAAGTGTCTTCGGCCCTCTAGCTCTTAATGAACTTTGACTTGCCCCTTCCATTCGGTTAGAAGAAAGGGGGCAGTTATTTTAACTATATTTTTCTCTTTTCAAGCGGTCTATAACATATTCTTGGCCGTACTTTGCATTTTACACTTTCTCATGGAAACTCTTATTGTTTGCTAAACTTCTTTCTGACTACCCCTTTACTTGTATACACTTCAAAGAAATAAATTCCTGCACTAAGATTATGTACAGAGAAAATAACTATACCTAGCCGATTGACTTCTTGATCTGCTACTACCAGTCCTTGCAAAGTCATCATCTGTACCCTTTCTATTATTAAACTACCTTTTAATTCTACTATCACCTGCTCTCTAGCAGGGTTAGGATAAAGCTGTATCAAGTTAAGCACATTTTCATCGATGGCAGAGAGTTTGACCAGGAATGGCTCTGATAGCACTGCTTGTCCACAAGGCCCACTTACTGATACCTGATAACTTCCTTCCTTATTTGTAAGCAGTACCTGCTCTGTTGCTCCCTCTATTACTTGGCCATCCACATACCACTGGTTACCGAAATTACAGCTAGAAGAAAGGCTATTGTTGGCAGCGCTTATAACAGGACTCACAGGCAGGATGCAAAAACGTTGAGTCACTGCTTCAGCAGGCAGATAGTTCTCATTACCTAGTTGCTCGGCTTTGATAACAACTTCACCTACCCCTGTCAAAGTTAGCTTATCAGCTAGCACGGTAGCAGGCCCTGAAACTACCGTTAGGCTGACTGGAAGTGTTGAACTTGCCTCAGCCATAATGGAAAGGGTAGTATCAGAAAGGCTCTGATCCAATATTGCATCAATATGAATGCTCTGTGAGGCTTTATTTACAACTAAGCTTTGACTGACCGCTTCTGCAGAGTTATAGTTATTATTTCCTGTTTGTATTGCCGATAAAGTGGTCTTACCTGCACCAACAATCCTCACCCGGTTACCATCAATAGTAGCCACTGCCTCATTTGAGCTACTGTAGGTAACTAGAAGGCTTGCAGATGTGTTTTCCGGTAAGTTAAAAGATGAATCCTTATATGTGGTAGCTAAGAGTGGGAGGAAGGGAATAGTTTGATGGGCTTTTTTAACCATAAAGCTTTTTCGCTCCTCTGCTGCATGGTACTGGTTATTTCCGGACTGTGTTATCAGGATGTTTACTTGACCAGCACCGGTCAGTCTTACGGTATTGCCTTCTAGGGTAGCCGAACCTGTTTCAACCGAGAAAGAGAGGGGCAGTCCGGAACTGGCACTACCTATTACTTCAAAGGGGGCATCTCCATAGATTTTATCTGGCAGGTTGGTAAGGGTGATCCGCTGATCTGCTTTTGTAACCTCACCCCTAATTGCAATCTGATAGAGCTTATTACTCGGATCATTGGTGGTAAAGGAAAGAAAGCCTGCATAAATACCTACTTCTCCTGCTTCTAGTTGGATACTAAAAGAGGCAGTCGTTCCGGCTGCAATGCTTGCTGGAAATGCTTCAGAGAGGATAAATCCCGCTGGTAGGAAAAAATCAGCTACAAATAAGGTTCCTCTACCAGCTGTATTATCGATTATAAGGTGAGTAGTAAATGGAGTCAAGTAAGCGGTATGCCCAACGTCAAAACTTGTATTGTTTGCAATCGGCATATCCCCTGCCTTAAGTAGTATTTGCGGTGACAAACTGAATTTTTGAATGCGATGATTAAATACATCAGCCACATATATACTACCCTGGGCATCTATAGTTAAGCCCATAGGCACATGTAACTGGCCATTGCCAGAACCATAGGTGCCAAATTTTGAAATAAAGTCTCCATTAATATTAAATTGCTGGATGCGGTGATTACCGGCATCGGCTACATAGATATGATCTTCACTATCAATGGTGATACCTAATGGTTCATAAAACTGCCCATCTGCTGAACCCCTGGTGCCAAAAATAGAGTGAAAGACACCATTAGCTGTGAATTTTTGAATGCGATGATTACTAAGATCTACTACGTACAAATTACCTTGTGAATCTAAAGTAAGATCGCAGGGGTAAGTAAACTGTCCTTTCAATGCTCCTTTGGTGCCAAATTTAGAGAGAAAAGTACCGCTGCTAGAAAATTTTTGTATCCGGTGATTGTTTTGGTCGGCTACATATAAATTCCCTTCTTTATCGAATTCCATACCTCCCGGATTGTTGAATTGGCCATCTGCTGAACCGTAGTTGCCCCACTGAGTTAGAAACTTCCCTTGGCCATTAAATTTTTGGATACGATGGTTTCCTGAATCAGCTACATAGATATTGCCTTGGGAATCTATGACCACATTTGTAGGATATTTAAGTTGTCCTTGCGCTTGTCCTGCTGATCCAAAAGCAAAAATAAATTCTCCTTGAGCAGTAAACTTTTGGATGCGATGGTTATCCCTGTCTGCAACATATAGGTTTTTTTGTGTATCTAAAGTTACATCCTGTGGCGCTATAAACTGTCCATCTTCTTTTCCTTCTGTACCAAGAGCTGAAAGAAAAGTGCCTGTTATAGAAAATTTTTGAACCCTGTGATTCCATTGGTCAGCCACATAGATATTGCCCTTCCTATCAAGGGCTATCCCATTGGGTTCGTCAAATTGTCCTGCTTCTTTTCCCAGGCTACCGAAGCTAAAGAGGAAACTACCTGAGGCGGCAAATTTCAGAATCCGATTGTTATCTGTATCCACTAGGTAAATATGACCATCAGCATCTACTTTTATATCGCTAGGATATTTGAACTGTCCATCTCCTGTTCCTTGGGATCCAAATTTGATGATAAATTGCCCATTGGCATCAAATTTATGGATGTAATTGTAATCAGCTACATATAGGTTGCCCTGTTTATCTAAAGCTAACGATCCTGGAGAGTTAAACTGTCCATTCCCAATACCGTAGGACCCAAACATAGAAAGCCACTCACCTTTGGAGTTAAATTTTTGAATCCGGTGATTATTTTTGTCGGCTACATAGATATTGCCCTGAGGATCGACCAATACACCTTTAGGATAAGAAAATTGCCCTTTTCCAGTGCCCTGTGTGCCGATTTTGAGAAGGAATTGACCAGAAGCATTAAATATTTGAACCCTGTGATTAAAGTTTTCTGTTACATAGATATTTCCTTGCCCATCCAAAGCGATACCGAATGGTTCATCCAATTGTCCATCGCTTGTGCCATACAAACCAAATTTTAACAGAAGTTGACCACTGCTAGACACCTTATATACACAATTGAGATGCTGATCGGCAACATAGATATTTCCCTGATCATCCAGCGTTAAACCGGCAGGACCAGTAAATTGAGCTAAGCCCTTAGCTCCTATCTGTCGCTCATACACATATTGAGCTTTGCAAGAAATGGAAAAGTAGAAATAATAAAATAGGCAAAGCAGAAAAACGATATTTTTCATAAAGCAATTCTAAATAGAATATTTAAAACAGGTATAAAACAGCCTGAATCATCGCCCCTATCAAGGGCATAACTATAAATAGGATAATGCTGCGAAAGGTAGGATTTATATTAAAAGGCAAAGGCTATAGGGTAGATTAGAGATGTAAGAATATAGAATGCATTAAAGTTTTTTACTTACAATCATCAATTAAGTAGAGGGTCTCCTACGAACATAGGTTAACAAATACGCACATTTAATGACAGGTAAGCATTAGCAAGCTAAAGGAAAAGATTTACCTAATGATAATGTTGTCAGAGTTACTCTTCCCCTCTCTGTCACGATCACTAGTTACCCGAAAGGGGAAATCAAATTAACTACTCGATTAAATATACTCCTCCTTTATTATTCCTAAAAAAAGTAAAATTGGACAGGAGGGGAAACGATAATAATTTGATTACTTTCCCCTCTTGCCCACATATACAGTTACCTGAAAAGGGGAGTTTTTTTAACCACCCATTTTTTCTTCTTACAATAAAAGTGTGGGCAAGAGGGGAAAAGATAATTATTAATGCAGGCAGAAAAGTACTATTTATTCCCCCTCTTGCCCTTACTTATCATAAGGCGATTTATAAACCCGCTGGGGTCAACTACTAAAATAGCTTTACACTGCCCTTGTAAAGTGGTGACTAAAAAGAAATTAACTAAATCCACTATAGGGTTAATCCATAAAATGATTTTAGATTAACCCTGTAAAGTAATAACAGCAAAAAAAGTATTAAGAGCAAGCTGCCAACTGTAACTTACCACTAGGCAGTTACGTAATCTGACTATGCTATTCTAGGTTGACATTATGAGCCAAGAGAATACAATGCCCCTACATCCGGGTCAAATTCTTCGGGATGACTATCTTTTGCCCCTTTCCCTGACTGTTACCCAACTGGCTCAAAGCCTTGGGGTGACGCGTAATACGCTTTCCGATCTACTTAATGGGCATAGTGGAATAAGCCCTCAGATGGCTATCCGATTGTCCATGGCTTTTGATACTACGGCTGAGCTATGGTTAAACTTCCAATTAGTATATGATCTTTGGAAAGCCCGCCAAAAGTTTGGGGATCTGCAGATTACGCGCATTATCAAACCGGGTTCACCCCTTTCCTCATAGGGTCAAGAAAGACCCTTTTCTACATTTCCTGTAAATTTACTGATGTTTCCCTGTTCAATCTCTCACTTTTAATCATTCTTTATGAGTTATGCATGCCGATGACAAGCCCCATCAACCATCCTCTAATCCACCTCAAACTGATAACCAAGAGGGTCCTAATCAGACATTTCCCAAGGGTGATCTGCTTTCCCCCTGGCTGGATGGAGCACCACTAGCTTTGATGGGGATTGAGCGTGAAAACTATACTATTAAACTAGCCAATGCCCTGGCCGGTCAACTCTGGGGTCGCCCTCATAGAGATCTGATCGGTAAACCTTTACAGGAAGTCTTACCCGAGTTGGAAGGGGAAGGTATCAGGGAGCGCTTAGCAAAGGTCTTTCAAACAGGCCAGCCCTATGTGGGTGAGGAGCTTGCCACGCAGGTGAATCGGGAGGGAGTACCCCAAACAGTTTATTTTAAGTTTATCTACCATCCTATCCACAGTACGGAGGGTTCCATAGTGGGTGTCACCATTACGGCTTTGGATATTAGTGGGGAAGTGCTCCAACGAAAAGCGCTGGAAGCCAAAACGAAGCAAATTGAGCAAATACTCAATGGGATTCCGCAAATGGCCTGGACAGCTGACCATCAAGGCATTCATACCTTTTTCAATGAGACCTGGTATATCTTTACCGGAACAGTCTCCGAGCCGGTTACTACCACTTGGCAAGCGCATATTCATCCCCAAGATCTAGACCAGACCTTAGCACTCTGGCAAGCCTGTGTCAGTAAAAGGGAGCCTTTCCAAGCCCAGTACCGTTTACGCAATAAGCAAGGGCAGTATCGATGGATGCTGGCGCAAGCCCTGCCTAATTTTGATGAGCAGGGCCATTTTAGGCAGTGGATTGGTACCTGTACCGATATTGAAGAGCAAAGGCGAGCGCTTGAACAGGTGCACCAACAAAGTACCCATTTGCGTGTACTCTTAGATCATAACCCGGATGTGATTACCCGCTGGGATAAAGAGCTAAAACTCATTTATGCCAATGCTGCCTTTGAGCTTAAAACAGGACAGCCCCTTGCTTCTTTTCTGGGCAAGACTAATTTAGAGATGGGCCAAGCTCTCCAAGTGGCCTCTCCCTGGATGGAAGCCCTGCAAAAAGTCATTCGAACAGCAAAGCCCACTGACCATTATAATAGCTTTCCTTCCCCAGAGGGGGAAACCCACTTTTACTCCCGCTTAGTCCCTGAATTTGCTCCAGATGGTTCCCTGCAAAGTGTGCTGGCTATTGCCCGCGATATTAGTGAGCTTAAAAAGGCAAAATCTGAACTCGATCAAGCCTTTTTTGAACTGGATAACTTTGTCTACCGGGCTTCTCATGATATTATGGCGCCCCTTAAATCCATCCTGGGTTTAGTGAATATTCTACAACTAACCACTGATCGAGGGGAGATAGAAACCTATCTGCACTTAATCAAGCGCAGCATTCAAAAACTCGACACGTTTATTAGTGATCTGACCAACTACTCGCGTAACAGCCGACTCCCTTTGCAGCTAGTACCCCTTAATGTGGCCGCTCTCGTAGAAGAGATTGTCGAAGAGCTCTCCTACATGCCCGGTGCCGATCGGGTAAAGGTATTGGTAGAAACGGAGCTGGAGGTCCCCTTTTATTCAGATCCCCTGCGGATGAAGATAATTCTGCAAAATTTTATTTCCAATGCTTATAAATATCAAAATTATAGCATTGACAACCCCTTTTTGCTGATTAAGCTAAGCAGCCAGCTACACCGAGTCACCCTCTCTATAGAAGACAATGGAAAAGGAATCCGGGAGGAAGTAGTAGGTAAAATTTTTGATATGTTTTACCGGGCTTCCGAGGATTCGTTTGGTTCAGGCTTGGGACTTTACATTGTAAAGCAGGTTATTGATAAACTGGGAGGCTCTATTGTGGGGGTAGAATCAAGATTAGGGCAAGGGACTCAATTTACTATAGTGTTGCCCAATCAAGCAGCCTATGCAGATCCAGCAAGCGAGTAAAGGGTTGCTAAGCCATGCTCATAGTTTGCGTTTATATATGTCATTCTACTTCTCATTTTTGCATATAAGGCATAATTCAACTTCCCAAAAGTGAATCTCATTTCTCTCTAAAATGCTAGAATCTTGTTTAACATAAAAAGTAGTGTATATCAAAATTAAATAGAACAGAATTTACTTTAAACATTGCTTCCTCTTTCCTGCATGGTACCATAATAAGTAGCTAGTAGAGTCAATATGTGTCAGCGTTAGCTTATTGTCTATGAAGGGCTATCTTTCTTGTGTTTGTCACCCATTTCACTTATCTTTTTACTACTATTCTGTCGACACAAACTCTGTTTTATTTTTGTTAAGCTTAATGTAATAAGCCCGGATTTTACTTTTTGAAAATGTATAAGGGCTAGTAAAAAGTGGTTGTTAATCAATGTTGACTATCACTGTTGGAAGTTCTCCTTCCATCTTTTTATATCTATCAAAGCACAGAAAGAAATATTTCTCCTTCCTAAAACCTTTATTATGCTACCCATTCCTCATACAATCTGCAAACTTAGGCGTTGGGTATTCCTTAGGTATTATTTGAGCTTGGTACTACTTGTTCTCTATTACAGGTACAAGGGCAAACAAGTCTTATGGGCAAGGTGCAGGATAGCTTGGGGCAAGGAAATACCTATTTTATCAGCGATGACTACCCATTTGTGAGAGAAATTATACCTAGCGCAAAACAACCAATGGGCGAGAACCGGTGAGTCTTTTTATACCTGCGCCGGTTTTAGTCATTTCTGTTACAATTTCTGCCTACTCAGCAACGCTTGCAGGCATAGGGCTATTTCAAATAAAAGGTATCACCCTGTTTTTACTTTTGTATTATTGGTGTATGTTTAAGAGTCTCTACACAAACCATGTCAAACAACAAAGCTTTCAACAGAATACTAATCATTGATGATGATTATGCGAGTGTATACCTAACCAAATTTACCTTGGAAGACATGGGGATAGCCGGGCAAATCCTGACAGCTAAAAATGGGCAGGAGGGGCTTGATCAAATAAAGCAGTATTGCTTAAATGAACAAGCTGCCTCGGTAAAGTGCCCAGACTTGATTTTGCTTGATATCAATATGCCATTGAATCTAGTTAGATTCATATGGATGGTTTTGATGTAGTTCAAGCCCTCAAAGGGCTT
>JAESGR010000646.1_pt1 | contig 18743 bp, 20 predicted proteins | sample 9269771 | NCBI WGS metagenome assembly JAESGR01 (sample SAMN15739572, study PRJNA653492) | algae metagenome | isolation source: Chroococcus sp. CMT-3BRIN-NPC107 and co-occurring heterotrophs from well... | place: USA: Clark Mountains Wilderness, California | collected 2010-04-18 | reverse complement strand
AGTAGCCCTTCATCACGCAGGGCGAACGGATCTCGATCTCGCCCACCTCGCCCATTTCGGCCTCGCGCCCGCCGGTGCGGATGCGCAGCTCGATCTCGGGCGAGGGAAGCCCGCAGGCCCTAAGCTTGCCCTTGGCCGGATCGTGGGCCTCGGGCGGCAACCAGGTCCCGACGCCGATGGTCTCGGTCAGCCCGTAGAGCTGATTGAACCCGGCGCCGGCGAACCGCGCCTTCGCGCGCAGCAGCACGTCTTCCGAGATCGGCGAAGCGCCGTAGTAGATACCCTTCAGGCTGGAGACATCGGCGCTCTCCACGCCCGGCGTCATCAGGATCATGTTGATCAGCGCCGGCACCAGGAAGGCGTGCTGGATCTTCTGCTGCTCGATGGCCTGCAGGATGGCCGGCGGGCTGGCCTCGCGCAGCACAATGGCCAGCGCCCCCTGCAGCAGGGACAGCATGCCCATGTTGGCGCCCGCCACGTGGAACAGCGGCATGGCCACCAGCACCGGCATGCCCTCGCCGAACTGGCCCCAGCCCGCCTCGGCTGAGCGGCGCAGCGCGGCGTAGTTGGACTGCGTCAGCTGCACACCCTTGGGCAACCCCGTGGTGCCCGAGGTGTAGAGCTGGATCACGTCGTCGTCGGGCTGGGCCGGGTGCTGCGGATCCTCCGCAGGTTGCCCGGCGATCCAGCCGTGGAAATCCGGCCACGACGCATGGCCCGGCTCGAACTGGACGACGGTGGACAGGCCGCAGTCGGCGGCCAGGCCCTCTACCACGCCGGCATATTCGGAGCCGCAGACCAGCAGCTTGCAGCCGGCGTCCTTCAGCACGAAGGCGATCTCCGGCGCGGCGAGCCGCCAGTTCACCGGACAGAGGCAGGCGCCGATCTTAAGCGCGCCGAACCACAGGGCGAAGAAGTCGTCGGTTCCTTTGGCCAGCACGCCCACCCGTTCGCCGGGGCGCACGCCGGCGGCCCGCATCGCCTGGGCGGCCTGCGACGACAGCCGGTCGAACGCGGCGTAGGTGGTCTCGCGACCCTCGAAGCGGATGGCCGGGGCGTCAGGCCGCCTGCGGGCCTGGTCCCTGACGGCGTCCGCGATGCCCTGGAAGGCGGCCATGGCCCTGAAACGAAAACGCCTCCGGGGTGGCCCCGGAGGCGTCGTCGCTTGCCCTACTCGGCCGCCTGTTTCGGCGCGTAGCCGAGGATGGCCTTGGTCTCCAGGAACTCGTGGAAGGCGTAGTCGCCCCACTCGCGCCCGTTGCCGCTCATCTTGTAGCCGCCGAACGGGGCGGTCATGTCCGAGCCGCCGTTGATCGACACCTGGCCGGCGCGCAGCTGGCGCGCGACCTCGCGGGCCTTCTCGATGTCCGCGCCGTTCACGTAGGCCGCCAGGCCGTATTCGGTGTCGTTGCCGACCTCGATGGCCTGCTCGAGGCTCTCATAGCCGAGGATCGACAGCACCGGGCCGAAGATCTCTTCCTTGGCGATGGTCATCTCGTTGGTGACGTTGGCGAACACGGTAGGCTTCACATAGTAGCCCTTGTCCAGGCCCTCGGGACGGCCGGGGCCGCCGGTGACCAGGGTGGCGCCTTCCTCGACGCCTTTCTGGATCAGGCCCTGGATCTTGTTCCACTGCACCTCGGAGACCACCGGGCCGATGGTGGCGTTGCCGTTGGGATCGCCGACGGTGATCTGGTCGGCGGTCTCGCGGGCGACGCTGATCGCCTCTTCCATCCGCTTGGACGGGACGAGCATGCGGGTGGGCGCGTTACAGGACTGGCCCGAGTTGGTCATCATCGACGCCACGCCGCGGGCCACCGACTTCGAGAACACGTCGTCGTCGAGCACGATGTTCGGGCTCTTGCCGCCCAGCTCCTGGTGGACGCGCTTGACCGTCGGGGCGGCGTTCTTGGCCACCTCGATGCCGGCGCGGGTGGAGCCGGTGAAGGAGATCATGTCCACCTCCGGGTGGCTGGACAGGGCCACGCCCACGCCCGGGCCGTCGCCGTGCACCAGGTTGAACACGCCGGCCGGAACGCCCGCCGCATGCATGATCTCGGCGAAGATGTGCCCGCTGAACGGCGCCACTTCGGAGGGCTTCAGCACCATGGTGCAGCCGGTGGCGATGGCCGGGGCCACCTTGCAGGCGATCTGGTTCAGCGGCCAGTTCCAGGGGGTGATGAAGCCGCAGACGCCGATCGGCTCCTTGACGATCATCGTCGTGCCGCGGTCTTCCTCGAACTTGAAGTTCTTCAGGATGTTCGCGGCCGTGGCCAGGTGGCCCATGCCGGCCGGCACCTGGGCGCGCTGGGCGAGCGAGGCGGGCGCGCCCATCTCCTCGGTCACCGCGTTGGCCAGGTCGCCGAAGCGCTTCTGGTACTCGGCCAGGATGCGCTGCAGCACCTCGAGGCGCTCCTCGCGGCTGGTGCGCGACCAGGCCGGGAAGGCCTTGCGGGCGGCCTTGACCGCCTTGTCGACGTCCGCCGCCGAGCCGATCGCGATCTTGCCGCACACCGCTTCCGTCGCCGGGTTGATGACGTCGAGGGTCTTCTTCTCGACGGGATCCACCCATTGGCCGTCGATGTAGAATTTCATGTACTCGCGCATGACGTCCTCCTGGACCCGTATCGTTATGGTTGGCCGCAGTGGACATATGGCCCCACCCGGCTTCGGATACGCATCTTAGTGATCACTGATAACTGGCCAAGCCCCGCAGGGCCCGGCGGTCGGCGAATTCATGGACCGCGAGCGCCGCGGAAGGCAAGGGGCGCTTTCTTTCATGCCCTCTGCGCGGCCCTCTGATGCACCATGGGCTGTCCCGCCACCGGGCTCCTCCCCTTGGCGATCCAGTCGGCGCGGATGGAGCCGATGTAGAGGTCCTTCAGGTCCGGGCCGCCCCAGGTCACGTTCGTGGGATGGTTCACGTGCTCGCCGGTCGGATCGTGGATCACGGTCACGACGTCGCCCGAGGGGGTGATCGCCACCACCTTGTTCGCCGCCGGGAGGCAGACCCAGAGGTCGCCCTCCGCATCGAAGCCGATCCCGTCGGTCCAGCCGGTGGTCTCGGGCGCAGCGCCGCGCTCCAGGGAGCCCAGCACCGGGCCGTAACGCTCGCCGGGCCCTAGCTTCGCGTCGGGCAGGATGGGGAAGCGCAGCACGTCCGCCCCGCTGGTCTGGGCGCAGAACAGGAACGTCTCGTCGGCCGAGAGCGCCATCCCGTTCGGGAACTTGAGCCCCTCGGCGACGATCTCGCTCGTCCCGTCCGCCCGCAGCACGAAGATGAAGCCGTCGGCGCGCCCGTCCAGCGCCTGCGGCCAGGTCTCCGCGTGGGTGGAGTTGGCGCACCAGATATTCCCGGCCCCGTCTATCACCGGATAGTTGGCGCTGGTCAGCCGCTTGCCGCCCACCTTCGCGAGCAAGGTCTCGTGCGCGCCGGTCGCGGGATCGAACCGCTGGAGCGGCCCGTCCTGACGGTCGTAGATGCCGAAGTTGGCGATCAGGATCCGCCCCTGGGCGTCCATGTTGATGCCGTTCGGCGCGCCGCCCTTCGGCCCCATCCGGAGGAACGATCCGTCCGGCAGGATCTCGGCGACCGCGCACTGGTGGTCGGAGGCGAACACCCGGCCCTCCGCCCCCACCACCACGTCTTCGGGCCGGTCGATGCCGACGGCGATCTTCTGGAAGGACTCGGGCGCGATCGGCGCGAGCGGCATGGCGTTCCTCCTCACCTTGTTGGTTGGCCGAAGCTTGGACCGGGCCTCGCGCGTTCCACAAGGCCGCTTGCCGTTCGCGCCACGCGCCGGTAAAGCCGCGGCGACGTCATATTCGGAGTCCAGAGCCCATGATCGCGATCGGCGCCGTCGTTCTCTTCCTGGTCGTGATCGCCGCGCTGAACTTCTTTGAGTTCGGCCGGCTGGACTGAGCCCGTGAGCGGAGCGCCCGCGGTTGGCTGACCCCCGCCGAGGGGCCGCCCTGATCACCGGCGGCGCGCGCCGCATCGGCCGGGCGCTGACGAGGGTCTGCGCCGAAGCCGGCTTCGACGTCGCCATCCACGTCCGCACCATCGACGACGACGCTGAGAGCGCCGCCGCCGAAGTGCGCGCCCGGGGCCGGAAGGCGACCCTGCTGGCCTGCGACCTGCGCAAGGAAGCCACAACCGTCGCCCTGGTCGGCGAGGCCGAGACCGAGCTCGGTCCCGTCACCCTGCTGGTCAACAACGCCTCGGTGTTCGAGGACGACACCCTGGCCTCCATGAACCGCGCCTCTTTCGACGCGCACATGGACACCAACCTGCGGGCCCCGCTGATCCTGGCCCAGGCCTTCGCCCGCCGCCTGCCCGAGGATCGCGAGGGCCAGATCGTCAACATCCTCGACCAGCGGGTCTGGCGCCCGGGCCCCGAGTTCTTCAGCTATTCGGTGAGCAAGTCGGCTCTTTGGGAGGCGACCCGGATGCTGGCGCAGGCGCTCGCCCCGCGCATCCGCGTCAACGGCATCGGGCCCGGCCCCACCCTGCCTTCGATCCACCAGAAGGACGGCGAGTTCGAGGCTGAGGCCGCCTCCACCCTGCTCCGCCGCAGCGTCGATCCGGCCGAGATCGGCGCGGCGCTCCGCTATCTGATTGACGCTAAGTCAGTGACGGGCCAGATGATCGCCGTCGACGCGGGCCAGCACCTGGCGCCGCGTTCCTAGGAGCTGCCTTTCGCTTGTCCGTCATCCCGCTTCCGCACGAGCCCGCGGCTCCTGAGCCCGAGGTGCGGGTGGAGATGAGCAAGGTCTTCGTCCGCGGACTGCGGCTCGATATCGAGATCGGCGCCTACGCCCACGAGTTCGGCCGCACCCAGCCGTTGGTGATCGACGTGGAACTGGACGCCCCGGTGGCCGGCGCCCAGGCCCTGAGCGACGTGGTGAACTACGAGAAGGTCGTCAAAGCCGCCAAGGCCATCGCCGCCGAGGGCCACGTCGACCTCGTCGAGACCTTCGCCGAGCGTCTCGCCAGAGCCTGCGTCGCGGATCCCCGCGTCACGCGCGTCCGCGTGCGCGTGGAGAAGCCCCAGGCCCTCGCCCCCGACGCCGACGCCGCCGGCGTGGAGCTGACGCTCACGAAGATCTAGTTGCGCGTCACGCCCGGCATGTTGACGAAGTAGATCGGGTGGCCGTCGGGGTCCATGAGCATGGCCCGGTCCCGCCGCCGTCGCCCTGGGCCGGCGGGCGCTCGAACGTCAGCCCCTTGGCCTCGAGCGCGCCGGCGATCGCCGGCACGTCGCCCTGCCAGAAGATCAGCTGCGGCCGGTCCGGATCCAGATAGCCCTGATAGAGGGCCAGCCGGCAGTCGCCCTTCTGGAGCGTGACCACCCGCTCCATACGGTCGACCTCCTGGAAGCCAAGCTTGGCGTAGAACGCCGCGGATTTCTCCACGTCCGCCACCGGAAGGCCCACTTCGAACCAGCCCAGATCCATGCCGCTGCTCCTGTCACGCAACGCGCACAGCGTAACATGAACGCGATTTAAAGTGGCGCCTGGGCGAAAAGGGACCACATCAGGGCACGAGCTTCCAGGAGAGGGCCATGACCGACCACACCCATTTGCCGCCGCCGCAACCGGCGGCCACGGCTGACGAGCGCACCCTGCCGATCGTCACCTACGCCCTCTATCTGGGCGGCTTCCTCACCGGCGGCCTGACGCCGATCATCGGGGTGATCATCGCCCACGCCGGCAAGGACAACACCAGCTGGTTCGTGCGCAGCCACTACCAGTTTCTGATCCGCACCTTCTGGATCACTGTGCTGGCCCTGCTGGCCGGCGGCGCGGCCATGGGCGTGGGCGTCGTGCTGTCGATCATCTTGATCGGCATCCCGATCATGGTCCTGGCTGGCCTGTTCATGGGCCTCGTGGCGATCTGGTTCGCCGTCCGCTCGGTCGTCGGCCTGATCTACGCCGTGCAGAACCAGCCCTATCCGAAGCCGGAGACGTGGCTGATCTAGATGGTGACCTCTCCCTCCGCACGCGGAGGGAGAGGTCTAACTCAGGCCGGCTCCAGCTGGCGGCGCACCAGCCGGGCGTAGTCGTCCATCAGCGACAGCGAAATGGTCCCCGGTTTGAAGCGGTACTCGCCGATCTCCGAGACCGGGGTCACCTCGGCCGCGGTGCCGACCACGAAGCATTCGGTGAAGCTGGACAGCTCCTCCGGCTTGATGTGCCGCTCGACGATCTCGATGCCCTTCTGCCGAGCGAGCGCGATCACCGACTGGCGGGTGATGCCGTTCAGGAAGCAGTCTGGGGTGGGCGTATGCAGCACCCCGTCCTTCACGAAGAAGACGTTCGAGCCGGTGCTCTCGGCGATGTAGCCGCGGTAGTCGAGCATCATGGCGTCGGTGTAGCCGTCCTTCTCCGCCGCGTGCTTGGAGATGGTGCAGATCATGTAGAGGCCGGTGGCCTTGGCGTGGACCGGCTCCGTCTCCGGCGAGGGCCGCTTGTACTTGGCCCACGTCAGTCGGATGCCCTTGGCCTTCTCTTCCGGCGAGAAGTAGCTCGGCCAATCCCACACCGCGACGGCCACGTGGATGGTGGTGTTCTGGGCCGACACCCCGATCATCTCCGATCCGCGCCAGGCGATCGGGCGGATGTAGGCGTCGGTCAGGCCGTTCTTGGCGCAGGTCTCGATGCAGGCCCGGTCGATCTCCTCGACGCTGTACGGGATCTCGAAATCCAGCTGTTGGGCGGAGAAGAACAGCCGCTCGGTGTGTTCGCGGAGCTTGTATATCTCCCCACCGTACATCCGCTCGCCCTCGAACACGGCCGAGGCGTAGTGCAGGCCGTGGGTCAGTACGTGCACCTTCGCCTCGCGCCAGGGCACGAACTGGCCGTCCAGCCAGATCCATCCGTCGCGGTCGTCAAAGGGAACGATAGACATGAGGGGGAAGCCTCCTTTCAGCGAGGTTCCCTTACAGCCTGCAGCCATGCTGGCAAAGCAATAGGCTCTGCGCGCCGATCCGCCGCGGCCATCGCCGACGAGCCGCAATCGGGCTATCTAAGTTGTTCATGAGCCTCGCCGAAATCGACCGGAAAGCCCGCCGTCACCTGATCGTCGTCGACGACGACGACCGGATCCGCGAGCTCCTCAAGCAGTACCTGGCGCGCGAGGGCTACCGGGTGACCACCGCCTCCGGCGGCGCGGCGGCCCGCAAGCTGATGGAGACCCTGGACTTCGACCTGGCGGTGTTCGACGTGATGATGCCGGGCGAGGACGGCTTCTCCCTCACCCGCTGGCTGCGCGAGCGCAGCGGGCCGGCGGGACGCACGCCGGTGCTGATGCTGACCGCCCGGGGCCTCCCGGAGGACCGCATCGAGGGGCTGAAGCTCGGCGCCGACGACTACCTGCCCAAGCCCTTCGAGCCGGAGGAGCTGCTGCTGCGCATCCAGGCCATCCTGCGCCGCTCCGGCGACCGGCCGACGCCGCAGGGGGCCCTGTCGCTCGGCCGCTGCCAGTTCGACCTCTCCCGCGGCGAGCTCAGCTGCGAGGGCGAACTCATCCGACTCACCGAGGGCGAGCAGCAGTTGCTGCGCACCCTCGCCCGCTCCCCGCACGAACCGGTCGACCGCCTGGAGCTGGCCAGGGACACCGTCGACCCGTCCGGCCGGGCTGTGGACGTCCAAGTGACCCGCCTGCGCCGCAAGATCGAGGCGGACCCGAAGGCGCCGCGCTACCTGCAGACCGTGCGCGGGGTCGGCTACATGCTGGCCCCGGACTGATGCGCCCGCGCCTGACCGCCCGGATCCTCGCCCGCTGGATCAAGCGGCGGCTGCCCACCAGCCTGTTCGGCCGCTCGCTGCTGATCATCATCCTGCCGGTGGCGCTGATGCAGGTGGCGGTCACCTGGGTGTTCTTCGACGCCCACTGGGAGACGGTGACCAGCCGCCTCTCCGAAGGCCTGGCGGGCGACGTCGCCTGGGCGGTGGAGAGCTATCAGGACGATCCCAGCCCCACAGCCTTCGCCCGCCTCTCCACCCGGGCCGAAGAGTCGTTGTCCCTCTCCATCGCCCTGCAGCCGGGCCGCACGCTGCCGGAGCGGCGGCGATACGCCCTGTTCGCCGTGCTCGACCGCTCCATCGAGCGGGCGCTGTCGGAGCGGCTGGACGCCCCCTTCTGGTTCGACACCACCCGCTACCCGGCCTACGTCGACATCCGCGTGCAGGTCGACGAAGGGGTGCTGCGGATCCTGGCCCCGCGCGACCGCGCCTACGCCACCCAGGGCCACATCTTCCTGCTGTGGATGATCGTCGCGACCATCCTGCTGACCGCCGTCGCCATCCTGTTCATCCGCAACCAGGTGCGGGCCATCGAGCGGCTGGCGGACGCCGCCGACAGCTTCGGCCGGGGGCTCGACGAGGCCGGCTTCAAGCCGCACGGGGCGCGCGAGGTGCGCAAGGCGGCCCACGCGTTCCTGGCCATGAAGAGCCGCATTCAGCGCCACATCGACCAGCGCACCGCCCTTCTAGCCTCGGTCAGCCACGACCTGCGCACGCCGCTGACCCGGCTGAAGCTCGAGCTGGCGCTGGCGGAGCCCAACAGCCGCACGGCCGAGATGAAGCGCGACCTGGCCGAGATGGAGCACATGATTGACGAATACCTCGCCTTCGCCCGCGGCGAGGGCGGCGAGGCGGTCGAGACCGTGCACCTGCGCAGCCTGATCGACGAGGTCAGCGAAGGCGCGGTGCGCGCCGGGGCCCAGGTCCGCGTCGCCGCCGACCCGGAGCTCACCGCGGCCGTGCGGCCGAGCGCCCTGAAGCGCGCCCTCTCCAACCTGGTGATGAACGCCGCCGTGCACGGCGAGCACGTGGAGGTCGCCGCCCGCACCCGCCCCGCCGGCGGCGTCGAGATCGTCGTCGACGACGACGGTCCCGGCATCCCTCCCGACCGGTACGAGGAGGCCTTCAAAGCCTTCTCCCGCCTGGACGAAGCCCGAAACCAGAACGAGAAGGGCGTGGGCCTGGGCCTCGCCATCGCCCGCGACGTCGCCCGCGGCCACGGCGGGGATGTCGAGCTGGGGCCGTCGCCGCTGGGGGGACTGCGGGCGGTGGTGAGGTTGCCGGGTTAAGCCCCCAGCTCCTTCGACCGCCGGGTCGCGGCCGCCACCGCATCGCGCAGCAGCGGCCCGAGGCCGCCCTCGCCCGTCAGCACCTCTAGCGCGGCCGCCGTCGTCCCGCCGGGCGAGGTCACCTGCTTGCGCAGCTCCGCCGGGTCGGCCCCGGTCTCCGCCAGCAGCGCTGCCGCGCCGGTGAGCGTCGCCCGCGCCAGCTTGCGCGCCTCGTCCGGCCCCAGTCCCACCGCCTCCCCCGCCGCTTCGAGCGCCTCGACGAAGGCATAAAGGTAGGCGGGCGACGACCCCGACACTGCAGTCGCCGCATGCATCAGCCGCTCGTCCGCCAGGTCGACGACCGTCCCCAGCGGCTCGAACAGGGCGTGGGCCCGGGCGAACGCCTCCGGGTCGGAGGAGAAGATGCTGGCCGTGCAGCGGGCGATGGCGGCCGCGGTGGTCGGCATCACCCGCGCCACCGGCCGCTTGCCGAACTCGACGGCCAGGTCGGCGGTGGCGACGCCCGCGGCCACCGAGACGATCACTGCGCCTGACGCCAGCCACGGCGTCACCTCGACGGCCGCCTCGCGCCAGATCTGTGGCTTCACCGCCAGCAGCACCGTCCTGGCCCGGGCCAGCTCTCCGTCGGGCGGATTGAGCCGCGCCCCGTCTCGCGCGGCGGCCTCCGCGGCCGGGCCCGGTTGCGGGTCGCGGATCATCAGGTCGGAAGGCGAATAGGCGCCCCTGCGCCGCCAGCCCTCGATCAGCGCGCCGCCGAGCCGGCCGGCGCCCAGCATCAGAATAGGGGTGGTCATCGGGTCCGCTCCGCAAATCCGGCGCGGACCCTAGAAGATCGTGTGGCGGGGGGCGAGTGGGGCCTCTAGGCTTCGCCCACCGTTTCGAACATGCAGGCGGCCATGGCTTCCGCGGGCGAGCGGGCGCCGCGGACCATGAAGTTGAAGGCGGGGTAGAAGCGGTCGGCCGCCTCCACCGCCACGTCGATCATCCCGGCGGCCTGGGCGAGCGAGGGCTGCTCGCCGGTCATCAGGGTCATGGCGTGGCGGAAGACGATCTCGCCGTCGTCCCAGACTTCGAAGTGGCCCATCCACAGGCGCTGGTTGATGATCGACACCAGCTCGAAGTAGGCGGCGCGCTGGGCGGGGTCGGCCTTCAGGTCCACCGACAGGCACAGCTGCAGGCAGTCGGCCTCCGGCCGCCAGGCGAACCACAGCTCGTAGTCCTTCCAGTCGCCGGTCAGGCAGAAGGCGAGGTCGCCGTCTTCCGTGCGGTCGAACTGAAGGTTCTCGGCCGAGAGCACATGCTCGACGACGTCGAGCGGATCGGGGCCGATGAGGATGTCTTCGTCGGGGCGCTGGGTATCCATGAGACCCTGGGTCCTTTCAGGCCGGCGCGAGCGAGGGAGGGCTCCGAATCGCCGTCCGAGATCGAGACTAGTCTGCTTCGCAACCCGCCCGTCAGGGCCTTCGCGTCGCGGGCGAGCCGGAAGCTGTGAATTTAGTCCTGCGGGACGCCCTGGCCCTTGAGGGCGGCGATCTCGGCGCGCAGGGCGGCGATCTCGGCCTTCAGGGCGTCGAACTCGTCGCGGCGGACGAGATCGAGGTCGGCGACCATGCGGTCGGCCTGCGCGCGGAACGCGGCCTTGGCCTCCTCGGTCGCGGCCTGGGCCATGCCCATGGCGGCCGTCGTCAGCTTCGCCATCTCGTCAAGGAAAGGGTTCTGGGTCTGCATCTCACCACTCTAGGCGGCGCGCGCGGCGCCCTCGCGTGTTCCTATATGGGACGGAAGGGTAGGAAAGCGAAGGGCTTTGCGTCTAAACCGGCGCAAGGCGAAGCCCTCAAGGAGACACGGACCGTTGCCGTTCCCAGAGATCGACCCCGTCATCTTCCAGATCCCGGGCTTTTCCCTGGGCGACCTGCAGATCGGCCCGTTCCCCATCCGCTGGTACGCCCTGGCCTACGTGGCCGGCATCCTGCTGGGCTGGCGCTACGTGGTCACCATCGTGCGCAATCCCAAGCTCTGGGAGCGCCGGGGCCCGCCCGCAACCGACATCCAGATCGACGACCTGGTGCTGTGGATCACCCTCGGCGTCATCGTCGGCGGCCGATTGGGCCACGTGTTCTTCTACACCCCCGACATCATCTTCACCGACCCGATGGAGATCGTCCGCGTCTGGAACGGGGGCATGAGCTTCCACGGCGGGGTGATCGGGGTGGCGGCGGCGATGATCGCCTTCTCGCTGCGCTCCAAGCTCGACCTCTACCGCCTCGCCGACCTGGTCGCGGCGGCCCAGCCGATCGGCCAGTTCTTCGGCCGCATCGCCAACTTCATCAACGGCGAGCTCTGGGGCCGGCCCACCGAGGCCCCCTGGGGTATGATCTTCCCGAACGATCCGGAGCGCGTGCCGCGCCACCCGAGCCAGCTCTACGAGGCGGCGCTCGAAGGGGTGCTGGTGTTCCTGATCCTGCGCTGGGCGACGCACGGGCGGCGCAAGCTGCTGAACCGCCGCGGCGTGGTCGCCGGCATGTTCCTGGTCAGCTACGGCGTGGTCCGCATCGCCGTGGAGACGGTGCGCGAGCCGGACGCCTATGTCCCCGCCCTGCCGCTGGGTCTGACCATGGGCATGATCCTGTCCCTGCCGATGCTGGCGCTGGGCGCCTGGCTGATCTGGCGCGGCCTGAAGGAGCCCGTGCCGGCCGAGCCCGCCGCGAGTCCCGCCCCCTCCGCCGCCTCATGAGGCTGGCGCAGCGGCTGGCGGCGCAGATCCGGGCGGGCGGGCCGATGACCATCGCCCAGTACATGACCGCCTGCCTGCACGACCCGCAGGAAGGCTATTACGCGACCCGTCCGGCGCTAGGGGCGGAGGGCGACTTCATCACCGCGCCCCTGGTCAGCCAGATGTTCGGCGAGCTGATCGGCGCCTGGCTGGTGGAATGCTGGGCGCGGCTCGGCCGTCCCGCCCCGTTCCGGCTGGTGGAGATGGGCCCGGGCGATGGGACGCTGATGAGCGACATCCTGCGCCTGGCTCGCCTCGCCCCCGACTTCGCCGCCGCCGCGGACCTGTGGCTGGTGGAGGTCTCGCCGCCCCTGCGCGAGGCGCAGCGGCTCCGGCTGGAGAACGCAGCGATAGCAGCGAAGTGGGCGACGGCGCTCGCCGACGTGCCGGGCGGCGCGCCGCTGCTGCTGGTCGCCAACGAGCTCCTCGACTGCCTGCCGGTGCGCCAGTACCTGCGCACGCCCCAGGGCTGGGCCGAGCGGCTGGTCGGGCTCGACGCCGAGGGCCGCCTCGCCTTCGGCCTGACCCCATCGCCCGGCGCCGGGCCCGAGACGGCCCCGGAAGGCGCCATCTTCGAACGCTCCTTGGCCCAGGAGGCGGTCGGCGCCGAGCTCGGCGAGTGCATCGCCCGGGACGGCGGCGCGGCGCTGCTGATCGACTACGGCCGCGACCGGGCGGAGTTCGGCGACACCCTGCAGGCGCTGAAGCGACATGCGAAGCTGCCCCCTCTCGCCTGCCCGGGCGGCGCGGACCTGACGGTCCATGCGGACTTCCCGGCCGTGCTGGCCGCGGCGCGGCAGGCGGGCTCTGCCACCCACATCCTCAGCCAGGGCGAGTTCCTGCGCCGGCTGGGCCTCGATCAGCGCTGCGACGTGCTGGCCCGGTCTCGCCCCGACAGGGCCGCCGAGCTCGCCCGCCAGCGCGACCGGCTGGCCTCGCCCGAGGGCATGGGCGAGCTCTTCAAGGCCGCGGCCATCGCCTCGCCCGGATGGCCCGTTCCCGCGTTCGAGGAGGCGGCATGAGCCTCTCCCCCATCACCTCGCCGCTGCTCGAGCTGCCGGGCGTGCGCCACGCCTTCTTCACCCGCCAGGGCGGGGTCTCGAGCGGCATCTACGAGAGCCTGAACGTCGGCGTCGGCTCGGCCGACGCTCCGGCCGCCGTCGCGGAGAACCGCCGGCGCGCCGCCGGCCACTTCGGCCTTGGCCCCGAGGCTCTCTCCACCTGCTACCAGATCCACTCCGCCGACGCGCTGATCGCCGAGCAGGCGTTCGGCGACGCGCGTCCTGAAGGGGATGCGGTGGTGACCCGGGCCGCGAGCGTGATCTGCGGTGCGCTGGCCGCCGACTGCGCCCCGATCCTGATGGCGGACGCCACGGCAGGGGTAGTGGCCGCCGCCCATGCCGGCTGGCGCGGCGCCCTCTCCGGCATCGCCGAGGCGGCGGTGGCCCGGATGCTCGAGCTGGGCGCTGAGCCGGGACGCATCGTCGCAGTCGTCGGCCCGTGCATCGGCCCGCAGTCCTACGAGGTGGGCCTCGACTTCCTGCAGAGCTTCACGGCGAAGGACCCTGCCCACGAAGCCTTCTTCCAGCCCGGCGCGGGCGCCGACAAGCGGCTGTTCGACCTTCCGGGCTTCGTGCTCTCACGCCTGCGCGCCGCCGGCGTCGAAACCTGCGCCTGGACTGGCCACGACACTGTCCCGGACGAGGCGCAGTTCTTCTCCAACCGCCGGGCGTTCAAGCGCGGCGAGCCGGATTTCGGCCGCATGCTGTCGGCCATCGCCCTGACCTGAGGCTTGCCCAGCCCCGCGCGCCTGCTACAAGCCCGCGCGAACGGCGATGACGACGGGGGCCCGATGAAGCTGCTGGCCGGCAATTCCAACCCACTGCTCTCCCAGTCCGTGGCCGACCATCTCGATCTCCCGCTGACCCGGGCCCAGGTGAAGCGGTTCCCAGACAACGAAGTGTGGGTGACCATCGACGAGAACGTCCGAGGCGAGGACGTCTTCGTGCTGCAATCGACCAGCTACCCGGCGAACGACAACCTGATGGAGCTGTTGATCTGCATCGATGCGCTGAAGCGCGCCTCGGCCAAGCGGATCACCGCCGTGCTGCCCTACTTCGGCTACGCCCGCCAGGACCGGAAGACCGGCGGCCGCACGCCCATTTCCGCCAAGCTGGTCTCCAACCTGATCACCCGCGCCGGCGCCGACCGGGTGCTGACGATGGATCTGCACTCCGGTCAGATCCAAGGCTTCTTCGACATCCCCACCGACAACCTGCTGGCCGCGCCGCTGCTGGCCGACGACATCAAGCGCCACTACGACAAGCCCAGCGAACTGCTCATCGTCTCGCCGGACGTCGGCGGGGTGGTCCGCGCCCTGGCGCTGGCCAGCCGGCTGAACGCCGACCTGGCCATCGTCGACAAGCGCCGCTCGGGCCCGGGAAAGAGCGAGGTCGCCAACATCATCGGCGACGTCTCCGGCCGCCGGCTGATCATGTTCGACGACATCGTCGATTCCGCCGGCACCCTGTGCAGCGCGGCCCAGTCGCTGGTCGACGCCGGCGCGGTGGAGGTCTCGGCCTACGTGACCCACGGGGTGCTGTCGGGCGCCGCAGTGCAGCGCGTGCGCGACTCCGTGCTGAAGGAGCTGGTGATCACCGACTCCATCGATGCGGCCGACCGGGCGGTCGATGGAAAGATCCGGGTGGTCAGCTGCGCGCCACTGATCGGCGAGGCTATCCGCCGCATCGCGAACGAAGAGTCGGTTTCCAAGCTGTTCGATTAGTCCAATCCGGCTAGTGTCGGCCGGATCTGGTGAACATGCGTTAACCATGCCGCGACACAATCTCGCCAGCACGCACGCACTCTCATTTCCCTTCGTATTCGGGGAAGGCTCCTCATGACGCTTACGCCCAAGTTTCGCGCGGCGATCGCCGGCGCGGCGGTCGCCCTCTCTGCGCTCCTCGCCGGATGCGCGTCGGAGCCGCCGCCGCCACCGCCGCCGCCGCCCCCGCCGCCGGTCTCGCTCGCTCCGCAGCTGATCGAGCAGGCCAGCGCCTATCGCCTCTACATGCAGCGGGCTTCGGCCATCGCGCCCGCCTTCGCCGACGGCCTGCAGGTGCAGGAAGCGCTCAAGACCGGCTCGGCGTACGAGCCGCAGCAACTGCTGAGGGGCGCCATGGCCTATGGCGCAATCGCCGCGCTGCAGGATCAGGCCTTCGTCGCCGGCGTGCGCTCCTACACCACCGACACCCAGCGCCGGACGCAGGTCGCCTACGAGATCATGAAGGACCCGACCTACGTCCTCTCCATCCCCGGCGCGAACAGCGCCGCCGGTCTGGTGGTCACCGCCCTCGGCGGCGAGGCGCGGCAGCTCTACGCGACCGGCAAGGCCGTCAAGCAGGCCGCCTACGACGTGCAGCGCAGCGCCTGGTCCAAGGCCGACGTCCCGAACCGCGACCTGCGGCTGGCGCAGATGAAGAACCTCTCGATCACGCCGCTGGCCGGCGAAGCCGCCGAGACCCTGCGGCTGCAACAGGCAGCCGTCGGCGCCGCTCCGCTGGCCCTGACCGCCGAGCCGGTCAGCCCGCCCTACACCTCGGTGGTGGTCCGCAGCCTGGCGGTCGCGGCCCTGGCGGCGCTGGGCTTCGGGACCGAGGAGTACCTCGGCCACGCGAACGCGATCCTTGCCGACCCGCGCGCCAGCTCGTGCCTATCGATGTCCAAGCTGAATCTCTACCAGTGCCTGGCGGTCTCCAAGCCGCACTACGAGGACGTTTTCTGCCTGGGCCAGCACGCGCTCATCGACACCGGGCGCTGCCTGGTGCGCGGCGCGAGCGGGGCCGACCCGGTAGACGTCACCACCCAGCCGCTGAAGATCGCCGGCCAGCTGCCGGTCCCGGTCGCCTCGCCGCCGGCGGCGGCGGCGACCTCGGCCGCGCCGTAACAAGCTGATCGCACGAGGCGCGGCGCCCGTTGCAACGGGCGCCGCCCTCGTGTATCTAGCCGCACCTTTCGGGCCCCGCGGGGTCCGGACCAACGCCGCGCGGCTCTTGCGCGGCGGTTTCGTTTTGAGGCGAGGCCATGGCCGAGATCGTATTGAACGTTGAAGTGCGCGAGCGCACCGGAACCGGCGGCGCGCGCGCCGCCCGTCGCGAGGGCAAAGTGCCGGGCGTCCTCTATGGCGGCGACAAGCAGCCGGTGGCCATCGCCATCCGCTCGAACGAGTTCCGCAAGGCGCTCTACACGGGCAAGCTGCTGGGCCACCTCGTCACCCTGAAGTACGGGGAAGAGACCCAGCCGGTCATCGCCAAGGACGTGCAGATGCACCCGGTGAGCGATGAGCCGTGGCACTTCGACCTCTACCGGGTCGACGCGCACCAGCAGATCAAGATCGCGGTGCCGGTGCACTTCAAGAACCAGGAAGAGTCCCCCGGCATCAAGCGCGGCGGCACCCTCAACGTGGTGCGCCACGACGTCGAGCTGCTCTGCCCGGCCGACCGCATCCCCGAAGAGCTGGTCTTCGACCTGACCGGCCTCGACATCGGCGACACCATCCGCATCTCCGCCTTCGAGCTGCCGGAAGGCATCACCACCACCATGGACCGTGACTTCGTGGTCGCCACCATCAGCGGCGCCAGCGCTGCGGTGGAGGGAGACGCCGAAAGCGCCGAGGGCGACGCGGCCGAAGGCGCGGAAGGCTAAGCCTTCCGCCGCCTTCCTCGGGGGGCGTCATGCTGATCCTCGCAGGGCTGGGCAACCCCGGCCCGCGCTACGCCGGCAACCGGCACAACATAGGCTTCCGGGCGGTCGACGAGATCGCCCGGCGCTGGCGTTTCGGCGCCGAGCGCCAGCGCTTCCAGAGCCTGGCCAGCGAAGGCGTCATCGAGACGCCGCTGAGGCCCGTGCGCACCCTGATCCTCAAGCCGCAGACCTACTACAACGAGAGCGGCCGAGCGGTCGGCGAGGCGCTGAAGTTCTACAAGCTGGAGCCGAAGGATCTCGTCGTGTTTTATGACGAGATCGACCTGGCGCCCGGCCGCTTCCGGATGAAGACCGGCGGCGGGGCGGCCGGCAACAACGGCGTGCGCTCCATCGCCGCCCAGGTCGGCCAGGACTTCCGCCGCGCGCGGCTCGGCACGGGCCACCCAGGCCACAAGGAGCTGGTGCACGGCCACGTCCTGTCGGACTTCCACAAGGTGGAGCTGCCCTGGGTCGAGGCCCTCTGCCAGGCGTGCGCCGACGCCGCGCCCCTTCTCGCGCTCGGCGAGGACGAGAAGTACCAGGCCGAGGTCATGCGCTTGGCCCCTGCGGACAAGGCCGACCCGCGCAAGGCTGCCCGAGGGGATTGACGCCCCTTAAAGGCTTGGCTGCAAATGTGTCCCATCGGTTGCGCGGGGGGATGCATGCCGCTTCTGATTGGCCTGTCGCTGGCGATGTCCATCGCCTTGGCGGTGCATGTGGTGCGGACCGGCCAGGCCACCTACTGGCTGTGGATCGTGCTCGCCTTCCAGCCGCTGGGCGGGGTCGTCTACGTGCTGGCGGTGCTGCTGCCCGACGTGATGCGCGGCCCAGCCGCCCGTGAGCTGGAGCAGGCGGCCCGCGCCAGGCTCGATCCCACCCGCGAGTACCGGCTGGCCAAGGCGGCCGCCGAGGAAGCGTCCACCGTCGCCAACCAGGCCCGCCTCGCCGCTGCCGCGGCCGGGCTCGGCCAGCATGCGGAGGCCGAAGCGCTCTACCGCCAGGCCGCCAATGGGATCCACGAGGACGACCCGGCCCTGCTGCTCGGCCGGGCGAACGCCCTGATCGAGCTGGCGCGCTACGAGGAAGCCCTGGCGGTGCTGGAGAGGCTCGGCCAGGACGCCGAGCGCGGCCGCACCCCCGCCGCAGCCTTGGCGATGGCCCGCGCCCACGAGGGCCTCGGCCACCTGCGCGAAGCCGACAGCGCCTACGGCTGGGCCGCCCAGCGCCTGACCGGCTTCGAGGCCCTGGGCCGCTACGCCGCCTTTATGGCCCGCACCGGCCGCACCCAGGACGCGAAAGAGGCGCTCGCCGAGCTCGACAAGCGCCTCTCCAAGACCCATCGCCGGTTCCGCCGCGAAGCCCGAGTCTGGCGCGACCTGGCCGCTGCGGAACTCGGGGCCTAGCGGTTCATCAGGCCACGAACTCGTAGCTGACGCCGCCGACCGTCAGGTCGCGCACGTAGATCTCGGCCGTGCCGTTGCCGGAGCCGAGAGCCACGGACCAGCCGAGGATGACGCTGTCGGCGTCGAAGTGCAGCCCGCCGGCCGGAGTGAAGCCGTCGGCGTCAGACCAGTCGCTGAACTCAGTCATATTGACGATCTGGTCGCGGTTGACGCCGAAGGAGCGTTGCCACGCGGTCCAGTCGCCGCCGACGAGGTCCGCTGTCTGCCAGGCGTCCTGCGTCGTCGCGCCGAGGCCCTGGTAGGCATACTCGAAGACCAGCTCGCCGCGGTCGGCCGTGGTGGTCAGGTCGCCGTCGGCGTCGATCGCCAGACGGATGACCGGAATCACGTCCGTACGGTCCGAACTGGCGATGTAGTAGTCGAAGCTGAGCTCGTCGAGGTCGCCGAGGGTGACCCGCTGGTCTGCATCGTGCTCGACGTTCAGGCGCAGCCGCCCATTGTTGCTATCCGTCTGAAGGTAGAGGGCGTCCAGGCCGTCGGGGGCTTCGACGATGGAGATCTCACCTTCGCGAGCCTCCGTGTTCAGCTTGGAGCCGGCGAGCGTGGTTTGCGCGCTCGTCTGATTTGCGCTGGTAGGGTTGTCGTGATCGATCCCCGAAATACGCAGGGTGTAGATCCCGTCGCTCATCGCCTCTTGCTGATGCTTCAGGTGGCCGACGCCCTTGCCGT
>JAESGR010000645.1_pt1 | contig 18815 bp, 11 predicted proteins | sample 9269771 | NCBI WGS metagenome assembly JAESGR01 (sample SAMN15739572, study PRJNA653492) | algae metagenome | isolation source: Chroococcus sp. CMT-3BRIN-NPC107 and co-occurring heterotrophs from well... | place: USA: Clark Mountains Wilderness, California | collected 2010-04-18 | reverse complement strand
GGCGGGTGCCCACCAGCTCCTCGGGCGTGTAGCCGAGGAGCTCGCGGCAGGCGGGGGAGACGTAGCGGCGGGTGGTGTCGAGGTCCGCCTGGATGATCATGTCGGTCGCGTTCTCGGCCAACAGACGGTACCGCGCCTCGCTCTCCGCGACCGCCTTCTCGGCGACCTTACGCTCGGTCAGGTCCTGCATGGCGCCGAGGTAGCGCACCGGCCGGCCGGTCTGGTCGCGCAGCACGTAGCCCCGGTCGAGCACGTGCACGTACGTTCCGTCGCCGCGCAGGAAGCGGTATTCCTGCGCCCAGTGATCCTGGCCGGTGTCGAACACCGTCTGGATCCTGGCGATCACCCGCGCCCGGTCTTCGGGGTGGATGCGCTCGCGCCACCAGTCGCCCGTGTGCTCGATCTCCTCCGGAGAATAGCGGAACAGGGTCGCGGTGGTGTCGTTCCAGATCACCTCGCCGCGTCCGATATCGGCGTCCCACACGGCCTCGTTGGTCGCCTTCGCGACGAGGCGGTAGCGCTCCTCGCTGGCGAAGAGCTTCGCCTCGTTGGTCTTGCGCCGGGTGATGTCCGCCGTGATGCCGACGAGGCTGCGGCGCCCGTCCTCGCCAATCCGCAGCTCCGCCTTGTCCTCGATCCAGATCAGCGATCCGTCCGGCTTGTAGAACCTGAGCTCGATCGCATAGGGCGTCGCGTTCTCCAGCGTCTCGCGCAAGGCCTCCCGGTGCCGTTCGCGGTCGTCCGCGTGGATGCGCTCGTCGAACTCCGTGGTCGGGCCGGTGTCGAGGCCGAGGAGGTCCCGGGCGTTGCTCGACCAGGTCACGATCCCGCTCGCGAGATCCCATTCCCAGGCCGCGATGCGCCCGCCCCGCAGGGCCCGCTGTAGCAGATCCTCGTCCGCAGCCGCGCCCCCGCGCGGCTGCGCGGGTGCGTCCTCGACCTTGTCGGCCATGCCCTTGCCCCCCGGCTTAGACTGTTCAGCCTAATCGGGTTTTCGGTCGTGTGAAGTGACCTCACACGCGCGTCCGCGGGAATTGCCGAAAATTTGCTGTATTCGGAATCGCGCCCGGGCGACGGCATCGGGCCGCATGGTGGAAACCCACGCAGGCACGCCTTCCGGACCCTGCCGCGGGAATGGTAGCGTTCGCGCAGGCACCGCCGCGGAGGGCCCCATGAGCCTCGAATTCCTCATCACGTCGCTGATCGTCGTCGCCTCGCCCGGCACGGGCGTCGTGGTCACGATCGCGGCCGGGCTGTCGCGGGGCGCGCGGGCGGCCGTGGTCGCCGCCTTCGGCTGCACGCTCGGGATCGTGCCCCACATGCTCGCCGCCATCACGGGGCTGGCGGCGCTGCTGCACGCGAGCGCGCTCGCGTTCCAGATCATCAAGTACGCCGGCGTCGCCTATCTCCTCTACATGGCCTGGGCGACCCTCCGCGAGCAGGGCGCCCTGAAGATCGAGCCCGACAGCGCGCCGCGCTCGGACGGGCAGGTCATCCTCTCGGCGATCCTCGTCAACGTGCTCAACCCCAAGCTCTCGATCTTCTTCTTCGCCTTCCTGCCCCAGTTCCTGAGCGTGGGCGAAGCGAGCCCGCTCGCCCGCATGCTGGAGCTCAGCCTCGTCTTCATGGCCATGACCTTTGCGGTCTTCGTGCTCTACGGCGTCTTCGCGGCGGCGGTGCGCAGCCACGTGATCTCGCGCCCGCAGGTCCTCGCCTGGATGCGCCGTGCCTTCGCGGCCGCCTTCGTGGGGCTCGGCGCCAAGCTCGCGGTCAGCGAGCGGTAGCCCTCCGGGACCGTCCCGGGCTCCCGAACCGGCGCCGAACACATCTTTGCGAGGGGGATACCCCGGCCCGGATGCCCGGCCCAGCCGGCCGGGCGCTTGCCTTGACAGGCTCCGGGGCCTCGTGGAACGCTCGCTCCACGCTGCAAAAGCCGGGAAATGCCGCGTTTTTGCGCCGAATTTCCACCGATCAACGGGGTGGAACAACCATCGCGGCGGCACGCACCGCCGGGGGCTTACAGGAGACGGAGGAAACCATGTTGAAACGCTCGTTGCTCGCGGCCACGGTGTCGCTCGTGGCGCTCGGCGCCCAGGCTGCCGATTTCAGGCTCATGACCGGACCGCAGGGCGGCGTCTGGGTACCGCTCGGCGGCCAGCTCAAGGACCTGTGGGAGAAGGCGGTCCCGGGCGCCAACGTTCAGTCACTCCCCGGCGCCGGCATCGCCAACGTGCGCGCCATCGAGGAGGGCAAGGCCGAGATCGGCTTCGGCAACTCGATCTCGACCGTGGACGGCCTCGCCGGCAACGCGCCGTTCCCGCGGCCGCACACTAAGATCTGCAACATCGCCTCGCTCTATCCGCAGTACTTCCAGATGCTGGTGCCGGCCAATTCCGGCATCCAGAAGGTCACGGACCTCAAGGGCAAGTCGATCACTACGCAGCCCCGCGGCAACACGGGCGAGCTCATCACGGCGCAGCTCCTGAAGGCCTACGGGATGAGCTATTCCGACGTGAAGGTGAGCTACGTCTCCTACACGGACTCGGTCGAGCAGATGAAGGACGGCCACGCCCAGGCCTTCACCCTCGGCACTGCGATCCCGTCCGGCGCCGTGATGGACCTCGCCTCGGCGCAGGACATCCGGCTCATGGACCTCACCGACAGCCTCGACGCGATGAAGAAGCAGAACCCGGGCTACACCCTGGTGACCGTCCCGAAGGGCACCTACCCGAAGCAGGACAAGGACGTGAAGGTGATCGGCTACGCCACGCACCTCGTCGCGGCCTGCAGCCTGCCGGAGGAAACGGTCTACCGGATGACGAAGGCGATCGCCGACAACGTGCCCTCGCTCGCGGCGACCAGCCAAGCCCTCAAGGATCTGACCCCGAAGGACATGGCGGAGGACATCGGCGTGCCGTTCCATCCCGGCGCGGCGCGGTTCTACAAGGAGAAGGGCATCACCGTTCAGGCCAAGAGCTCCTGACCGCAGCGCCCGCCACGAGCGCCCCCTCCCGCACCCGCGGCAGGGGGCGTTTGCCGCTTCGACCCTCCGTCCGCCTCGCAGTCCCGAGGATGCCCGCATGAGAATCGCGCTCACCCACGGCGGCATGGTCCGCCTCGCCGCCGGCGTCATCGGCGTCGCGATGGCGCTCTACCACATGTGGATCATCGTCACCGGAACGCCCGAGGCGATCATCTTCCGCGGGACGCACCTTCTCTTCGCCCTCGTCCTCACCTTCCTGATCTTCCGCCGCGCCACCGGCAAGGTCGACCCGTTGCCCGCCGAGACGGGCAGCGCGGTCATCGAGGATCCCCCGTCGCTCTTCGACTACGCGTGCCTCGTGCTCGCCGCGGCGCCGATCGTCTACCTGTTCGTGAACTACGAATACGTGGTCAACCGCATCTACTACGTCGACGATCTCACCTGGACCGACATGATCCTCGGCACGGTGCTCGTCGTGATGATCATGGAGGCGACGCGCCGCCTCATCGGCTGGGCCCTGCCGATCACGGCCATCGTGTTCCTGGCCTACGGCCTCCTCTACGCCAGGGTCGAGCCCATGCGGCTCCTCGACCAGCTCTTCATGACCACGGAGGGCATCTTCGGGATGCCGCTCGGCGTCTCGGCGTCCTATGTGATGATCTTCGTGATCTTCGGTGCCGTCATGGAGCGCACCGGCACGGGCCAGCTCTTCATGGATTTCGCCATGAGCCTCACGGGCCACACCGCGGGCGGGCCCGGCAAGGTCTCGGTGGTGAGCTCGAGCCTGTTCGGCACCATCTCGGGCTCCGCGGTCGCCAACGTGATGGTGGACGGGCCGATCTCGATCCCGCTCATGAAGCGCACCGGCTTCAAGCCGCATTTCGCGGCGGGCGTCGAAGCCGTGGCCTCCACGGGCGGTCAGATCATGCCGCCCATCATGGGCGCAGCCGCCTTCGTGATGGCGGAGTTCATGCAGGTCTCCTACGGCCAGGTGATCATCTGGGCGCTGATCCCCGCGATCCTCTACTACGTGGCCTGCTTCGGCGCCGTGCATTTCGAGGCCAAGCGCCACGGGCTCGCCGGCCTGCCGCGCTCCGAGCTGCCGCGGCTCGGCACCACGCTTCGCGAGCGCGGGCACCTCTTCATCCCGGTGATCATCATCCTCGCGGTCATGTATTCCGGCTACAGCGCCCCGATGGCGGCGCTAGCGGGCACCCTCGCCTGCTTCCCGGTCGCGGCTTTGCGCGCCTCGACCCGCGGCAACGTCACGCTGCGCAACCTCGTCGAGGCGCTCATCGACGGCTCGCGCAACGCGCTGCCCGTGGCGCTCGCCTGCGCGTGCGCCGGCATCATCATCGGCGTGGTGTCGCTCACCGGCGCCGGCATCGTGTTCACCCAGGCCGTGATCCATCTGGCGCAGAGCTCCCTCGTTCTGGCGCTGGTGCTCTCCATGATGGCCGGCATCGTGCTCGGCATGGGCATGCCGACGACGCCGGCCTACATCATCATGACGGCGCTGCTGGTGCCCGCGATCATCAAGCTCGGCGTGATCCCGCCGGCCGCGCACATGTTCGCGTTCTACTTCGCGATCCTCTCGGCCATTACGCCGCCCGTGGCGCTCGCGACCTTCGCGGCCGCGGGCCTCGCCAAGGCGGACCTGTGGAAGAGTGGGCTCGCCTCCGTGAAGATCGGCGCCGCCGGCTTCATCGTGCCCTTCATGTTCGTCTACGAGCCCGCGATCCTGATGATCGGCGACTGGCCCTCGATCATCGGGGCCTCGCTGACGGCCACCATCGGCATCCTCCTGCTCGCGGCGGGCCTGCACGGCTACTTCATCGCCTACGCGGCTATGTGGGAGCGCGTGCTGCTCGTGGGCGCGGCCCTGTGCCTGATCAAGCCCGGCCTCTACACCGATCTCGCGGGCGCCGCGCTCGCGGCGATCGTGATCGTGGCCCAGGTCGCCCGGACCCGGAAGCCGGCGGTGGGCTTCGCGCTGAAGCAGCCCGAGACCCCGCAAAGCCCCTGAGCCCGGGCCGGACCGGCTATCGGCGCAAAGCCGCGATGCGCCGCGCCCGCTTGACGGCGGGCGCCGCCGTGGTCGAAGTCGCGCAAGGCATCCCTGCAAGGTTTCCCGCGATGGCGCTCTCCCCTCCCCTGTCCCGGCGCACCTTCCTGGCCGGCACGCTCGCGGCCGGCGCCCTCCGCGCTTCCCGGGTCAGGGCGCAAGGCACGGCCCGGCGCGGCGGCGTGCTCGTGGTCGCGGCCGACACGGAGCCGCGCAACCTGAACCCAGCGCTCGTGGCCTCGAACGGCGTGTTCTACGTCGCGAGCAAAGTGATCGAGCCCCTGGCCGAGATGGCGCCTGACGGCGGGCTCATTCCCCGCCTCGCCACGGCCTGGGAGGGCTCGGCCGACGGACGCTCGGTGCGCTTCACCTTGCGCGACGGCGTCGCCTGGCACGACGGCAAGCCGTTCACCTCGGCCGACGTCGCCTTCTCGGCGATGCAGCTCTGGAAGCCGCTGCAGAATCTCGGGCGCGTGGTCTTCAAGGATCTCGAGGCCGTCGAGACCCCGGATGCGCGCACCGCGATTCTGCGCTTTTCCGCGCCGACCCCGTTCCAGCTCGTGCGCAATGCCTTGCCGGCCTTGACCGCCGTGGTGCCGCGCCACCTCTACGAAGGCACCGACATCGCCGCGAACCCGGCCAACGCGAGGCTCGTCGGCACCGGCCCCTTCCGCTTCGTCGAGCACCGCCCGGGCGAGTTCTATCGCCTCGAGCGCAACCCGAACTACTGGGAGAGCGGGCGCCCCTATCTCGACGGCATCGTCTACCAGGTGCTGCCCGACCGCGCCGCGATCGCGGCGGCTTTGGAGGCCGACCGCATCCAGCTCGCCGCCTTCTCGGCGGTGCCGCTCGCGGACCTGGAGCGCATCGGGAAGGTGCCGGGCGTGCGGGTGATCCCGGAGGGCTACGAGGGGATCACCTACCAGCTCACGGTCGAGATCAACCACCGCCGCAAGGAACTCGCCGACCCGCGCGTGCGCCGCGCGATCGCGCATGCGATCGACCGGCGCTTCGTCGTGGATGCGATCTTCCTCGGCTACGCGAAGGCCGCCACCGGGCCGATCCCGCAATTCGACAAGACGTTCCACGCGCCCGACATCGCCGCGCCCGCCTTCGACCCGCGGCGCGCCAACGCGCTTCTCGACGAGGCCGGCTATCCGCGCGGCAACGGCGGCATGCGCTTCCAGGTGCGGCTGCTGCCGGCGCCGTGGTTCGAGCAGACGCGCCAGTTCGGCGATTATCTGCGCCAGGCCCTGCGGGCGGTCGGGATCGATGCCCAGATCGTCAACAACGATGCCGCCGCCCACACCCGCACGGTCTACACCGAGCACGCCTTCGACCTCGCGGTCGGCTCGCCGGTCTACCGCAACGACCCCGCGATCTCGACCACGATCCTCTACCAGGGCGGCCTGCCGCCGGGCGTGCCGTTCTCGAACCAGTACGGCTACAGCAACCCGGCCATGAACGAGACGATCGGACAGGCCGCGGTCGCGACCGACGAGGCCGAGCGGGTGCGGCTCTACCGCGCGTTCCAGCGGCTTGCGGCGGACGACCTGCCCCTCATCCCCGTCGCGGAGTTCACCTTCATCACCGTGGCGCGCGACCGGGTCCGCAACGTCGCCAACAACCCGCGCTGGGCGACTTCCCACTGGGCCGACACGTGGCTGGCGTCGTAGGGGGCGAAGACATGCAGCACCTGTCCCCTCTCCCCTCTGCGGGAGAGGGTGGCCCCGCGAAGCGGGGTCGGGAGAGGGGCTGTCGGACGTCGGACACAACGATGCCGGAACCAGCCCCTCCCTCCCCTCAGAGGAGGGCGACGCGGCGCAGCCGCGCGGGGTGGGGTGTTGCGCGAAGCGCATCCGGTAAGGCTGGGCCAAGAGCCCGCCTTCGGCGAACACCCCATCCGTCGCCCTGCGGGCGCCACCCTCCCCTGAGGGGAGGGGAAAGGGTGCGGCAACGCCGTGGCTCACGAGAACGGCCCCTCTCCCGGCTCGCTCCGCTCGCCACCCTCCCCCGCAGAGGGGGGAGGGATACGTGTGTGCCGTGCGCGCGTTTCGCGTAATCGTCCGCCGGCTCGTCGCCGCGCTCCCGACGCTGCTCCTCGTCTCGCTCGGGGCGTTCCTGCTGCTCGAATCGGCGCCCGGCGACGCGGCGGATGCCTATCTGGCGCAGACCGGGGGCGATGCCGGCTATGCGGCTTCGCTGCGCGAGCGCTTCGGCCTCGAGGGCACGACGCCCGACCGTCTCCTGCGCTTCTATGCCGGGCTGGCGCAGGGCGACCTCGGCACCTCGGCGGTGTTCGGCCGGCCGGTCGCGAGCGTCATCGTCGAGCGCCTGCCGACGACGCTCCTCCTGATGACCTGCGCGGTCGGGTTCGCGGCCCTCGTCGGCACGGGCCTCGGGCTCGTCGCGGGCGCGAAGCCCGGATCCCTCCGCGACCACGCGATCACCGCGGCGACGCTCGGGCTCCTCGCGATGCCGAACTTCTGGCTCGCGCTGCTCCTCGTCCTGCTCTTCGGCGTGCGCCTCGCCTGGCTGCCGACGAGCGGCCTGAGCGATCCCGGCAGCCCCGCGACGGGCCTCGCCGCGATCCTCGACACCGCCCGCCATCTCGTCCTCCCCACGCTGGCGCTCGGGGCCGGCTACCTCGCCCTCTATGCCCGCACGCTCCGCGCCGGCATGGCGGCGTCCTGGCGCACCGATCCCGTGCGCGCCGCCCGCGCCCGCGGCCTGCCGGAGCATCGCGTGATCTGGCGCGCCGTGGCGCGGCCCGCGCTCCTGCCCGTCGTGGTGCTGCTCGGGCAGCAGGCCGGAACGCTCTTCGGCGGCTCCGTCGTGGTCGAGACGGTGTTCGGCATCCCGGGCCTCGGGCGTCTCGCCTACGAGGCCGTGGCGGGGCGCGACACGCTCCTCCTCGTCGGCGTCGTGCTCACCGGCACCATGGTGGTGATCGCCGCGAACCTCGCGGTGGACCTCGTCCTCGTGCGGCTCGACCCGCGCATCGGCGCGGCCGATGCGTGACGCGCTCGCGCTCCGCCTCCTGCGCACGGGCCCGGGCTTGGCCGGGATGCTGCTCCTGGCCCTCGGGGTTGCGCTGGCGCTCAGTGCGCCCCTGCTCTTCCCGGGCGATCCGCTCGACATGGTGGCGCGCCCCCTCACCCCGCCCTTCGCGAACCCGGCCGCGCCGCTCGGCACGGACCGGCTCGGGCGCAACATCCTCGCGGGCCTCGCCCACGGCGCCCGGGCGACGATCGCGACCGCGGGGCTCGTCGCCCTCGTGGCGCTCGGGGTCGGCGCCGCGATCGGGACGGTGGCGGGCTATGCCGGCGGGCTCGTCGACGAGGCCCTGATGCGCGTCGCGGACGCCACGCAGACCGTGCCGGGCTTCGTGCTGGCGCTGGCCCTCGTGAGCGTCCTGGGTCCCACTCAGCCCGCGATCGTGCTCGCGCTTGCGGCCGGCGCCTGGACCGGCCCGGCGCGCGTCGTGCGGGCCGAGACCCTGAGCCTGAAGGAGCGCGCCTTCGTCGAGGCCTCGCGCCTCGTCGGGCGCCGCCCGCTCGCCATCGCGTTCGACGTGGTGCTCCCCAATGCACTGAACCCGCTGATCGCCCTCGCCGCCGTGATCGTCGCGGGCGCGATCCTGGCCGAGTCCGCCCTCGCCTTCCTCGGCCTCGGCGATCCCAACGTGGCGAGCTGGGGGGCCATGATCGCGGAAGGGCGCGCCGTGCTGCGCACGGCCCCGCACGTGATCCTCGCGCCCGGCCTTGCCGTGATGGCGACGGTGCTCGCCGTCAGCCTCGTGGGCGACGGGCTCGCACGCACTCTCGCGTCGAGCGACGGCTGATCCGCGCGGCTTCGGAGCGCGGCTCCTGTCGGGGCCTCACGGATTCGCCTTGGCCCACAGCCCCGTCTTCGACGAGCGCGCATGGGCCTCGGCCGCGAGAAGGTCGGGGCTCGCGTCCGAGGTCGCGCGGCCGCCGCCGTTGAACAGCACCACCTTGGAGAGGTCCTGCCCCTCGACCTCGCAGCGGAAGGCCTTGGCGCTCCCGTCCGCCGGGACGCAGACGACCTCGCGGCCGCGCAGGTAACCCGCGAGGTCCGCGGGCTCGCCGGCGCCGCGGGTCCATTGCACGCCGAAGAGCGGCGCGACCTTGCCGCCGATCGACAGGGTCGCGGTGTCGATCACCTCCGGGACCCCGCGCAGGCTCCCCTCCGGCAGCGGCGCCGGCGGATTGACGGGCAGCGAGCCGGTATCGACGGGCTCCGGCGGGGTCGTCGGCCGGCGGCGGGCGGGCTCCGTCGTGACCGGCGGTGTCGACGCGACGGCGGCGCTCGGCGGTTCGGACCGCTCCTCGAAGGGCAGCAGGCTGTAGAGTAAGGCGCCGCCGAGCACGAGCGCCAGGACCCCGGCGCCCGCCGCGATCACGTGGCGCCGCCGGTACCAGGGCGTGACGCCTGCCGCGATCAGGGCCGCGCGCGTCGCGCGCGAGGACCCGTCCTCGACCCGCGGCGCGCGTGGAACGGGCCCCGCGGCCGCAGCCGTCGGCCCGCCGTCCGCCGGCGCCGCGGGCCGGTCGCCGAAATCCTGCAGGGTTGCGCGCGCCGCCGATACGGAGGCGCGCAGGGCCTGGCCCATGCGCCCGAACCGCACAGCGATCGCTTGCGGTCCGGAGCCCAGGCGCCCGGCGGCGCGGGCAAGGTTCGCCCGGGCCGCATCCAGCCCGCCCTCCAACCGCTCCGCGACGGCCGTCCGGGCTGCGGCAGGCGCCGTCGACCCTCCCGCCCGGTCCGGGGCGGGATCGGACGGCGCCGCGGGCCGATCCGTGACGAGGAGCCAGTCGCGCGAGGCCGCCGGCGCCGGGGCTTCCGGGGCTCCGGTCGCTGCGGGCGAGGACCCCTGAGAGGCTGTGGCAGGGAGGATCTGCGAGGCCCGGGGCATCACCGGGCCGGCCGAGGCGGGCTCCGCCGGTCCCTCCGGAGCGGCCTGGACCGCGGCCGGGGCGTCCGCCGGTGCCGCCGCCTTGAACAGGGTCGGGTGCTGGGCGCGGAAATCGGCGATCACATCGGCGATGGTCCGATCCGCCTTCGGCTGCCCGGCCTCGTCGAGGACCGTGATGGTGAGCTGGCCGTCCGTCTCCGCATACCGGACCGCTGATTCGACGATGAGCTCGAGCGGGCCGCGGGCCTCCTCGAGCGGGTTCGCCCGCTCGACCTCGGCCCGAATGATCGCCCGAACCTTGTCCAGAGTGCTCATCTGATCCTCGATCCCTGTCCCGGATCCGCCTGGAATCCGGGGATGCCGTGGAGCGCCCCGAGAGGCAGCTTAGTCCTCCGCATCTTCCAGCGATACGGTGCGGTCGCCCGCGCCGCGGCGCAGCACCGAGCTCGTCTCCGACACGATCACGGGCTGCCCGCCGGCAAAGCTCACCCCGAGCTCGATGACCCCGGTGCCGGCGGAGGTCCGGCCCCGGTTCGGATCCGAGGCGCGGTAGTCGAACGTGGAGCGGATGGTGCAGAAGGCGCCGGCGCAGCTCGTCCGCATGGTGTCGAGGCGCGGGCGGTACTCCCGCTCGGGCCAGCGGCGCGCGAAGCGGCGCTTCTCCTCCTGGAGCGCCCGGCCGCTCACCTCGCGGCCGTGGTAGCGGATCACCGGGGCGTAGAACTCCTCGTGGGCCTCTAGCGCGACCGCGTTGGGGTCGGACCAGAAGTCGAGATAGTCGATCGCGAGCTCCTTGGCGGCCCGCGCCTGCGCGGACTGCTCCCGGCGCGGGAACCGGGGCTGCGCCGCTTCCCGCCGCTCCGACGGGCGCGGCGCCGGGCGGGACTCCTCGGCCGGGCGGGCGCTCCTTTGGGGAGCGGGCTCCGGCCGGGCCGCCGGGGCCTGCGGCCGCGGACGCGGAGCGGCACGCTCCGGCTCCACCGTCCGCACGGAGGTCTCGGCCCGGGAGGGCGCGGCACGCTCCGGCTCGGCGGTCCGGACCGCAGGCTCGGCCCGGGACGGGGCACGCTCCGGCTCGGCGCTCCGCACGGGAGGATCCGTCCGTGCCGGCGGCGCAGGCTCGGCGGCGCGGGCAGGCGGCGCGTCGAGGGTCCGGGGCTGCGGTGCGGGAGCCGTGGGCTGCGCCGGCGCGATGGTGGTCGGGGGATCGACCCAGCCGTTCTGCGGCGGGGTGCCCTGGGCAGCGGCGGGTGCGGCGAGGCTCAGGAGGGCTGCGGCCCCCAGGAAGCGGCACGATACGACACGCATGGCGTTCTCCTGCGGCGGCCCGGAGCCACCGCCTGCAGGGGAAACGCACCAGAGCGCGGACGGGGTTCCCGTTCGGCTCTCCCGCAGCGGTCGTCCGCGAATCGCCAGATCCAAAGGACAAGCTTGCCTCGTGGCGTCCGTATGGCGTCGAAGCGGCATGGACCGGGCGAAGGGAGCCCGCCTGCCCGGCCGCAACCTCATCGAGATCCAAGCAGCCGATGGACACGATCCTTGATTGCGGACCGGCGTTGCTGTGCAAACTATTAAAAATTTCCTAAAAATCTTGCATACAGCCGAGCCTTCAAGCTTTACTGTGCCCTAGTGCCGCCAACCTCAGGCATAGGGGCACGTCACGATCGTATTCCGGGCAGCCTCGTCCCCATCCGGGCGAGCGCGGGCGTCAGCGGGTCCGCTTCAGGCAGCACCGCGGCCGGCTTGGTTGGGGGCGTGGCTCATCGGTGTGTTGGAGTGATCCTGCCCGCATCCGCAGAGAGGCGGCGCCAGGCGGGACCGGGGACGGTTCGGGGGGCTTATGGCTAGGATAAAAAAGGGCAAGGTCGTCAAGTGGACCAACAAGTCCGACAACCAGACCAATCTGAAGGACACCAAGGCCTATAGGATCGATTCCCTCGGCGGCGACGACAACATTTTCGTCACCAACGAGGCCGCCAACACCATCAACGGCGGCAGCGGCAACGACACCATCACGGTCAAGGGCGACGGCAACAACCAGATCCAGGGCGAGGAAGGCGAAGACACGATCAGGGTCATCGGCGACGGTGACAACACGATCAACGGCGGCGAGGGTGTCAGCACCGTCACGGTCGGCCACGGCAAGAACAAGATCAATACCGCCAGCGAGGGCGATACGATCCACGCCGGCGGCGGAAGCAACATCATCAATGCCGGCGAAGGCAACAACATCATCACCGCCGGCATCTACAATACCAACAACGTCAACAATCCGACGTCTTCATCGATAGGAATCGGAAACAACAAGATCAACACCGGCGCCGGCAACGATACGATCACCACAGGCGATGGCAACGACCAGATCAATGCCGGTGAGGGCGACAACATCATCGACGCCGGAGGTGGCAAGAACGCGATCAACACCGGCGCCGGCGCCGACAGGATCACCATCGGCTCCGGCAGCGACCGGGTTCATGCCGGCGAGGGCAACGACACGCTCTTCCTCCTGGGCGGGAACGATTTCGTCCAGATGGGCGGCGGCGACGACGTCATCGAACTCAACCTCGACTACTATGTCGGCGGCGAGAAGATCTCCCTGTTCGGGGACGCCGGGTTCGACAAGATCGCGTTCCGACTCAACAAGGTCGACGCCATGGAGCCCGACCACGTCGAGGCCTTCCAGGACTATGTCGACTTCCTCATCTGGGACGGCGGCCAGTCGGAGTACGAGTTCGGCGGGATCGAGCTGAAGCTCATGGGCATCGAGCAGGTGGAGTTCATCGCGCCCGTCCTGGCCGTGAATGACGCCCCGATCGTGAGCGAAACGGGCTCGCCGGCCACGCTCGACGTGCTGGCCAACGACTGGGATCTCCTGGCCAATTACGAGAGCCTCGGCGCTCAGGACAACCGGCACCTGACCATCGTGAGCGCCGACCAGATGGATGGCCTCGGCTCGATCGAAGTCGTCGACAACAAGATCGTCTACACCTTCGGGGACGAGTACGAGTACCTCATGGCCGGCGAGACCGAAACGGTCAAGATCAAGTACATCGTCAAGGACAACCAGGGCTTCGAAGACACCGCGACAGCGACCGTGACGGTGACCGGGGTCAACCAGGCTCCGACCTCGGTCGCCCTGAGCAACGCCAGCGTGATCGAGAACGCGGTCGGCGCGACGATCGGCACACTGACGGGCGTGGATCCCGACGTAGGTGACACGCTGACGTTCTCGGTCGTCGGCAGCAACAGCCCCTTCGAGGCCGTCAAGGACGTGAACGACGTCTGGACGCTGCGGCTCAAGAGCGGACATTCGCTGAACTACGAGACCGCCAGCACGGTCAACGTCGACGTGAGGGCGACGGATACCGGCAACCTGTCCAAGACCCAGACCTTCACGATCAATGTCGGCAACGTGAACGAGGCGCCGACGGGCATCACGGTCACGAACCAGCAGGCCCTGTTCGAGAACACGGCGAGCAAGACCTTCGTCGCGGATCTGGAAGCGGTGGACCCCGACCTTGTGGCCGGGTTCCGGAACAACGTGATCACCGTAGACGACGCGCGGTTCGAAGTCGAGAACGGCAAGCTCTATCTGAAGGCGGCTCAGAGCGTCGATTATGAGAGCCTGACGAACGGCAAGCTCAGCCTGACGCTGACCGCCACGGACGCGACGAATTCCGCCCTGACATTCAGCAAGGGCCTCGACGTGACGGTCACGAACGTGAACGAGGCGCCGGCGGGGACGGACGGAACCGTGGCGGCGACGGAAGATCAGGTCTACACGTTCACCGCGGCGGATTTCGGCTTCACGGACCCGCTCGATCACCCGGACAATGCCCTGCACTCGGTGATCGTCAAGTCGCTTCCGGCGCCTGGCACCCTGAAGCTCGACGGCGTCGCAGTCGTGGTCGATCAGGCGATTGTCGCCACCGACATCGCGAAGCTCACCTACCAGTCGCCGCTAGATGCCAATGGGGTCGGCTATGCCAGCTTCACGTTCCAAGTGCGGGACGACGGCGGCACGGCGAATGGTGGGCAGGACACGGACCCGAGCGCCAACACGATCACCATCAATGTCGCGGCCGTCAACGACCCGCCGACCTTCACCTCCTCGGCGACGCCGAGCGTGATTGAGAACAGCACTGCGGTCGTGACCCTGACGACGAGCGACGTCGAGGGCAGCGCCTCGACCTTCACGATCACGGGCGGGGCCGACCACAACCTGTTCGAGATCGTGAACGGCAACGAGCTGCGCTTCAAGGCGGCACCGAATTTCGAAGCGCCCGGTGATGCCGGCACCGACAACGTCTATGATGTGCAGGTGACCGCGAACGATGGCACCGACACCACGCCGCAGTCCATTGCGGTGACTGTCACGAACGTCAACGAGGCTCCGGCAGGGACGAACGGAACCGTCGCGGCGACGGAGGACCAGGTCTACACATTCAGCCCAGCGGATTTCGGCTTCACCGACCCGCTGGATGCGCCCGCCTCGAACAGCCTGCGCGCCGTGCTCATCACCTCGCTGCCGACCTTCGGTACGCTGAAGGAGAACGGGGTTGCAGTGACGCTCACAAACGGGGTAGCGTCCATCTCCTCCTTCAACATCGACAAGCTCACCTATCAGGCGCCGCTGAACGCCTTTGGGACGAGCTACGCGAGCTTCACCTTTCGGGTGCGGGACGACGGTGGCACGCTGAACGGGGGCCAGAACACCGACCCGACCGCCAACACGCTCACCATCGACGTCGCGGCCGTGAACGACCCCCAGGTCTTCACGTCGTCGGCGACGCCGAGCGTGGCGGAGAACGTCACCGCCGCGGTGACCCTGACGACGAGCGATATCGAGAACGACACGCCGACCTTCACGATCACGGGCGGGGCCGACGAGGACCTCTTCGAGATCGTCGGCAACCAGCTGCGGTTCAAGACGGCGCCGAACTTCGAGATACCGGCGGATGCAGGTGCCAACAACGTCTACGACGTGCAGGTGACGGCAGCCGACGGCCCCAACAACACCGTGCAGACCCTGACGGTCACGGTCACGGACGTGAACGAGGCGCCCGCCTTCACGTCCTCCGCGTCACCGAGCGTGGCGGAGAACGGCACGGCCGCGGTGACGCTGACCGCGTCCGACGCCGAGGGAGCCACGCTGACCTATTCCATCACGGGCGGGGCCGACGCCGGTCAGTTCTCGGTCAACGCGACGACCGGGGCACTGTCGTTCTTGGCTGCACCGGACTTCGAGCTGCCGGCCGACGCGGACGCCAACAACGTCTACGACGTGCAGGTGGCGGTAACCGACGGCGTCAACCAGACATTCCAAAGCGTCGCCGTGACGGTCACGGACACGAACGAGGCGCCGGTCTTCACGTCCTCCGCGGCGCCAGGCGTCTTCGAGAACGGCACGGCCGTGGCGACGCTCACGGCGACGGATCAGGAAGGGAACTCGATCCAATACTCGATCACAGGCGGGGCCGACGCCGGCAAGTTCTCGGTCAACGCGACGACCGGGGCACTCTCGTTCGCGTCTGCACCGGACTTCGAGGTGCCGGGAGATGCCGACAGCGACAACGTCTACGACGTACAGGTGACCGCCAACGACGGCACCAACAACACGGTGCAGACCCTCGCGGTCACGGTCGCGAACGTGAACGAGGCGCCGGAAGGGACCAGCCAGACGGTCACGGCGATCGAGGACCAGGTCCGCACCTTCAGCGCGGCGGATTTCGGCTTCTCGGACCCCTCCGACGGATCCGGCGCCAACAGCCTGCTCTCGGTGATCATCACCAGCGTGCCCCTGGTCGGCACCCTGAAGCTCGGCACGACCACCATCACGGCCGGGGATGTCGCGACCGGATTGGAGATCCCGGTCGCGGACATCGGCACGCTGACCTACGAGCCGCCGCTGAACGCGAACGGGACGAACTACGCGAGCTTCCAGTTCAAGGTGCGGGACAACGGCGGCACGTCGAATGGGGGCCAGGACACCGACCCGAGCGCCAACACGATCACCATCGACGTCACGCCCGTCAACGACGCGCCCGTCTTCACCTCATCGGCCACGCCGGACGTGCCGGAAAACAGCACGAAAGTGGTGACGCTGACGACGTACGACGTCGAGGGAGACACCTTCATCTTCGAGGTCTCCGGCGGGCTTGACCAAGGCAAGTTCAAAATTTTGGGCAACGAATTGCACTTCATCAGTGCGCCGGATTTCGAGACGCCGAACGACCTGGGCGGTGACTCCCCCGGCGACAACATCTACGACGTGCAGGTGACGGCGGTCGGCACCACGGCGACACAGAACCTCGCCGTGAAGGTCACGGACGTCGACGGTCTTTCGGCCTAGCGGCGCTCGGTCCTTAGAAGATCCGAACACCCGGGCTCCCGCCCGGGTTGTCCCTTGGACGCCGGCTCTTCCGGCGATGCCTCGCCCAAAGCTGATCCGCTAGTCCCGCGCCCGGTACTTCGTTATCCGACCTGGTGCGGACCATGTGGTCGGAACGGAGCGAGGCCTCGACTCGGCCAGGCGCCGTAACCGGGAACGCGAGCATTGCCGTGTGCGCCCCGCTGCCCTGCCCTACTCGACGCTGACGCCGCTGGAGCGGATCGGCTCGGCCCATTTCGCGATCTCGCTCTCGACGAAGCGGGCGAGGTATTCGGGGCTGCGGCGCTCGGGCGCGACCAGCATAGCGCCGAGGCCCTGCAGGCGGTCGCGGACCGCAGGCGTGTCCATGGCCTGGAGCGTCGCCCGGTGGAGCTTCTGCACGACCGGCGCGGGCGTGCCCTTCGGCAGGAAGAAGGCGTTCCAGGTATAGGCCTCGAAGTTCGGCAGCGCCTTCTCGTGCGCGGTCGGCAGGTCCGGGAGCACCGGCGAGCGCGCGCGGGTCATGGTCGCGATCGCCTTCACGGAGCCGCCCTGGATCTGCGGCAGGGCGGTGGTGACGATCTCGCACAGGAAGTCGATGCGCCCGCCCTGGAGGTCCTGCATCGCCGGGCCCGTGCCGCGGTAGGGCACGTGCTGGATCTTCGTCCCCATGGCGGCGTCGAGGAGCACGCAGCCCAGATGGGTCGCCGAGCCGGCACCGGCCGAGCCGTAGGTCATCTTGTCGGCGTTGGCCTTGGAATGGGCGATGAACGCCTCGATCGTGTCGGCCGGGAAGTCCTTGCGGGTGATGAGGATCAGCGGCACCTCGGCGATGAGGGCGACGGGCTGGAAATCGGTGGCGGCGTGGTATTGCGGCTTCTTGTAGAGCGTCTGGTTCTGGGCGTGCGTGCCGACGGTGCCGAGCACGAAGGTGTAGCCGTCCGGCTGCGCCCGGGCGACGCGGGACGAGCCCGTCATGCCGCCGGCGCCGCCCACGTTCTCGACCACCACCTGCTGGCCGAGGATCTGGCTCATGCGCTCGGCCATCACGCGGCCGAGCACGTCGGTCGGCCCGCCGGCCGCGAAGGGGATGATCATCGTGACCGGCCGCGTCGGCCAGTCCTGGGCGCGGGCCGGCGCCGAAGCCGCCCCTGCGAGTCCGAGTCCGAGGCCGAGCGCGGCCAGAATCCGCCCCATCCGACGTCGCAGCATGATGTCCTCCGCGTGTTCCGCCCGCAGCCGCAGCTCCAGCCGCGGCGTTGATCCTGGTGGTTCCGACCGCTAGATCCTGGCGCGCCGGCCGCCCGGGTCAAGCGGCCCCATCCCGACGAAACGGAGCGAACCATGCCGTCCACCCGCATCGCCATTGCCGGCCTCGGGGCCATCGGGCGCTCGCTCGCCCGCCGCCTCGCCGACGGGATCCCGGGCCTGGCGCTCGCGGGCGTCGCGGTGCGCGACCGCGCCAAGGCGGAGGCCTGGCTCATCGAGCAGGGCATCGCCTGCCCGATCCTGGCGCTCGCGGATTTCCCGAATCACGCCGATCTCGCGGTCGAGGCGGCGCCCGCTTCGATCATCGAGGACATCTGCCGGCCGATGCTGGAGGCCGGCAAGCGGGTGATGGTGCTGAGTGCCGGCGCGCTGCTGCCGCGGCCGCACCTGATCGAGCTCGCCCGCACCCACGGCGGCCAGATCGTGGTGCCGACGGGCGCCCTGCTCGGCCTCGACGCCGTCACGGCCGCCGCCGAGGGCACGATCCGTTCCGTGCGCATGACCACCCGCAAGCCCCCGCGAGGCCTCGCGGGCGCGCCCTATCTCGAAGCCAACGGCATCTCGGTCGAGGGGTTGGGCGAGCCGAAACTCGTGTTCAGCGGCACGGCGCGGGAGGCGGCGGCCGGCTTCCCCGCCAACGTCAACGTGGCGGCGGCCCTGTCGCTCGCCGGCATCGGGCCGGACCGGACCACGATCGACATCTGGGCCGATCCGGGCGTGAGCCGCAACTGCCACACGATCGAGGTCGACGCGGACTCGGCGAAGTTCACGCTCGCGATCGAGAACATCCCGTCCGAGAACCCGAAGACCGGACGGATCACGGCGCTGTCGGCGCTCGCGGCCCTGCGCAAGATGCACGCGCCGCTCCGTATCGGGACCTGACGCGGACCTTCGAACCAGACTCGGCGCGCCGCTCCGCATCGGGACCTGATGCCGATGCGGACGCCCCGCTCGGGCTCCATCCGTATCAGAACAGGAAGTCTCCCTTGTCGAGGGCACCGACGTTTTCGACCGTGAGGGATCCGGAGCCGCGCAGATCGATCACCACGTCGTCCCCCTCCTCCCGCAGCGCCCGCTCCAGCGCCCCATACGAGCGGAACAGCCCGCTCACGTCGATCCGGTCCCCCTCCTGGAAGTCCTTGATCACGTCCACGCCCCCGCCCGCCACGAACACGTCCGCCCCCGCCCC
>JAESGR010000644.1_pt1 | contig 18850 bp, 15 predicted proteins | sample 9269771 | NCBI WGS metagenome assembly JAESGR01 (sample SAMN15739572, study PRJNA653492) | algae metagenome | isolation source: Chroococcus sp. CMT-3BRIN-NPC107 and co-occurring heterotrophs from well... | place: USA: Clark Mountains Wilderness, California | collected 2010-04-18 | reverse complement strand
CGATCATGATGCCGGGCATGGCCAGCGGGATGTCGACCTCCTTCAGCACCTGCCAGCGGCTCGCACCCAGGTCGAACGCTGCCTCGCGCATCTGCAGCGGCACCATCGAGATGCCAAGCGTCATCGGGAACAGCATGAAGGGCAGGTAGACATAGACCAGGCCGAACAGCGTGGCGGCCGAGGTGTAGAGCATCGAATCGACCTGGAGGCCGAACAGGCTCTGCAGGCTGCCCGACACGACGCCGCCTTTCACGAGGAACAGGACCCAGCCCAGCAGCCGCAGGTTCTCCGCGACGAACAGAGGGGCGGTGATCAGCACGGCCAGGAGGCTGCCGCGATGGCCGAACACCCGGACCATCGCAAAAGCGACGGGATAGCAGACGACCAGCAGGATCAGGACAGTGAGCGCCGCCAGCCAGATTGAGGCGAGGAAGGAGAGATAGTAGGAGGTCGCGAAGATCTCGCGAAAATTGTCGAGCGTCGGCACCTGCAGGATGGAGAAGGACTGGGCCGGCATGAACGCGAACACGACCACCAGCAGCAAGGGCCCGACGAACCCGAGCAGCAGGAGGAGTGCCATCGGGATCGCGGTCAGGACGCCCGGCTGACGGATCCAGCTGGCCAGCGAGCCTTGTTGCGGGGCGCGATCGGCTGCGGGCGTGGCCGCAGCATCCATGCCGAACGTGGCGCTATCGGCAGTTGCCATGGTCGAATATCCCTGTCCGATGTCCGAGCGGGCCAGTCAGGCTCATGGCTGCAGGCGGCTGCTGGCGAAGATCATCATGTCCTTGGTATCGAACCCGATCGTCACGGGCTGGTCCACGCCCTGTCCAAGCCGCTGCTCGCGCAGCTTCTCGACCAGGAAGGTGCGGTTCTCGCCCACCCGCACCTGGTACTGGACCCGCGAGCCCAGCAGGTACTCGTTGTAGACCGTCCCGGTCAGCACGTTATCCGCAGCACCGGCATTCTCGCAAAAGCGCACGGATTCGGGACGCACCACCACCGAGCCTGCCTCAAAGGCGTCGGGCACGAAGGGCACAGCCATGGCCTGTCCTGTCGCGGCGTCGACGATGGCACCGTCAGGCCGCTTGCGGACGTCGATGATGTTGACCTCGCCCATGAACTCCGAGACGAAACGGTCGGAGGGCGAGGCGTAGATCTCGTTGGGCGTGCCGACCTGGATGAAGCGCCCTCGGTTCATCACGCCGATCCGGTCCGACATCACCATCGCCTCTTCCAGCGAATGGGTGATGTAGACGAAGGTCTTCCCGGTCTCGCGATGGATGTCCTTCAACTCCTTTTCCAGGAGCTTGCGCAGCTTGTAGTCCAGTGCCGACAGGGGCTCGTCGAAGAACAGGATCTCGGGATCGAAGGCCAGGGCGCGGGCCAGCGCCACGCGCTGCCGCTCGCCACCGGAACATTGCGTCACCGCCTTGCCGTAGTAGTCGGCCGGCAGGCGAAGCTGCGTCATCAGCTCCAGCGCGCGCTTCTTGCGGGCGGCCGGATCAGTGCCGCGGATCTTCAGCGGGAACTCGATGTTCTGGCCGACCGTGCGATGCGGGAACAGGGCCAGGGACTGGAAGACCATGCAGGTCGGCCGCTTGTTGGCCGGCACGTCGTTGATGCGCTGGCCTCGCAGGAGGATGTCGCCGTGGGTCGGCTTATCCATGCCGACCAGCATCCGAACCATCGTGGTCTTGCCGCTTCCCGACGGCCCCACGATCGTGAAGAACTCGCCCTCGTGGATGTCCAGGCTGATCCGGTCGACCGCCACGAAATTCCCGAAGTGCCGGTCCACACCCCGAAGTTCAAGGATCGGCTTGGCAGCCTTCTCGGCAGCTGAAATCATCGCCATCGTGGGAAGGTCTCTTTGCTGGTTCTTGGCCCGGGAAGGTGGGCCGGCAGGAGCCGGCCCTTGCTAGATGATCAGGTCTGCCGCTCGCGCACGGCAGCCGAGAAGATCGCGTGCAGCTTCGGGTAGGACGGGATCGTGTCGAAGTCGGCGCAGCGGGACATCAGCTCGGACATCTCGTCCCACTGGAACGCGTCCAGCTCCTCGGTCGAGAAGAGCTCCATGACGCGCTTGTCGCCCATCTGGGCCACCGGGTTGAAGGTGCCTTCCGCGAACGAGACGTTCTTCGCGACCTCCGGGCGCCAGACATACTCGAGGAAATCCGCACCGCGCGGCGAGAGCTGCGGGTTGTTGACCAGCGAGGTCAGCTCCATCCAGCAGACACCGTGCTTGCCGGCCAGTTCCGCCGCCCCGTTCTTCGGCACGACGCAGCGCAGGTTGGCATTGCCGTCGAAGCGCGCGGTGGACACCGTGTAGACGCTGCCCGGAAAACTTCCGACGATCGAGCCGTTGATGATGCCGAGCGCGATCGCGTTCATGTCGTCGGACAGGAACGACGCGTTGTTGATCAGCTTGCGGACCACCGTCTCGTACTTGGCGATCTCGTCGTCGTTCAGCTCGCGGAACGGGCTGAAGCCTGCCGCCTGCACCGCGTGCATGACGACCCAGTCCTCGTACATCAGGATGGCGTACTTGCCCTTGAAGTCGTCCGAGAGCATCAGGTCGTAGCCCTCGTCTTCGAGGGTCGCCTGCGAGACGACGTCAGTGTTGATCAACATGCCGGACGGCCCGAACCGCTGGATGTTGCCGAGCAGCTCCTTGCCGTCGTCCGACATCGCCCAGGTATAGGGCCACTTGAACTCCGGCAGCATCATCTCCCAATGAGGCCGGAAGCGCTCCTGGTCGACCGGGACGATCAGGTTCTCGGGATAGAGCTGGCGGCGGCCCCAGCTGTTGTTCAGGTTGATGACGTCCCAGATCTTGGTGTCGCCGGCCCGGAGCTGGTTCACCGCATCGGGATCCGAGATCAGGCCCTGCGCCTTGACCTCGCAGTTGAACTCGGTGCGGAAGGGATCGAGCACCTTGTCGGAGTTGTAGCCCTCCCAGCAATAGATGTTCATCTCGTTCTCGCGGGCGGCCCAGGCCGCCCGGGGAAGCGTCGAGGCGGCGGCGATGCCCGCCGCGAGGGCAGAGGATCGCTTGAGGAGTTCGCGACGCGAGGCGCTGAAGGACTGCAAGATATTCTTCGGGCTCATCGGTACACCCTCTATCGATCGGTTCTATACGGAGCAGCAGCTGGTCCCGCCATTCGACCTGCTCGCATGGTTCTTGCCAGGGGGCAGGTCGATCACGGGGTTCTGGTCGAAAAATCCGGTCGGCATCAGCATGAAGCCGCAGCGCACGCATGGCTGGACCGGGTGGTCCTCGACCCTCGGCATGTGGTGCAAGCCAAAACTGTGCCAGACCACGATGTCCGTGTTCTCGACCGGCCTGTCCTTGGCCGTCCAGGCCGGCAGCCCCTGCCCGCCCTTCGAGTGGTTCATGAACTCGCCGGCCGGGTAGCGCTCGTCCGGGGAGAACGGCGTGACCCAGAGATGGTTGTAGATGAACCCGGCGCGCTGTCCGGACGGTCCATCCGGGTGGGTGTAGGCCTTCACGGCCGAGGTCGGCAGCAGCTTGTAGCCGGTCGGCTTGCCGACCCAGTTCGACACGTTCGGGTTGACGATCTTCCAGTAGCGCTGCGCGTCGAAATCGACGTTGCGCCGGGCTGCCAGCTCGGTCGAGAGCGGCGTCTCCTCCAGGTAGAACACGTTGCCATGCGGATTGTCCGGCCCCATGGGCGGCGCCACCGTGTTGCATTCGACCACCGTATTCGCCGGCCCGTCGATCTCCATGTCGAGCCTGGCCGAGAAGACGTGCTGGTGGATCTGTCCGACCACGCCCGGCGCCACTTCGGTGGCATATTTGGAAGGCTTGCCCGGAAGGCAAGCAGCCGTGTTGATGACGCCGGTCGCCTTCATCTCGAACTCGATGTTGCCGTCCTGGTAGATGTACCAGTACGAGCCGTACTCATAGTTCCCGACCGTGGTGATCGAGGAGATGACCAGCCTGCGCATGCGGCGCGTTTCGGTGCGTTCGGTACGAAAGTCGAAATGCTTCCAGGCCAGGCCGGCATCTTCCTCGTGCAGACAGATCGCGTTCCTGATCGTCCGCGGGTTGCCCTGCAGGTCGGAGAGTTCCACGTCGAAATAGTGGATGTGGCCCAGGCAGTCGCAGCCCAGCTCCAGCGAGTTCGCCAGCCGCCCGAAGCCGTACTCGCCGCTGTCGAACACATTCTTGCGGTGATGCGCCCGCTCGTTGGAGCCGTAGGGCACCACCATCTCGGCGATCGACGCGCGGTAGATGATCGGGCGGCGCTTGCCGTTCTTCGTGTAGCCGATCTGGTGGAGGACAAGGCCTTCACGGCCGTTGAAGCCGACCCGCAGATCCCAGCCAGCCAACTGACCCTGTTGCCCTCAACCGTGAAGCTCGGCCCCTCCTGCTGCAGCACGTCCAGCGGCTTGGGCAGCGGCTGGTAGTCCTTGAGGATCGCGCTGTCGTAGTTGACCGGCGTTGCCGGCACGGGAATGTAGTCGCCCGTCTCTGCGAAATAGTCGTCGACGCGGATCACCTCCATCTTGTCGACGTCGACCACGACGTTGATGCCCTCGACGGGGTGGGCATAGTAGTTGTCCAGCGGGAACATGCGCATCCACACGAAGGTGTGGGCCAGACGCTTGTTCTCCTCGCCCGGCACGCCGAAATTGCCGGCACTCCATGGATCGACGCAGATCAGGTCGAGCTTGTCGCTCAAGCCGCGTCGTTCCAGGGCGGCGACGAAGCGAGGATCGGCCTTCGCGGCCTCCTCGACCATCATGAACTCTTCGGGCGAGATCATCGGCCGGACGTCGGGCAGGAATTCGATCTTGGCGACCTTGCCGGCGACCAGATCGACCAGTCCCTTGAAGACGCCCGTCTCGCCCCTCTTGTAGACGTTGAACCTGGCACTGCGCGGCATCGGAGCGCCCGGGATATGCGTGCGCACGACCTCCTTGGCAGGCTCCTCCAGGTCGATCGTTTCGAACATGAGGTTCGTGCCCGGCTCGAGGGCGGTACGGATGACGGCGGCGGCCGTCTTGATCTCCTCGCCCGACAATGGGTCAAGCGGATGGTCGGGCAGCGTTTTCATGCCGGCCGACAAGGTATCCTCGAGTCGTAGCGCCATTGTCCGAACCTCTGATGACCGCCGAAGGCTATCGGGAGAGGATCAAGCAGAACGGCAAAAACTCAAGTCCAAATTTTACGCAGATAAACCCGTGATTTAGGCAGAAACTGACCGCTGTGAATGCAAAAGGCCCGCATCGGTTGCACCGGTGCGGGCCTTTGTCAGGATCGGGCAGCGGTGCGGCTCAGCGCCGACCGCTCGAGATCACGAATGGCAGCAGGAGCCGCCGCCATGCAGCTTGCTGGCGGCATTCTTCTCCGGCGGCAGGTCGATCACCGGGTTCTGGTCGAAGAAGCCCGACGGCATCAGCTTGAAGCCGCAGACCACGCAAGGCTGTACCGGATGGTCCTCCGGACGCGGCAGGTGGTGCAGGCCGAAGCTGTGCCAGAGCACGATGTCGGCGTTCTCGATCGGCCGGTTCTGCTCCGTCCAGATCTCGACGCTGTCATCGCCCGTCGACTGGTTCACGAACTCGCCAGCGGGATAGCGCTCCTCGGGATGGTAGGCCGTGACCCAGAGATGGTTCTGGATGAAGCGACCGCGCTTGCCTGACGGGCTGTCCGGATGCGTGAACGGCTGGACGACCGAACTGGCTTCCAGCTTGTAGGCCGTCGGCTGGCCCAGCCAGTTCTTTGCCTCGCTGTTCACGACCTTCCAGTAGCGCTGCGTGGCGAAGTCGGCCCGGCGACGCGCCTCGAGCTCGCTCTTGAGCGGGGTCTGCTGGACGTAGAAGGCGTTGCCGTACGGGTTGTCCGGGCTGCCGACCGGATCGACCAGCGTGTCGCATTCGACCACGGTGTTGTTCGGCCCGTCCACTTCCATGTCCAGCCGCGCGCAGAACACGTGCTGGTGGATGTGGCCGACCACGCCGGGCGCCACCTCGGTGCCCCACTTGCCAGGCTGGCCCGGATGGCAGGCGGCCGTGTTGATGATGCCGGTGGCCTTCATCTCGTACTCGATGCGGCCGTCCTGGTGCAGGTACCAGTAGGACGCGTACTCGTAGTTGCCGATCGTCGAGATTGACGAGATCACCAGCTTGCGGGCGCGACGGACCTCGGTGCGCTCGGTGCGCAGGTCGTAGTGCTTCCAGGACAGGCCCGCGTCCTCCTCGTGGAGGCAGATCGCGTTCTTGATGGTGCGCGGCTCACCGAAGTTGGTCGGCACGACCGCGTCGAAATAGTGGATATAGCCCAGGCAGTCGCAGCCGAGCTCCAGCGAGTTCGCCATGCGGCCGAAGCCGAGTTCGCCGTTGTCGAACACGTTCTTGCGGTAGTGCGAACGCTCGGGCGTGCCGTAGGGCACCACCATCTCGGCGATCGAGCCGCGATACATGATCGGGCGGCGCTTGCCGGCATGGGTGTAGGCCACCGTGTGCAGCGTCAGGCCTTCCCGGCCATTGAAGCCGACGCGGAAGTCCCAGTTCTCCCAGGTGACCTTGTTGCCCTCGACCACGAAACCCGGTCCGTCCGGCTGGATCACGTCCAGCCGCGAGGAGGGCTTGCGATACTCCTTGAGGATCGCGGAGTCGTAGTTCAGCGGCGTGCGCGGGACCGGGATGTAGTCACCGGTCTCCTCGAAATGGTCGGTGACCTCGATGATCTCGGCCGTCGCGAGGTCGACCAGGACGTGCAGGCCTTCGACCGGGTGCGCATAGTAGTTGTCGAGCGGGAAGGTGCGCATCCAGATGAAGCAGTTCATCACCCGGCGGTTCTGCTCCTTGTCGACCTTGAAGTCGCCGACCGTCCAGGGATCGACGGCCATGTACTCGACCTCGTCGAGCAGGCCGCGCTTCTCCAGGGCCGCGCGGAATTCCGGGTGGTCCTTCACCTTGCGCTCGATATCGAGGATCTCCTCGACCGCCACCATGGCGCGCGCGTTCTTGCGGAACTCCTTGGCGACGACCTCGCCCTTGTCCAGGTCGACCCGGCCGATCCACACGCCCATGACGCCACGCTCATAGGCGTTGAAGCGGGCGATCCGCTGGAAAGGCTCGCCCTGCACATAGTTGCGCACGACGTGCTTGGGCGGCTCCAGGATGTCGATCGTCTCGACCCGCAGGTTCTCGCCGAAACCGAAATGGTCGCGGATGATCGCCGCAGCCTTCGTGATCTCGTCCGCGCTCAACGGGTCCAAGGGATGCTCGGGCCGGACCACGGGATTGGCCAGAATCGCCTCTTCGACGCGCAACGCCATCATTCTCTCCAAGGGTCTCTCGGTGCGGATGACCCTGCACCCGCTTGCGCAGGTCGCAGCCCGCGCGCCAAGGGCCGACGCCAATGCGCGGCCATGTCCCGCAAGAATCCATCAAGGACCCAAACGCAGCAAGCCCAAAACTTCAAAGTTGTAAGACAAATTCTGTCGCAGGCCATCCCAATGATCTGGAACGGGAATCTCAGCCTTCGTGTTCTTGCATTCCCAACATTGGGCAGGTTGGCGCTCGCAACGGCAGCCAGTGCCGAATGCTTGGGCAGCGTCAGCTGCCGACCTGCGCCTGCTTGCGCCGCTTGATCTCGGCGCTCGCCAGCCGGTCGCAGCGCTCGTTCTCGGGATGCCCAGCATGGCCCTTCAGCCAGTGCCAGTCCACGTCGTGGCGCTTGCAGGCCTCGTCCAGGCGACGCCACAGATCCTCGTTCTTGACCGGGTCCCTGGCAGCCGTCTTCCAGCCATTCCGCTTCCAGCCATGGATCCAGCGCGTGATGCCGTCGCGCAGGTAGACGCTGTCGGTGTAGAGATCGACCTTCATCGGACGCTTGAGCGTTTCCAGCGCCCCGATCGCCGCCATCAGCTCCATGCGGTTGTTGGTGGTCAGGTCCTCGCCGCCGGACAGCTCTCGCTCGGTCCCCTTCCAGGACAGGACCGCACCCCAGCCGCCAGGGCCGGGATTGCCGCTGCAGCCGCCATCGGTGTGGATGACGACCTTGTCCACGATCGTCTCAGCGGACACCGCAGGCTGCCGGATCAGTCATGGTACGGAAGAAGCGGAGCTTGGCCAGGTATTCCAGCGGGTCCTTGGGCTGGACGAGCGCACCGTCGACCTGGTTCAGCCAGTCGTAGAGACGGGTGAGCAGGAACCGCAGGGAGGCTCCTCGGCACAGGCGTGGGAGGGCAGCCTTCTCGGCCGGCTCCAGCGGTCGCTCGCTCCGGTAGCCTTCGACCAGGGCCTCTGCCCGCTCCGGCAGGAAGAGGTGCTGGCCATCGAAGCACCAGGCGACCAGGCAGACGGCCAGATCGTAGGCCAGGAGGTCATTGCAGGCGAAGTAGAAGTCGATGATGCCGGTGACCTCGGTGTCCCGGAAGAAGATGTTGTCGGGGAACAGGTCGCCATGGATGACGCCGGCCGGCAGTGCGGCTGGCCAGGCGGAGAGGATGTCCTGGAAATCCCGCTCAAGTTCCTGGGCCAGGCCCGAAAGCACGCGGTCCGCGTCCGGCTCGCACAGGTCGAGCAGCCGGCGCCAGCCCTTCACGGACAGGTCGTTCGCACGGCGGATCGGGAAGTCGCGGCCCTCGCGATGGAGCTGGGCCAGGGCGGCACCGAGGGCCCGGCAGTGGGCGGGCGTGATCTGCTCGACGCAGTGGCCTTCCAGGAAGGTGACGATCGCCGCGGGCTTGCCCATCAGCTCCCGCCGGACCTTGCCGTCCGTGCCGTGGATGGGCAGCGGGCAGTGGATGCCGCGCTCGGCCAGATGTTCCATCAGGCCCAGGTAGAACGGCAGGTCGGCCGGATTGACGCGGCGCTCGTAGATGGTGAGCACGTAGCGGCCGCGCTCGGTGTCGACGAAGAAATTGCTGTTCTCGACCCCGGCCTGGATGCCCCGGTGCTCGATCAGCCTCCCCAGCGGATAGTCCGCAAGAAACGGCTCGAGATCGGCTCGATCGACCGGCGTATAGACCGCCATGCGTGCTCCGAAGGTGGCTCAGGCGGCCTGGGCAGGACGTCGCTTCGGCAATGGCGGTACACGGAAAGTCACGTTCTCGTCGACCAGCTTCACTTCCTCGACAGTCACGTCGAAGCGATCGCGGGCTGCTGCGATCACCTGCTCGACCAGGACCTCCGGCGCGGACGCCCCGGCACTCAGCGCCAGCCGGCGGACATCGCCGAAGCTGTTCCAGTCGATATCGGCCGCCGAGCGGATCAGCTGGGCCCGCCGCGAGCCCTCGCGCTTGGCGACCTCGACCAGCCGCATCGAGTTGGAACTGTTGGGCGCGCCCACGACCAGCGTCAGGTCGGCACCTTTGGCGATCGCCGCCATGGCCTGCTGCCGGTTGGTCGTCGCGTAGCAGATGTCCTCGTTGCGGGGACCCTCGATGGCGGGGAAGCGCTCCTTCAAGGCCTGCACCACGCCGGCCGTATCCAGGACAGAAAGAGTGGTCTGGGTCGAAAAGGCCAGACGCTCGGGGTCGACAACCTCCAGCCTGGCCACATCCTCGACCGTCTCGACCAGCAGGACCGAGCCCTCGGCGACCTGCCCCATCGTGCCAATCACTTCCGGATGGCCGGCATGGCCGATCAGGATCACGGTCAGGCCGGCCTTGTGGTGCCGCTCGACCTCGCGATGGACCTTGCTCACCAGCGGGCAGGTGGCGTCGGCGAACAGTAGGCGGCGGCGCTTGGCCTCCTCGGGAACCGATTTGGGCACGCCGTGCGCGGAGAAGACCACGATCCCGTCCTCGGGAACCTGGTCAAGCTCCTCGACGAACACAGCACCCAACGATTCGAGTTCCTCGACCACGTGGCGGTTATGGACGATCTCGTGGCGCACGTAGATGGGCGGGCCGTTCTCGGCCAGCGCCTGCTTCACGATCTGGATGGCACGATCCACGCCGGCGCAGAAGCCGCGCGGGCTCGCAAGGACGATCGTGAGCGGCTGTTTGGGCGGCGTCATGGCTGGCTCGATGGCGAAGGACAGGTAGCGGATAGCATGGCAGGCCCCAAAAGACGAGGTCAGGCCCGGACGAACTCGACGAGGACGCCGCAGGCTTGGTCCGGCGGCACGGTGATGCTGCCGGCCGGATCGGTCCGGTAGGTCACCCCCTGGAGCTGCAGGAAGCGGCCGGTGCGCTCGATTTCCTCGGTCGAGATGGTCATGGCCACGGGCACGGGCGATGCGGGCTCGTCCAGGCTGGCCAGCTCGGGATGGAGCATCCCGATGTCCTCCGCCTTGGCGAACAGCAGCGTCGTCCTGCCCGCATGCACGGCCGCCACCTCATCGGTCCAGGTGACCGCGGCACTGCCGAAGATGGCGGCCAGCACGGCGACGACCGGCTGTGGATCCGGCACCAGCCAGATCACCGAGCGCAGGCCGACCGCCCCATTGGGGTGGGAAAGCCAGTTCGGGGTGCGCAGCAGCTCCGGGGTCAGGTGGTGACAGGCGAAGAAGGACAGCCCGGCCATGGCGTCACGGGCGGGATAGATGTTGGCAAAGCGCAACATCTGCCCATCCGCGCCGCCATGTTCCAGGAGCCGGCCCAGCTCCTTGGGGCCGTCCGGCTGCAGGCCGGCCTGGTGCCAGGCCGACGCGGTGGCGGCCGGATCGGTGGAACGGAACACGATCCCCAGCAGGCCCTCGCGCTCTTCGAGCAGGCGGTCCAGGCCGTTGGTGAACTTTGCGGGATCGACGATGCCCAGGAGTTCCAGGTAGTCGTTCTTGAACATGATGCAGTAGTTGGCCGTGCCCCAGCCGACATGCCGGCCGCGCGGCGTCAGGTTGAAGCCGAGCCGCCCATAGCTGGCGCGGGCGGCGGCGAGATCACGCGTGCCCACGATCAGGTGGTCGACTCCGTCCAGGTGCGCCGGACTCAAAGCGGGGATCTCCTTACGGCCTTCGCTGCACAGATGGGACCGCGATGGCGCGAGCGGAACGGGCAGCGGCGATTTCGTTCCGCGGCGAAACACACTAGAGCTGCGGCATGCCGGCCTTGCAGGAGTAGCTCGCCGTGACGATTGGACTGATCTGCGCGATTCCCCAGGAACTTGCGCATCTCCGCCAAGCATTGGTCGCCCACGACGTGACCGAAGTCGCCGGGCTCAGGTTCGACCATGGCCGGCTGGACGGCCATGACGTCATCCTGGTGGGGGCGGGGATCGGCAAGGTCAACACGGCGCTGACGGCAACCCTGCTGTGCGACCGCTTTGGCTGCCGGCTGATCATGTTCAGCGGCGTTGCCGGCGGCCTCGATCCGGCGCTGCAGATCGGCGACGTGGTGGTCGCGGACCGGACGATCCAGCACGATGCCGGCGTCATCGAGAACGGCACGGTCCAGACCTACCAGGCCGGCCACGTGCCGTTCTTCAACCCGACCGACCGGCTGGGCTACCCGGTCGACCCGGCGCTGCTGGCCAAGGTGAAGGCGGCGCTGCAGGACGTTCGCCTCGGCCATGTCACCGCGGCCGGCAGCGGGCGGGCGGCCGAGATCGGCTACGGGACCATCCTGTCGGGCGACCAGTATCTTCACTGCGAGGCGACCCGCGAGCGGCTGTTTCGCGAGCTGGGCGGCCGTGCCATCGAGATGGAAGGCGGGGCACTCGGGCAGGTGTGCGAGGCATTCGGCACGCCATGGCTGGACATCCGTGCGCTGTCGGACCTGGCAGGCACGGACTCCCGCTTCGACTTCGCGCGCTTCGTCGACGAGGTAGCCGCAAGCTCGGCGGCGATCCTGCGCCGCCTCCTGCAGGCGGTCTGATGCAGGCATCCCTGCCGATGTACGACCTGCCGGAGGTCCGCGACGCGACGGACGCCTGGTGGGCCGGCATCGCCCGCCATGCCGGGCTTGCCGGCCTGCCATCGGCCCTGGTCCGCCCGGACGAGCCGATGACGGTCTGGACGGCACCCGACCTCCTGTTCGCGCAGACCTGCGGCTATCCGCTGAGCTTCGCGCTGGCCGGGCGCGTCCGCTACCTCGCCACACCCTGCTACCGGGCGGAAGGCTGCAGCGGCCCGCTCTACCGCTCGGCCATCGTCGTCCGCGAGGATGCAGCGTTCGCCAGCTTCGCCGACACGCGGGGGGCGGCGGTCGTCATCAACGGGCATGACAGCCAGTCCGGCTGCAACGTCCTGCGCCTCATGGCCGCCGAGGCTAGCGGTGAGCGGCCGTTCTTCGGCAGCATCCGGGTGAGCGGCGGCCATGTCGCCAGCCTGGCTGCGGTCAAAGATGGCCAGGCGGACCTGGCGGCGATCGACTGCGCCACGCTTAGCCTCGTGCGGCGGCATCGGCCGGCCGCCCTGGCGGGACTGCGGGTGCTGGCCTGGTCGCCCTCGGCGCCCGCCCTGCCCTACATCACCGGGCTGGCCGTGCCGGAGGAGGTCCAAGCAGCACTGCTGCGGGGCCTGCGGGCGGCGGCGGCCGACCCGCAGCTTGCCGGCATCCGCGACCGGCTGCTGATCGAGGACATCGCGGTGCTGGACCCGGCCGTCTACCAGGTGATCCCGGGCATGCGCCGGCGCGCGGAAGCCCTGGGTCTCGTGGAGCTGTCGGAGCCCGGCTGAGGCAGGCCGGCAGTCATGTCCCGACCCTGCGCCGCAGGAGGTGGCGAACGCTTCCGACGCCATGCCAGGGCGCTCGGGTTCGTTCGTACAGCCGTCCCGGTCGTTGCTTCGCGGCACCGGTTGCGGATGCACAGGCTCGGGTTCGTTCATGCAGAATCCGGCCTTCCAGGCTGCACCCTTCGCTCCCGCGGCGGCGGATCCGGGAATGGTGATCGCGGAAGCATCGGGTTCGTTCGTGCCATTGATCGAGACATGCAACAGCGAGCCTCCTGCGCCGGATGAAGGGTGCAGAATATACCAGTTCTGGGGATCCTGTCCTAGTCACTGTCCGGGTCCGCCAGGTTCAGGCGCGGGGCGGCGGGTGGCTGAGGATGGCGGGGCCGGGGCGGTGAAGGGATGGCATGAAGCCGCTGCCGGCCAGGTAGTCGATGCCGGCACGGGCAGCACGCTGGCAGGTGGCAGGGGAGATCGCCTCGAACAGATAGGAGCGCAGGCCGTGCAGGCGGGCGGACAGGGCGAACTCGCGGGCCAGCGCCGCCTGGCTCGGGTCGTCCGGCGAAGGATCGACCATGCTGACCCCGACGATGCCCGTGCCGGCCAGATGGTCGGTATAGGCACCGTCCAGGCGGACCAGGATCCCGACGCAGAATGGCCTGAGATAAGCCATCAGCTCGCGCACCCGCGCCTGCACCAGCCCGCCGGGCAGGTCGTGGACCTCGAACAGCAGACGGCGCGCCGAAGCCTTCGGCAGCTTGCGGCAGGCAAGGCAGAACGGGTCGCGCAGCGCGATCGAGGCCAGGGTCTCGTAGTGCACGGGCACCACCAGGAGCGCCTTGCGCCCGCGGGCGACCGTGTCCGGCAGGGCCGAACAGGCCGTCTCGACCGCCCAGCCGTCCATTTCCGCGTCGAACACGCCGTTCACGGTACCGGGATGATGGTGCTGCAGGCTGCAGACCGGCATCCCTTCCCCGCTGATGACCGGATCCAGGCGGTAGGCGCCGACCATGCCGCGGCGCGGGGACAGGACCGGCTGCCAGGATGGTGCCAGGCTCGCCCGCAGCGCCGCGAAGGCCTCCTTCTCGGCGCGGTCCGCGGCCTGCATCGCCGCCTCGATCCGTTCCTCCAGCGTGTGCAGGTTGACGACGTCGGCCAGCAGCACCTCCATGTCGACCGCCAGCGACTTCACCCGCACGGCGACGCCGCCCGGGATGACGCCGCACAGGCGCTCGGTGATGGCGGCGGCGATCAGGCGGGCGCGCAGGTCGGCATCGCGACGAGGTGCCCCGGTGCAGAGCAGGTAGAGACGGGTCTCCGAGGCCAGCAGGTAGAAATCGTCCTCGCCCAGCCCCTTGTCGAGCGCGTGCTCGATCAGCTGAAAGGCCTTTTCCCGCACATCCATCCAGCGGCGCCCGAAGCGCAGCCGGATCTGCTCGAGGTCGAGGATCTGCAGGCAGCCATGGGTTCGCTGCTCGGACTGGAGGAGATGGAGCTTGCGCAGATCGGCGATCCGGGCGGCGAACATGTCCCACCGGGTAGGATCGAGGCCACGATCCGTCCGCGGCGGGTAGAGGGCGAAGGGCTGCCCGGCCGGTCCATGGTCCTGCGCGGCAGCACCAGCCGGCTCGCTTCCGATCAGCCTGCCCAGCATCTGTCCGAACTGCATCGCGCCGCTGCTCTCCGACCGGGGCGGCGCGGCATCTCGATGCGCCACCCGTGATCCGTTCACACTGGCACAAACAGGTTGAAGAAAGGTAAACGCGCGCAGGTCCTGCCGCATTGCCGGCGCGGCCGACAGCCATCGGTGGAGTTGCCCGCTCTTGTTCCCGCCCGTCCTCCTCCTTCCCCGCCTGGTCGCCATCGCCGATCGTGCCGGGGAAGCCATCCTGCGCCACTACGAGCAGGGTGCGGCCGCCACCGCCAAGACCGACGGATCGCCCGTCACCGCCGCCGACCAGGATGCCGAGGTCCTGATCCTCGAGGAACTGCGGGTGCTGACGCCGTCCATCCCGGTCGTCGCCGAGGAAGCGGTCGCGGCCGGGAACATCCCGGACATCGGCGGCGGCACGTTCTGGCTGGTCGATCCGCTGGACGGCACGCGCGAGTTCATCGCGCGCAACGGCGAGTTCACGGTCAACATCGCGCTGATCGAGGGCCGGCGGCCGATCCTTGGCGTCGTGCTGGCCCCGGCGATCGGCACGGCCTGGTGGGGCGCGCTCGGCCACGGCGCCACGCTTCGCGACAAGGACGGTGCCCGAGCGATCGCGGCCAGGCCGGTGCCGGCCGAACCGGTCGCGGTCGCCAGCCGCTCCCACCGCGACGCACGGACCGATGCCTGGCTTGCCGAGAACAAGGTCGCCGACATCGTGTCGGCCGGCAGCTCGCTCAAGTTCTGCCGGGTCGCCGAAGCCAAGGCCGACCTCTACCCGCGCTTCGGCCGGACGATGGAATGGGACACCGCGGCCGGCCAGGCCGTGCTCGAGGCGGCCGGCGGCAAGGTCGTGCGCCTGGACGGCTCGCCGCTGGGCTACGCCAAGCCAGGGTTCGAGAACCCCGAGTTCATCGCGCGGGGCGCCTGACCGACCGCATGCTGCACCGGATGTTCCGTTTCCTGCCGCCTGAGACCGCCCATCGGGCGGCCGTGCGCGCGGCGGCCCTCCTGCCAGCCGGGCGGCCGATCGCCACACCGAGCCTGCGCACGGTGCTGGCCGGGCTCGACCTGCCCGTGCCGATCGGGATGGCGGCGGGCTTCGACAAGAACGCGGAAGCCTTCGACGGGCTCGGGCGGATGGGGTTCGGCTTCGTCGAGATCGGCTCGGTGACCCCCAAGCCCCAGCCGGGCAATCCCAGACCCAGGGTGTTCCGGCTGGACGAGGACCATGCGGTCATCAACCGGATGGGCTTCAACAATGACGGGCTGGACGCGGTGGCGCGGCGGCTGGAACGGCGGTCGCCGAAGGGACCGGTGCTGGGTGCCAATGTCGGCGCCAACAAGGATTCCGCCGATCCCGTCGACGACTACCGCCTGGGCGTGCGCCGTCTCCATGACCTGGTCGACTATCTCGTCCTGAACGTCAGCTCGCCGAACACGCCGGGCCTGCGGCTCTTGCAGAAACAGGACGCGCTCAAGCGGCTGGTGGCCGAGGTCCGCGCGGTGCGCGACCAGGTGGCCAGCGGCGGGCGGACCCGGCCGTTCTTCGTGAAGGTGGCGCCGGATCTCGACCAGGCCGACGAGGAGGCGATCGCCCGGGTCCTGGTCGAGGAGGGCGCCGACGGCTTGATCGTCTCCAACACCACAGTCGCCCGGCCGGCCGGGCTGCGGTCGCCGTTCCGGGGCGAGACGGGCGGGCTGTCGGGAGCACCGTTGTTCGCGCCGTCCACGGCCCTGCTCGCGCGCTTTCGCCAAAAACTGCCCGAGCTGCCGATGATCGGCGTGGGCGGGGTCGATTCGGTCGAGCGGGCCTATGAGAAGTTTCGCGCCGGTGCCGACGCGATCCAGCTCTATAGCGGGCTGGTCAGCGAAGGGCCGGGCCTCGTCCGTCGCCTGCGGCGCGGGCTCGCGGACAGGCTCAAGGCCGAGGGCATCCCGCTTCTGCGCGACATCGTCGGCACCGGGGTGCCTGCATCCGATTGACGGGCGGGACCGGCGAGCGCATCCAGGCGGCCGATTCATGAAGAGCAACGCCAGCGGAGTTGCCAGCTTGGCAAGCAAGTTGCGCCGTGCCACCGCGATGCTCCATCGCCCACGGCTTCGTACCGGCTTCGGCGAAACGTCCGATGCCCTCTTCGTCACCGCGAGCTTTTCCTACGAGAGTGGGGAAGCGGCGGAGCCGTGCTTCGGCGAGCCGGGTGGACGGTACTGCTATACGCGGGTTGGCAACCCGACCATCCATGCGCTGGAGGAGCGCTGGGCGGAGCTGCAGGGCACCGAGGCAGCGATCGCGACCGCAAGCGGGATGGCGGCGATCCAGGGCGTGCTGCTCGGGCTGATGAAGGCCGGCAGCCGCCTGGTGGCATCCAGGCCCCTGTTCGGCTCGTGCATGTGGCTCTGCACCGACCTGTTGCCGCGCTATGGCGTCCAGGTGGACTTCGTGGATGCCTGGGACATGGACGGGTTCGCGCAGGCGCTGGGCCGGCCGGCCGACCTCGTGCTCGTCGAAACACCGGCCAACCCGACGCTGGACCTGATCGACATCGGCGCCGTGGCCAATCTCGCCCATGCAGCCGGCGCGAAGCTGGTTGTCGACGATGCGCTGGCCTCGCCGATCTGCCAGCGTTCCGCCGAGCACGGCGCGGACATCGTGGTGACCTCGGCCACCAAGCATGCGGATGGCCAAGGGCGCGTCCTGGGCGGGCTGATCGCCTGCGACCGCCTGACCAGGGACGATGTCCTCCACCCCTTCATCAAGCATACCGGGCCGATCCTTTCGCCGTTCAACGCCTGGGTGCTGCTGAAAAGCCTGGAAACGCTGGAGCTGCGGGTGGAGCGGATGGCGGCCAGTGCTGCGCAGGTGGCGGACTGGCTGCACGAGCGGCTGGGATCGAGCCGGGTGCGCTACCCAGGTCTTGCCAGCGACCGTCACCACGACATCGCGGCCAGACAGATGATGTCCGGCGGCACGCTCGTGTCGTTTCGGACCGGTGGCGGCAAGGCCGGTGCGTTCGACTTCCTGCGCCGGCTCCAGGTGATCGAGATCACCAACAATCTCGGCGACAGCCGCACCATCGCTACCCATCCGGCGACCACGACCCATGCGCGCCTGCCGGTCGAGGAGCGTGGCCGGATCGGAATCCACGAGGACCTGATCCGGCTGTCCGTGGGGCTGGAGCATCCGGCCGACCTGATCGAGGACCTGGAGCGGGGGCTGGGCTAGAGCGGCGGAGGCCGGCGACCGTGGCCGCCCGCAACACCTGGATCGCTTCGGCCAGGAGCCATCCGCTCTATCGGCAGGCCGACCTGATCGGCGGCGGCTTCCTGCTCGCCTTCACGTCGGGTCCTGGCCAGACTTGGTTCATCGCGCTGTTTGCCACGGCACTGCAGGCCGAGCTGGCGCTCAGTCCCGGCGGGTTCGGCAGCCTCTACTCGATCGCCACCCTGTCGAGCGGCCTGCTGCTGGCCTGGGTCGGAGCGAAGGTGGACGACGTGCCGCCCCGGCGCTTCGCGCTGGCGACCGCGATCGTGCTCGCCGCCGCCTGCCTCGGCATGGCGGCGGCCACCCATCCCTTGATGCTGCTGCCGATCGTCTTCCTCCTGCGCCTGACCGGCCAGGGGCTGATGTCGCATCTCTCGATGACGATCCTGGCGCGCGGCTTCGACGCGGCGCGGGGACGGGCGCTGGGTATCGGCAGCCTGGGCTTTCCGGTGTCGCAGGCCATCCTGCCGGTGCTGGCCACGCTCGGCCTGTTCACGCTTGGCTGGCGCTTCACCTGGCTGGTGGTGGGCGGCGTGGTGCTGGGGGTCGTCCTGCCGCTGCTGGCCCTGCTCTTGCGGCGCGCGCAGCTCCCGGAGCGCAGGGGACCAGGACCAGCGCGGGGTTCGTCATGGCGGGAGCGGCTGGACCTCCTCATGGAGCGGCGCTTCCTGCTCCTCCTGCCCACCGTGTTCGCGCCGAGCTTCGTGCTGACCGCCCTGTTCTTCCACCAGGGCTCCTTGATCGCCGCCAAAGGCTGGTCGGTCGCCTGGTTCGCCACGAGCGTCGCCGTGTTCGCGGCCTTCTCGCTGATCGGCATGCTGGGCTCCGGCTTCCTGGTGGACCGGATCGGGGCGAGGCGGCTGGTGGCGCTGTCGCTGCTGCCGCAGGTGCTGGCGATGCTGCTGCTGGCCGGCGGCGGCTCGGTGCTCTGGCTGATGCCGGCCATGGCGCTGGCGGGCTTAAGCTCGGCGGGCAACACGATCATGACCGCAGCGTTCGCCGAGCTGTTCGGGATCGACCGGCTGGGCACGATCCGGGCGCAGGCGGCCTCGGCGAGCGTCATCGCCTCCGCCCTGTCGCCCGGGCTCGTGGGCTTCCTGCTCGACGCCGGGGTCGGGATCGAACTGCTGCTGGTGGCCTGCGCCGGCCTGTTGCTGGCGGCGGTCCCTCTGGCGGTGATGGCCGCCGGGGGCAGGCCGAGGCGCAGCTGAGGGTTTCTCCCGGCCTACAGTTCTTTGAGACACCGCATTGCAGGTAGAGGACTGCAAGGAGGTGGAGGATGGACGAGGACGTTGGGGCGGACGTGGGTCCGGTGGAGCGCGCCCGCTACGCTGGCCGA
>JAESGR010000643.1_pt1 | contig 18887 bp, 16 predicted proteins | sample 9269771 | NCBI WGS metagenome assembly JAESGR01 (sample SAMN15739572, study PRJNA653492) | algae metagenome | isolation source: Chroococcus sp. CMT-3BRIN-NPC107 and co-occurring heterotrophs from well... | place: USA: Clark Mountains Wilderness, California | collected 2010-04-18 | reverse complement strand
TGCCAAAGCTCGAACTCATGAGGCCCTCGATCACGCCTTAACAGCAATTATTAATGACTGTATCTCTTCGGATGATGCTCTTGCTTGGTTTGCTCACTGTGGCTTACTCATTTAAGAATTGCTGTAAATATCCGGGGCGCTTTCCTGCACATGACCGCCGATACTTTAGTATCTGTAGGAGTAGTTTTGGCAGGCATCGCTATTTTGACTACTGGTCAGTTGTGGTTCGACCCTGTAGTCAGCTTGATTATTGTTGCCATAATTGTGGTTAGTACGTGGCGGCTACTATTTGAATCAGTAAATCTTGCCCTTGATGGCGTACCGCCAGGAATTGAACTGATTGCCGTCCGCAGTTATTTAGAGCAAAGGGAGGGCGTAACAGAGGTACACGATCTGCATATTTGGGCAATGAGTACCACTGAAACTGCCCTCACCGTACATTTAGTTATGCCTATGGGGTGTCGTAGTGATGAGTTTTTGACGCAGCTATGCAGCGAACTCCACAACTTATTTGATATCGACCATGCCACGATTCAAATAGAAACAGGCGATCGCAATTATCCTTGTAGTTTGGCTCCCCATCACCGAGTTTAGGCTTGCAATAAACCTGTTAACATTTTTGCGGGGCGATCGCTGTGGGGCCAAGCAAAAGCATGACGAAAAGCCGCATCTTGACAAGCTTTGAGTTGTTCAAAGTCAATAATGTCGTGAGTTAGCAAGCTTTCGTACTCAAAGGGTAATCGCACGTTATGCAATCCCGCATTGTCGGTACAAATAGCAATATCTACTCCCGCCTCAAAACAACGGTCAAATACTACTTTTAACTGTTTCATTTCTGCTAAAGTCCCAGTTTTGAAGTAAGTAGTCGGACAAACCTCTAAACACTGCTTGCGCCTAGCTACTTCTACTAATAACTCTGGAAAGTGCAAAGGAATTTGAATTCCATGCCCGATTCGCATCAAATAAGGCAACAATTCGGGATAGCAGCCGGAGGTAGTTTCGTAGAGGTGTCCGGTGGTTTTTACGCCACGATCGCGCGCGTATTCGTACAAACCAATAAATTCCTCTAACCTTCCGTTATAAAGACTATCTCCCCCGGCTACATCTATACCGCAGACATAATCTTTGTGATTAATTGCCAGGTCGGCGATCGCTTTGTTTACTTCGTAAGGCAACTTGGAGTGCATGCAAAGTATTTGGCTAGTAACAATCGGGTACTCTGGGACGCGGCTGGCAATGCCTACAACCTCAACAATTTCCGCCATTTTCTCAATCCGCTCTGCCTGGCTCAAATGCTCTGGTGTTCGCAAATAAGGGGTATAACGCAGTTCTAAATAAGCCAAGTTTTCAAATATATACGCGCCGCGAATCAAGCGGTAAATAAAATAAGGCAAGGTCTGCACCGTTTGGACGCTTTCTACTAAAGTATGAAGTTCCAAATACTCCTCTAGAGTGTTGCGCGATCGCGTGTAAAATTCTTCAAAACCGGGATAATCAGCAAACTTTTCTACCAACTCTGTTGAATGGCGTTGAAAATAACGCCACAAAATCCGAGGTACTACCGAACCGCCTAGGTGACGGTGCAATTCAGCATATAAAGTCACAACCAGCAGCCTACCATTAATATTAAATATAATTAATATTAACAAAAACCTCTTGACAAATTACAGACGATCTAGGATAGCTTACTAGGTTATTAACCGTATTGATCGTAGACAACAATTATTTTTTCCAAAACATCCCCAACCCTTTAAAAGAAAGCTTTAATTTGGCTCTTTTTAGACACTGAGTTCAGCGCGTAAGTCTTACTATACTTAGGCTTTGAGCGTCAATAATTAAGTAACACCGACGATCATGGAAAATAGAGATGCTGCTATCAAACGCAAACCTTAGTAATTTAGTCCCACAAAGCTTGGCGATCGCCCACAAATTTTTTTTCTCAAAGCGATCGCTCCTTAAATAAATTATCTTGCTTGACAAGCAGGACGCTATGTGCTGATAATAATAGTTTGTGAAAACTTTACACTCAATAAAAACCCTTGGCTAACGTCATAGTAATTGGAGCCCAGTGGGGCGATGAAGGAAAAGGCAAAATCACCGATTTGCTCAGTAAGTCAGCAGATATTGTTGTACGCTACCAAGGGGGTGTAAATGCCGGACACACAATTGTAGTTGAGGGGCAGACCTTAAAATTGCATCTTATCCCCTCTGGTATTTTGTACCCCGATACCCAATGTATTATTGGTTGTGGCACGGTAATTGACCCCCAGGTATTAATCGGCGAATTAGAGCAATTAAAAAAACTAAATATTTCTACCGAGAATCTGCAAATTTCAGAAACCGCTCACGTTACCATGCCTTACCATCGGCTGATAGATATAGCTGCCGAAGAAAGGAGAGGAAACCATAAAATTGGCACAACAGGACGGGGAATTGGTCCAACTTACGCCGACAAATCAGAACGCACGGGGATTAGAGTTTTAGACTTGATGGATGAAAAGGGATTGCGCAAGCAGCTAAAGTGGGCAGTAGAATACAAAAATGTCATTTTAGAAAAGCTCTACGAGTTACCACCTTTAGATTCAGAAACCGTAATCGAGCAGTATTTGCAGTATGCAGAAGTATTGCGCCCTTACGTCGTCGATACTTCCCTAAAAATTTACGATGCAACTCGTCGCCGCCGCAATATTTTATTTGAAGGCGCACAAGGAACGCTGTTAGATTTAGATCATGGCACGTATCCTTATGTTACCTCCTCAAACCCCGTAGCTGGGGGAGCTTGCATTGGTACGGGAGTTGGACCCACCGCTATCGATCGCGTAATTGGTGTAGCAAAAGCTTATACAACTCGCGTCGGTGAAGGGCCGTTTCCCACCGAACTTGTAGGTGGAATCGGCGAACAACTATGCGATCGCGGGGCAGAATTTGGCACTACTACGGGGCGCAAACGCCGTTGTGGTTGGTTTGATGCGGTTATTGGTCGTTACGCCGTCCGCATCAATGGCATGGATTGTATCGCCATTACAAAGCTAGATGTCCTCGACGAACTAGAGGAAATTAAAGTATGTATTGCCTACGAAATTGATGGAGTAGAGTTTAAAGACTTTCCCCGCAATGCTCGTCGCTTTGCCGAATGTCGCCCCATCTACAAAGTTCTGCCAGGATGGAAACAGTCTACGGAGGATTGTCGCACTCTAGAAGACTTGCCCCGTCAAGCTTTGGACTATCTCAAATTCTTAGCCGAATTGATGGATGTGCCAATTGCAATCGTTTCTTTGGGAGCTAGTCGCGATCGAACAATTATTGTTGAAGATCCAATTCATGGCCCCAAACGAGCGTTATTAGATGTTAACGGTATTGCCGTAGCTTCTTGAGTTAGATAGCCCAAAAAATTGTTTATTTTAGTTACTTGTGGATCATGGAAATTACAATTGAATGTCAAAAACGAACCGAAGGTAGCAAGCCTAGAGCTTTACGCCGCGAAGGTTTAATTCCAGCCTCTTTGTACGGGCATAAAGGCACAGAGTCAATTATGCTGACGGTGAAAGCTAAAACCCTAGAGCAGTTGTTAAAAAAGGCTGGGGTAAATAGTACCGTAGTCGATCTAAATATTCCTGATTTGGCTTGGCGCGGTAAAACTTTACTGCGGGAAGTCCAAATTCATCCCGTCAAGCGATGGGCTTATCATGTCAGCTTTTTTGCTCTAGCGGCTCAAGAGAGCGTAGAAGTAGAAGTACCCGTTCATTTTGTGGGCGAGGCTCCAGGGGTAAAAACCGAAGGCGGAGTTTTAGATGTGGTACTGACAGAACTTGAAGTTAAATGCTCTCCTGATAGTATTCCAGATGCTATTGAAGTGGATATTTCTGGGCTGAATCTCAAAGATATTTTGTACGTCAATCAGCTTGTTTTACCTCCAGGAGTTACCGTTTTGGGAGAGCCAGGACGGACTGTTGTTAGTGTAGTTCAGTCTAAGGTAAGCGCGGAAGCTGAGGCAATTATTGAAGAAGCAGTAGCAGAGTCAGGCTCGGCTTCAGCTTAAGCAATCTTATTTAGAGTAATTTACTACCAGGAGCCTACTAACTCCTGGTTTTTTGTTTAACCCTTTACCTAACAAAGAAGTGATGTCATCAATCGAGCAGATGTTACAAGTGGGGTTTTATCCTCACGAAGTCAAAGAACCTATCGAGCTAATTCAAACTCATGTTTCTTACGTGTTTTTGACGGGGGATTATGCTTATAAGCTGAAAAAACCTGTAAATTTTGGCTTTTTGGATTATTCCACCTTAGAAAAACGAGAGCATTTCTGCCATCAAGAGTTGGAAATGAATAAGCGGGGCGCCCCAGAGCTTTATTTAGAAGTATTGCCCATAACTCAAACTGAGGACAAGTTTAGCTTAAGTGGAACTGGAGAAACAGTAGAATACGTGCTGAAAATGCGCCAATTTCCCCAATCAGCCTTATTGAGCGAGATGTTTGAAATTGGTACGTTGACTCAATCGCATATGGAAGAATTGGGGCAGGTATTGGCAAAATATCACGAGCAATCTAATTCAAGCGATCGCATTCGTTCGTTTGGCGAAGTGGCTCAGGTGCGTCAAGCTATTGATGAAAATTACGAACAAACTAAAAATTATATTGGTAAGGTTCAAACTCAGGCGCAGTATGCTGAAACAAAGCACTATACTGATAATTTTTTTACCGGGCGAAGTCAATTATTTAGTAGCCGAATTGAAGACAATAAAATTCGCGAGTGTCATGGAGATTTGCACTTAAGAAACATTTGTCTATGGCATGACAAAATATTGTTATTTGATTGTATTGAATTCAACGAGCCGTTTCGTTTTGTCGATGTCATGTACGATGTGGCGTTTACGGTGATGGATTTACAAGCGAGACAGCGCCCAGATTTTGGCAATGCTTTTTTAAATACCTATGTAGAACAAACAGGTGATTGGGAAGGGCTGCAAGTATTACCTTTATATTTGAGCCGTCAAGCTTATGTGAGAGCAAAAGTCACATCTTTTTTGCTTGACGATCCGGGAATACCAGAAGCCGCCAAAGTAGAAGCAGCAAAAACAGCTAGTGGTTATTACAAATTAGCTTGGGAATATACTAAGCCTCGTCAAGGAAAATTGATTTTAATGTCGGGCTTATCTGGATCGGGTAAAAGTACGACTGCAAAGCTACTTGCTCGGAAATTGGATGCAATTCATCTGCGCTCAGATGCAGTACGCAAACATTTGGGTAATATTCCTTTATCGGAGCGTGGTGGAGATGAGCTTTATACCCCAGAAATGACCCAAAAAACTTACGATCGCTTGTTGCAATTAGGCTGTATGCTGGCTCATCAGGGTTTTACGGTGATTTTAGATGCCAAATACGATCGCGTAGCTTTAAGAACTAATGCCATCGATTTAGCAGAATTTCAACAATTGCCATTGCAAATAATTCACTGCACTGCTCCGATTGAAGTATTGCGCGATCGCCTTGCTGCACGTACTGGAGATATTGCCGATGCTACAGCAGATTTATTAGAGTCCCAAATTGCCAATGCAGAGGCATTCACATCCATAGAACAATCTTACGTGCGAACTTTAGACACGACTAAACCTATAGAGCCACAGATAGCATAATTTTATACACTAATCCATAAACCGAAAACTTCTAGTACGCTTTAATCCATTACTTAATAGCTCTTAATCTGCTGCTTGCAGGCTAAGAGTTATTTAAAGTGGCAATAAATTACGATCGCTAAAAATCTCGATATTGCTGCAAGTACGAGTTTTAAATCATGCAGAACAAAGTTTATGAAGTGTCCCAACACAACTCTACTCAAACTTTTAAAACTTACGTAAAAGTGTGAAAAGCGGGTTAAGGCAAATATCCAACTCAAAAGTCAGCATTAAAGCTTGTTTTTGATTATAAATAGGAGTTAATATTACTAAAATACGTAGAAGTTATAGTTGCTAGTCTTCACTAATGTTTACTTTTATTTAGAAGTAAATATTAATGTATCGATATTCAAGCAAAGTTTGCGATAGTTAAATGCTTCTTAAGCAAACTATACTTTCTCAAATCCTTGTTTAGCATCAGAAAAGAGAATTGATAATTCGTGAGGGTATTAAATGGAGCCATTACAAAAGCAAGTTACCACTTTAAGTCAGAAAGTAGATGCCTTGTATCAAGTTGTAGACCAACTAAATGGTCAAGTTGCTGATGCTCTGTCAGGATGCCGTTTAACACCAATGCAAGATGGAAATGACAACCCTTTAACAACAAAAAATACTGGTCGCTATCCTAGTTTAGGTTACAGCAGTTATAAGCCAACAATGGAACATAAAGATGTTCTGACTGATAATAGTTCTAAAAGCTCACCCAAGTCTGGGGAAAAAGAATTAACACCAGAAATTCAAATCCGCAGGCTGACAGCCCAGTTGACTGCCGCCTACAACCGGATTGCTGCTTTGGAAGAACAATTACTCGCTCAAAGAATCCATTAAAAAAATAGGCGTTGCTGAAAGTACAATGATTTTCAAGCAACGGCTGGCGAAAAAGACAGAATTAATTTTTCTTGTATCACCTTTGTCCTATCTCAAGCTCTTTGAGAGCCTGCTACCAATTTAGCAACACTGAAAAACATTCTTGTTCAATTAGCTAAATACTTTCCTACTATGCTTTCAACCGCTTGGAGCAGTTCTATTTGCTGCCAATTTTGAACTAAAGTAGCAGCAATACAAGTACCTCCCGCTCCCATACCCTCCTTTACAAACCCGCGTTCGTAAGCTTGCAGTTGTTTGTAAGTTGAGGCCGCAAAACTTAATTGGGTAGCAATTAGCGGCACATTAGCGACTTCAGTGGCTAACTTTACCGTGTCTGCCGTCGGATCTTCTGCCACCCAACGAGTAGTACCAACAACAACTTGCGTCGGTTGCCAATCTAGATTATAAGCCTTGACAATAGCTCTAATCAAAGCATAAACTGCCAGCATTTGCGTTCCCCCAGCGAGTAAGACCCCGCAGTGGCGGCTGGCAGAAATTGCCATCCCAGCAACCACAATTTGCATGGGATCGCCTACCGCAGCTACTACTTGGAGGGGATCGTTTAAAGCATTTTTACCTAATCGTAATTTTGCTTTTGTTAGCCCTGCTTGTACTATTTCCCATTTTTGATCGTGATTGCAAACTGGGTGACTGCTATTAACTTTCCCTGTAGCTGCAATTCCTAAGCCTGTCAGAACAGCCAAGGCGGTAGTAGTTCCGCCTACAACACATTCACCAACAATTACATAGCCCTTTTGGTTACTTGCTGCCAGCTTTTCACCCCACATTAAACCTTGCTTTAGTAAATGCTGCACGGTTTTTAATTCTAAAGCGCCCCCTTGAGACAAACACTTAGCCGCACTACCACCTAAATCTATCGTCGGGACAGCCGGAAGTTGGGGTAATCCGGCATTAAATAAATAAATTGGTATAGACAATGCTGCCACCACCGCGCGAGAAATTAGTACCGGGGATGCGCCAGCATGGAGAGGAGGTAAAGGATATTTAGGATGCGATCGCACGCCATTGTACAAAAATTCCGCGTCTGCTAAACAAGTATATTGGCGATCGCTAGGAGTTGCCCCCGCCGCCGAGATCCCAGGAATTAAACCCGTATCGGTAAAGCCCAAAACACAAGCAAATATAGGGTTACTACCTTTGTAGCGTTGCAGCCACTGCGTCCCTTGCTCTAATTGAGTGTAAACGCCAATCATAAGTAAGCAAAATATGGGTTATTCTTCATAATCCATCAATACTTGTACCCAACGAGGAGGACGAGAGATAGGATTGCCCAAACGATCGAGCAAAAACCAAGCAGCTAAATGAACGGCAAATAAGTAAATAACATTGTTGAGAAATACAACGGCGATCGCTACAGCTTCTACCAAAGTTACACTTGGTTGGGTTAGCAATCCGACTTTAAGAAATGCCCATTCTAGTAAATTAGTTACTTGAGTAATGGAATATACCCAAACGTCTTCTCCCGATAAAACCAGCAATAACCACAACCGAAAAAATGTCCCAAAAGCGCCTAATAATGTTGCTAAACCGATAGAAACAAGCCAAGGGGCGCGGCGTTTCCAAGTTGCACCCAGCAGCACGCCCATCAAGCCATAAGGCACAACAAAAATAATACTGCGAGAAGGGCCCATTAGTACCGAAAGTAGCAATCCTGAAACCAATGCTCCCATCCATGCCGCTCGATTGCCCCAACGCAGATAAAGTAGAGCAACGGGTACGGGGAAAAATATTTGCAGTAATGGCCCCACAGGAAAATAATAATTAATAAAATAAATCAAACTGGCAGCACTTGCTAAAAACGCTGTTTCTACCATTCTTAATGGTGGTGCTGCCCGCAAGTGTGGCTCTAAAAGCTTACTTGAATCGACTTTGGAGGAGGGATAATCGCTCATGAATTATATCAAAGACTTTTTCAAGTCTACTCGCTCTAGCACCAGGCGCGATCGCGCTATCTGCCCCTAAGTTACAATTTTAGCTGCGTCACGGCAATTTTTCCTGTAAAGCAAACATCGACATCGGTTCCAATTAGGCGATCGCGCTGGGCATATTCCCCCACATAATAATAATCATTGCCTTCCACGCGGTAATTTACTGGTAGTGGTTGAGTAGATAGCTGACAAAATACTACGTCTGGGTCGGGGTCGCCCGGTTCTAAGTGCGGTAAGTTTACATTCCAGTAAGTGCCAACTTCTAGGGAGCGATTCATCAAGTCTGCTAAAACTTTTTTAGTCCATCTAGCAGCAGTATCCCAATCTACCTTTCTTTTGCCTTGCCGATAGTGCGATATAGCAATCCCAGGAACCCCGTGAAAAGCGGCTTCGCGCACCGCCGCCACTGTTCCAGAGATATAAACATCTGCTCCCATGTTGCCCCCAGAGTTAATGCCAGAAAGCACAAAGGTTGGATCTTGACATAGGTGAGCTAAGGCAATGCGCGTACAATCGGCAGGAGTTCCGGCGATCGCGTATTCGCATTTTGAGCGTTGCTGAACGTTTATCGCTGTAGTTGTTGTTACTTGGTGTCCGCAGCCCGATAAATGGTTTCTAGGAGCGGCAACGATTAGTTTTTGTTCTGCTACAGCTTTAAGTAACGCTCGAATTCCTGGAGCATCTATACCGTCATCATTGGTTAAAATTAGAGTCATAATTTCTTACTAGGCGCTGGAGTGCTACCGATCAAACTTTTTGAATCGAACGCCGTCCTAGCAATCCTTGGGGGCGACTTGCAAGCATAATAAATAATATTGCAAAAGCAACGGCATCTTTGTAAGCTGAGTAATCGGCGGGAACAAAGGCTTCAATTAAGCCGATTAGCAATCCCCCAAGTACCGCACCAGGAATACTCCCCAATCCACCCAGCACAATCACAGCTAAACCTTTTAAGCCAAAGTTAATCCCAAAAAAGGGACCAGAAATACTCACGCTAGAAGCCACTAACGTACCCGCAAGTCCTGCTAAAAAGCTGCTGGTAAAAAAAGCGATCGCGATGAAAAATTCGCTGTTAATACCTAACAAACTAGCTGTAGTTGCGTCTTCGGCGATCGCCTGCATTGCTTTTCCATATTTTGTTTTATTAATAAAGTAGGTAAGCAGAAGTACCACTACTACAGATACACCAAAAATTACTACCTGAACGGTACGAATTGGAATTGGATTTATAACTGTACCAAAATTAATTGCTGGCGGTAAGTTGCCGTAGGTATTGGCTGGAAAAGTGTAGCTTTCTGCACCTACTAAATACTGAATCAAGTTAACAATTACCACCGCCACACCCAAGCTAGAAACTACCGTTAGCAGAGGGTCTGAGCCTTCTTTTCTCAGAGGACGAAAGGTTAAATGTTCTATTGCTACTCCCACTAATCCAGCCAATAGGCTGCTGATAATTAATGCAAAAGCAAAAGGTAATTGTAGGGGCAGAACTGCGTTCGCCAGCAAGCCGCTAAAGCCGAAAGCATTGCCCATTAAAGCATAAGTAAAGTAAGCGCCTAGAGTGAATATTGCCCCATGAGCAAAATTAATAATTCCCAAAATAGAGAATATTAAAGTATATCCCAAAGCAAAAATAGCATAAGCGCTACCTATAGATAACCCATTTAGAAATGACTGCAAAAATACAGTTATGTCCATAACTACAACTATTTTATAAAGGCAAATTTTCCGCTATTTCCATCAGGATTCATAGCAATTTGAGCTACATAAAACTCTTTTTGGATAATTTCACCTTCTTGGGTAAAACCTATCTCTCCTAAAGGTGTTTGATATTTTTCTTTTAATAACTGTTTATTTAATTCTATTCGCAGTTGGTTAAGTGGTAAACTGCTAATTTTTATTTTTTTGTCCATAGTATTTAGAGCATCTACATACACTTGAACCGCCGTAAAAGCTTGAGCGCTAAATTGAGGTGGTTCTTTTTTATATTCTTCTATGTAAGCCTTGCGAAAAGCATTATTAATATCTCCTGGATGTTCAGGACTATAAGCCTGAGCAATTAATACACCGTCACAAAGTGCTTTACAAACAGCAAATATGTTAGAAGTATTTAGACCATTGCCGCCAATAATTAAACCTTGATAACCAAGTTCTCTTAATTGCTTAATTATGTTTCCGCCATCCGCCGCTAAGCCTGAAATAACTACCAAATCGGGTTTCAACTTAATAGTATTTGTTGCTTGAGTTTGAAAATCTGTATCTGTAGTTTGAAACTTTTGAACGGTGACTAAATCTAGCTTTCTTTCCTTGATAGTTTGCTGAAAAATCTCTGTTTCCGACTTGCTAAACGCATCATTTTGTGCATACAATACCGCAACTTTTTTAATTTGAGGATTAATTTTTAAAGCAGTAGTAACGGAGTTAGGAGCTACGATAGAAACTGGAGCAGAAACCCGCGCAATATATTCACCAATTTGGGGAATACCTTTAGCAGTATTAGACGGACCTAAAACTGGAACTTTTGCTCTTTCAGCTATGGGGTCAGCACTAAAAGCTTGTTGTGATAAAGTGGGACCAACTATACCAACAACTTTATCTTTGGTAATTAAGGTTTGAAAAGCATTAATAGTTCCAGCTTCATCTCCTGCTGTATCTTGAAGTATTACTTTAATCGGCGTACCATTAATTCCGCCTTTACTATTGAAGTATTTTTCGGCAATTTTTACACCTGCTACTTGTTCTTGACCGAGTAAAGCGACATTGCTAGTTTGCGCTACGGCAATTCCAATAGGAATAGAATTTGAGGAGGAAGTAGTTGTTTGGTTTTGTGATTGATTGCAGCCGGAAAATAATAAAATGAAAGTAATAAATAAGCTGTAATTGTAAAGATTAATTTTCATACTCAAATAAAATTGGTAGCAATGCCTTACTCTCGATTGATATTTAGAGGCAATTAAGAGTATAGAGCGAATTGTTACAAATACTACTATTATTTGATGTAATTGACAAATTAAACTGTATTTAGTTAAAAAACTTTTAGCTCAACCAAAAATATCAATTATTGCTCATAAGAATTATCCACTGGTGCAGATGACATCACTGGTTCTTGATATAAGGGTACTGTAAACATGACTGTAGAACCTAACCCTTCACCCATGCTAAAGAAATATACTTCGCCCCCCATAGCTTCTACAAGCTTTTGAGATATTGTTAGTCCTAAACCCGTACCACCATAAGGGCGTGTTAGCGAACCATCTACTTGACTAAAAGTTTGAAATAGCTTTTCTTGCTTATCTAAAGATACACCAATGCCCGTATCTACAACGCGAATTTTAACGATACCTGGAAGGGCTTGGTTTTGAAATATAATTTTTTTGCGAACGACATCAGCACTAATAGTAATTCCACCCTCATCAGTAAATTTGAGGGCATTACTGACTAAATTTAGCATTACTTGTAATAGGCGCTTGTAGTTGCCGTAAACAATAATTTCATCTGCTGTATCGGGTTTTTGAATTAAAAAGCTGAGGTTTTTTTGCTCTGCTTGAGGTTTAGTAAAATTTTCTACATGACTTAACAACTCATCTAGCTTCACTCGCCCAAGCTCTAGCTCCATTTTGCCCGCTTCAATTTTGGCAATATCTAGAATATCGTTCAAAATGTGTAGTAAATGAATAGCTGAACCGTAAGCTTCTTTAATAAATTCTTCTTGTTCTTGGGGGTCATCCGCCATCCCTTCTAGAATAAGCTTCAAAAAGCCCAACATTCCATTTAAGGGGGTACGAATTTCGTGCGAAGTATTAGCCAAAAACTCGCTTTTGAGTCGGGAAGCTTCTTCTGCTTGTAGCCTTGCTTCTTCTAATTCTTTATATAAAGTAGCATGAGCGATCGCAGTTCCTACTTGTTCTGCTATTTCGCGCACTAGTTCGACTTCATCGGTCGTCCACTGACGGGGAGGGGAAGTTTTTTGATAGCTACTGTTTTGTGATGGCAATGGTAAACGAATGCACTGCCTTAAACTGATTAGCCCGTTTGGTTTACCTTGATAATAAGTCGCAACAACTAGAAGTGATTGCTGAAAAGAAGGATTATCAATTTGGTCTACTATTACAGGTTCTAGAGTTTCTAATGCCTGACTAAATCCCGCATCATCAGCAATTAGTATTTCGTTTCCCACCATCGAACGCACGGCTATTTGCCTGCATTCTGCTACTACTTTAACTAATTGAGACTTTTCTGTATAGGCACAAACAATGCAGTGACTTACACCCAAAGCTTCCCCTAAGCTATCAACAGTTTGCTGCCAAATTGTATTTAAGTCTAAAGTTCGGCGAATATTTCGGGCAATATGAATCAGAAGTTTTTTTGATTCGACCGGAGCAATTGTATTTGGTGCATAACTAACAGGATGAGAATTAATTGTTATACTTGTAGATTGTGCTTCTAGCTGCCGTCCCATAACTAAAATTACTGTTGCTTTATTAGCACTAGGTATTGGGCTTATGACCAATTCAAAGCTCCATAGTTTTTGCTGATGTTTAAATAAGCATCGGCAGCGTTCGGGGGTCATGCTGGCGATAATTCGCTGTACCCGTTGTAAATATGCAGCTATGTCTACCGGAGCAAAAGTTTCGTTTAGGGATTTTCCAATTACTTGGTCGGCACTCAAGCCATAGTTTTCCGCTTGTTGCCAATAAAAAGACAAGTATTTTCCTGTCACTTCCTGTGTAAAAGTTAAATCTGAACCCAGAACTTGTAGCCCGCAGCTATCTTTAGCACTAGATTCTAGGTTGTTTAACACTGTAGGCGGTTCAGAACTAGCATACACGCTCATTTGTTGGGCTTTTTTATAGACAAGCAACTAATATTTAATCGACTCTTGCTTCGAGTTTGGCACAAAACTTACTAAACTGAAAACATTAGTTTTGTAGCTATACAAATAACTATTTTTGAGTGTCAATCGTTCCATTCACCGCGAGGTGGTACGGGCGTGCGTCCAATGGTTCGAGTTAGTTCGTCATCTCTTTGGGTTTCGCCCCGCAGCCATTGACGAATTGCCACTTCTATAACCTTACTTGGTTCTTTAGTTAGGTGTTGCAATTGGTCTAGAAGATTTGAATCTAGTTGAATAGAAATTTCTACTTTGTCATCAAAAGAGTTTGAATCAAAATTATTGTCATTCATGTATGGTAAATGGCTTTTTGCCTATAACTTAACTTTTCTATACTAAATTAATTACTTTAGTCGTCGTGGCTAATCTCACGAGAAGTTGCCGCAACGATATTGCCAACCTTTACCATAGCAATTTTAGAGAATATTTTTACATCCAACGGCGGCTCAATCTATGAAAATTATCTAAAGATTGCGCGCCAAAGGCGATCGCAATCTGATTTAATCAAAGTCAATAGTTAGGGAAAGCTGATACTCTTCTACTACGGCTTACTCATCGCTATTAGGGCAGAAGGGATTAAAATGCGTTAAGTATGTTCAATTCTTAACTTTGTTGCCGCTAGATTAAAAAATATGACTGATGTTCCCGTAGCGCAAATACGCAATTTTTCTATTATAGCTCATATCGATCACGGAAAGTCGACCCTTGCCGATCGCTTGCTGCAAACTACTGGCACAGTAGAGCAAAGGCAAATGAAAGAGCAGTTTTTGGACAATATGGATCTCGAACGAGAGCGCGGCATTACTATTAAGCTGCAAGCGGCGCGGATGAACTACCAAGCTAAAGATGGGCTAACTTACGTTTTAAATTTAATTGATACTCCCGGACACGTAGATTTTTCTTACGAAGTATCGCGGAGTTTAGCGGCTTGTGAAGGGGCGTTATTAGTAGTAGATGCGTCTCAAGGGGTGGAAGCGCAAACCCTAGCGAATGTTTATTTAGCTTTAGAGCATAACTTAGAAATTATCCCAGTTTTAAATAAGATTGATTTACCCGGAGCAGAGCCAGAGCGGGTAGCAGGAGAAATAGAGGAAATTATTGGGCTTGATTGTAGCGGGGCAATTTTGGCATCGGCGAAAGAAGGGATAGGAATTGATGAAATTTTAGAAAATATCGTTGCACGAGTCCCACCTCCTCAAGATACCGTAGACAAGCCACTACGAGCTTTGATTTTCGATAGTTATTACGATAGTTACCGGGGAGTGATTGTTTACTTTCGAGTGATGGATGGTACGGTAAAAAAAGGCGATCGCATTCACTTAATGGCATCGGGTAAGGAGTACGAAATCGACGAACTGGGAGTATTGTCGCCCACCCAAAAGCAAATAGATGAACTCCACGCCGGGGAAGTGGGATATTTAGCCGCCTCGATTAGAGCCGTAGCAGATGCGCGCGTTGGTGACACCATTACTTTAGCGGGAAATCGAGCTAAAGAGGCATTACCGGGTTACACAGAAGCAAATCCAATGGTTTTTTGTGGCTTGTTCCCCATTGATGCCGATCGCTTTGAAGATTTGCGAGAATCTTTAGAAAAGCTGAAATTAAACGATGCAGCTTTACATTACGAGCCAGAAACCTCTAGCGCGATGGGGTTTGGCTTTCGCTGCGGATTTTTAGGATTGCTGCACATGGAAATTGTCCAAGAGCGGCTAGAGCGGGAATACAACTTAGACTTGATTACAACGGCTCCCTCGGTAGTTTATCGGGTGACTACGATTAAGGGTGAGATATTGCACATTGATAACCCTAGTACCTTACCAGAGCCAAATGCGCGAGAAAAAATTGAGGAGCCTTACGTCCAAGTAGACATGATTACCCCAGAAAACTTCGTTGGTACTTTAATGGAGTTGTGTCAAAATCGGCGGGGAATCTTCAAAGATATGAAGTATCTTACCCAAGGGCGGACAACCTTAACTTATGAATTGCCTTTGGCGGAAGTTGTCACTGACTTTTTCGATCAAATGAAGTCACGCACTCGCGGTTATGCCAGTATGGAATATCACTTGATTGGCTATCGGGAAAATCATCTAGTCCGCTTGGATCTTTTAATTAACAACGATCCTGTAGATTCTTTAGCGATGATTGTCCACCGAGACAAAGCTTACAATATGGGACGGGCGATGGCAGAAAAGCTAAAAGAATTAATCCCGCGCCATCAATTTAAAGTACCAATTCAAGCAGCAATTGGGAGTAAAGTTATTGCCAGCGAACAAATCCCGGCTTTACGGAAAGATGTATTAGCCAAGTGTTACGGCGGCGATATTAGTCGCAAGAAGAAGCTCTTACAAAAACAAGCAAAAGGCAAAAAGCGGATGAAATCGGTAGGTACTGTAGATGTACCGCAAGAGGCATTTATGGCAGTCTTGCGTCTAGACAAAGAGTAGTTGATATTTTAGCTAGGGTTTAAACTCTAGCTAGTGGGTAAGATCGTGTTTAAAAAGCTTTGGTGCAGATAATTACTACACAAAGCTTTTTTTATAAATATAGGATTACACTCCGCAGCGCGATCGCCATTTTACTGCTGAAGTTAATCTTTGCTTCCTTAGACTGATGCTTAAAAGATTTAACTAGGTTATCTATCAAATAATTTTATCTACTTTGTTACATCCTATAGTTAATTTTCCATACAATTTGAAGACTTTTTAGGCAACTTAAAGCGAAACAGTAGCGTGTGCTACAATTAATTTAAGCTAAGTTTAGATCAAAACTCAATTAGAGCCTGAGATTTACGCCTCAAAATCAACTTTACTTAGGCTTTATGAAGATTTACTTAGATTATATATTTTTACCGAATCGAGATTTTTAATAGTTGCAAATAACTCACAAACTTCATACTTGATAGAGTTTATACGAATAACTCGTACATAAATAAAACTTTATTTTCTAGAGGTTTGGCAACTTTATACATTCCTATGATTCGGAAATAACTTGAAGGAAATTAATTTCATGGCGCTCGTCAAAGAAACTGCTTTAGTTTACTGCGAAAATCAATTCGGCTTAGTTGACGGAAAAACCGCCGCAGGTTTGGTTCGACACTCGGAAACTTATACTATTGTGGGGATTATTGATAGTTCCTTAGCTGGCAAGGATGCCGGAGAAGAATTAGGAGATAAAAAAAATAATATTCCCATTTTTGCTAACTTTGCTCAAGCTTTGAATAAACTTGCAGAAGTTCCCAATTGTTACATTTATGGTAAAGCTCCCTTAGATGCTTGTATATCCTCTGATGAAAAGCTACTAATTTTAGAGGCCATGTCAAAAGGCATGGATATTATTAACGGTCTGCATCAATTCTTCTCAGACGATCGAGACTTTGTAGATATGGCGGTTAAGTGCGGTATCCAAATTAAAGACATCAGAAAACCCCCGCAATTAAAAGATTTACACGTTTTTACAGGTCAAATATCTAAAGTAGATATTCCTGTAATTGCCGTGTTAGGTACGGATTGCGCTTGCGGAAAAATGACTACCGCAGTGGAATTGAACAAAGCTTTAAATGGCCTAGGAATAAAATCGGTAATGGTGGCGACAGGGCAAACCAGCTTAATGCAGGGTGCAAAATATGGCGCAGCAATGGATGCTCTGGTTTCCCAATTTGCGATTGGTGAAGTAGAAAATGCCGTTGTTCAGGCTTTCGAGGGCGAAAATCTTGATGTTATTTTAGTTGAGGGACAAAGTGCGGTTAGTCATCCTGCTTTCATGAGTTCTATAGGTATTTTAAAAGCAAGTATGCCCGATGGCGTTATTCTCCAACACCCTCCAGCGAGAAAGTTTCGGTGTGATTTTCCACATTTAACTATGCCGACAGTTGAGAGTGAAATTCAATTGATTGAAGCTATCTCCCAATCTCAGGTGATTGCGATCGCATTAAGTCACGAAGACTTAACAGACGAAGCAGTTAGGAAAACTATCAAAGACTATGAAAACCGTTTGCAATTGCCAACAACTGATGTCTTGAACTACGGATGCCAAAAACTCGTTCAAGCATTATGCGATCGCTTTCCCAAACTAAACCAAAAAATCAAAAAAGATTTACAACCTATTCCTTTATTGGCAATGAGCTAAACATCCACAAATGAAAGCATTAATGCCAAGAATAGAGATTAGCTTATCTCAAATAAGGCATAACGCTCAGGTACTATCAGAACTTTACGGACGACAGGGAATTTCATTAATGGGAGTTTCCAAAGCCGTATTAGGAGATCCGGCGATCGCTCAGGCAATGATTGAAGGCGGAGTAAAGTTTATTGCCGACTCTCGCATTGAAAACATCCAAAGAATGAAAAATGCGGGGGTATCGGCTCAGTTTGTGCTTCTCCGCACTGCTTTGAGTCAGGCAGAATCTGTAATTGAGAATGTGGATATTAGTCTTAATACGGAACTTGAGACTATTAAAGCACTTTCTCACTATGCAAGCCTACACAACAAAATCCATCAAATAATTGTGATGGTAGAGTTAGGCGATCTGCGAGAAGGCGTACTAAAGTGCGATCTTTCTCAATTCATCAAAAAAACTCTTGCTTTATCTCATATCAAAATTGTTGGTATTGGCTGCAATTTGGCGTGTTTTGGGGGTATCAAGCCAGATAACAACAAAATGCACGAATTATCTCAGTTAGCTGATGAAATTGAAAAAGAGTTTTCGATTGATTTGGAAATAATTTCGGGCGGAAATTCAGCAAACTACCAATGGTATGAAGCTTCAGAAAAAGTCGGTAGAATTAACAACCTGCGTTTAGGTGAATCGATTCTTTTAGGTTGTGAAACCGTCAACCGCAAACTCATTCCAGGTTTGCAAGCCAACGCTTTTAAGTTAATTGCGGAAGTAATTGAGTCTAAAGACAAGCCATCTTTACCTTTTGGCGAAAGCTGTCAAAATGCTTTTGGCAGCGTACCCAGCTTCTTAGATCGAGGCATTCGCCGGAGAGTTATTGTTGCTTTGGGCAGGCAAGACATTTTAGTCTCTGGATTGAAACCTAGTGACGACTTGGAAATACTAGGATCTAGCAGCGATCATGTTGTTCTCGATAGTAATAACTACGATCTAAAAGTTGGAAGTGAAGTGAAGTTTAGCCTAGATTATGGTGGACTTCTAGCGGCAATGACTTCTCCTTTTATTAACAAGCAATTTGTTGATTATGCTTAAAGTGCGATCGCACTGAGCAGATAATAGAGATTATTGGGGTTTTTTGGGGAATCCTAAAGTTGTTAACTTTAAGATTACGTCGCCGAAAGTGGAAAATGCGATCGCTCTTACCCAAACCCCTGAAGAACAAGAATTAGAAAAGAAGTTAGCCGAATTAGCTGCACTGGAAACTGCACCAGGGATAATTCATTCTAGAAGGAGAAATAATTTATCGATATCATGAGCAAGAAATCGTTGGGCAATGGTTCGAGAATCATAGCCAGACATTCGGGCGATATTGATGGCAACATTGCGGAGAATAG
>JAESGR010000642.1_pt1 | contig 18888 bp, 17 predicted proteins | sample 9269771 | NCBI WGS metagenome assembly JAESGR01 (sample SAMN15739572, study PRJNA653492) | algae metagenome | isolation source: Chroococcus sp. CMT-3BRIN-NPC107 and co-occurring heterotrophs from well... | place: USA: Clark Mountains Wilderness, California | collected 2010-04-18 | reverse complement strand
CGTGACAAGGTATTTCGCGAATCCACGATCCGCTCGCTGTTCGACGAGATACTGCGCGGACTGCGGATCGTCCATCAGCACAAGATGCTGCACCTGGACATCAAGCCGGCCAACATCTTCATCACCAACGAGAACAAGGCGGTCCTGCTCGACTTCGGCGCGGCACGCGAAGTGCTGTCGAAGGAAGGCAACTTCATTCGCCCGATGTACACGCCCGGCTTCGCCGCGCCCGAGATGTACCGCCGCGACGGCACCCTCGGCCCCTGGACCGACATCTACGCGATCGGCGCCTGCATCTACGCCTGCATGCAGGGCTACCCGCCGAACGACGCGCCGCAGCGGATCGAGAAGGACCGGCTGGCACTGTCGCTCTCGCGCCTGCGCAACGTCTACAGCGACAACCTCATCGAAGTCACCGAGTGGTGCATGTCGCTCGACCCGCTGTCGCGGCCGCAGAGCGTCTTCGCCCTCCAGAAGGAGCTGTCGCGCGAGACCGAGCGGCAGTACACCAAGCTGAGCTTCAGCGAGCGGCTGAAGCTGCAGCTCGAGAACCTCACTGCCAGCGCCAAGGCCTAGAAGAAGAATTCCATGCGCTTTTCGGTCTACCAGGTGAGCCGGAAGGGCGGTCGCGAGAAGAACGAGGACCGCATGGGCTACTGCTACACGCGGGACGCCGGCCTCTTCGCCCTCGCCGACGGCATGGGCGGCCATCCCGAGGGGGAGGTCGCGTCGCAGCTGGCGCTGCAGACGCTCGCCGCGATGTTCCAGCGCGACTGCAAGCCGACGCTCGCCGATCCGCTCCGTTTCCTGCACGACGCCATCGTCTCCGGCCACCATCAGCTGCTGCGCTATGCGACGCAGAAGGCGCTGATCGACACGCCGCGGACGACCATCGTCGCCTGCCTGATGCAGGGCAACGCCGCGTACTGGGCGCACTGCGGCGATTCGCGCCTGTACATGGTCCGCGGCGACAAGCTCATCGCCCGCACCCGAGACCATTCGTACTCCGAGCTGCAGCAGACCATGAGCCAGGTCGTGCCCATGGGCGACCGCTACAACCGAAACGTTCTCTTCACCTGCCTGGGCAGTCCGGGCAAGCCGGTGGTCGACACCGTCGGGCCGCTGCTGATGCAGGCCGGCGACCGGCTCCTCCTCTGCTCCGACGGCCTGTGGGGCACGGTCAGCGACAGCGAGATCACCGATCAGCTGTCGTCGCTGCCGCTCTCCGATTCCGTGCCCGAGCTCGTCGAGCAGGCGCTGCGCAACGGCGGCCCGAAGTGCGACAACGTCTCGGTGCTGGCGATGGAATGGGAAGGCGTCGAGGGCGGCGACAGCACGCAGGACGTCCAGACCACGGCGGTCGGCGAGGGCGTCTTCGCCTCGACGATCCAGGCGAGCGTGCTCGGCACCGAGGTCGCGGCCGACGAGCTGGACGATGCGGAGATCGAGCGCTCGATCAAGGAAATCAACGAGGCGATCAAGCGGTCGTCGCAGCACAAAAAGGGCTGACGCCTTTTTGTCCTGACCCGCCCGCTTTCTCGCTTCGCTTCGGTCAGGGCTGCTCCCTCCCCGCTTCGCTCCCCTCCCTCCGAGAGGGAGGGGCGGGCGCCTCTGGCGCCCCTTTTTGAGCGGCGACAATCGCGCATGACTTTCCAACGTTCCAGTGGCCGGGCGCATGACGCGCTGCGGCCGGTGTCCATCACGCGCGGCTTCACGCGCCATGCCGAGGGCTCGGTGCTTGTGGCCTTCGGCGATACGCAGGTGCTCTGCACGGCCTCGGTCGAGGAGAAGGTGCCGCCGCACAAGCGGGGCAGCGGCGAGGGCTGGCTGACGGCCGAGTACGGCATGCTGCCGCGCTCGACGCACACGCGCAGCGACCGCGAGGCGGCGCGCGGCAAGCAGAGCGGGCGCACCCAGGAGATCCAGCGCCTGATCGGCCGATCGCTGCGCTGCGTGTTCGACCTCTCGGCGCTGGGCGAGCGCACCATCTCGCTCGACTGCGACGTGCTCCAGGCCGACGGCGGCACGCGCACCGCGGCGATCACCGGCGCCTTCGTGGCCGCGCACGACGCCGTCACGTGGCTGCTGGCGCAGGGGCGGATCGCCCGCTCGCCGATCCGCGACTTCGTCGCCGCCGTGTCGGTCGGCATCGTCGACAAGACGCCGCTTCTCGACCTGGAGTACGTCGAGGATGCGGCGTGCGACACCGACATGAACGTCGCCATGACCGGCAGCGGCGGCTTCGTCGAGCTGCAGGGAACCGCCGAGGGCGCCAGCTTCTCGCGCGCCGAGATGGATGCGCTGCTCGCGCTCGCCGGCCGTGGCATCGGCGAGCTGGTCGCCGGCCAGCGCGCGGCCCTCGAACGGCCGCTGCCGAGAGCGGCGGCACCGATGCGGTGAGACTGGTCCTGGCGTCGGCCAATCCGGGGAAGCTGGCGGAACTGCAGGCCCTGCTCGCCCCCTTGCGGATGGAGGTCGTCGCGCAAGGCGCGCTCGGCATCGGCGAGGCCGAGGAGCCGCACGCCAGCTTTCTCGAGAACGCCCTGGCGAAGGCGCGTGCCGCGGCGCGGGCCGCCGGTGCGGCGGCGATGGCCGACGATTCCGGCCTCTGCGTCGACGCGCTGGGTGGCGCACCCGGCGTCGCATCGGCGCATTACGCGCCCGTGCAGCCGGCGCCGTCGAGCGACCGCGAAGGACAGCGGCTGCGGCAGGACGCGGCGAACAACGCCTTGCTGCTCGAGCGCCTGCGCGGCAGCGACGAGCGGCGTGCCCGCTTCGTTTCCGTGCTCGTCGCGCTGCGCCATGCCGACGATCCGGAGCCGCTGGTGACGGCCGGACGATGGGGCGGCGAGGTGCTCGAAGCCCCGCGCGGCAGCGGCGGCTTCGGCTACGACCCGCTGCTCTTCATCCCCGCCCTCGGGCGCACCGTCGCCGAGCTCGACCCGGCCACCAAGAACCGGCACAGTCACCGCGCCCAGGCGTCGCGGCGCATGCTGGCACTGATGAGGGCGTCGTGGCTCCGCTGACGGCGAAGGTCGTCGCCGTGGCAGCCGCGGACTCGGGTGCAGGAACGGGCGCCGCGAACGCACCGCCGGCGGGCGACGTCGCCGAGCGCGTGGCCCGTTTCATGCGCCTCGGCCCGCTGAGCCTCGCCGCGCTGCCGCCGCTGTCGCTCTATGTGCACATCCCGTGGTGCCTGAAGAAGTGCCCCTACTGCGACTTCAACTCGCACGCGCTGCGCGACGAAGGCGGGCCGCCGGAGGCGCGCTACGTCGACGCCCTCGTCGCCGACCTGGAGTCGTCGCTGCCCTTCGTGTGGGGCCGGCGCGTGCAGACGATCTTCATCGGCGGCGGGACGCCGAGCCTGTTCTCGCCCGAGGCCATCGAGCGGCTGCTCGGCGCGATCCGCGCCCGCCTGCCGCTCGAGCCCGGCTGCGAGATCACGCTGGAAGCGAACCCGGGCACCTTCGAGCGCGATCGGTTCCGCGCCTATGCGGCAGCGGGGGTGACCCGGCTCTCGATCGGCGTGCAGAGCTTCGACGACCGGAGCCTGGCCGCGCTCGGCCGGGTCCACGATGCGGCGCAGGCCAGGGCCGCCATCGACGAAGCCCGCTCGGCCTTCGCCACCTTCAACCTCGACCTGATGTACGCGCTGCCCGGGCAGTCGGAAGACGCCTTCGCCGCGGATCTCGAGGCGGCGCTGGCCTGCGCGCCGCCGCATCTCTCCGTCTATCACCTGACCGTCGAGCCGAACACCTACTTCGCGCGCTTTCCGCCGCCGCTCCCGGACGACGATCTAGCCTTCGCCATGCTCGACCGCATCATCGAGCAGACCGTCGCGCACGGCCTCGAGCGCTACGAGGTGTCGGCGTTCGCGCGGCCGGGCCATCGCGCGCGCCACAACCTGAACTACTGGGAATTCGGCGACTACCTCGGCATCGGCGCCGGGGCGCACGGCAAGCTGAGCTTTCCGCACCGCATCGTGCGCCAGGGCCGGCTGCGCGATCCGGCGGCCTACATGGCCGGTGCGGAGGCCGGGCGCGCGATTGCGTCGGAAGCCGAGGTGAGCCGGGCCGACCTCGCCTTCGAGTTCATGCTCAATGCGCTGCGCTTGTCGGACGGCTTCGAGCTCGCGCGCTTCGGCGAGCGCACGGGCCTGCCGCTCTCGGCCATCGAGCGGCCGTTGGCCGAGGCCGAGCGACGCGGGCTCGTCAGCCGCGATCTGAAGCGGGTGCAGCCGACCCGCCTTGGCTTCGACTTTCTCAACGACCTGCAGCAGCTTTTCCTGCCCGATCGTTGACGGGTCGCGCCGCGGGGCCGCTGCTAGACTGCCCCGAACCCTCGCAGCACCTGTGGCATCCAAGATCGACCCCACGTTCGGCATGGCCGCGTCGCTCAGCCTCGAGGGCGCGCTGCAGTTGCTGGAGCAGTCGGGTCACGTTCTGCCGGACCGTCATTTGTCCGGCGACGACGCCTGGCTGCAGGCCGTGGTCGATGGCCTCTGCCAGCTCTCGAGCCGCGATCCGCTGACCGGGCTCGCCAACCGACGCCACTTCGAGATGACGCTCGCCGGCGAGATCGACCGCGTCGCGCGCGTCGGCGAGGCGGCGCTGGTGCTGATGATCGACATCGACCACTTCAAGCGAGTCAACGATGCACACGGCCATCAGGCCGGCGACCTGGTCCTGAAGGCGGTCGCCGCATCGCTCAGTGAATGCGTGCGCCCGATGGACACGGTGGCGCGCTTCGGCGGCGAGGAGTTCTCGATGATCCTGCCGAATTGCGCGCCGTCGTTCGGGCAGGCCGTCGCCGAGCGCATCCGCCTGCAGGTGGCCTCGCGGCCCATCGCCATCGGGCCGGGCGAGGACGTCGTCGTCACCGTCTCCATCGGCGGGGCCTTCGCGCCGCAGTGGGTGCGCTCGTCGACCGAGCTCTGGGTCGAGCGTGCGGACCAGCACCTCTATCGCGCCAAGGCCGAGGGGCGCAACCGCGTCTGCCTCGAGTCGCCGCCGGTCTCCTTCGTCAGCGCCGAAGAGAAGGGCCTGCTCTTCGGTACCTCGCAATTCCAGGAGCTCGAATGACTCTCGCATGGCGAACGACCCGGGACATCGCATGACGCAGCGGGCCAGGATCCTCGCGCTCACGAGCGGCAAGGGTGGCGTGGGCAAGACCTTCCTCTCCGCCAACCTCGCGGCGGCGCTGGCGCGGCGCGGCGAGCGCGTGCTCGTGCTCGACGCCGATCTCGGCCTCGCCAACCTCGATGTCGTGCTCAACCTTCATCCGAAGGTCACGCTGCACGACGTGTTCACCGGAACGGCGACGCTCGACGCCGCCATCCTGCCGGCGCCCGGGGGCTTTTCCGCCCTGCTCGCCGGCTCGGGCCTCGTCGAGTACTCGCGCCTGACGCCGCAGGTGCGCGACCAACTCATCGAGGTCGTCCAGCAGCTCGCGCCGAGGTTCGACTGGATCCTGCTCGACACCGGCGCCGGCATCTCCGACGTCGTGCTGCATGCGATCTCGCTCGCCGACGACGTGCTCGTCATCGCCACGCCGGAGCCGACCTCGATGACCGATGCCTACGCCGCGATCAAGGTGCTGGCGACGCAGCAGGCGCGCCGCGGCATCCTTGTCGTCGTCAACCAGGTGAGCTGCACGGGCGAGGGCCGGCGCGTGCGCAACCAGCTGCAGCTCGTGGCCGACCGCTTCGTCGTGCCGCATCTCGAGGTGCTCGAGGAGCCGCTCCATCTCGACTTCCTGGGCGAGATACCGGTCGACCATTTCGTCCGCGACGCGGTGCAGCGGCGGCAGCTGCTGCTGGAGTGGATGCCCGGCTCGGTGGCTGCGATCGCAGTGGTCGGCGTCGCCGAGCGGCTCGGCGAGAAGCTGACGGCCTGAAGGCGCGCCGCCCGCCGCGACGGGACGCAAACCCGCGCGTCGCGGCAGTCGTCAGGCGGGTGTCCTGGGCCGCGACGCCGTCTGCAACAGCACGACGAGCGCGCCGTGGCCGCCGTCGGATGCACGCGCATGCGTGAAGGCCAGCACCTCCTGGCGCTGCACCAGCCACGTCTTCACCTTTGCCTTGAGGACCGGCTCGCGTCCCGGCGAGCCGAGTCCCTTGCCGTGCACCACCCGCACGCAGCGCAGGCCGGCGCGTGCCGCTTCGCGCAGGAACTCGGCGAGCCGCTCGCGCGCTGCCTCGCGCCGCAGCCCGTGCAGGTCGACCTCGGCCTGCGTCACCCACACGCCGCGACGGAGCTTGCGCACGACGTCGGGGCCGACGCCGCGGCGGCGGAACGAGAGCGCGTCGTCGGTCTCGAGCAGCGACTCGACGTCGAACTCGTCGGAGATCGATTCCGCCAGCACCGCCGCCTCGTCTTGCTGCCGCTGTCGCGCCACGGGACTCGGCCTCGGTCGCTCCGGCAGGGCCGGTGCCGACCGGCGCAAGGGCAGTACCGTCCCGACCGAGCGCACGAAGAGATCGCGCTCGCGCTTCTCGGCCGTCGCCCGCTGGCGTTCCTGGGTCTCGGCGGCCTGCGTTGCGGCCCGCTTCTCGCGCAGCGCGGCGCGCAGCGCGGCGAGGTCGTGCAGCGTGTGCGTCTTGACGCGCTGGCCGGTCACAGCAAGCCTCGCTCGGCGAAAGACACCACAGCGCCCCGGCCGACGACCAGATGATCGAGCACGCGCACGTCGACGAGGGCGAGCGCGCTCTTCAGCGTCTCGGTCAGGAACTCGTCCGCACGCGACGGCTCGGCCGCCCCCGACGGGTGGTTGTGGGCGAGGATCACCGACGCGGCGCCGAACTCGAGGGCGCGCTTGACCACCTCGCGCGGGTAGACGCTGGTCTGCGTCAGCGTGCCGCGGAACATCTCCTCGAGCCGCAGCAGGCGGCTCTGGGCGTCCAGGAAGAGCACGGCGAAGACCTCGTGCTCGCGAGCGGCGAGCTGCAGCAACAGGTACTCCTTGACCTTCGCCGGCGAGTCGAAGACCGGCCGCGCGGCCAGCTCGCTGGCCACCGAGCGCCGCGCCAGCTCGAGCACGGCGGCCATCTCGGCGCGCTTCGCCGGACCGAGGCCCTTGACTTGGTCGAGCTGCGCGGGCGTGGCGTGCAGCAGCCCCGACAGGCCGCCGAAGGTGGCGAGCAGCGCCTCGGCCAGCTGCAGCACGCCGGTTCCCGGCAGGCCGGTGCGCAGGAGCAGGGCGATGAGCTCGGTGTCCGCCAAGGCCGCCGGTCCGAGGGCGAGCAGCTTTTCGCGCGGTCTCGCCGAGGCGGGGATGTCCTTGAACATGGCGGGTCGGGCCGGCCGGCGCGCAGGTCGCCGGCTCGTAAAATGCACGCCAGTCTATTCGCTCGAAAGTCCCGCTTGAATCGCGTCCAGCCCGGTTCGTTCCTCACCTTGCACTACCGCCTGCGCGGACCCGAAGGCGAGCCGTTCGTCGATACCTTCGGCAGCCAGCCGGCGACGCTCTCGCTCGGCAACGGCGAGCTGGCGCCGGCGATGGAGGCGCGCCTGCTCGGCCTGCCCGAGGGCAGCCGCGAATCGTTCTCGCTGGCACCGGGCGACGCGTTCGGCGAGCGCAATCCCGAGCTCCTGCAACGGGTGCGGCGCTCACTGCTCGAGGAGCACGGCGACGCCGAGCAGGACTACCGCGTGGGCGACGTCGTCAGCTTCCCCACGCCTGACGGCCAGGGCAGCTTCGCCGGGGTCGTGCGCGAAGTCGCCGCCGACACGCTGGTGTTCGACTTCAACCACCCCCTGGCCGGGCGGTCGGTCACCTTCGACGTCGAGCTGATCGGCATCCTGTGAGGCTCATCCCTTGACCGTCGAGGACGTCGTCCTCGCCGAGCCGCGCGGCTTCTGCGCCGGCGTCGACCGGGCCATCGAGATCGTCGAGCGCGCCCTGCAGAAGTTCGGCGCGCCGATCTACGTCCGCCACGAGATCGTCCACAACACCTATGTCGTCGACGACCTGAAGCGCAAGGGCGCGATCTTCATCGAGGACCTCGCCGAGGTGCCGCCCGGGGCGACGCTCGTCTTCAGCGCCCACGGCGTGTCGCAGGCGGTGCGCCAGGAAGCGCAGGCGCGCGGCTTCTCGGTGTTCGACGCCACCTGCCCGCTGGTCACCAAGGTGCACGTCGAGGTCGCCAAGCTCGCCAAGCTGGGCTACGAGTTCATCATGATCGGCCACAAGGGACATCCCGAGGTCGAAGGCACCATGGGCCAGCTCGACCACGGCATCCACCTCGTGGAGGACGTGGCCGACGTCGCCGCCGTGAACGTCGCGCCGGGCCAGCCGCTGGCGGTCGTCACCCAGACGACGCTCTCGGTCGACGATGCCGCCGAGATCCTGGAGGCCGTCAAGCGACGCTTCCCGGACGTCCGCGAGCCGAAGCAGCAGGACATCTGCTACGCGACGCAGAACCGCCAGGACGCCGTCAAGGTGCTGGCGCCGGGCGTCGACGTGCTCGTCGTCGTCGGCAGCCCGAGCAGCTCGAACAGCAACCGACTGCGCGAGCTGGCCGAGCGCCTGGGCGCCGACGCCTACATGGTCGACAAGGCCGACGACCTGCAGCCCGCGTGGTTCGAGGGCAAGCGCCGCGTCGGCGTGACGGCCGGCGCCTCGGCCCCGGAGGTGCTCGTGCAGCAGGTCATCGAGCGCCTGCGCGCTCTCGGGGCCGTGTCGGTGCGGACGCTGCCCGGCACGCCGGAGACGGTGCACTTCCCCTTGCCGATGGGCCTCGGCGACCGGGCAATGGGCATCGTCAAGGCGTGAGCGGCCGGCGGCGCACTGCGCGCCTCGCGCGGGTGCGTCCCTACAATCCCGCTCCCCTCCCCACGCCGGCCTCGCCCATGCTCGACATCACGCTCCTGCGCAAGGACCTGGCGCAGGTCATCGCCCGACTGGAAACGCGGAAGTCGCCGCAGCCGTTCCTGGACGTGGCCCGGTTCAGCGCCCTGGAGGGCGAGCGCAAGTCGCTGCAGACCCGCACCGAGGAGCTGCAGGCCCGGCGCAACGCGCTCTCGAAGGAGATCGGCCGGCTGAAGGGGCAGGGCGTCGACGCCGCCGCGGCGATGGGCGAGGTCACCGGCATCGGCGAGGAGCTGGCGCGCTCGGCCGAGCGGCTCGAGGCCATCCAGGCGGAGCTGCACGATCAGCTGATGGCCTTGCCGAACCTGCCCGATGCCAGCGTGCCGGTCGGTGCCGACGACACGGCGAACGTCGAGATCCGGCGCTGGGGCGAGCCGCGCGACTTCGGCTTCGCGCCGCGCGACCATGTCGACCTTGGGGCGCCTCTCGGCCTCGACTTCGAGACCGGCGCCAAGCTCTCCGGGGCACGCTTCACGTTCCTGCGCGGGCCGGTGGCCCGCCTGCACCGGGCGCTCGCCCAGTTCATGCTGGACGTGCAGACCACCGAGCACGGCTACACCGAGTGCTACACGCCATACATCGTCAACCGCGACGTGCTGGAAGGCACGGGACAGCTGCCGAAGTTCCGTGAAGACATGTTCTGGGTCTTTCGCGGCGGCGAGGCGGAGGAGGGCGGCACGGCGGCCGAGCAGTACCTGATCTCGACGTCCGAGATCTCGCTCACCAACAGCGTCCGCGAGGAGGTGCTCGCGCCGTCGCGCTTGCCCATCAAGCTCACCGCGCACACGCCGTGCTTTCGTTCCGAGGCCGGCAGCGCCGGTCGCGACACGCGCGGGATGATCCGCCAGCACCAGTTCGACAAGGTCGAGATGGTCCAGATCACGCACCCGGAGCGCAGCTTCGAGGCGCTCGAGGAGATGGTGCGCCACGCCGAGGCGATCCTGCAGAAGCTGGAGCTGCCCTATCGCGTCGTACTGCTCTCCACCGGCGACATGGGGTTCGGCGCGGTGAAGACCTACGACCTCGAGGTCTGGGTCCCGGCGCAGGGCACGTACCGCGAGATCAGCTCGGTGTCGAACTGCGAGGCCTTCCAGGCGCGGCGGATGCAGACGCGGTTCAAGAACGCGCAGGGGCGCAACGAGTTCGTGCACACGCTGAACGGCTCGGGCCTGGCGGTCGGCCGCACGCTGGTGGCGCTGCTCGAGAACTTCCAGAACGCCGACGGCTCGATCGGCATTCCGGCGGCGCTGCGCCCCTACCTCGGCGGACTGGCGGAGCTTCGGCCGTGAAGGACATGCGGTCGCCGGCCACGACTCCTGCTCCGGCGGCGCCGGGCGCCACGGTGGCGAGCCGTGCCGCGTCGATGCTCGCGGCGCTCGCCGAGGTCCGCCTCGTGCCCGCGCCGAGCAGCGCCGAGCCTGCTTTCTCGCTGGAAGAGGCGTACGCCGTCGCCGACGAGATCCGGCGCCTGCGCATCGAGCGCGGCGAGCGGCCGCTCGGCTACAAGATCGGCTTCACGAACCGGGGCATCTGGGACCGCTACGGCGTCCATGCGCCGATCTGGGCGCCGATCTGGGACAGCACGGTCGAATCGCTCGACGAACGGGGCGAAGCCGTCGTGTCGCTGGCGGCGTTCGCGCAACCGCGCCTGGAGCCGGAGGTGATGTTCGGCTTCGCGAGCGCGCCGCGTGCCGGCATGACCGAGGCCGAGCTTGCCGGCTGCATCGACTGGGTCGCGCACGGCTTCGAGATCGTCCACACCCACTTCGACGGCTGGCGCTTCAAGGCGGCGGACACGGTGGCAGACTTCGGACTGCACGGTCGCCTCTTCGTCGGTCGGCGGGTGCCCATCGCGCGTTTCGCCGACCCGGTCGCAGAACTGGCCCGCCTGGTCGTCACGCTGAGCTGCGACGAGCGCGAGGTCGAGGCCGGCCGCGCCGACATCGTCCTGGGCGGTCCGCTCACGGCCTTGCGCTTGTGGATGGAACGCATGGCAGCACAGCCGCACCAGTGGCCGGTGCGCGCCGGCGACATCGTCTCCACCGGCACGATCACCGACGCGGCGCCGATGCGACCTGGCCAACGCTGGTCGACGCGCCTCGGCGACGAGCGCCTGCCCGGCGCCGCCTTGCGCACGACCGAGTGAGACCGTCTCGCCGCAGCCCCGTGCTCCGGCTGCAGTGCGGCGAGGCCCTAGAATCCCGGCCTCGGCCGGACCCGCCGATGCACGACCCGGAGAGGTGGCAGAGTGGTCGAATGCGCCGGACTCGAAATCCGGTTCACGGTCATGCCGTGACGTGGGTTCGAATCCCACCCTCTCCACCAAAGGTCCAAGGAGTCAAGAGGACGCAGAAGCGGTTGCTGCGGCTCTCACGGTGCTCCTCTCCTCTGCCGTAGCCTCCAGCAGCTCCTAGCCGGTTCGGGGACAGCACGCGTCCGGGCTCGCGGCTCGGCTACCCCTGAACGCGATCTTCGCGGTGACGCGGTGTCCGTCATCAAGCGCCTTATCGGCCCCGCGCTTATGGGGGCGACGCGCTACCGGTGCATCCCTACACTCGCTCGAGCGAGTCAAACCGACGAAGCCCAGCTGAACGGTGGCTATTTGCTCAGGAACTGGGGCCCCGTACGAATCACTCTGGCTGGCTGTTGATGATGATCGGGTGGTCTCGCCGGACTGTCGCTGCTCGCTGCCGCGCTCGTGTTCTATGCAAGTGGCAGGGTCTCCGCGCCCTTGCTTCTGTTCGGATTGGTCTCCTGTGCGCTCGGCGTTCACGCTCGACATCTCGCAAGGAAGCGCGACGACTAGCTGCGCAACGGCTGACCGGATTCATGTCTCCTTGGGCCACGCAGCCTTGCCCTATGGCGTCGATCAACGTCTTCTGAACACGCGCCCTCTCTCTTCTTCCACCGGTTTGGGCCTCTCCCCGATGTAGGCGGCGCGCGGGCGGATCAACGTCCCCGTGCGTTGCTGCTCCTGGATGTGCGCCACCCATCCGATCGTGCGGGCGACGGCGAAGAGGGCGAACGCAGCGCCGGCAGGGGCACCGGCAGCGTGGCACGTGGCGACCAGTCCGTAGTCCAGCGTGGGCCCCAGCCCGTGCTGCTGCCACACGGCGGAAACGAAGCCCTCCAGCCGCTGCTTCGGGCGAAGCCTCGACAGCAGATGGAGTCCACGCGGATCCCCATCGGGATAGAGCCGATGCCCGAATCCGCTCAGCGGCACAGGCTGTGCGAAAGGGCGTTCATCCTCTCCGACTCTCTGCCGATCCAGTGCCTGCATCGTGGGCCAAAGCGCCTCGACGTCGGAGATCATCCCGCCATGCCGTTTGCCCGAGAGCGCGGCGAGCGCCGCGCCGACGGCAGCCCGACTCGTCGCGCCCGTGCTGGCGACGCAGCGTGCCGTGAAGCTGGAGGCGTTCAGCTCGTGGTCGGCCGAGAGAACCATGGCCCGCCTCAGGGCGTCGGTGGCTGAACGGGGAAGGTCCCATGCTCGCTGCAATCGCTCGTGCAGAGGGCCTCCGTCACTCTCACGGGAGCCGGCCGTGGCCGCAAGGAGCAGCGCTTGCACGCACCGCCACCCTGCGACAGGCGGCTCTTCATGGTCGATCTCGCTCGCCCAGTCATCGGCGACCAGGTGGTAGGCCGAAGGCAGCCGTGCCGGCATCGGTGAACCGACGGTGCGCCCGAGGGCCGTGCGGGCCCGCCTTGAAAGCGGTGGGGTGCAGATCGGCAGCTGGCCGACATCGCAGCCCCACAGCAGAGCAGCGATCTCTTCGAGGCATGCCGTCTCCGCGAGATCGATGACATCGTGGCCGCGGTAGTAGATGCGTCCGCGATCGATCAGGCACAACGCGGATTCGAGCACCGGCAGCCCGAAGTCGAGCGTCGCCCGCGCCACTGACCCGGCTTGGCGCGCGCCGCTGTTTCGCTGCCTCAGCCGCTCGACTTCGGCCAGTGAGTAATGCTTTCGGTGCGCGCCCGGATCTACCTTCGGGTGCAGCAGGCCGCGGCTGACGTACGTGTAGAGCGTCCCGAGGCTGACCTCAAGAATCTGCGCGGCCTCCCGAGCCGAGACCCACGTCGTCTCCTTGTCGATGCTGGGAGCGCCTGCCATCGATCGAGCCGATCGAGATTGACGCCATCCGCGTCGGAACGTGCAATCGTTACACAGCAGCTGCGGCGGACACTCGAGCGATGGCTTTCGGCACCCCCGGCACGGCTCAGGCGATCGTGCGCCAGCTCTGGAGCGCCGCAGGCTTGCGCGAGGAGGCGCTCGAGCGCCTGGAGCTGCCGGGCAGCGAGCCGGCGCTGCCTTCGTCGTTTCCGATCGGGTCGGCCTTGCAGGTGGCCATCGGCGCCGCGGGACTGGCCGCGACCGAACTCCTGCGCCTGCGCGGTGGGGCCGAGCAGGCGGTCAGCGTGGACATCCTCGACGCAGTCCGTGAGGGCGCCTGCCGCTTCAGCGTCGACGGGCGCAAGCCGGTGCTGTGGGAGCCTCTTTCGGGCTTGTATTGGTGCGAAGGCGGCAGCCCAGGCTGGCTTCGCGTCCATGCCAACTTCGCCCATCACCGCGATGGCGTGCTTCGCCTGCTGGGCCTGCCGCCGGGCCCTGCGACGACTCCGGAGGCCGTGCAGGATGCGCTGCGCCCGTGGGCCGCGCTCGACTTCGAGCAGGCTGCGGCCGATCGCGGACTGGTCGTGGCTGCCGTGCGCGATCCGGCCCAGTGGGAGCGGCACCCACAGGCTGCGGCGGTTCGTGAGCTGCCCCTCATCGGCATCGAGCGCATCGGTGCCGCGCCGGCGACACCGTTGCGACCGGCCGCCAGACGGTCCCGCCCCTTGGCCGGGCTTCGGATCCTCGAGCTCACCCGAATACTCGCCGGGCCCGTGACCGGCCGGACGCTGGCGGCGCACGGTGCCGATGTCTTGCTGATCAACGGTCCGCACCTCCCGAACATCGATGCCATCGCCGAGACCAGCCGCGGCAAGCTCTCGGCGGTTCTCGATTTGCGTGAGAACGGCGACCTCCAGCGCATGCGTGAACGGATCCGCGAGGCAGACGTGTTCCTGCAGGCGTACCGCCCGGGAGCGCTGGCCGAGCGCGGACTCGGACCCAGGGACCTTGCGGAGCTGCGACCCGGCATCGTCTACGCGTCCTTGTCGGCGTACGGACACGAGGGACCGTGGGCGTGCCGGCGCGGCTTCGATTCGCTGGTGCAGTGCGTAACCGGTCTGAACGTGCTGGAGGCCCAGGCCTTCGACGAGATCAGGCCGCGTGCGCTGTGCCTGCAGGCGCTCGACTATGGCGCAGGCTTCCTGCTCGCCTTCGGCGTGCTGACGGCATTGCATCGTCAATGGACCGAGGGCGGGAGCTGGCACGTTCAGGTCTCGCTGGCGGGCGTCGCCCAGTGGCTGTCGGGACTGGGCAGAGTCCCCGAACCTCGCGCAGCACGGTGGCCCGACTTCGACGGTGTGCTGGAAGAGACCCAGAGCGGGTTCGGACGGCTGCTCGCCGTTCCTCATGCGGCGCGCCTGTCGCTGTCGCCGACGACGTGGCAAAGACCCTCGATGCCGCCCGGCTCGCACGCTGCAGTGTGGCCGGCCCGGTGATCGCACCGGCAGAGCTGCAGGTCGCAGGCTCGTGGCCGCGGAGTTAGCAACGCCGTGGAAACGAGTCAATCTCGACTGAGCCAATCGAGATTGACGCTGCCAAGGCGCCGGCTACCAATGTGCTGACACGACGCACCACGTCACGGACCACCCAAGTCGATCCAGCATCGGACACGACACTCAACCGCCTTGCGCCCCGGCGCAGCAAGGCGTGACGGAGAGATTGATGAGCTCACCACGGTTCAAACACACGCCGATGGCTGCCGCTGCGATGGCAGTGACGCTGGCATGCTCCACGGCAGCCTCTGCAGCCGATTACGCGGGCTCGGTCATCGCCTCGGGGCTCAACAACCCTCGCGGCCTGTCATTCGGCCCCGATGGGGCGCTCTACATCACTGAGGCCGGTATCGCTTCAGGCTCGGGACCCTCGACGGCGGCCCGCGGCGAGGTGTTCACGTACACCGAGACCGGCTCCGTCACCCGCTACCAGTCAGGCGCACAGAGCCGCGTCTTCACCGGTCTGCCGTCGATCTATGGATCGGTGAACGCGCATGTCAACGGACCGAACGACATCGTCTTCGACGCGGCAGGCATGCCGGTCATCGCCATCGGTCTCGGGCAGAACCCGCTGGTCCGTTCGACCGATCTGGCGCCCGGAGGCACGAACCTGGCGCGCGTGTTCAGCCCCGGCGGAAGCTCGGTCGATGTGGGCCAATACGAAGCCACGAACAATCCGGCGGGCGGTCCCGTCGACAGCAATCCATGGCATCTGGCGACCGTCTCCGGGGCGACGCTGATGACCGACGCCGGCGGGAACTCGCTGCTGAGGATCGGCAACGACGGGAGCATTTCGACGCTCGCGACATTCCCCTCGCGAACCCTGGGCCCTGCAACTTTCGAATCCGTGACGACGGGACTCGCCGTCGGCCCGGACGGCGCGTACTACGTCGGGGAGCTCACGGGGGTTCCGTTTCCTCCCGGAGGGGCGCAGGTCTACCGGGTGCCGTCCGGCGGCGGCCCGCCGACCGTCTTCGCGACCGGCTTCACGATGATCAGCGACTTGGCGTTCGGCCTGGACGGGAGCCTCTACGCCCTCGAGCACGATTCCAACGGCTCTCGCAACCCGGGTCTTCTCGGTGCACTCTGGAAGGTGGCGCCCGATGGATCACGGTCGCTCATCTACGGGGATCTCACGCTTCCGACCGGTCTGGCGATCGGGTCCGACGGTGCTTTCTACGTCTCGAACTTCGGTGCCAGCACAGGCAACGGCGAGGTCGTCAGGATTGCGGCGGCGATCCCGGAGCCGGAAACCTACGCGCTGATGCTTGCGGGGCTGGGCGTTCTCGGCGCGGTGACGAGAAAGCGCCGGTGCAAGAAGGGGTAGCACGTCGATCCCTCCCATCGACCCCGGGTGCAGCGACAAGCGACTGAAGTCGCCTTGCACCTGAGGGGGGCAGCGTCAGCGGAGACCCTTCTCCCGGGACTCGAAGCCGGCGATCCATCCTCCGCGATAGACCTGCTGCTCGCGCCGTGAATGCAGCGGGAGCGTCGGCTCCGCGGGGGTGCCCAGTGCCGCGCGTGCCGCTCGGCCGACCTCGAGCCAGATGCGCCGGTCGACCTCGTCCTTGGCAGCCCATGCCCTGACGTCCGCGTGCCACGTGTTGCAGAGCGTGGCGGCGAGACCCTCTTCGGTCGGTTCCCGGAGGTCCGGGCCTGCGCGTTGCGCACCTGTCGGTTTCATGGCTGCAGTCTAGGGACCCGGCGGCGCGGGCGCCCTCCCCTGAACGCGGGCGGTCACGGCACGCATCGACCACGATGTCGTCGCTGCAAGACCGGCAGGTACCATCCGGCGCTCACTCGTCGCATCGGGTACAGGTACCGACAAGAAAAAGCCATGCAAGTCGACGAACCACCGCGCAGGGCCCTCGACGAGGAGATCTTTCGCCGCCTGGTGGAGAGCGTCCGCGACTACGCGATCTTCATGCTGACGCCGGAGGGTCGCATCAACTCCTGGAACCCCGGCGCCGAGCTCATCAAGCAGTACCGCGCGGACGAGGTCCTGGGACGCCACTTCTCGATGTTCTACGAGCCGGAGGCGGTTGCGTCCGGCTGGCCGGACGAGGAGCTGCGGCGTGCCCTTCGCGACGGGCGACTGGAGGACGAAGGATGGCGCGTCCGCAAGGACGGCACGCGCTTCTGGGCCAACGTCATCATCTCTCCCTTGTTGGACTCCGCGGGCGGCCTGCTCGGCTACTCGAAGGTCACCCGCGACCTCACCGAGCGCCGCCGGCACGAGGAGCAGCTGAGGGAGAGCGAGCAGCGCCTGCGCCTGATCGTCGATGGCGTCAAGGACCACGCCATGTTCCTGGTCGATCCGGAGGGCCGCGTGGTGTCCTGGAATCCGGCGGCCCAGCGCGTGCTCGGCCACGACGCGGCCGCCATGGTAGGCAAGGACGCGGCACTGCTCTACCCCGCGGACGACCGCGCCGCGGGCAAGCCGCAGGCGGAGCTGGCCGCCGTGGCGCACGCCGGGTTCTTCCACGACCAGGGGTGGCGGGTCCGGGCCGACGGCTCGCGCCTCTGGTGCGACGTCTCCATCACGTCGATCCGCACCGACGAAGGCGCCATGAAGGGCTTCGTCCACATCGTTCGGGACCTGACCGAGCAGCGGCGCATCGAGGCGCTCGAGGCCGAGGGACGGCGCCTCCAGGAGTTCATGGCGATGCTCTCGCACGAGCTTCGCAATCCTCTTGCACCCATTCGCACCGCGGTGAGCATCCTCAAGCTGCCGCAGGGGCAGCAGCAGACGGGCCGGTACGCCGACATGATCGGCCGCCAGGTGGCGCAGCTGACGCGCCTCGTCGACGACCTGATGGACGTCAGCCGCATCACCACCGGCAAGATCGAGCTCGAGCGTGCTCCCCTCGAGCTCAACACGCTCGTGCAGCTCGCCGTCGATTCGATGCGGAGCACGCTCGATGCGCACGGTCACGCCCTGCAGCTGACGCTGGCCCCGCAGGCCGTCTTCATCGATGGCGACTCGGTCCGGCTGACGCAGGTCGTCGTGAACCTGCTCGGCAACGCGGCGAAGTTTACCGAGCCCAACGGGCGCATCGAAGTCGCGGTGCGACGCAACCACAGCGTGGTCCGCGTCGAGGTCAGCGACAACGGCGTCGGCATGTCTCAGTCGCTGCTGGAGCGCGCCTTCGATCCGTTCGTGCAAGGCGAGCGCTCGCTGGCGCGGACCGAGGGCGGCCTCGGCATCGGCCTGACGCTCGTCAAGCGGATCGTCGACCTGCACGGCGGCTCCGTCGTCGCCGCCAGCGCCGGCCCCGGCCACGGGGCGAAGTTCACGGTCACGCTGCCGATGGTCAAGGACGAAGGGCCCTCGCTCGCCGCGGTGACGAGCAGCGCCCCGGCCGCGACCGGCACGATCCTGGTGGTCGACGACAACCGCGACGCCGCCGAGGCCCTGGCCGAGCTCCTGACGGCAAGCGGTCACGACGTGCTGGTGGCATTCGACGGCAGCCAGGCGCTCGCCATCGCGGCACGCCAGCCGCTGTCGGTCGTGCTGCTCGACATCGGCCTGCCCGACATGTCGGGCTACGAGGTGGCGCAGCGCCTGCGGCAGTCGGCCGGAGGGCGCGATGCACGGATCATCGCCACCACCGGCTACGGATCGCCGAGCAGCCGCGAGCAGTCGGCGCGGGCCGGCATCGATGCCCACCTGGTCAAGCCCGTGGACCACGAAGAGATCCTGCGGCTGATCGCCTGACGCCGGGACCACGAAGAGATCCTGCGGCTGATCGCCTGACGCCGGCGTTCGTGGTGTCCGCTCTGGCGGGTCGGAACGCGGGCGGGCAGCAGGGTCATCGGGCGCCGCAGGCGGGCCTCGCTACAGTGCCGACATGAACACCTCCGCCCAGCCCGTCACCGTGCGCGAGGTCGGCCTGCGCGACGGCCTGCAGAGCATCGCCCGAACCGTCCCCACCGAGACCAAGATCGAGTGGCTGCGCGCCGCCCACGCCGCAGGGCTCCGCGAAATCGAGGTCGGCTCCTTCGTTCCGCCGCGACTCCTGCCGCAGCTCGCCGACACCGCCGCGCTCGTCGATGCGGCACGGTCGTTGCCGGGCCTCGTCGCCTCGGTTCTCGTGCCCAACCTGAAGGGTGCGCAGGCGGCGCTCGACGCCCGCGCCGACCTGATGCTGCTGCCCCTCTCGGCCAGCCACGCGCACAGCCTGGCCAACTTGCGCAAGACGCCCGACGACGTGGTCGAAGAGATCGGCCGCATCCGCGCCTTGCGTGACGCGAGCGGCTCGCCGTGCGTGCTCGAGGTCGGCCTCAGCACCGCCTTCGGCTGCACGATCCAGGGCCGCGTCGACGAGGAAGAGGTGGCCCGGCTGGTGCAGG
>JAESGR010000641.1_pt1 | contig 18897 bp, 15 predicted proteins | sample 9269771 | NCBI WGS metagenome assembly JAESGR01 (sample SAMN15739572, study PRJNA653492) | algae metagenome | isolation source: Chroococcus sp. CMT-3BRIN-NPC107 and co-occurring heterotrophs from well... | place: USA: Clark Mountains Wilderness, California | collected 2010-04-18 | reverse complement strand
GCTCGTCACCCTCGACACCGACCTGAAGGACTCGATCAACGACCAGGTCGGTCCCTGGAAGATCCTCGAGACGTCGAACAAGTACACCGGCGAGACGCAGTCGGTGGTGTCCGAGGCCCTCGGCCCCGACGACCAGGCCCGGTTCGCCTCGCCGTCGGACTACGTCTTCGTCAACAGCTTCGTCACCGGCGGCAAGAAGGGCCGGACCGACAACTCCACCATCGGGCGCATCAAGTACAAGTTCACCTCGGCGCTCGAGTTCGGCAACGACCCGCTCTACGCCGCGGTGCAGCTCCAGCCGGTCATCCCGCAGGAGGCCGCCCCGGGCCAGGCGCCGCCGCTGCCGGTGGCCAACCCCGACGCCCCCGTCTACACGGTGATCCTCGAGCGTGATCGCGGCGCCCTCCGGCTGCCGTCGATCGCCTTCACGATCTTCAGCGGCCTCGTGTTCGCCGTCACCGCCAACATGCTCCACCGCCGGGACAAGATCGCCGACAGCCAGCGGGCCGCCGTCACGCCGGCCGGGGCGGCGTAGGCCATGGGGCAGTACCTGCCGATCCTCATCATGTTGATCCTCGGTGCCGGCTTCGCCGGTTCGAGCTTGGTGATGTCGAAGCTGGTCAGCCCCAAGCGCCCCTCCGCGGCCAAGGCCGCGCCCTACGAGTGCGGGATCGTGCCGCGCAACCAGCCGCCGGAGCGCTTCCCGGTGCGCTTCTACCTGGTGGCCATGATCTTCATCGTCTTCGACATCGAGATCATCTTCCTGTACCCCTACGCCGTGATCTTCCGGGAGCTCGGCGTGTTCGGGCTGGTGGAGATGCTCGTGTTCGCGGTGGCGGTCTTCGCCTCGTTCCTGTTCCTCATCGCCAACGGCGCGCTCGACTGGGGGCCCGTGCAGCGGCTGCGCCGGGCCAGCCCGGCGGTCGACTCGGGGCGCACGGCCACCTCGACCGTCCGCCGCGTCGGCGCCGAGGGCCGCCCCGCCCGCCGGCCCGAGGAGGTGGCCGCCTGATGCCCGACTTCAGCAACGGCCTCGAGTCGGTCGACCACAACATCATCACGGCCAGGGTCGAGGACGTCGTGCAGTGGGCCCGCACCCGCTCCATGTGGCCGGCCACGTTCGGCCTCGCCTGCTGCGCCATCGAGATGATGGGCACCGGTGGCGCCCACTACGACATGTCCCGCTTCGGCATGGAGGTCTTCCGGGCCTCGCCCCGCCAGGCCGACCTCATGATCGTCGCCGGTCGGGTCTCGCAGAAGATGGCCCCCGTGCTGCGGCAGATCTACGACCAGATGATGGAGCCCAAGTGGGTCCTGTCGATGGGCGTCTGCGCCAGCTCCGGCGGCATGTTCAACAACTACGCCATCGTCCAGGGCGTCGACCAGATCGTGCCCGTCGACGTCTACGCGCCGGGCTGCCCGCCCGGGCCGGAGACGCTGCTGCACGCCATCGGCACGCTCCACGAGCAGATCCAGAGCGGCGAGATCTTCCGGCGCCGCGCCGACGCCGGCGGCGGCGCCGGCATCGAGGTCACCCAGCTCGACGGCCAGGGCGAGCCCACGCCGGTCCTGCTCGGCCCCGGGCGGTCCTGACCGTGGCGGACCAGGGCCCGGTCGTCGACGCGTCGACGCCCGAGGAACCGACACCGGCCCCCGAGGAGCTGCACGGCGCGCCCGTCACGTACAGCCGGGGCCAGCGCGTCGCCCACCCCCGCCGGGAGGACCTCGTCACCCTCGTTCGCACCCTGCGCGACGAGGGCTGGCTGATGTGCCTCGGCGTCGCCGGCGTCGACTACCTCGCCCACCGCCGCAGCGACCTCCCCGAGGGCATCGTGCCCGAGCGCTTCGAGGTCGTCGTCAACCTCATCTCCCACGAGGCCCACGAGCGCCTGCGCCTCCGCGTCCAGGTCCCCGAGGCCGACCCTGTGGTGCCGTCGCTCTTCGAGGTGCACCCTGGCACCGAGGCCTACGAGCGCGAGGTGTTCGACATGTTCGGCATCGCCTTCGAGGGCCACCCGGACCTCACCCGCATCCTCATGCCCGAGGACTGGCACGGGCACCCGCTGCGCAAGGACTACGCCGTCGGCCTGATCCCCGTGCAGTTCAAAGAAGCTCCCGCCCGCTGAGTCGAGGCTCCCCCCGATGACCATCTCCGACCACGAGACCGACGCACCTGCTCCCGGCCGCCTGGCCGGCGAGGCGCGCACCGACGAGGGCGCCCAGGAGATGTCGCGCCGCTCCGTCGAGGGCGGCGTCGAGGTGCTCCGGGAGGTCGGTTCGGTGCTGCGCATGTCCGAGGCCGAGGCCGGCGCCGACGCCTCCGACGACGACGAGACCACGATCATCAACATGGGGCCCCAGCACCCGAGCACCCACGGCGTGCTCCGGCTGATGCTCGAGCTCGACGGCGAGACCGTGCTGCGGACCAAGCCGGTGATCGGCTACCTCCACACCGGCATGGAGAAGACGGGCGAGACGCTCACCTACCTCCAGGGCCAGGCCAACACCACGCGGATGGACTACGCGTCGCCGATCTTCAACGAGACGGTCTTCTGCCTGGCCGCGGAGGAGCTGCTCGGCATCGAGGTGCCGGCCCGCGCGACCTGGATGCGCACGATGCTCTGCGAGCTCAACCGGCTCACGTCGCACTTCCTGTTCCTCGCCACCAACGGCCTGGACCTCGGGTCCACGTCGATGATGATCTACGGCTGGCGCGAGCGCGAGGAGGGCCTGCGGCTCTTCGAGATGATCACGGGCCTGCGCATGAACCACAACTTCGTGCGCGTCGGCGGCCTGGCCGCCGACCTGCCCGGCGGGTGGGACGAGCGCCTGGCCGCCTACCTGGAGAGCCTCCCCGAGCGCCTCGGCGAGTACGACACGCTCATGACCGACCAGCCGATCTGGCGGGAGCGGCTGCAGGGCGTGGGCACGATCTCGGCCGAGGAGGCGCTGGCCCTCGGCGCCACCGGTCCCGTGCTGCGCTCCACGGGCTACGCCTGGGACCTCCGCCGCGACATGCCGTACCTCGCCTACGACGAGCTCGACTTCGACGTCGTGGTCGGCACCTACGGCGACAGCTTCGACCGCTACGCCATCCGCCTCAACGAGGTCCGCGAGTCGATCCGCATCCTGTGGCAGTGCATCGAGCGCATGCCCGCCGGCGACTACCGCATCCAGGACAAGAAGGTCACGCCCCCGCCGCGGGCGCGCATCGACCAGTCGATGGAGGCGCTCATCCACCACTTCAAGATCTTCACCGAGGGCTTCAAGGTGCCCGAGGGCGAGGTCTACGTGGCGGTCGAGTCCCCTCGCGGCGAGCTGGGCTGCTACCTCGTCTCCGACGGCTCCTCGAAGCCCTACCGAATGCACATCCGGGGGCCGAGCTTCGCCAACCTGCAGGTGCTGCCCCACCTCATGCACGGCGGGCTCATCGCCGACGCCGTCGCCAACATCTCGAGCGTCGACCCCATCATGGGCGAGGTCGACCGCTGATGGCCCGCTTCACCGAGGCCAACCTCGCGGTCGCGCTCGAGATCGTGTCGCGCTACCCGCGCGCCAAGTCGGCCACGATCCCGCTGCTCCACCTGGCCCAGGAGCAGGACGGCTGGGTGACCGACGACGCCATGGAGCACATCGCCGAGCTCACCGCCACCACCCCGGCCCAGGTGCTCGGCACCTGCTCGTTCTACGAGATGTTCAAGCGCGAGCCCGTGGGCCGCTACCTGATCAACATCTGCACGAACATCTCCTGCCAGATCATGGGTGGCGAGGAGCTGCTGCACCACGCCGAGGAGACCCTCGGCATCAAGGGCGGGAGCACCACCCCCGACGGCATGTTCACCATCGAGGACGTCGAGTGCATCGCCGCGTGCACCGAGGCGCCCTGCCTGCAGATCAACTACCGCTACTTCCACCGCCTCACCAACGAGGCGTTCGACGAGGTGATCGCCGACCTGCGGGCCGGCAAGCGCACCGACGAGATCCCCCCGCACGGCACCCTGGCCCGCATCCGCCAGCACATCCCCGCCGATCGTGCCGCCGGGCCCGCCGACCCCTCGGGCACGCCCGAGCCCGTCTGGCTGTCGGCGCACGCCGAGGCCGCACCCGAAGGCGAGAAGGCCTGATGGCCGTCACCGACGCACCGAAGATCATCACCAGCCGCTTCCAGTACGACGACAGCCACACGCTGGCGCGCTACGAGGCGACCGGCGGCTACGAGGGCCTCAAGGCGGCGCTCGGCAAGGCGCCTGCATCGGTCGTCGAGGAGGTCAAGTCGGCCTCGCTGCTCGGCCGCGGCGGCGCCGGGTTCCCGGCCGGCGTCAAGTGGGGCTTCTGCCCGCCGGGCGTGTTCCCGCGCTACCTCGTCGTCAACGGCGACGAGTCCGAGCCCGGCACCTACAAGGACCGCCTCCTCATGGAGCGCGACCCGCACCAGCTCATCGAGGGCGCGCTCATCGCCTGCTACGCCGTCGGCTGCTCGCAGGCGTTCCTCTACGTGCGCGGCGAGATGGCGCTGGCCCAGGAGCGCATCGCCCAGGCCCTCAACGACGCCTATGCCGCCGGCTACATCGGCAAGGACATCCTCGGCTCGGGCTTCTCGCTCGACATCGTCCTGCACTGGGGTGCCGGCGCCTACATCGTGGGCGAGGAGACGGCGCTGATCGAAAGCCTCGAGGGCAACCGGGGCATGCCCCGCCTCAAGCCGCCGTTCTTCCCGGCGGCCAAGGGGCTCTACCTGCAGCCCACGATCGTCAACAACGTCGAGACGCTCGCCAACCTGCCGTGGATCCTCACCAACGGCGCCGCCGCCTTCGCCGCCCTGGGGGCCGAGAACTCCAAGGGCACCCGCATGTTCGCGGTGTCCGGGCACGTGAAGCGGCCGGGCGTGTACGAGGTCGAGTTCGGCGTCACCACGTTCCGCGACCTGCTCTACGCGCCGGTCTACGGCGGCGGCATCCGGAGCGACCACGAGCTCAAGGCGTTCATCCCCGGCGGCGCCTCGGCGCCGTGGCTCTACCCCGAGCACCTCGACGTGCCGCTGGAGGCCGCCACCGTCGGCCGCCTCGGCACGATGCTGGGCTCAGGCGCGGTGGTGGTGTTCGACGAGACCACCGACATGGTCAAGGCCTGCCTGCGGCTCGTGCGCTTCTTCGCCCGCGAGTCCTGCGGCAAGTGCACGCCGTGCCGCGAGGGCACGAGCTGGCTCGAGAAGATCCTCGAGCGCATCCTCGACGGCCACGGCCGGCCCGAAGATCTCAACCTGCTGCTCGACGTGTGCGACAACATCTCCGTCGGCATCAACTGGCCGCCGAAGCAGACCACGATCTGCCCGCTCGGCCAGTCCGCCACCTCGCCGATCGCCTCGGCGCTCATGCGCTTCCGCGACGAGTTCGAGGCCTACGTCGGCGGCCCCGCCGAGATCACCGTCGAGGTCAAGGGCCCGGCCTTCGTCGGCCCCGTCCGCGAGGAGGTCACCGCCGATGCCTGACGCACCCGCCGAGACCGCGGTCGCCATCACCGTCAACGGCAAGGCCGTCGAGGCCCGCCCCGGCGAGCTCGTGATCGACGCCGCCGAGCGCAACGGCGTCTACATCCCGCGCTTCTGCTACCACCACCGCATGGAGCCGGTCGGCATGTGCCGGATGTGCCTGGTGGAGGTCGACACCGGCCGGGGCCCGGCCCTCCAGCCGAGCTGCATGCTCACGGTCGCCCCGGACATGAAGGTCGAGACCGACTCGCCGGTGGCCAAGAAGGCCCAGGACGGGATCCTCGAGTTCCTCCTGATCAACCACCCGCTCGACTGCCCGGTCTGCGACGCGGGCGGCGAGTGCCCGCTGCAGGACCACACCATCGCCTTCGGCCCCGGCGAGAGCCGGTTCGTGGAGGAGAAGCGGCACTTCGAGAAGCCGATCTCGATCTCCGAGAACGTGCTGCTCGACCGGGAGCGGTGCATCCTCTGCGACCGCTGCACGCGCTTCGCCAAGGACGTCGCCGGCGACACCCTCATCTCGTTCATCGACCGGGGCAACGGCACGCAGGTCAACACGTTCCCGGACCACCCCTTCGCCTCGTACTTCTCGGGCAACACCGTGCAGATCTGCCCGGTGGGGGCGCTCACGGCCAAGCCGTACCGGTTCAAGGCCCGCCCGTGGGACCTCGACGTCGTGGAGTCCACCTGCCAGCAGTGCGCGGTGGGTTGCCGGATCGTGATCGACGGGTCCCGCAACCAGGTCATGCGCTACGTCGGCGTCGACTCCGACCCGGTCAACTGGAGCTGGCTCTGCGACAAGGGGCGCTTCAGCTTCGAGTCCGTCGGCCACGACGACCGCCTCGGCGCGCCCCTCGTCCGCGAGGACGGCGGCGAGCTCACCGAGGCTCGCTGGAACACCGCCCTCGACCGGGCGGCCCGCGCCATCAAGGGCGGCCTCGACCGCAGCGGCCCCGGCGGCGTCGCCGTCATCGGCGGCGCCCGGCTCACCAACGAGTCGGCCTACGCCTGGGCCAAGCTGGCCAAGGGCGTGATCGGCACCGACCACGTCGATGCCCAGCTCGGCGACGGCCTCCCCGCCGACGTCGTGGCGTCCCTGCCCCGGGCCACGATCGACGAGGCGTGCGCAGCCGGCGGCACCATCCTCGTCATCGGGTCCGACCCCAAGGACGAGCTCCCGGTGCTGTTCCTGCGCCTGCGCGACGCCGTCACCCGCCACAAGGCCACGCTCATCGAGCTCACGCCGCGGGCGACGTCGCTGTCGGAGCTGGCCACGCACTCGCTCTTCAGCGTGCCCGGTGCGGTCAACGAGCTCGTCGACCAGCTCATCGCCGGGAAGGGCGACCTGGCCCCGGTGCGCGACGCACTGGGCAACGAGTCGCTCACCGTGCTGCTCGGCCGGGGCTCCCTGGCCGAGGCGCCCGACGCCACCGTGGCCGCGGCCGCCTCGCTGCTCGACGCCTTCCCGAACGTCCGGTTCCTCTCGGGGCTCCGCCGGGCCAACGTGCACGGCGCCCTCGACCTCGGCCTCACGCCCGGCCTGCTGCCGGGGCGCATCCCGCTCGACGACGGCCGGGACTGGTTCACCGACGCCTGGGGCTCGGTGCCCGCCGAGGCCGGCCTCGACACCGCCGGCATCCTCGCCGCCGCCGCCGACGGGCAGATCGACACGCTGATCCTCCTCGGGGCCGACCCGCTGGCCGACTTCCCCGACCACGACCTCGCCACCCGGGGGCTCACCGGCGCGCGCTCGGTGATCGCCGTGGACCTGTTCCTCAACGACTCGTCGGTGAACGCCGACGTCGTGCTGGCCGCCGCCGGCATGGCCGAGGTCGACGGCACCACCACCAACATCGAGGGCCGGGTCAGCACCGTCCGCCAGAAGGTCACGCCCCCCGGGACGGCCCGGCCGGACTGGATGATCGCCGCCGAGCTGGCGTTCCGGCTCGGCGCCGACCTCGGCTTCACCACCGTCAACGAGATCTGGGACGAGATCGAGCGCCTCTCGCCCGCCCACCAGGGCCTCACCCTGGCCGCCCTCGACGACGAGCCCGACGGGCTCCTCGCCGGGCGCCCCACGCCCGAGCCGGCCCAGCCCGAGACCGAGGTCGACGCCACGCCCGACGGCGAGGACCCCGTCGCCGCCGGCGAGGCCATGGCGGCCGGCAACGACGTCGTCGGCACCGACGACCCCGACACCCGCCAGGCCGACGTCACCGCCGCCAGCGAGGCCGAGGCCGCCGCCGTGGCCGCCGACCCCGACGCCCACGACCCCGAGGGCGACGACCCGTCGCCGTCGCAGGCCACCGGCACCGGCGGCACCGGCCCCGAGCCGGGCACGGGCGGTCGTCCGGCGGTCGTGTCGTTCACGGCGCCGTCGTTCAGCGCCCCCGCCCTCGACGCCTACTCGCTTCGCCTCGTCACGGCTCGCCGCCTCTACGACCAGGGGACGATGGTGGCCCACGCCCCGTCGCTCGCCGGGCTCGGCCGCCCCGGCCAGATCCTGGCCAACCCCGCCGACCTCGACCGCCTCGGCGTCGCCGCCGGTGACGTCGTGAAGGTCAGCTCGGCCCGAGGCGCCATCACCGCCGCCGTCCACCCCGACGCCGACGTGCCGCCCGGGACCGTGGTGATGCCCTGGCGCCAGGGCGAGCCGTCGCCGAGCAGCCTGGTCGACACCGGTGCCCAGGTGACCGAGGTCCGCGTGGAGACGACCTCGTGATCGTCGGCATCGACCCGCTGCTGGCCGGCGACATCGGCCTCACCGAGGTGCTGATCGTGCTGGTCAAGGCGGCCATCACCCTCGGCATCTGCCTGGTCGCCACCATGTTGATGATCTGGTTCGAGCGCAAGATCATCTCGGACCTGCAGAACCGCGTCGGGCCCAACCGGGCCGGTCCCTTCGGGATCCTCCAGACGCTGGCCGACGGGCTCAAGGTGCTCCTCAAGGAGGACCTCATCCCCGACAAGTCGGACCGCCTCGTGTTCCGGCTGGCCCCGATCCTCACGATGGTCCCGGCGTTCATCACGTTCGGCCTCATCCCGCTCGGGGGCGACTTCAGCGACGACAACGGCGGCGTGGTCCGCATGTTCGGTCGCGACACGCTGCTGCAGCTGGCCAACCCGGACGCCGGGGTGCTCGTCATCCTCGCCATGTCGTCGATCGCCGTCTACGGCGTGATGCTCGCCGGCTGGTCGTCCGGCTCGAAGTACCCGCTGCTGGGCTCGGTCCGGGCCAGCGCCCAGATGGTCTCCTACGAGGCGGCCCTCGGCCTCTCCGTGCTCGCCGTGGTGCTGGCCAGCAGCAACGACTTCGGCGTCGGCACGCTCACCACCAACGGCATCGTCAACGCCCAGGTGCCGTGGGGCTGGAACCTGTGGGTCACCGGCCTGGTCCCGTTCGTCATCTTCACCATCGCCGCCACCGCCGAGCTCAACCGCCCGCCGTTCGACCTGGTGGAGGCCGAGCAGGAGCTGGTCGGCTCGTTCCAGACCGAGTACTCCGGCTTCCGCTTCGCGATCTTCTACCTGGCCGAGTTCCTCAACGCCGTCACCATGGCCGCGATCATCGTGACGCTGTTCCTGGGCGGCCCCGGCGGGCCGGTCCTGTTCGGGCCGGGGTGGATCTGGGGCTTCGTCTGGTTCTTCGTGAAGCTCGTCGTGATCCTCTACGCCTTCGTCTGGACCCGGGCCTCGGTGCCGCGCGTGCGCTACGACCAGCTGATGGACCTCGGGTGGAAGGTGCTCATCCCGCTGTCGCTCGGGTGGATGCTCCTGCTGGTGGCCATCCGGGTCGGCTCCGACGCCGACTGGAACCCGATCGCCACCGTCCTCGGCGGTGCCGCCGTCATGGCGGCCTGCTACGGGCTGCTCCACCTCGCCGTCCGGGCGTCACGTCGCCACCGCGAGCTCGAAGGGGCGTTGGACTGATGGGCTACCTCGGGGGCTTCCTCGTCACGTTCCGCCAGCGCGGCCGCAAGCAGCGGGTCACCCGCCAGTACGCCAAGGACGAGGGCGGCAAGCACGACAAGTCCGAGCGGTTCCACGGGCGCCACGTCCTGAACCGCTACGAGGACGGCATGGAGAAGTGCATCGGCTGCGAGCTCTGCGCCGGTGTGTGCCCGGCCCGCTGCATCTACGTGCGCGGCGCCGACAACGACCCCACCGACCCGGTGTCGCCCGGCGAGCGCTACGGCTTCGTCTACGAGATCAACTACCTCCGGTGCATCCACTGCGACCTCTGCGTCGAGGCGTGCCCCACCGAGGCCATCACCGAGAGCAAGCTCTTCGAGTTCTCGTTCACCAACCGGTCCGACGCCATCTACACGAAGTCGGAGCTGGTCGTCGGCGACGACGGCCTGCCCCAGCAGCTCCCCTGGGAGGACTGGACCGACCTGGCCACCGTGGCCCGCAACTCGTCGGCCTGGGTCCGGGCCACCGCGCCCAGCGGCGACGCCGACTACCTCGGCCAGGTGTCGTGGAGCGGCGAGCTCGGCTTCGGCGTGAAGCCGCCCGAGCAGGGCCAGGCGCCCGACATGCCGGCCACCGATGCCGTCCTCGAGGGCCGCACCGGCCCCGACCTCCACGACAGCACGGCTCCCGAGCGGGTGGCCGACGCCGAGGCACCGCTGCCGGGCGTGCTGGAGTCGGACCGCAAGGAAGCCGAGCACCTGCAGCACGTCGACCAGCAGCAGTCCGACCAGCAGCAGTCCGACCAGCAGCAGGCCGACCAGGAGGAGGGGCGCTGATGGAGTGGGCCGTCTTCGTCGCCGGCGCCATCGTGTGCCTCGCCGGCGCCCTCGGCGTGGTGACGTCCGAGAACGCCGTGCACTCGGCGCTGAGCCTCGTGGGCACGCTCTTCGGCATCGCTGTGCTGTTCATCGCCCAGGAGGCCGAGTTCCTCGCCGCCGTCCAGATCATCGTCTACGCCGGCGCCATCGTGGTGATGTTCCTCTTCGTCATCATGCTGCTCGGCGTCGACCGGCTCGACGACATCCGCGTCGAGCCGCTCGCCGGCCAGCGCCCCCTCGCCGCCGCCGCCGGCGCGCTGGTGGCCGCCGGCCTGTCGGCCGTCGTGCTGCTCGGCACCATCTCCGGTCGCCCCTCCACCGCCGCCGGCAACGACGAGGACGTCGCCAACGTCGTCCAGATCGGCCGGCTGCTCTTCACCGACTACCTGTGGGCCTTCGAGATCACCTCGGTGCTGCTCGTCATCGCCGTCGTGGGCGCTGTGGTGCTGGCCCGCCACCGCAAGGACGCCATGGTCGACGCCGACGTCTTCGACGAGACGGCCGACCGGGTGCTCGACGACGAGGAGGTGACCAGGTGATCCTCGCCGCCGCCCCGGGCGCCGAGCCCTACCTCGTCCTCAGCGCGATCCTCTTCGCCGCCGGCGCCGTCGGCCTGCTCGTCCGCCGCAACCCGCTGGTGATGTTCATGTGCGTCGAGCTCATGCTCAACGCCGTGAACCTCACGTTCGTCACGCTGGCTCGCGAGCTCGACGACCTCGGCGGCCAGGTGGCCGTGTTCTTCGTGCTCGTCGTGGCCGCCGCCGAGGTGGTCGTCGGCCTCGGGATCATCGTCTCCATCTTCCGACGTCGCCAGGGCGCCACCGCCGACGATCTGTCCCTCCTGAAGGGCTGACCCCGCTCCCCATGCACGACCTGCTGTTCCTCATCCCTGCCCTGCCCCTGGCCGGCTTCGCCCTCCTCGTGTTCGCGGGGCGGCGCCTCGGCGAGCCGCTGGCCGGCTGGCTGGCCACCGCGGCGGTGGGCGCGTCGTTCCTCGTGACCGTCGCCGTCTTCGCCGAGATGGTGGGCAACCCCGCCGAGGAGCGAGCGCTGACCCAGGCGCTCTTCGAGTGGCTGCCGGTGGGCGGGTTCCAGGTCGACGTCGGCCTCCTGGCCGACCAGCTCTCGGTGACGATGCTGCTGTTCGTCACCGGCATCGCCACGCTGATCCACCTGTACGCGATCGGCTACATGCACGGCGACCCGCGGTTCAGCAAGTTCTTCGTCTACCTGAACCTGTTCGTCTTCTCGATGATCATGCTGGTGCTGGGCGACAACCTCCTCATCACCTTCCTCGGATGGGAGGGCGTGGGCGCGTGCTCCTACTTCCTCATCTCGTTCTGGCACGAGAGCGAGGCCAACGCGTCGGCCGGCAAGAAGGCGTTCGTCACCAACCGCATCGGCGACTTCGGCTTCATGGTCGCCATCTTCTTCACGTTCGAGTCGCTGGGCACGCTCAACTACGCCGGCATCGTCTCGGCCTCGCCCAGCCTCGCGACCACCACCGCAACGGTGATCGCCGCCATGTTGTTCCTCGGCGCCGTCGGCAAGTCGGCCCAGCTGCCGCTCTACGTCTGGCTTCCCGACGCCATGGCCGGCCCGACGCCGGTCTCGGCGCTCATCCACGCCGCCACCATGGTCACCGCCGGCGTGTACCTGCTGACCCGGATGAACCCGGTCATCGCCCTGGCGTCGGACTGGATCCCGTGGCTGATCGCCATCGTCGGCGCCGGCACCGCCCTCTTCGCGGCCACCGTCGCCGTCGCCCAGAACGACATCAAGAAGGTGCTCGCCTACTCGACGGTGAGCCAGCTCGGCTACATGTTCCTGGCCGTCGGCTCGGGGGCCTACGTGGCCGCCATCTTCCACATGGTCACCCACGCCTTCTTCAAGGCCCTGATGTTCCTCGGCTCGGGCTCGGTGATCCACGGCATGGGCGACGAGCAGGACATGCGCCGCATGGGTGCCCTGCGCAAGGTGATGCCGATCACCGCCGTGACGTTCATCGTCGGCTGGCTGGCCATCGCCGGCGTGTTCCCGTTCTCCGGCTTCTGGTCGAAGGACGAGATCCTCCTGTACGCCTGGCAGAAGTCGCCCGCCCTCTGGGTGGTCGGCTGGGTCACCGCCGTGCTGACCGCCTTCTACATGAGCCGCCAGGTGTTCCTCGTCTTCTTCGGCAAGGAGCGCTGGAGCACCGACCCCGCCGGCGAGGCCGAGCAGTCGGCTCGCGAGGTCGCCGACGACGACACCGGCGGCACGACCGTCGGCACGTCGGCCGCCGCCAGCGGGACCACGGCGACCGCCACAGCGACGGAGCCGTCCGGTGGCGCCGTGGCCCTCGACCACGGCGACGAGCACGCGACCGCCCACGACGGCGGCCACCACGACGTCCACCCCCACGAGTCGCCGTGGCTCATGACGCTGCCGCTGGTCGTCCTGGCCGTGCTGGCCGCCGTCGGCGGTGGCCTGAACCTGCCCTTCACCGACGACACCAAGATCCTCGAGCACTGGCTGGAGCCGGTGGTGGAGTTCGGCGAGGCCCACCTCGACCAGTCCGCCGGCGTGAAGTGGGGCCTGGCCCTCGCCGCCTCGGTCGGCGCACTGCTCGGCATCGCCGCCGCCGCGGCGGTCTACCTGCGCAACCGGCGCGACCTCGCCCGGCGCGCCGAGCAGCCGGTCCTCGCACGGGGCTGGTACTACGACTCGGGGATCACGTCGTTCATGGGGGGCCCCGGCCGCAAGGGCTTCGACGCCATCGCCTGGTTCGACCGCACCATCGTCGACGGCGCCGTCAACGGCATCGGCCAGGTCGTGCGGAGCGGGTCCGGCAGCGGCCGGCGGCTGCAGACGGGCTACGTGCGCAACTACGCGCTCGGCGTCGCCCTCGGCGCGGTGGTCGTCGCCGCCCTCCTCGTCTCCAAGGCGGTCTACTGATGTCGTCGGTGCTCCTCGCGGCAGAAGCCGGCGGCGTCGACTTCCCGATCCTCGGCGCGGTCGTGCTCACCCCGGTCGTCGGCGCCATCGCCGTCGCCCTGGTCTCCCGGCGCCGCCCCGAGATCGCCAAGCAGCTGGCGGTGCTGTTCTCGGTCGCCACGGGCGCCCTCACCATCGGCGTGCTCGCCCTGTTCGAGACGCACGAGGGCGGCTTCCAGCTCACCGAGCAGGCGACCTGGATCCGCGAGCCGCACATCTCCTGGGCCCTCGGCGTCGACGGCATCTCGCTGTGGCTGGTGGTGCTCACCGGCGTGCTGTTCCCGATCGCCCTCCTCGGCGCGCCCCCGCACCGGGCCCGGACCGTCGAGCCGGCCGGCGACGACCACGTCGAGGACCACAGCGACGACAAGACCTTCTACGCGTGGCTGCTGCTCCTCGAGGCCGGCTGCCTCGGCGCCTTCCTCGCGCTGGACCTGTTCCTCTTCTTCGTGTTCTTCGAGATCGTGCTCGTGCCGATGTACTTCCTCATCAGCGGGTGGGGCTACGAGCACCGCCGCTACGCCGCCAACAAGTTCTTCCTGTACACGATGTTCGGCTCGGCGTTCATGCTGGTGGGCACCATCGCCACCGCCTACCTGCACGCCAAGGGCGGCCCCGTCACGTTCGACCTGCGGGCGCTGGCCGAGGACCAGGGGGCGCTGGCCGTCACCACCAGCCGCTGGTTGTTCCTCTCCTTCGCGGTGGCCTTCGCCGTGAAGGTGCCGCTGTTCCCGGTGCACACCTGGCTGCCCGACGCCCACACCCAGGCGCCCACCGCCGGCTCGGTGATCCTCGCCGGCGTCATGCTCAAGCTCGGGACCTATGGGTTCCTGCGCTTCGGCCTCTACTTGTTCCCCGAGGCCGCGGTGTGGGCCGCGCCCGGCATGGTGACCCTGGGCGTCATCGGCATCGTCTACGGCGCGGTGTGCGCCACCATGCAGCGCAACCTGAAGCGGATCATCGCCTACTCGTCGGTGGCCCACCTCGGCTTCATCGCCCTGGGCACGTTCTCGCTCACCACGCAGGGCCTCCAGGGCAGCGTGTTCCAGATGGTCGCCCACGGCTTCACCACCGGCGCGCTGTTCCTCCTGTGCGGCTTGATCTACGAGCGCCGCCACACCTACGAGCTGCGCGAGCTCGGCGGTGGCCTGCAGAACGCCGCCCCCAAGCTGGCCGGCGTCTTCACCGTCGTGATGCTGGCGTCGGTCGGCCTGCCCGGCCTGAACGGGTTCGTCGGCGAGTTCCTCATCCTGCAGGGCTCGTTCCTCACCCGCCGCTGGTGGGCCGTCGTGGCCGTCGTCGGCGTGATCCTCGCCGCCCTGTACCTGCTGTGGGCGTACCAGCGCGTCTTCCACGGCGAGCGCCACGCCGACAACGCCACGGTGCGGGACCTCACGTTCGCCGACTCCCTGGTGATGGCGCCGCTGGTGGCCGTCATCGTGGTGATGGGCGTGTACCCCAAGCCCATGTTCGACCGCATCGAGCCGGCCGTCGACCGCCTCGTCCGCCACGTCGAGGACAACTCCGACTACCGCGAGCCCGACGTCGCCGAGGAGGGCGAGGAGATCGTGCCCGAGTCCGAGCGACGCCAGGAGGGCGAACACGGCGGTGAGGGCGCCGAGGTCGGTGCCGGGACCTCCGGCGCCGAGGGGGGTGGGCACTGATGCTCCTCGCCCAGACCGCCCAGGAGCTGGAGCTCGACACCCCGAGCGTCGAGTTCTCCGCGCTGGCGCCCGTGCTGGTGCTGCTCGGCGGCGCCATCGTGCTGATGGTCGTGGGCGCCATGCTGCCCCGCCGGGGCCGGGCGCCGTGGCACCCGCTGGCCGCCGTCGTGCTCGGCCTGGCGCTCCTCGTGGCCCCCGTCGTGGTGCTGGCCCAGGGCGACACCACCACCCGCTGGCAGAACCTGCTGGCCGTCGCCGGCGTGGTCCTGCTCCTGCTGGCGGCGACGTTCCGCCGGCCGGGCCGGTTCTCGTGGCACGCGCCGTTCACGGCCCTGGTGGCCGCGGCGAGCATCGTCACCGCGGTGCCGCTCTGGTTCCGGGCCCGCGACGAGGGCACGATCCGGGTCGTGGCCGACGCGGTGCGGGTCGACGGCCTCGCCGTCTTCCTCATCGTCGTCATCGCCGTGAGCGTCATCCTCACCGCCCTGCTCGCCGAGGGCTACCTGCGACGGGAGCGGCTCGACGGGCCCGAGGCCTACGTGCTCGTGCTCCTGTCGGCGGCGGGCGGCGCCATCATGGCCTCCGCCAACGACCTGATGGTCATCTTCCTCGGCCTCGAGATCCTCTCCATCGCCGTCTACGTCCTCGCCGGCATCCACGTCCGCCGGGCCCGCTCGGGCGAGGCGGCCATGAAGTACTTCGTGCTCGGCTCGTTCTCGTCGGCGTTCCTGCTCTACGGCATCGCCATGGTCTACGGCGCCACCGGCACCACGAACATCACCGGAATCCGCTCGTTCCTCGCCACCAACATCCTGACCAACGACATCCTGCTGCTGGCCGGCTTCGCCCTGCTCCTGGTCGGCCTCGGGTTCAAGGTGGCGGCCGCCCCCTTCCACGCGTGGACCCCCGACGTCTACGACGGCTCGCCGAGCCCGGTCGTGGCCTACATGGCGTCGGGCGTGAAGGTCGCCGGGTTCGCGGCGATCATCCGGGTGTTCGTCAGCGGCTTCGAGGGCTACGCCGACGACTGGCAGCCCATCGTCTACGTCCTCGCCGTGGTCACGCTGCTCGTGGGCTCGATCCTCGCCGTGAGCCAGACCAACGTGAAGCGGATGATGGCGTACTCGTCCATCAACCACGCCGGCTTCATCCTGCTCGGCATCCAGGCCGCCGACGACACGGGCGTGCAGGCCACCGCCTTCTACCTCGCCGTCTACACGTTCATGGTCGCCGGCAGCTTCGGCGTGGCCACGATCGTGGGGCGCAGCGGCGACAACGCCCACGCCCTCACGGACTACCGGGGCCTGGCCCGCCGCTCGCCGCTGCTGGCCTTCGCGTTCCTCGTGTTCCTGCTCGCCCAGGCGGGCGTGCCGTTCACCGCCGGCTTCTGGGCCAAGTTCTTCGTGCTGGGCGCCGCCGTCGACGCCGGCTCGTTCCCCCTGGCCCTGGTGGCCATGGTGTCGGCCGTCATCTCGACCTTCGTCTACCTCCGCATCATCCTCACCATGTACGGCGAGGACCCCGACCACGACGCCCCCCGCCTGCCCGTGCCGGCCGGCGCCAAGGTCGCCCTCGTCGTCTCGGTGCTGGCCACGATCGGCCTCGGCCTCGTCCCCGGCCCGCTGAACGACGCGGCCCGCACCGCCGTCACCAGCGACCGCGCCCCGGCCCCGTCGCCCGAGCTGACCCCCGTCGCCGGTGAGGCCAGCGGCGGCTGAGCGGTCGGAACCCGCCGTCGACGTCCCCAGCACCTCGACGGAGACGGCCGCGGGCGATCGCGCCTTCGCCCGCATCGCCCTGGCGGTGGGCGCCGTGTCGGTCCTGGCCTTCACGTGGTCGCTGACGCTCGGGCGGGGTGACCTCGCCCAGGCGCGCGGGTTCGCCGAGGTGTTCGACCTGCAGGCGCGCGCCCTGCTCGACGGCCGCCTGGCGGTGCCCGAGGGGAGCCTCGGCTTCGAGGGGTTCGTGATCGACGGGCGCACCTACGCCTACTTCGGGATCTTCCCCGCCCTGCTGCGGCTGCCCGTCCTGCTCGTGACCGACCGCTTCGACGGCCGCCTCACCGGGACGTCGATGCTGCTGGCCTACCTGATCGCCCTCTGGTCGGCGGTCCGCATCGTGGCGCGGGTGCGGGCGCTCACCCGGTCCGGGGCACCGTGGACGCCCACGGGGCTGGCCGTGGCCGGCGTGCTCCTCGCGGTCGTCGGCGTGGGGTCGAACCTGTACTTCCTCTCGAGCGGGGCGTGGGTGTACCACGAGGCGTCGCTGTGGGGGGCGGCCGGCGTGCTCGCCTCGTTCGCGGCCACGCTCCGGTTCATGCACCGGCCTCGCGTGCGCACGGTCGCCGCCGCCGGCACCTGGGCCGCGGTGGCGTGGACCTCACGCGGCTCGGTGGGGCTCGCCCCCTCCGCCGTGCTGGGGGTCCTCGGGCTCGCCCACCTGACCGGCGTCCGCTGGCTCACCGTCCTGGCGCCCCCACCCCCGGCCGGTGCGACGGGCGAGACCCGCACCTGGCCTCGGTCGCCCCGCGTGGCCGCCGCCCTCCTCGTCGCCGCCGTGGGCGGGGCCGTCGTGTTCGGCACGATCAACACCGCCAAGTTCGGCTCGCCGACGGCGCTGCCCATGGAGGAGCAGGTGGCGTCCCAGGACCCGTGGCCGGAGCGGCGCACGGCCCTCGAGGTCTACGACGGCAGCCTCTTCTCGGCCCGGCTCATCCCGTCGGTGCTCGTGCAGACGCTGCGACCGGACCTGCTCGAACCCTCGGCGACGTGGCCGTTCCTCCGCTTCGGGGACGCGCGGCCGCCGGTGTGGGGCGACCTCGTGTTCGACACGGTCGAGCCGTCGGCCGGGCTCACCGTGACGTCACCGCTGCTCCTCGTGCTGGCCGTGGTGGGGGCGGTCGCCGCCGTGCGACGTCGCCGACCGGGCCGCCCCGACGCCGGTCTGCTCCGCCCGTTCCTCCTCGGCGGGGCCGCCGCCACCTACGCGCCGCTCACCATCGCGTTCATCGCCCAGCGGTACCTGACCGACGCGCTGCCGCTGCTCCTCGTCGGTGCCGCCGGCGGGGTCGCCGTGCTCGACGGCTGGGCGGCCCGCCGGCCACGGGCCTCGGACGCACCCCGCCGCCGCGCTGCGGTTGGCGGCGTCGCGCTGGTCGGCGCCGTCGGCGTGGTCGTGACCCTCGTCGTCACGTGGTCGTTCCAGCGGTTCGTCATCCCGCCCGACGGCGCCAGCCGGGCCGCGGCGATCCGAGCGCAGGTCGCGGTCAGCCGGGTCGTCGGATCGCCGCCCGACTACCGGGCCCACGGCGACGTGCTCCCGGAGCGGGCGGCCGAGGTCGGCCTCGCCGTCCGGGGCGACTGCCTCGGGCTCTACCAGGGGCTCGGCAACGGGGTCTGGAGCCCGGTGGAGGTCTCGGCACGCGGCGGCGTGCACCGCCTCGAGGTCGAGCTCGACGCCGCCGCGCCAGGGGACGACCCCGGCGGGGCGGCCGATCCCGCCGCGGTGCTCGACCTGTCCGGCCCCGGGGACGAGGACCTCGTCGTCGTCGTGGTCGGCGAGGGGCCGCGCCGGCGCTTCGCCCTGCGGCGGAACGGCACGCCGGGCCCCGCCGGCCGATCGGTCCTCCTGGGCGACGGGACGCACGAGGTGGTGGTGGAGGCCGATCCGACGCTGGCGTGGGTCCGGATCACCGTCGACGGCGACGAGGTGCTCTTCGATCCCGGCCGCCCGCCGGCGGCCACGACGGTGACCGTCGGCCGCGACGCCGCAGGGGAGGTCGCGCCGTTCCCCGGCGCGGTGCGGGAGCTGCCGACGCCGACCCCGACCTGCGACGCCCTCGTCGACGCCGACGGCTAGCGGCTCGGCTGGCGGCCGGCCGGCCACGGCCGCACCGTGGGTCGGCGCCGGGGTGGCCGCAGGGGCCGCCGGTAGGGTGGTCCGGTGACCGGGACCGGGGTGCTCGCCGCGGACACCGCCGAGC
>JAESGR010000640.1_pt1 | contig 18897 bp, 15 predicted proteins | sample 9269771 | NCBI WGS metagenome assembly JAESGR01 (sample SAMN15739572, study PRJNA653492) | algae metagenome | isolation source: Chroococcus sp. CMT-3BRIN-NPC107 and co-occurring heterotrophs from well... | place: USA: Clark Mountains Wilderness, California | collected 2010-04-18 | reverse complement strand
ATCGTGAAGCCCGCCTGGTTGGCGGTGGCGCCCGCCAGCGTGATCTGCGCACCCGTGGGGCCCGCCGCGGGCAGGAACGTGCAGGCCGCGCCCGCGAGGGCGAGCCCCGCGGCGGCACTCAGGCGGATCAGACGACCGGGCGCTTTCATCCTGCGCGTCACGGAGCGAACCCCGCAGCGGCACGAAGGATCGGAATCTTGCGCATCACGGAACGAGCCCCGCGGCGGCACAAGAGCGGATCAGACGATCGGACAACTTCATCCTGCGCATTCACCACGTTGGGTCTGCCCGGGGCGCTGCCCCGAGGGCTACGGCGCGGCCGGCCCGGAGGCGCGCAGCCTGCCCTGATCCTGGCACGGCTCCGCGGTCCCGGGGAGCCCGATTGTAGGCCGATCTCGTAAACAGGAATCCTACACCGTCCGTCCCATGTGGCGGACGCTCTGAGCCCGATCCTCAGAAGCCCTTGCGATTTCAGGGTTTGAATGGTCGGAGCGAGAGGATTTGAACCTCCGACCCCTAGTCCCCCAGACTAGTGCGCTAACCGGGCTGCGCTACGCTCCGACTGCGCTTCTCCTAGGGAAAACCGATCCGGAAGGCAACCCCGGGCCTCCCGAAAAATGGAACGCAAGGGCAACGGAGGGAGCGGCCGGAACCGGGTGTCCCGACCCGAACGCCGACGAAAAGACCCGCCGCGGCGGGAGCCGGGCGGGTCCTTGGAATCGACGATCCCGGCGTCAGGCGGCCCGGATCTTCACGTCGAGCTCGTAGGTCCCGGGGAACTGGGCCTGGACGGCCGTCAGCGCCGTTGCGGTCGCCTGGAGCATCGCGGCCTTGTTCGCGGTCCCCTCGAAGGAGACGACCACGCGGCCATCCGGCTTTTCCGAGACTTTGGCGAGGCCGCTCGCGTCCTGCGGGAGGGCAGCCTTCACTGCATCGGACAGAGCCCGCTCCAGCGGGGACAGCTTGTCGTCTTTGCTCATGATTGCCTCCATTTCGCGGTCATGAGCGGTCGCTCTTACCGTTCCTGCCCCTCCGGCACAACACCGGGAGCCGGGAGCCGGGCGGATCGGGCGCCCTCCGGGGCGACGCGCGGAGGCGGCGCGGCGCGCCCGTCCCGGCCAGGTTCGGTCTTGACAGATGCGCCTGCAGCCAAAGTTAATAGGGCCTTACGCCCAAGGCTCACGCGAGAAAGCGTCCGATGTCCCGCACCACCCGTCTCGCCCTGATGCTGGTCGGCAGCATCATCGCCCTCACCGCCCTCCTGGGCGCGAAGGACCGGCGGTTCGATCCCATCCAGGCGCCGCCCGGCGCGATCATCAAGGTCACGCCGCAGGCGGCGTGAGGGCGCGAGCCCCGAGGGCCGCGGGCCCTCAGGCGACCTGCGCGGGCCGCCGCAGCGGGGCGGGACCGGGCGCTTCCGAGCGCTCGACCAGCAGCGGGTTCGACAGCCGGTTCAGCGAGAACGCGTCGAGGCGGGCGAGCCCGGCCTCGCAGCTCGAGATCAGCCCGGCATTGACGCCGGCGCGGACCATCTCCTCGTCGAGGCGGGCGTAGAACTCGTCGAGCTGCGCGAGAAGCTGCAGGCCCTTCTTGGAGACGCTGACGTTGACGATGCGCCGGTCGTGCTTCGAGCGGTGCTGCGCCACGTAGCCCGTCTGCGTGAGCTTCTTGAGGTTGTAGGACACGTTCGAGCCGAGGTAGCAGCCCCGCAGCATGAGCTCGCTGACGGTCATCTCCTCGGGACCCATCTGGATCAGGATCATGGCCTGCGTGGCGTTGATGTCGGCGATGCGCCGCTGCGTCAGCTCGGAGGCGAGCAGGTCGAGGGACCGGCGGTGAAGGCGCTCGGCCAGTGAAACGATTCCGACGTACCGTCGTGCCATGCTGCTCTCCGGAAGCCCTCGGCTTCGCCTGATCCCCACCCGTGCCGGCCGCGGCCAGGCATGGTTCTGCATGGGTAAGTTAGCGCGCTCCGCGCCATAGGGGTTACTCGTCCTCCCGAGCTAGGCTGCCTGGGCTAGTCCGGCATCGCGGGCGCCCTGCCGCGAAGGGCTTGGCGGGGCGTCCGGCGGGCTGGCGGAACCGGGCGGGTGCCCGGAGCGGAGCGGCCGGGCGATCAGCGGGGGGTCGGGCGGGGCGGCGGGGCTGGCTGGTTGCGGTTCCAGTTCTGGATCCTGTTCTCGACCGAGTCGGTCTCCGGCTGCGGCGTCGGCGTCGGGGGCGTGTTGGCGCTGCGCCCCTGCACGGCCTCGCGGTTGTCGGCCCGGATCTCGTTGCTGGCATGGTTGTAGAAGTACCAGCCGAGCAGCGCCATCACGATCACCACGACGACGCCGATCCGCGTGAACGTCCGCAGGTCGGATTCGCGGTAATAGTCCTGTCTCTGCGCCATGTCGCGATGTGCCCGGATCGAGGGCGCCAGCACGCGCCAAGGCCGCTCCCTTGTCAAGGCGGCGGGCCTCCGCGCCCCGGCTCGGCGCCCGCGCGAGCCGCACCGGCGTGCCGCCCGCGCCCGCGATGGCGCGGGCGGCGCGCATGCGCTATGCGGAGCCTCCGCCCCGGTCCGAAACCGCACCCTGCACGAGCCTGTCATGAAGCCCCTCGCGATCGCCGGATTCGCCGCCGGTCTCCTGGCCCTCGGCTGCACCGAGCGCGGCGGGGGCCTGGCGTTGCAGTACAACTACAACGCCCTCACCTGCGCCCAATTGCAGGACGAGGCTGCGCTGGTGTCGCTCGATGCGGAAGCCGCCCTCGGCCGGCCGGCCCGCCGGGCGATCCGCCCCTCGCCGGACGCCTTCGTGGACGTGCCCTGGCCCGATCCGTCCGCCGCGGGCGGCCCGGGGGGCCTGCACCTCAAGGCCCGCATGGACGCTCTCGCGCAGGCCGCGCGCGGCAAGAGCTGCGCGATCCGGTTCCAGGCCGGCACGGCGGCCCGCTGAAGCGGCCGCGAATCGGACTCTGCGCCCTTAAGCCGCTGCGGCGGCTGCCTTATTGGTTTTCGGGCGCTTCGGCGGGACGAGGAGGTCGGCCGGGTCCGTGGGCAGGAGCTGCATCCCGGTCTCGTCGAGCGAGATGCGCAGCCGCGGGAACACCTCCTTGATGTGCGCGAAGTCCTGCTTGAACGCTTGGCGGAAGCTGCGGATGCTGGCGTTGTCGGAGCCGAACTGCTTGTGGAGGTTGTCCCAGGACAGGCGCAGCGGCCGCTGCAGGGTGCGCAGCCGGTAGCCCATCCAGAACAGCATATCGAGCTTGCGCGCCGAGCCCGAGAAGGCGCGGGCGGCGCGGATGTCCACGGGCAGCGCGTGCTGGATCAGGTTCTCGTAGAACTCGGCGTGGAACTGCACCGTGTTCGACCACAGGAGGCCCTGGTCGGGATTGCCCGAGAGCCAGATGTCGAGCTGGCGGAAGGGCGGCACGTTGAGCGTGCTGGAGCGCGAGGCGCCGTCCCAGAGGCCGATCTGCATCGTGCAGGCCGCGAGCCGGTTGAGCTGCTCCTTGAACTGGCGCAGCGTCCCGCGCTCGCCGCCCGTGACGGGAAAGCCCATCTGGCGGATGAAGCCCGACAGGCTGTCGGCGACCTCGATGCGGGCGCTCCTCTGGCGCACGGCTTCCGTGCACAGGTGCAGCAGCACGAGGCGGGCCTTGGGGCCGTAGGGCAGCCCCTGCACCTCCATCTGCCCGGTCGAGGGGTTGGTGAGGCGGCCCGCGATGATGCTGAGCGTGTTGCGGCCGTACTCGCGGAAGAACTCGCGCTCGCCCTTCGGCTCCTTGTAGGGCAGGCCGCAGAGCGCCAGCACCGAGTGGATGTGCTGGATGTTCTCCGGCGTCGTGGGCTCGCTCTCGATCACGGCGCGCAAGGCATCGCGGCGCTTCTGGTCGCGGCTCATGGCGGCGCGGCGCGCCTGGGTCTCGGAGAGCTTCGCCTGCTCGCGGTCGCGCAGGGACTGCTTGTGCGCCACGTGCTCCACGATGGTCTTGAACACGAAGTGGCCCCGGGCCTGCTCGACCTCCGCGAGGAGATCGGGATCGCGGATCGCCGCCAACTGCTCTTCTATGCTCATCGTTACGCGTCGCCTCAACTCAACACCCGCTCGAACCCGCGGCATGCGGACTCGTAACGGGACGTCCCGTGAGTCGGATCCCGTCCGAACGGCTGAGATTCAGGGTTATCCAAAGGTTTACGGAACGCCCGCGCAGAGTCCGATACGCGGGCCCTCCCGAGGGGCCGCGCAGAGTTCGATACGGGGCCGCCTCTCCGGGGGCGCGCCGAGTCCGGTACGCTTTCGCGCAGAGTCCGGTGCGCCGGGGGCTCGGGAGCGCGCAGAGTCGAGTCCGCCGCCCCGCAGAGTCCGATGCGCGGTCACGCAGAGTTCGATGCGGGAAACGGCGCAAGTCTCTGGCCGTGCAGGCGTTTTCGCTTCCCCATATACCTGACTCAACTGAATCCCTGATTCAGAGTCGATTCTAATAATCCTTATGCGCGGAACGGCAGGCTTCGGGAGGGGAAGGGATTCGAAGGCCTCGAGGCTTCAGGGGTTCGCGAGCGAGGCGAATCGAACTCTGCGTAGCCCCGGACGCCGCGGGTCAACGGCCGAGCCCGCCCGGTGCTGGGGACAAGCCGGAAAGCGGCCCGCTGTGGCGCGGACGCTGCGCAGGAACCGCGCCGGGCGCTTCAGACCGGGAAGGAGAGCACGGCGCGCGTCCCGGCCGGGCGGGGCTCGTATTCGAGCGCGGAATCGAGGTTCGTGGCCATGGCGCGGATGATGCGGGTGCCGAGCCCCGTCCCCTGCGCGATCCCCTGCCCGGTCCAGCCGGAGCCGTCGTCCTCGACCACGAGGGACGCCGAGGCGCCGCAATCCGAGAGCGCGACGCGGATCTCGCCGGTGGTGCCCTGGGGATAGGCGTACTTGAACGCGTTGGTGACGAGCTCGGTGACGATCACGCCGATCGACACCGCCTTGTCGGTCGCGATCCTGACCGGGTCGGCGTTGAGGCTGATGCGGTGCCCGCGCCCCGCCGCCTGCATGGCGCCGTGGAGCTCCTCGACGAGGCCTTCGAGATAGGTGTCCATCTCGACGAAGCGCACGTCCTCGGAGGTGTACAGGCGCCGGTGGATCTGCGCGATCGCCGCGATGCGCCCCTGCGTCTCGGTCAGCGCGTCGCGCGCCGCCGGGTCGGACGTGATGGTGCGCTGCTGCAGGGCCACGAGGGACGCCACGAGCTGGAGGGAGTTGGCGACCCGGTGGTTGACCTCGCGAAGCAACATCTCGGCGCGCTCCCGGGCCTCCCGGGTCTCGCGCTCGGCCGCGAGCTTCTCGCGCCTCAGGCGGGCCGCCTCGAGGGACTGATCGACCGCCGTGCGCAGGAGCTCGAGGAAGCTCCCGGCCACGTCCTTGACCACGTAGTCGGCGGCGCCCGCCTTCAGGGCCGCGACCGCGATGCGGCCTTCGTCCGCCCCGGTCACGTAGATCACCGGCGGCGGGTCGGCGAGCGCCTGGATCGCGGCCAGGACCTCGAGCCCCTCCTTGCCGGGCATGAAATGATCGAGGGCGACCGCGTCGAAGGCGCCGGCGGCGAGCTGCGCCAGCCCCTCGTCGCCGCCCGGCGCGTGGACGACCTCGTAGCCCTGGCGCGCGAAGGTCCGCTCGACCAGGCGGCCGAGGCCGGCGTCGTCGTCGATGTACAGAAGCCTGATCGGCCGTTCGTCCATCTGAGCCGCTCTCACGAAGCGTCGGGAACCTGGATCACGAAGCCGCTCTCACGTAGCGCCGGGGACCTGGATCTCGGAGCGGCCCTCACGACGCTTCGGGAACCTGGATCACCGAGAGGAAGAGCCCCAGCTGACGGATCGCCTGGGAGAACGACTCATATTCTACGGGTTTCGTGATGTATACATTGGCGCCCAGGTCGTAGCAGCGTTGCACCTCGCGCTGGTCGTCCGTGGTGGTGAGCACCACGACGGGCGCCCGCTTGAGCCGCTCGTCGCCCTTGAGCCGCGCCAGGATGTCGACCCCGTTCATGTCGGGCAGGTTGAGGTCGAGCAGCACCAGGAAGGGCCCGGCGTTGCGGACATCCGGGCTGAAGAGGTGCGCCAGCGCCGCGGTGCCGCTCGCGAAGGGCCGGATCTCGTTGCAGACCCCGGCGCGCCGGATGTTCTTCTCGATCAGCCGGGCATGGCCCTCGTCGTCCTCGACCATGATGATGGTGACGGGCTGGTGGGGGGCCATGGGGTTCGCCTCCTGGAGCGTGATCGCCTCCATACTGAAGCGAACATGCTTTCCATCTGATTGTGATTTCGCACGGTCCCGTCCGAAAAGTCTCCCGCTTTTCGGGTTCGGACCCGCGAAACCCGCCGTGGGCCGGGACCGCGGCGTCGCGCAGGGCCCCGCCCGAAGCTCTTCCCGGGGACTCAGGCAGCCTGGGAGGCCGAGCCGAGGACCTTCGGCAGGGTGACGGTGAAGACCGCGCCTTCGCCGAGGCGCGACGCCACCGTGATGGTGCCGCCGAGGCGCCGCACGAGCGCCCGCACATGCGCGAGCCCGATCCCCTCCCCCGGCCGGTCCTGCACGCCGGAGCGGCGGAACAGGTCGAAGATGCGCTCGAAATCCTTCGGGTCGATGCCGCGCCCGTTGTCGGCGACCTCGTAGCGGACCCAGCCCCCCGCCTCGCGCCCGCGCACCACCACGCGCCCCGGGCGGTCCGGGCTGAGGTACTTCACCGCGTTCTCGACGAGGTTGCCGAAGATCTGCTCGACCGCGAGCCGGTCGCTCGTGACGTCCGGCAGCGGCTCGACCACGAGCTCCGCGTCCCGTTCGCCGAGCTGGTGCGCCAGGCTCTCGCGCTGCGCCGCGATCAGGTCGGCCATGGCGATGCGCTCCGGGGTGAGCACCCGCCGCCCCTCCCGCGAGAGCTTCAGGATCGCGGCGATGAGCCGGTCCATGCGCGCCGTGGAGGAGCGGATGAAGCCGATCGCCTCCGGAAGGTCGTGCTCGATCGCCTCCCGGGTCTCCGCGGTCGCGAGATCGGGCGCGCGTTGCGCGGCGGCGCGGTAGAAGCGCTCGATCACGGCGCGCGCTCCGTCGAGCTCGCTCGTGAAGCCCATCACGTTGACGAGCGGCGAGCGCAGGTCGTGGCTCACGATGTAGGCGAAGCGCTGGATCTCGTCGTTGGCGGCGTTGAGCTCGGCGACCCGGTCGGCGAGCGCCTCGGCGAGGCGGCGCATCTCGGATTCGGCCTGGACCGCCCTCCCCTCGCTGGCGCGCAGGTCTTCCTGGGCCTGCTTCATCTCGTGGATGTCGGTGCAGGTCCCGAACCAGCGCTCCACCTCGCCCGCCTCGTTGCGGATCGGGATCGCGCGGCCGATGAACCAGCGGTAGACGCCGTCCTGGTCCCTGAAGCGGTACTCGATCTCGTAAGGCGCGCCGGTCGCGAGCGAATGGCTCCAGGCCTGCCAGGCGCGCTCGCGGTCGTCCGGGTGCAGCGTCGGATTCCACCCCGCCCCCTCGCTCTCGCCGGGCGCGAGGCCCGTGAAGGCGTACCAGCGGCTGTTGAAGTAGTCGTGGTAGCCGTCGCCGCGCGCCGACCAGACGATCTGGGGCATGGAATCGGCGATGGCGCGGAACTTGCGCTCGCTCTCGCCCAGGGCCTCCTGGACCCGCCGCCGCTCGTCGAGCTCGCGCTGGGCGGCCTGGAACAGGCGCGCGTTGTCGATCGCGGTCGCGGCCTGGCCCGCGACGCCGACGAGCAGGGTCTCGTGCTCGGCCGAGAACCGCCCGGGCTCCGCGTGGCCGAAGAACAGCCCGCCCAGCACCTCGCCGGACCGGGAGGTGACCGGCACCGCGAGGTAGCTCCTCACCGGCAGGTGGCCCTCCGGCATGCCGTGATAGGGCGCGCTCCGGCCGTAGCGGGGATCGGTCAGGATGTCGTCGGAGCGGATGACGCCGTCGCCCTGGAAGGTCGGCTGGAACACGGCGGTGGCGCGCGGCATGGGAAAACTCGCGAACGCCTCGCGCTCCACGCCCGAGAGCGCGTAGAGCATGTAGCTCTCGCCGCGCTCGTTCAGCACGTTGTAGAAGAACGCTCCGAAGTTCGCCCCCGTGAGCGCGACGCCCGCATCCGTGACGGTCTGGACGATGCGCTCGAGGTCGAGTTCGGCGGCGAGCGCCGCGCCCGTGCGGTTGAGGACCTCGAGGTGCCGGGTCCGGCTCTTGAGCGCATCCTCGGCTTCGCGCATGTCGGTGACGTCCACATTGACGCCGATCATGCCGAGGAACTCGCCGCCGGGCGCGAAGCGCGGACGCGCGTCGGTGTGCACCAGGCGCCAGGCGCCGTCGGCGCGGCGGTAGCGGGCCTCCACCGTGAAGGGCGACTGCGCCTGCATGGCGGCCGCAAAGGGCCCGAACAGGGCCTCGCGGTCGTCCGGATGCACGGTCGTGTTCCAGTCGAAGGTCGCGACCGCCTCCGGGGCGACGCCCCAGAACTCGCGCTGGCCGTGGTTGAGGTAGAGGCACCGGCCCGCCGGGTCGCCCATCCAGAGCATCACGGGCGCGCTCTCGGCCACCAGGCGGAAGCGCTCCTCGCTCTCGCGCAACGCGTCCTCGGCACGGCGCTGCTCGGTGACGTCGTGCCCCTGGACGAAGATCCCGGAGGTCGTCCCGTCCGGGCCCGTGATGGGCTGGTAGACGAAGTCGACGTAGCGCTCCTCGGGCGGCGCGCCGGAATTCTGCTCGACGAGGAGGCGGATGCTCCGCCCCACGAAGGGCTGGCCCGAGGCGAAGACCCGGTCGAGCAGCCCGATGAAGCCCTGGTCCACGACCTCGGGCAGCGCCTCCGCGACGGACCGTCCCAGGATGTCGCGGTGGCCGACGAGGCCGTAATAGGCGGCGTTCGCCATGGCGAAGCGGTGCTCCGGCCCGCTCAGGACCGCCATGAAGCCCGGCGCCTGCTCGAACATGAGGCGCAGGTGCTGCCGCTCCTCCTCGATCTCCTGCTTGGCGGCCTGGGCGGCCTCGGCGCGGCGGAGGATCTCGGTCTCGATCGGCGCCGCCAGGCCGGGGCCGCCCAGGGTGGTGCGCGCGAAGGCGCGCAGCCGGTGCAGTTCCGTGACGTCCACGGTGTGCTGGAGGATGTAGGCCACGGACCCGTCCGGTCCGGGGAGCGGCGTGTGGGTCGCGCTCCAGTAGCGCTCCTCGAAGCCGCGGCCGTCCGGGAGCGCGATGTCGTAGTGGATCAGGGGCAGGTGGTCCGCCGTCCGGTCGCGCAGCACCCGCTCGAGGGAGGTGCGGAGCTGCCGGTGGCTCGCCGAGCCGGGATCGCTCGGGAACGCCTCGAAGATGTTGCGTCCGACAAGGTCCGAGCGCGCCCGCATCGTGACCGCGAGGTACGCCTCGTTCATGTCCACTATGGCGAACGAGGGGTCGAGGAGCACGTAACGATTGGGGGAAGCGCCGAACAGCGCCCGGAAGTCGATCGAACTCATCCCGCTCCGCCGGTTCGTGCCGGCGCCCTGTTGCCGGGAGGCGCCCGCCGCGGACCCGCCTCCCCTCCTTGATCCGCCGATCCCGCGCCAGCCCGTCCGGGATCCGCCGTGGAGCCCCATCTAGCGCGTTTTCGCGCGAGGTGGATCCGGCTCACGTGAAGAAAACGCGACCCACCCCGAACGGGGCCGATCCGGCGCAAGGCGAAACGGCTCCTGGGTCTGAACTCAATCAAGGGCTTGCTCCGGCGAGGGGATCGAAGTTCCCTGCCGTCATGGGGTACAGAGCCATCGAGGACGGGCCCGTTCTCGATGACGCACGGACAAGAACTCGTCGGTTCGACGGAACGTGCGGAGGACTCACGGTCGCCGGTTTGGGGGAACTTGTGCAGGCTTGTGAGTGCCTGCCTCGCTTTCCCGCTCGTCGAACAGCCGTTGCGCAGCCTCGATGCCGGCCTGCTGTGATCGCGCCCATGCAGCCAACGCTCTCAACGGCTCCGTCAGCGAATGCCCGGCCGCCGTGAGTTCGTAATCGACTCGGGGCGGGATCGTGGCAAACGCGGTGCGCTTGACGAGACCATCCCGCTCCAGGCCACGCAGCGTCAAGGTCAACATGCGATGAGAGACGCCCGGAATGGACCTTTGAAGCATATTGAAGCGCATGGGGCCGTGTGACAGCACGCCGACCACCATGATGGTCCACTTGTCGCCGATCCTGTCGAGGATGCGCGCAAGGGCTTTGCAGTTGGCCCTGCCCTCGGCAGCGTCGGCGAACTCCGGTAGCTGCAATTTCGACATCTCAACCCTCGTCCCGCCACGATCACGCATGTTCCTGACGCACTCACGCGTGCGTTCTTGCGCCCAACTAAAGTTACCAGCATATCGTCACGAACAAAATGTTCGTTCCTACGCGGTGGAGAAGGCGATGAAGATCGGTGTCAGCGGCGCAAGTGGTCACCTGGGTCAGGGCGTGCTTCGTCAACTCGCGACGCGGGCCATGGGACACGAGGTGATCGCCATCTCGCGCACGCCTGAGAAGGCAGGGTCCGGTGTCGAGGGCCGCATTGGCGACTACGACCGGCCCGAGACGCTGGCGCAGGCGTATGCGGGGCTCGACCGCCTGCTGATCATCCCGACCTCGGATCAGCGCCCCGGCAAGCGGGGAGAGCAGAACGTCGCGGCCGTCACGGCGGCGGTCCGGGCGGGCGTCGGCCACATCGTATTCATGTCCGCTGCCGGGACGCGCGAGCAGGCGGAGCCGAACATCGGAGCCTCGTATTGGTTGGGCGAGCAGGCCCTCATCAAGCAGGCCCCGCGCTGGACCATCCTGCGTATGAACTACTATGCCGAGGCCCTGGCCATGGAGGTCGCCTCTGCAGTCGGACAGGGCGGGCTCACCGGGGTTGCCGAGAACCGCGTGGCCTTCGTTGCGCGTGAGGACGTGGCCGCTGCCGCTGCGGGCATCCTGATCGGCGAGGGACACTCAGGCGCGATCTACAACGCAACCGGGACCAAGGCTTACACGGGCGCAGAGCGGGCCGCGCTGATTTCCGAGATCACCGGCAAGCCGGTCCGCTTCGTCGCGATCCCAGCGGAAGCGCTGCGGGCGGGAATGACGAAGGCGGGACTGCCCGAAGGTGTCGTCGACACCTGGGTCAGCATCCAGAACGACTTCGCGGCCGGAGCCTTCGACATCGTGACAGGTGACGTAGAGCGCCTGGCAGGACGCGCTTCCACGTCGCTGCACGAGGCGCTTTCGGCAACCTTGCGGTGAGGCTCTCGTGATCGGCTCGGATGCCCTGGCGTCCCTCCAATGCCGTTGTCATCGCCGGAACAGCGATGGAGGCATGTGGACCGTCACGTGACGCCGGGATGGGACCTCAAGCGAGTTGAGGACAGCCGGGATCAGAAGGCCCGCTGGCAAGCGGGTCGAGTCCGGACCCCGGGGGCCGAGGCCCCATGCGCGGGTCCGGTTCTTGCGCACGCCCCTCGGTCGTCTCCGCTGCAACATATGCACCGACCGCGCGCGGGCTCCGGTCGCCCCTGCTGCGAATGATGCATTCGAGGGGGCAAGGGGCACCCTTCAGACGCCTTCGTCCTCCTCCCGCCGGAGCGGCTCGCCGGCGCCCGGCCGCCTGTCCGGGTCCAGAACCTGCCGCAGCGCCGCGGCGAGGTCTTCGTGGCGGAAGGGCCTGTGCAGCAGGACCGTGCCGGGCTCCAGGGGACCTTGGGGCCCGGGCGCGCCCTCGGGACGGTCCGAGGCGAGGATGACGGCGAAACCCGGATTGATCCCGCGGGCGCGCTGCGCGAGCTCGACCCCCGACTGGCCCTGGGGCAGCACCGCACCGAGGAGAAGGACGTCGAACCGCGCGTCGCGCGTCAGCGCATCGAGGGCGTCGGCGCCGGTCGACGCCGCCTCGACCGCGCAGCCGAGATCGGCAAGCTGCGTGCAGACGAGATGGCGCCGCTGCGGCTCGCCCTCGACCACGAGCACGCGGCCCCGTCCGAGCCGGGCGGGGCCGGCGTCGTCCGCATTCTCGGGACTCCCGGCGTCGACCGCGGGCAGCAGGATGGTGACGGCGGTGCCCTCTCCGGGCCGGCTCTCGATCGAGACGTGGCCGCCCGATTGCTGGGCGAAGCCGTAGACCATGGAGAGGCCCAGCCCCGAGCCCTTGCCGACCTCCTTGGTGGTGAAGAACGGCTCGAAGGCCCGCTCCGCCACCTCCGGGCTCATGCCGGTGCCGGTGTCCGAGACGGTGACGAACACCACGTCCTGCCCGATCGGCAGCGCCCCCTGGTCGGGACCCGCCACCGCCTCGCCGCAGGTGATCGTGAGCGTGCCGCCCTGCGGCATGGCATCCTTGGCGTTCACGGCCAGGTTCAGGATGGCGCTCTCCAGCAGCGTGCGGTCCACGAGGGCGAGGCGGCTGTCGCGGCTCGTGACGGTGGCGACCTCGATCGTCTCGCCGATGGTGCGGCGGAGCAGCGGCGCCACGGCGAGCACCACCTCCCGCAGGCGCAGGCGTTGCGGCTTGAGGGTCTGGCGCCGGCCGAAGGCGAGGAGGTGCTGGGTGAGCAGCGCGCCCTTCTCGGCGGCGAGCTGGATCATCTGCGCGAGCGGCCGGAACTGCGGATCCGCGATCTCGTCGGCCAGGATCTCGGCGTTGCCGAGGATGACGGTGAGGAGGTTGTTGAAGTCGTGGGCGATCCCGCCCGTGAGCTGACCCACCGCCTCCATCTTCTGCGACTGCCGCAGCCGCTCCTCGAGGCGCCGCCGTTCCGACACGTCGCGGATGACGGTGACGACCTCCTTGGGCGCGCCGTCCCGGTCGCGCACGAGCCGGAACGTCGCCTCGACCCAGATCCAGGTGCCGTCCGCGCGCTGGAGGCGGTGCGTGCTGATGTCCCGGTCCGCCGTCTGGCTCATGCGCAGGCGCACGAGCTTGTCGGTCAGCGCCGGCCGGTCCTCCGGGTGCACGAAGGCGAGCGTGCTCGATCCGGCGAGTTCGTCGGGGCGATAACCGAGAAGGTCGGCCGAGGACGGCGAAACGTAGAGCCGCACGCCCTCCATGTCGGACCGGATCACGAGGTCGACGGTGTTCTCGGCGAGGGTGCGGTAGCGCTCCTCGCTTTCGCGCAGGGCCGCCTCCGCGAGCTTCTGGTCATGGATGTCGATGCAGACGCCGAGCCAGCGCTCGACGCCGCCGTTGGCGTCCTTCAGGGCCACGCCGCGGGTGAGGCACGAGCGGTAGGTCCCGTCCGCGCGCCGCAGGCGGTACTCGAGCTCGTAGGGCTTGCCCAAGCGCTTCGCGTCCTCCCAGATCCGCAGGGTGCGGTCGCGGTCGTCCGGATGCAGGAGCTCGATCCAGCGGTCGCCCAGGAGCTCCTCCGCGGAGCGGCCGGCAAAGACCTGATAGCCGTGATTGACGTACTCGTTCTCGCCGTCGCGGGTGCAGGCGAAGACCAGCACCGGCATGGCTTCGGTGAGGGTGCGGAAGCGCTCCTCGCTCTCCCGCAGCGCGGCCTCGGCTTTCCGGCGCGCGGTCATGTCGGTATAGGTCCGGACCTGCCCGCCGGCCGGCAGGCGCACGGTCCGGACCTCCAGCACCGACCCGTCGGGCCGAACGCGCTCGTAGGCATCGCGCGTGTCGTCGAGGTCGCATTGCGCGACCCAGCGGCGGAAGGCCTCGTCGCTGCGGGCGAACTCGCCTTTCGCGAACTGGATCTCGCGCACCTCCTGGTAGGAGGGCCTGCGCGCCAGGAGCGAGACCGGCAGGTCGAGGAGGTCGGCGGCGCGGCGGTTGAACACCTGCACGAGGCCGTCGGCATCGAGCATCACAAGGCCCTGGTCCATGTTCTGCAGGGTGGCCTCGAGGACCGCATTCTTCTCGCGCGCCTCGGCCTCGGCGCGCTTGCGCGCGGTGATCTCCTGGAACATCACCGCGAAGCGCTCCGGCCCTGCGGCGCGGGCCCGGACCTCGTACCAGCGGCCTCCGAAGTTCGGGACCTGGACCTCGAACTGCACGGGCTCGCCGGTGTCGAGGACGCGCTCGTAGACCGGGACGAGCCGCTCGCGGATGCGCGGGCCGACCTGCCGCACGGTGCGGCCGGTGATGTCGGCGAGCGGCATGCCGGTCAGGCGCTCGAAGGCCGGGTTCACCTCGACGAAGCGGAAATCCCGCATGCGGCCCCCCTCGTCCCGGATCGCCTCGCCGACGAAGAAGCCCTCGTGCATGGAATCGAACAGGCCGCGCCAGCGGTCGGCGCTCGCCTGCGCGGCCGCCTCGGCCTCCTTGCGGGCCGTGATGTCGATCGTGATCCCGGAGAGGGTGCGCCGCCCGTCCTCGTCGGTCTGGATCTCCGCCTTGTCCTGGATCCAGATCACCGGGCCGTCCGGGCGCCGGAAGCGGAACTCGAGATCGTAGGGGACGCCCTCCGCGAAGGTGCGCTCGAGCGCCTCGCGGTGGCGTGCCTGATCGTCCGCGTGGATGCAGCGCTCGAACGCGCCCTGCAGGTCGAAGGCGCCGCCGAGAACCTCGTGCACGTTGTCGGTCCAGGCGAGCCCGCCGGTGCCGAGGTCCCATTCCCAGGCCACGATGCGCCCGCCCCGCAGGGCGCGGCGCAGGCGTTCCTTGGCGTGCCGGTCGGAGTCGGAATAGCGCATGTCACCTCGGCTGACCCGTTCGGGCTTCCGGGGCGAGCTTACCGCAACTGCGGGTGTCCGAGAATTACCTCCAGCCGGCGCGGTTAACCAGCTTACAGTGCGGATGTACCGGGGGAGGAGTCTTGGAGCCTGTCGGGATCGGCAGGATACCTCAGATCCTAAACGGATCAGTCAGGACGGCTACCGATCCGGTGGCGAAAACGGTGCTCCTGGACGAGCCTTCCGTTGTTTGTAACCGAACACGTAGCCTCGTAGCTCCCCTCCGGCCATCCCCCAATCGGAGCCTTTCGCCCGGCAAAGATGATCAATTGCGCTTTGCCCCTTTCAAGCGGTGCGCCGGCGTTCTCGGCGATAACGCGGCCTTCTGGGCTGTGGACCATCAGTGTTGCGAGATCACCCTCCCGAACCCCGATCAGCCTCACGTATGCCACGAGCATAGGACTTTCTCGGGTAGGAGGTTCATGCTCGAGCGTACCGGCTTCGATCATGTCGTTGGTGATTGGCCGGCTCGCAAAGCCTTGATTTAGAATGATTCGAGTGCGGTATCCCATGGCTGGCTGAGCCGCAGCAGCCCACAGCGATTGTGTTGGCACAGAACCGGTTGGACTATGCGCAAATGGATCAACCACCTGTCCATGGGAGCGGACGGTAAAGTGGAGGTGGGGGTACTCTGATAGACCCGACATTCCGACCGCCCCGATGGGCTGCCCAACAAGAACCTTATCGCCAGGCTGCACTTTAATGCTGCCCTTGGCCATATGGCAGTACTGCGTCTGCCATCCGTTGCCATGATCGATCACCACGCCGTTTCCGCACTCGACGCCGGCAACCGCAGCCCGGCCGCGCTCCTTGACGGATACATCCTCGACGCTCTCACGAACAGCTGTGACCCGTCCGCCAGCGGCTGCCACGACTGCAACGCCATTGCGGAGGGACGTGAGGGATGGCAGGCGAAAGTCTGTCCCGTTATGCTGATCGTAGGTCCGACCGCCGCCGGTGTATTCTTCGGCCCCTGGCCCGGCATCATGATCAACATAATTTTGGATCTCGCATGTGTTCCCAAGTTTACATGCAATGGGTATCCGCAGCCTAAGTTGATTATCAGTCACGCTTTTGACCCGTCTCGCGCTTCCTACTTCATTGATCGGCGCATGGCCGCCCTGGGGCGACCTCGTAGGGCCCACATCGATGGTGACCGCGTGCCAAACGAATGTATAACAACGCAAGACGCTGTAGGATCCCCCCTACCGCGTGCTCGCTTTATCGAAGCAGGTGCGACATCGCCTAATCTACTGCCCGCCTCTGCGAGGCAATGCCGGCGATGGACAGGTTCGATAGGCCCAATTGGAGCCGTGGAGTGGGCAAGGCATCATCTTGAGACCGCCCAATCCTACCAAATCGCAGCAATAGACTGAAGGTTTCCTATTAACCCAAGTCGATCATGTTCATTTTGCTCAAGGTGGCAACGGCCAGAACAACTTCGATGTTATTCCTCTTTCGAACTTCTGAGGCGAGCTTGCCGACTGTCATTGCGCCATGCTGTTTAGGTGCATTTTTCAATGCCTCGAAGATTGCTTGAGCCAATTCAGGCCGGGGGTGCATTTTCTCCATAGGCTTATAATATTTCATAACAGCGACTGATCTATAGGCTTCGAAAGTGGCACCCGGTCTGAGTTCGACTTTCGTGTTGAAGTTAATGGTTTTGCTCGGATAATGACTGAAGCTGCGGAAAGGGTCCATTCTGCTGGCAGCTGCGTTCGGGGCCTCTGCAAGCATCGTCTTGACGCTTGCAAAAGCCGGGGCAGCGTGACGGATCCGCTCGAGTTCTACCCAAAGATCCTCATACTGCTTGTATATAACAGACCAGTCGAACGTTTCGCGGGCGCGCTTTCGCCCAGCGTCGCCTAGTCGTCTCCGCAATGCGGGGTCAACGATGAGATCACACAGCCGCGCCGTCAGAGTATCGACATCCAGCGAGATCGTCTGACACGACAATCCGCAATACGTGTCATAGTTGATCGTGGCAGCCTCGTAGGCTTTGGCGATCTGCTGGCCTGCACCCGCCGCAGGCATCCATGTCGCGATGCGGAACCCATCAATGCCGTCTCGAACTGTCTCCTTGTAGCCATCCCAGTCTGTGACAATCACCGGAAGGCCTGCCGCCATGGCTTCAAGGGGCGTCAAGCCAAACGTTTCCTGGATGTTGTCCGACAACGATACAAAAACGTCAGCCGCGACCCAGCTCTGCTTGCGGTCTGCTTCCTTCTTGCCATTAGTAAAAATGCATCGCACATCCGGGCACACCTGCGTTGCGCCCTCCCTGAATGCCTGTTCTGCGTTCTCGCTCGAGAACCACCCACACATGATCAAGCAAACACGCCTACCTGATCGCTTGGCGGCCTCCTGAAGAGCGGCATACATGGGATGGGGATGCGCCTTCGCGTGGAAGGAGAGGCGCCCAACGAACAGGGCAACGATTTCGTCGTCCGCGACGTTGAGTGCCTCACGAGCCGCAGCGCGCTCCGCCTCCTCGAAGTTGAAGTCCTGGCAGTGAACGCCCAACGGGATCACAGGCAGTTGCGGGAGGTCAACTTTCACAGGCGCGTTCAAGCGCCATTGCAGGTAGGAGCGCTCAGCCTCGAGAAGGGTATTGACAGTCTCAACCACGGCCTTGGAGGTGCAGATCAAGGCGTCCCATGGCATCACAGGCGCCGTGAGCAGATCGGCAATCGAGTCCATAGCGAGGTGCGAGGCGGTCGTGTGCGTCACACCACACAGGCTATAGGCGTCGGCGCCGGCCCTCAGTCGCAAGCGTGCCGCGTCGTTGATGTTGGGGCCTGGATAGTAAATCGCGCCAACCGTCTTGAGAATGTCGAACTGACCGGGGTTGCACCATCGAGGAGCAACCGTGGGATCGAGGTCAAGAACAACCTGCTTGAACACTTCAGCGGACTGTCGGGATGGGGTGCAACACCACAGGTCTCGACCTTTGGCCCTGTCGACGGCCGCCCGGAGAAAGCTGTGCCCAGCCGCCTGCCGCCCCATGAGTTTAGGGCCTGACAGAACATAGCCGTCGGGCTCGAAAATGATTGCAGCGCTGGCTTCTGGCGGAGTGGAACCGGGCCGATCCTTCGCCACGCGGTGGCTCCATGTGCGAGGTGGGAACAAAACGTCACGACTAAATCCTGCGCTTGGCACGCGAGGCCGTCGAGGTGCCGCAACCGGAGAGGCGTCAGATGTCTGGCGCACGTCACGACCGCATCCAAATCTCTTTAGCTCCAGCGCGGGGCGGAAGCCAGAGGAGCATCGATCGGCGGGGTTCACCTCGCCATTCGCACCGGACCCCTGATGTCATCAGGGATCCCAGCCTGAAGGACATACCTCTCGGATCGGGCGATGATCTCCCGGGCCAATGGAGGAGGCAGTCCGCCTACGAGGCGTATGCGGCGAACAATTGCTTGAGATCCGCGCTAGGCGTCACCTGCTTTGTAGCTAGGAGCCACAGGGCAAGACGAGACACGTGGCGCCGGCCGAAAAAGCTTCCAAACCCGGCTTCAACGCAGCAGCGCGTCAGCGTCTTGAGCGAAAAACCGGTCCGGTGAGCCATGTAGGTTTCGCCGCGCGCAATCGAGGCCCGATGGCCGTAGAGGATGTCGACGGGTGAGATCGGGCCTGCCGGCGAAGAGTAGATCGGATCGAACAGATTGCCATCTCTCATATGCTCAGCCACGGCCTGGAGATCCGGGCAGGTGATCACGGCGAAGCCGCCGTCCTTTAGGACGCGCCTGAACTCCTGGAGGGCCGGAACCACCTCGTGAGCGTAAACGTGCTCGATATTGTGTGACGAGTAGACAGCGTCCACCGATCCGCTCGGCACTCTCACCATGTCCGTGATGGTTCCAATGATATCCGGCCTGACGTTCGGGTTGATGTCAAAGCGCACCTCGCTCCAACTTCCATCCTGAAAGCCTCTCGGCAACTTTGCCAGAGTTGCGGCACCGCAGCCGACGTGGAGGACCCGCTTCTGCAGGTTTTCTGCTGGATTGGACGCCTTCATGTCTGTCCTTAGATCAGGTCGGCAGCAGGATTGGACTTCTGCGCCCGCGCCCTGCGCAACGTTCTCAACAAAAACCCGCCCGGATGTTTTTGTGTCATCCGGGCGGGGTTTGCCTAACTTGACGCTTCGGCCTCGGCTTTTGTCCGTCCGAGGTCCGGCCTAGAGCAGCACGTCGCCCTTGGCGAAGGTGCCGAGGATCTG
>JAESGR010000639.1_pt1 | contig 18923 bp, 15 predicted proteins | sample 9269771 | NCBI WGS metagenome assembly JAESGR01 (sample SAMN15739572, study PRJNA653492) | algae metagenome | isolation source: Chroococcus sp. CMT-3BRIN-NPC107 and co-occurring heterotrophs from well... | place: USA: Clark Mountains Wilderness, California | collected 2010-04-18 | reverse complement strand
TATGAGTTGGTTATTGGTTGTGTCTGTGGACTAGTACGATTACGGGTTCAGTATGTCTAAAATCCAGCCGATGAAGGCTGGATGCAGATTAACCTGCCAAATTTTCTTATTTTTGAAGAGGTCTAATATACAACTAAGCTTTAGTTGCTTGGGCTAAACGATTATTAATTTCATCCCAATTAATCACATTCCACCAAGCATTCAAATAATCGGCGCGACGGTATTGATATTTGAGATAATAAGCGTGTTCCCAAACATCGTTACCCATAATTGGGTAATTTCCATCCATTAGCGGGCTATCTTGGTTGGGTGTAGTAGTAATTTTTAGTTTGCCATCGTTACCGCGTACCAGCCATACCCAGCCGCTACCAAAGCGTTTAGTACCTGCATCGTTAAACTGTTTTTTGAAGGTAGCAAAATCTTTAAAGTCTGCGGCGATCGCTTTACCAATTGCCCCCGTTGGCTCTCCGCCACCGTTAGGCTTCATGATTCGCCAAAACATAGTATGGTTTATATGTCCGCCGCCATTGTTGCGTACAGTGGTGCGAATAGCCTCTGGTACGCTGTTCAGATTGGTTAACAACTGTGCGACACTTTGGGATTTAAGATTGGGATACTTCTCAAAAGCAGCATTTAAGTTTTTCACATAAGTTGCATGGTGGTTATCGTGATGAAACCGCATGGTTTGAGCGTCGATGTGCGGCTCTAAAGCGTTGTAATCGTAAGGCAAAGGTGGTAGAGAAACCGTGTTACTAGAGGGAGTGCTTTGAGCTAGTGCTACATCCATCAACCCTGACGAGCGCCACGAATTTAAAGCAAAAGCTCCCCCGGTTGCTCCTAGTAAAAATATTAGCTTGCGTCGATTTAGACTCATAAGGTTGGTAATTAGTGTTAGTGCGATCGCTTCTGACCATAGCAGACTAATTAAATAATTAATTTTGCTGCCAACATTCCATGCTAAGTCACAACAGGATCTTGAAAATCTACTTTTTTAAGGGTTTTTGAGCTACTAGACGACTGTCAGCTAGAATTTGCTGTTTAGTCCTCCTTCGCTATTTAAAATACGAGCGATCGCTAAAAGTTTAATCTTTTGGTTCAATCACTGTTAGTTTGCTTAGTTACTTGGGAATACTATCAGCAAGGTTTTATAGCACGATGTGTTCTATGAATAGTGTACTATTGCAAAATTTAATTCAATTGATTGGTAGACATACAGGCTTACATATCCGCGAGCAGGATAAACAAGCTCTAACCAATAAAGTAAATACCCGGATGCAAGCGCTTAACCTTGCTACACCAGAGCAATACTATCAACTATTAGATATAAATGCCCACAACGGCTCAACTAATGAAACTCCAGGCGATCGCGAATGGAAAGCCCTTACTCTCTTATTAACTACTGGAGAAAGTTACTTTTTTCGGGATAAAGGACAAATAGCTTTACTCAAAAATCGCCTCTTACCAGAAATAATTGCACAAAACAAGCGATCGTCCCTACAAAACTCTTCAAAACCATCTCTGAGAATTTGGAGTGCGGGTTGTTCTACAGGAGAGGAAGTTTATTCTATCGCTATTCTTATTAAAGAATTAATTCCTGATTTACACAATTGGAATATTTTAATTTTAGGCACGGATCTCAATTTAGAATCTATTGCTAAAGCCAAACAAAGAATTTACGATCCTTGGTCTTTTCGTATGGTTGAACCACAAATTATTCAACGTTACTTTAAACCACGTCAGCAGAGTTGGGAAGTTAAAGAAACGATTTCTTCTATGGTGAAGTTTTGTTCGGGCAATTTAATTAAAGATAGCTTTCCCCAACATCTTTTCGATCTTCATAGCATGGACATTATTATTTGTCGTAATGTCTTTATTTATTTTGATCCTGATTCAATTTCACTGGTATTAAAGAAGTTTTATTACACTCTTAATTCCACAGGCTATTTAATAACCGGACACGCCGAATTACACGGGCAAAATTTGGGTAAATTGCAAACAAAAGTTTTTTCCGAATCTTTAGTGTATCAAAGAGACAACATTCCCCTAGAACAATATACAACGCCCGATCAAAGATTGCCTACCACACTCTGTACAAATCGAGAAACCAACGTATTTAAGCATCAAACAATAAAACTTATAAACTCAAAACTAGAAGTGGCTCAAGTTGAAAAAAAATCTAAGGCACCAGCAACTACAGAGCAAGCCAAAATCTTATTTTTTCAAGAACAATATACCGCCGCAATTCAAGTAGCCGAGGAGGTTATTAAACAAAATCCAGTTAATTTTGAGGCTTGTTATCTTATTGCTCAAGCTTGGGCGAATTTAGGTAAAGTTGAAAAAGCTACTTCTTACTGCGAACAAGCAATAAAAATAGATGCTCTTTCGACTTCTCCTTACTATTTATTAGCTGATATTGCTGAAGAAAAAGGAGATATAACTTTAGCTAAAAAGCTGTTGAGAAAAATTATTTATCTCGCTCCTAGCTCTATTAACGCCTATTTAGAACTTGGAGATATTTATCAACGGGAAAGCGACATGATTAAAGCAAAAAAAATGAGAACTACTGCTTGGGATTTGCTCAACCAACTACCAGCTAACTTTGTACTAGAGCCAAGTAAATATACTGTCAGTGAATTAACGGTACAGATAGGCAATCTACTTCAAAATCATCCCTAAATCGACAAATATTGCTCCATTAATTAAAATCCTTTGGTTGATATCAACAAGGGTTAAACTACTTTTTATTTATTTAGATAAATATAGTTTAGCAGAATCAAACACTACTTTTCAGGTGTTAATACTGATGAAAGTTAAATTAAATAAAAATTTCAGTAGCTTCACAGATAGACTTACACAGGCAAGTCAATATATTAATAAATCAGCACTTAGATTATGAAAAACATTTATATTAAATACTTCACGGAAAATTATGGTTTCATCTTTCTATCAGGAGCAGCAATTAGCCACTACTTTAGAACAACTCCAAAACGAGCAGACTAGCGGCATTTTGTATTTTGATGCTGATATAAGCTCTCAGAAAAAAAAGCGATCCTGCGTCTTAGTTTTGCATAAAGGTCAAATTGTTTATGGTGATAAAATTTTACCTACAAACAATGAGTTTGCTAAAAGCCTAGGACAAAAATTGAATCGGGAATGGTCGGAAAGTGCGATCGCTTTAGCTACTCAAAGAGTAACAAATAAAACTTCTATTCGGGCAATTTTAGATTTACTGATCAAAATGCGGCTGTTTACGTGGGAACAAGTAGAAGCTTTCGTACACGCGCAGGTAGTTTTAATTTTAGAGCAAATTTTGCCTCATCCCGGACAGTATCGAATTGATAATATTCTTGAGTTCGATCTTTGTCATGGAGAAGATTGTCACGGCTTAAATTTGGCTAAGTTGATAGCAGATGTTAATCGCCGTCAACAACAGATAGCTACTTTTGCTTCTACCATACGTTCAATAGAAGCCGTTCCTTATTTTTCTCCTAACACTGCTCATAAAATTACTAATCCCACAGTTCGCAAGCATTTAGAACAGTGGGTAGATGGAGAGCGTAGTTTAATTGATATTGCAGAAGGTTTGAATAAAGATGTGTTACAAGTCGCTCAATCTTATTTACCTTGGGTGCAAGCGGGTTGGGTGTTAATTGGCGATAACAACGTACCTGTATCTAAAAAAGAGTTACCAATTATCTTAGCTGTAGATGACAGTCCGATTATGCAAGTTGCAATCAAACGGGCGCTATCAGAACAGTATCAGGTATTAATAGCCAGCAATGCTAAAGATGCGTTGATGTTGTTACATCGAACTGATGTGAAACTGCTATTACTTGATGTCACTATGCCAGAAATTGATGGATTAGAAGTTTGTCGTACTGTACGTAGTATTGCAAAGTTCCGTGAATTGCCAATAATTATGGTGACAGCAAAAGATGGCTTTTTTGACAAGGTTAAAGGTAAGTTCGCCGGGTCTACTGACTACGTAACTAAACCTTTTAACTCAGAACAATTATGCCAGCTAGTTGCAAAACATATTGGCAACAATAATGAATTTAATTCTGTAAGTATTTAATTTGAATTTACAACTGTCAGCACTTTTAAGTCCTTGTTACACAATCTACCAATTTTGCAAAAAACCATGAAAAACAAACCTTATCTCATTTTCAGCTTACATGATTTGCACTATGGAATAGATTCATTGTTAGTGCAAGAAATTCTTCATCTTCCCGAACTTGTCTCTGTCGTTGAAGCTCCAAAAGACATCGTAGGCGTGTTGAATTTGCGTGGTAAAATAGTGCCAATTATGCACCTGGGTTTGCGCTTAGGAAATCTGTCACCACAATGTAGCTTGAATGATAGTGTAATAGTTTTAGATTACGATGGATTGCAAATAGGCATCATTGTGAGTAATGTATATGAAGTTAAAAACATTGATGAGTCATTAATAGAAAAAGAGATAGATTATGGGCGAATTAAAGATGTTAATTCTAGGTTTGTAGAGGGAATTGCTAACTTTAGCAATGACACAATTATTTTAATTAACTATAGTAGCTTGCTGCGAGATTCTCAAGGAATAGAAGCATTATTAAGAGAAGAAAACAACGAGCAAGATTTAAATACAACTAGCTTAATTAACAATTTTTATACTATTTGCTGTCCCCAAGCTACTCCTCAAGAAAAAGTTATTTTTGCAGAAAGAGCAAACAATTTAAGACAGTCAGCTAACAATATTGATTCTCAAGAATTAATCTCTCTAGCTGTGGTTGGTTTAAACAATGAATACTTTGGACTCGATCTAAAATTAGTCCAAGAGTTTACTAATGTTCGCAATATTACTCCTATACCATGCTGTCCATCTCATGTAGTTGGCAATATGAATTTACGGGGAGAAATTTTAACATTGATTGATATTCGCAGCATTTTAAATATGCCCTTAGCAAAGAAAATTGATGGTGGAAAAGCAATTGTAGTTAGTGTTGAGGATGAAGTTGCAGGTTTCCCTGTGGATGAAGTTTTTGATGTGATGTATTTGCATCCATCCGCCGTCAATTGTTTGCCGATAGCTGGAAATTTTACTAATGAAGAATATTTTCGGGGAACTGTTGTTTATTCTGGCAGTATATTGACGGTTCTCGATTTGCCTAAGCTACTAACGAATAAAAGTTTAGTAGTAAATGAAGAAATTTAAAAACAAAAAGAGGGAAAAAATGAAAATTACTAATCAACTACGTGCTACTGCTGCCGGAATACTTGTTATTGCTCTTAGCAATTTATTTTCTGTTTATATGAACGGAGTTGCAAACGATAGCACAGTAGTCAATCAAGCAGGTGTAGTTCGGGGTGGTACTCAAAGGCTTGTCAAGCTAGAAATGGCTGGCAGAAATAGCGACAAGTTAGTTAATAAATTAGATGGCTTGGTAAATGGATTAATTAAAGGCGATCGCACTTTAGGATTACCACGCGCTACCGATCCAGAATTTCTGGCAAAAATGAACGCCGTGCAAAGCAGTTGGCAAAAGCTTAAGGAAGCGATCGCAACTTTTAGACAACAGCCAAGTTTTCGCAGCGAATTATTAACCCAAAGTGAAGATTATTTTGAGTTGGCGAACGACGCTGTAAACGCTGCCGAAGCCTATTCTCAAACAAAAGTCCAAAGGTTAAGAGTAATTCAGTTATTTATATTTGGGTTAAATTTGCTGATTTTGGGGATGATTTTGGCGATCGCTCGCAACATTGCGCGGAGCTTGCTTAATTCTACAAGTGCGATCGCTACCTCCTCAACCCAGATAGCTTCGGCGGTAGAAGAACAAGAACGTACTGTAGCCTCTCAAGCAGCTTCGATAAGACAAATAGAGTACGACGATGGATGAACTGGGTGCTTCCTCTAGACAATCGGCAGAACAAGCTGAAGCCTCCGCCGCCGGAGCAAATCACGCGCTATTAACTGCCGAAGGCGGAACTAAAGCCGTACATCAAACTCTCAAAGAGATGTCTACTCTTAAAGATAAAGTTAGAGAGATTGCCGAACAGATTACCCACCTCAGCCAACAAACAAACCAAATTGGCAGTGTCTCCGGCTTAGTAGGAGACTTGGCTAATCAAACAAATATGTTGGCACTCAATGCCGCCGTAGAAGCTGCTCGTGCAGGAGATAAAGGTAAAGGATTTGCGGTAGTTGCTGGAGAAATTCGCAAACTAGCCGATCAAAGCAAAAAATCTGCCGATAGAATTAATACCCTCGTTAGCGATATTCAATCGGCAATTAATTCTACGGTGATGGCAACAGATCGAGGCACAAAAACTGTTGCTCAAGGAATGCAATTAACCCAAGAAACCGCCAAATCTTTTACGGGTGTAGCCGACGCGGTTAACAACATTTTTCTTAATAACCAACAAATTTCTCTCAATGTCAAACAACAAGCGATCGCAACTCAGCAAGTAGTAGAAGCCATGAGCAGTTTAACTTTAGCCGCTCAAGATACTTCTAGTGGCATTACTCAAGTAAAAGTTGGTACGCAGCAACTAAAAGATGCGGCTCAAAATCTCAAAGCAATGGTCTAACAACAATTAATTCATCTTAAAGAGGAATCTAAAACAATAATGTTGAAAACTTTAAATAATCTACCCTTGCGGATTAAAGCAATTACCTTTGCGATCGCATTAGGTACAATTCCGGTGCTTTTAGTCGGTACAACTAATTACGTTTCTTCAATACAAAAAAGCCGCCAAGACGCTACCCACGCCCAAGAAAATTTGACTACTGCTACGGCGGATAAAGTAGCACGGTTTATGTTTGAGCGCAATGGAGATATTCAGGTACTTGCTAACTTGCCAATTCTTGCTAACCCCGAAAAAACCGCAGGAGTTACACCCCAGCAAAAGCAAGCCGTACTGGATAAATACATGAAAATTTATGGGGCTTATGACAGCATTGCTGTTGCCGATGTTACAGGAAAGACTATTTTGCAAACTACTGGAGAAGTAATTAGTGGATTGGGAGAGCGAGATTATTTCAAAGCAGCACTCGCCACTAAAAAATCTGTAATTGCGCCGCCCAGAAAGTCGAAGTTAAACGGCAAATACTATGTTTTTATCGCCGCACCAATTGTTAACGTCAACACCAACAAAATAACTGGTGTAGTGAGAACTCGGATTCCGGTAGATAACTTAGACCCAATTGCTAAAGCTAGCACTGCCACTTTGACAGGTAATAAACGAGCCGCAGCATCGGAATACCACCTAATTGACGCTGAAGGCAAGTTCTTTGCTGCCGAAGAAAAAAATCAAATAGGTCGCGACGCAAAAAAAGATTTTGCTAGTTTTGCTACTTTGCAGCGAGACAACAAGGTAGCAAGTGCTGAAAATACCGATCGAATTGGCAACAAACGACAACTTATATCCTATGCTCCCGTTCCGCAAATTTCGGGAATGCCAAATCTTAACTGGGGTGTGATTCTAGCAGAAGATGTAGACAGCGTTTATAGAGGAGAAGGTCAACTACTGCTAAACCTAATTTTGGGTACGGGAATAACCGCTTTAATTGCTAGTGGCCTTGCGGTACTTTTTGCCAACCGTGCTACTAAATTAATTCAAGGAATTGCAAGCTCCATCGCTTCTTCCTCTACAGAAATCGCCGCCACCGTCGAACAACAAGAGCGTACCGTATCTCAGCAAGCCACCTCGGTTAACCAAACTACAACCACAATGGACGAACTTGGCGCGTCTTCTCGGCAATCGGCAGAACAAGCTGAAGCTTCCGCCGCCGGAGCAAGTCAGGCTTTAAACCTCGCAGAAGGGGGAACTCAAGCCGTACAGCAAACTCTTAAGGGTATGACGATACTCAAAGACCAAGTTAATGAAATTGCCTTAGCAATTATTCGCCTTAGCGAACAAACAGGTCAAATTGGCTCGGTTTCGTCACTTGTAGGCGATTTAGCTAATCAAACCAATATGTTAGCCCTCAATGCGGCGGTAGAAGCTGCTCGTGCAGGAGAAAACGGTAAGGGTTTTGGAGTTGTAGCTACTGAAATTCGCAAGCTTGCCGATCAAAGTAAAAAATCTTCTGAAAAAATCAACACTTTAGTTGGCGATATTCAATCAGCGATTAATAAAACCGTGATGGTGACAGATGAAGGCACAAAGAAAGTCGATCAAGGATTGGAATTAGCCGAAAAAACTGCCGTAACCTTTACAGGCGTAGCAGATTCGGTTAACAACGTATTTTTAAATAGCCAGCAAATTTCTCTCAGCGCCAAACAACAAGCGATCGCCGTCCAGCAAGTAGTAACGGCGATGAACTCGATTAATTTAGGAGCTAAAGAAAGCGCTAGTGGCATAACTCAAGTTAAATCTAGCGCCCAGCAACTTAAAGAAGCGGCGCAACAACTCAAAGCTGTGGTCTAAACCATTTAATAATCAAAAATTTACCCCACCCCCCAACGCCATGATGATTGAAGACGTTGAACTGCGAAATCTATTTAAAGCTTCTAGTGAAGAACATTTGCACAACCTCGAAAATGGGTTGATGCAGCTAGAGAAAAATTCCCAAGATCGAGCAACCCTTGAAGAAGTATTGCGAGAAGCCCACACCCTCAAAGGCGATGCGCGGATGTTGGGCGTAGATGATATTGAAACCCTAGTTCACCAAATTGAAGAAATTTTTGTTGCGGTCAAAAAACAAGAGCAAGTTCTGACCCCAGCGTTGTGCGAGTCATTGTATCAAGGATTAGATGCGATGGGTAAAATAGCCCGTGAAGCCGTTACTGGGGTAGCTTCGGGGGTCAATGTTTTTTATGTTTTGGCTCAATTAATGGGAGCAAATACTAATACTTCTGTAGAAGCTGAAGAGGCGCTTTTTGCAGCTAATAATGACGAGGTCGATCTGTTTGCTGATACTACCGAACAGCTAAAAACTGACGATCTATTTCCCGTGTCTTCTAGCGAACTACGGGGCCCAGAGATTTCAATTCAAGACCCTTTGCAAGTCGCACAAACACCGGAAGTAAGTAGCTATCAAATTGAGACAATCCGCGTCGAACCTCAAAAGCTCGATAACTTGATGACCCAAGCGGGAGAACTAGCAGTTACAAAACAACGCATTGCTTACCACCTTACAGAAATTGAGGAAATAGTCACCCTTTATGATGAATGGAGCCGCGATACTTTTGTCCATCGTTTGGCGCTAGATAAAATGGCAAAAAATGGCTCTAACGAACAGGGACATTTTCACCATCGGGTAGAACAACGCTTAAATCGTTTGGGAGTTTTGATTAACCGCTTAAAAAACCAAGCTTATGAAGATACCGCCCGACTAGAACTTGTTGCCAATGAATTAGAATCAGGTATTCGCACGTTACGGCTTTTACCTTTATCTACAGTTTTTAATCTTTTTCCTCGCATGGTGCGGGATTTAGCGAGTCAACAATCTAAACAAATAAATTTAGTAATTGAAGGGGGCGACACTACCGCCGACAAGCGCATCTTAGAGGAAATGAAAGATCCATTGATGCATATGATTCGTAATTCTATCGATCATGGAATTGAAACACCCCTTGAAAGGGAGAAATTAGGAAAGCCTCCTACCGCAACAATTCGCCTGCGAGGTTATCAAACTTCTACCAGTATTGGCATTGAAATAGTTGATGATGGGCGCGGATTGGATAATGAAGGCATCAAACGTACAGCTTTGCGACGGGGAGTTTGTTCTTCTGAAGAACTGGCAAAAATGTCACCTAATCAAATTCAATCGTTGATTTTTGCACCCGGATTTTCAACTCGGACAGAAGTTACCGAGCTTTCGGGTCGAGGTATTGGGTTAGATGTGGTACGTGCTAAAGTCGAACAATTTAAAGGCGCGATCGCAGTGGAATCGATTCAAGGCTTGGGATGCAGCTTCAAATTGCAGCTTAACACCACCCTCACGACCGCTCATGTTTTGATTGTGGAAGTAAATAGCGTTTCTTATGCAATTGGGGTAGAAGCGGTACAAACTACCCTACTTGTGGCTCGCAATGAAATTTTTGCGACGGGTGGCTGTCAAACAATTGTGTTAGATAATCAACCTGTATCAGTGGTTTGGCTATCAGACTTGTTGCAATTGCCGCTAACTGTTCCCATCTCTCCCAAAGCCGCCGATGCTACTGCAAAAATGCTTCCTTGTATTGTGCTGCAAATTGGTACGGAGCGTTTGGGACTATTAGTAGATGCTTTACTTGACCAACAAAATGTGGTTTTAAAGCCGCAAAGTAAGTTACTTAAGCGGGTTCGTAACGTTTCTGGAGCAACTATTTTAGGTACGGGGGAAGTCTGTATGATTCTTAACCCCCAAGATTTGCTTAAGTCTGTACAAAAAAGAACTGGAACAACTACGGTTTCGCAGCAATTTCTTCAAGAAGTCAAAAAACCCGCAATTTTGCTAGTAGAAGACTCAATTACAATTCGGACTCAAGTTAAACGCATTTTAAAAGGTGCAGGCTACGATGTAACCGCCGCCGTTGATGGATTAGATGGTTTTAATAAACTAAAGTCTAAAGATTTTGATGCGGTGGTTTCCGATGTTCAAATGCCTAATATTGACGGCTTGGCGCTAACAGCAAAAATTCGGCAGCAAAAACAATATACCGAACTGCCGATTATTTTAGTAACTACTCTTGCTTCGGATGAAGATAAAAAAAGAGGCGCTGATGCTGGCGCGAATGCCTACTTGACTAAAGGCAATTTTGAGCAACAATTACTTCTAGATACTTTAAAAAGATTAATCTAAATGCCAGACCCAATTTCTGTTTTATTAGTAGAAGATTCCCCCGTTGCTTTAGAAATCCTGAATAGGTTACTCGCATCTTCGTCAGATATTAAAGTGGTCGGCAAAGCCAGCAATGGGAAGGAAGCATTAGATTTAATTCCTAGATTGCAACCCAAGGTAATTTGCACCGATTTACACATGAAAGAAATGGATGGTTTAGAACTTACTAAACAAGTAATGGAAAATCATCCCCGTCCAATTTTGGTAGTTAGCACTTCTGTTCAAAAAGAAGACACTAATACTATTTTTGAACTTTTGCAAGCAGGAGCCGTAGATGTTTTTCCCAAGCCAAACACAGGGTTAGCTTCGGATTACGAGCAAGTAAAACGAGAGTTGATTAATAAAATTAAAATTCTCTCCGGGGTAACAGTTTTTACTAAGAGACAAACTCCTGCTATTAATACCCCTAATTCAGCTAATAATTTTGCTTTTTCCGCCAATATTACTGGAGCAATCAAAATAATTACTATTGGCGCTTCTACTGGCGGACCTCAAGCACTGCACAAAATTATTGCTCAACTACCATCCAACTTACCTGTTCCGGTAGTTTGTATTCAGCATATTAGCCAAGGATTTTTGCAAGGTTTAGTAGACTGGTTAGATTCGGAGTGTAAGGTAAAAGTAAAAATTGCCCAGGTTGGTGAAATTCCCGAACGTGGAACGGTATATTTTGCCCCGGATCAGAATCATTTAGAGTTAAATTCTCAAGGCAAATTTATTTACGGCTCTTCTTTACCTGTAGATGGTCATTGTCCTTCAGTAACAGTTACTTTTAAATCGGTTGCTAGGTTTTATGGCAAGGCAACTATGAGCATTTTGTTAACCGGAATGGGTAAAGATGGGGCTTTGGGAATGCAAGCTATTTCTGCTGCTGGGGGAATCACCATTGCTCAAGATGAAAAAACTTGTGTAGTGTTTGGAATGCCCTCCGAAGCGATCGCTCTTGGAGTTGTACAACACGTGTTACCTGTCCAAGATATCGCTTCTTTGCTGTTGAAAAATATTGCTAAAACGTAGTAATCTTACTCCCACTCTATAGTTCCTGGGGGCTTGGAAGTTATATCGTAAACTACCCGATTGACCCCGGCAACTTCGTTGACAATCCGGTTAGATATTGCTTCTAATACATCGTAAGGAACCCGCGCCCAATCGGCGGTCATTCCATCTTCGCTTGCCACTAAACGCAAAACTATCGGGTAAGCGTAGGTGCGCTGATCTCCCATTACTCCTACGCTGCGCACAGGTAGCAAGACGGCAAAAGCTTGCCAAAAGTCGTGATAAATTCCTCGACGATTGATTTCTTGACGGACAATTAGATCGGCTTCTCGCAATATTTCTAAGCGCTCAGAAGTAATTTCTCCCAAAATCCGAATTGCTAAACCAGGACCCGGAAAAGGCTGCCGCAAGACAATTTCTTCGGGTAAACCTATTTGTCGCCCAACTTTGCGGACTTCATCTTTAAATAGCTTCCGCAAGGGTTCGACAAGCTTAAAACGTAAGTCTTTTGGTAAACCACCAACATTGTGATGGCTCTTAATTTTCACCGCTACTCGTTCGCCAGTTTTGGGGTCAACATTGGTATCGGCAGATTCAATGACATCAGGGTAAAGCGTCCCTTGGGCTAAGTAATCAAAGGGGCCGAGGTTTTTAGAGGCTTCTTCAAATACTTGGATAAATTCGTGTCCAATTAAACGGCGCTTTTCTTCAGGGTCGGTAACACCAGCTACTAGGGCTAAAAAGCGATCGCGCGCGTTTACATACTCGACTGGAATATGAAACTGTTCTTGAAATAGCTTAACTAATCGCTCTGGCTCTAACTTTCGCATAAAACCTTGATCGATAAAAACGCAGGTTAAGCGATCGCCAATTGCCTGATGCAGTAAAAATGCCAAAGTTGACGAATCTACACCCCCAGATAGAGCCAATAGCACCCGCTTTTCCCCCACCTGAGCGCGAATTTCTCTAATTGCTTCTTCGACAAAGGCGGCGGTTGTCCAGGTGGGTTCGCATTCGCAGATGTGGTAAACAAAATTGCGAATTAAAGCTAAACCGCCTACGGAATGTACTACTTCGGGATGAAATTGTACGCCGTAGAGTTTTTGGTCGTAGTTTGCGATCGCCGCGCAAGGTGTATTTTCGGTATGAGCTAGCACTTCAAACCCTACAGGCAACTGCGCGCAGGAGTCGCCGTGACTCATCCACATCGTTGTCCCTTCTTCGACATTGGTTAATAAATCGGTAGGATCGTCGATTAGTAACGATGCTTTGCCATACTCTTTGCGATCAGCGGGTTGTACGTCTCCCCCTAGTTGCTTGACCATTAGCTGCATTCCGTAGCATACCCCTAGTACCGGAATTCCTAAGTGCCAAATTTGGGGATCGCACTCTGGAGCGTTAGGAGTATAAACAGAGCTTGGACCCCCCGATAAAATAATTCCTTTGGGGTTTAGTTGGCGCAACTGTTCGGCAGTAGTGCGATAGGATAAAACTTCAGAATATACTTGAGTTTCTCTAATTCTGCGGGCGATTAGTTCTGAATACTGCGAGCCAAAGTCTAGAATTGCAATCATTTGGCGATTCAATTGCGTTAATTCTTGGTTTTGCGGCAAAGTTTCTGTCTGTACCACTTTATTTTTTCCTATTAATTGCAAGTAGTGGATGTTAGAAATAGATAAATTTTTGGGTAAAGCAAGTTTACGATCGCTAACCCGTAGACAAAAACTTATTTTTTAGTATTTCAATTATTCTTATTAAATTAACACAACTGGGAGAGCAGCGTCTTAGCCCTTTGGCTTTTGGTGATTATCGTGCGATCGCGATCGAAAAGAACGCAGCCAACATTAACACGGTGACTTGTCAGCTTGAATATATATTCATTAGAGCGGAGGTCGATTGCCAGAGCGATCGCATTATAAAGTTGCTCTACCCAACTACTACCAGTTTTTGCGTCTAAGTCCCGGAGGTATTGGAGGGCAGATTCGGTAGTGGAATTATTAAAAATAGTTTGTAATACAGAAGTTGGTAGACCTAATTGGGCAGCATGAGCCGTCAAAATTTCTAAGCGTCCATCCGCCAAATGATGGTGGGTATGAAAGATTCCCCCAGCAAGTTTTATGAGTTTACCGTGATAACCAAACAATAAAATACCCTTAACTTCTTGACTGGCTGCTTCTACTAATAGCGATCCTAACCAGTTGGCAGTTTTAACTAATTGTTGGGGATTAATGCCGAATTTTTGGGCTAAATCCCACCCATTTTCACCAATACAAAACACTAATAAATCGGTAGATTTTGCTTTTAATCGCACTTGTTCTAAACACGCATCTAATTGTCCAGGAGCGCTGAGAGGCTGAGAAATTCCCGTTGTACCGAGCAGAGACAGCCCTTCTACTACGCCAAAAGCTGCGTTAGAAGTCCGCTCGGCTAAGGCTCTACCTTCAGGAAAAATAATTGTTAACTTAATATGTTCGCTTGGTTTCAAAAGGCGGAGTAAATTAACTTGGAGTAATTGTTGGGCGTAACTATAAACTGCCGGATCGCCATTTGACTTGCGGCCCAAACCTTCACCACCAACAATTGTAATTTGTTGGGATGATGATTCTAGCCATTCAACTAAGACCCAAATAGGTGTATCGCAAGTTAAATCTAAGTTATCGCCCGGATCGCTGCGAGTAATTGCTAGAGCCATGTTTGGCAGCAATCCGGCTACTTGGTCGATTGCAATTTCTACGGTTTGAGGGGGGATAATTAAATCGACTTCTACTTTTTGGCTGCAAGTACGATTAAGTAGCCATTGCACTGCGGCGATCGCCGAGGCGCAGGCAAAAACAGGTAAAGTATAACCAGAGCGAGACATCAGGGACACATTGCCACCAGTGGGAAATAGATCGATTTTTTAGGATTCTCTTTCTGCTGACTGTTGTTTAGGGCAGCATTTTTAGCCTATCCTCCAAAATTATATAAGCAAAACTGATTTGCCTAAATTTGGGTCGATACTGACTCTTTGTTCAACCTCAACACTCATTGGATTTAGCTTTGGTGGAAACCATTACTCAACCAGTTTCAGATTTGCCAGAAAACCCTATAACCCCATCATCGGTACTTTCACCCGATCGCCAAAACCAAATTCTGCATAGCAAAAAAGCAATTCGTACAAGCTTACAAGCTTCTACTATTGACGGTGTATTTGCCGCTATTTTTATAAGTGTTACAGGCGGCGTACTCTTAACCAATTTTTTGCTGCAAGTAGGCGCAAGCCCGGTAGAAATTGGTATGCTGTCATCAATTCCGATGTTACTAAATTTATTGCAGCCAATAGGTGCTTATATAGGCGATCGCACTAATAGCCGTCATTATTATTGTCTGTGGATTTTTGGGATCGCTCGGTTATTATGGTTAATTTTAGTTGTAGCAATTGGGTGGATTAATTGGTCTGGCGGCAATCTCCATCAGCTAGTCAGTTGGACGCTGGGAATGGTGCTAGTTAGCCACATACTTGAGTCTTTGGGGGGTTCGGCTTGGCTAAGTTGGATGGCGGTACTCGTTCCCCATCGCCTGCGGGGGCGTTATTTTGGGTTTCGCAATAGTGCGGCGAGTTTAACTAATCTTGTAGGCGTACCTATACTCGGCTTTGCGGTATCAGCTTGGCCCAACGGCACTATTGAAGGCTACGCAGTAGTTTTGTTTCTGGCGGTAGTTACAGGCATAATTAGTCTGGGATGTCAGTTTTTTATGACCGATATTAATCCACAGCTAACAGCTAAAAAAGTTGAACCGGAACAATCAAGTTTTTCACTTTTAGGTAATTTTTCGCCTAATTTTTTGATATTTTTGTTTTATTTTGGCTTGTGGACGTTTGCGGTTAACCTCAGTTCGCCATTTTTTAATCTTTATTTGTTAGACAATTTGCATTTAGATTTATATTGGGCGACGCTCTACGGTAGTTTGACGGCAGGAGCTAATTTAGTCATGCTGATTTGGTGGGGTAAAATCGCCGATCGAATTGGCAATCGTCCATTGCTGTTATTAGTCGGAGTTTTAGCTGGTATAACGCCGTTGTTTTGGCTCTTGACAGGGGCGGACAATATGTCCTTATGGGTATGGCTACCACTAATTCATTTATTTACAGGCGGTACTTGGGCAGCTATTGAATTGTGCAGCAGCAATATTCAAATGGAAGTCGCATCTCAAGAGCATCCTTCTGGTTATTTTGCGGTGGCGGCGGCGGTAGCAGGGGTTTGTGGGGCTTTGGGAACCACTATCGGCGGCTTTTTCAGTGAAAACTCTGTTATTGGCGGTTTACCTGGTTTATTTGCGCTGTCGGCGGGGGTAAGATTATTTGCCTTATTGCCCTTAATATATGTCACCGAACCGCGCAGCCAAAGGGTAACGCAGCTTGTGAGGAATTGGTTGAATTTTAAAGGGCGATCGCCTGCACAAAACATAACTGTAGCAAATACACCAAAATAGTAAGGAAGATCAACGCGCGATCGCGTGGTAAAAACTCCATGAATACTGTTGATTATCTCCGCATTAGTTTAATTGACCGTTGTAATTTTCGCTGTCAATACTGTATGCCAGAAGGAGTAGAGCTAAATCACATTCAGCTTCAGCAGATATTAACAGACGAGGAATTATTAATTCTCATCAAAGAAGTGTTTATTCCTGTTGGTTTTAATCGTTTTCGGTTAACAGGGGGCGAACCCTTATTGCGTCCCGGCGTTGTAGATTTGGTAGGTAAAATAGCCTCCCTTCCCGAAACTCAAGACCTTTCTATGACTACCAACGGTTTTCTCTTAGCTGGAATGGCGCAGCAATTGCACGATGCGGGGTTGCGTCGAGTTAATATTAGTTTAGACTCTTTGAAGGCTGAAACTTTCGATACTATTATTGGCAATCGCGGGCGATCGCAATGGGAAAAAGTATGGAATGGAATTCAAACTGCTTATAGAGTAGGGTTTAATCCTTTAAAACTTAATGTAGTAGTAATTCCGGGTGTAAATGATAGCGAAGTGTTGGAACTTGCAGCATTAACTATTGACAAGCAATGGCACGTCCGGTTTATTGAATTTATGCCCATTGGCAACGATCGGCTATTTAACGAGCAAGGTTGGGTATCTTCAGAACAATTACGAACCCGCATTAGCAACAAGTATGGTTTAACAACAGCTTTTGTAAGCGGTAACGGGCCCGCCGATGTATTTAAAATTCCTGACGCTAAGGGAACATTGGGGTTTATTAGTCAGATGTCAGAGTGTTTTTGCGATCGCTGTAACCGGATGCGTCTATCCGCCGATGGTTGGCTGCGTCCGTGTTTGCTGAATGAAAGCAACCAAATAGACTTAAAAACAGCTTTAAGAAGTGGTGTTGAGTTAGAAAAATTGCGGAGTCTTGTGAGCGAGTTAATTGGGCTTAAACCCGAAATTAACTATAAAGCCAGAGTTTCGGGTACTACAGGCGCTTATAGCCGTACTATGTCGCAAATCGGCGGCTAGTTTAAGGAGGCTTTTTAGTAGGATATTACTTTCACTGTATGGTTGTACTCGCTATCATAAAAACAACAGTGTATGCCTACGAACGAATAGGCTCTTGCTTGTGTCAGAGGGTGTCAAATGCTCTCTAATGGTTATCAGCCTATTTATGTATTCAAGTACAACCAAAAGACCAAAATAGTGTTTATCCTTGCTGGCGTAACTAAAAGCTTAGGAGATTTAATAGCGATGAAGCCTAACTTTAGCAAAATGACCCGTCAAGAACTAAGGCATTATATTTTAGCCAACCGAGAAGATGATGAAGCAATCGAGGCTTTAATCAATAAGGGGAATCCACACAGCCTTAAATATCCTTTTCCTAAAACGGAAGACGATTTTAGAGAAATGGAAGAAATACTTAAACGAAAATTGAGTAGCAAAGAAGAGATACCATAAATCTTTAAATTGTTGACCTATCCAAGTGATCGTCTAAGCCGTTTTTTAAATAGATTATCTCTATAATAGGCTGCATCTAACGTAACGCTGCGATGCTGTACACCTTTTTCGCAAATCCTGCGATCGCACTTAATTCGTCTCTCCTTCAACAATTTTAATTTCTTCTTCTGTCAATCCGTAAAGTTGATAAACCAGTCTATCTATTTCGGTTTCAATGCGCTTAACTTCCTTCCCTTTGTCATTAAGGCATTTCTGTACAAGAATTTCTATCGCTTTTTGCTCTGTTTGCGTAGCAATAGGAATTTGCTTCATATAGTCGCTAAATGCTCTCAAATAACCACCTCGAATAGAGTTAGAAATCATCGAGTAGAACCACTCAACTATTTGAGAGTTTAAAAGCCCACAAAGCCACATTTCGTCAGTTGGAATAAAGTAACAAGTATTTCCTGCATAAAAACCTAATCGCTCAATTGCAAAACTTTGATGTTCATAAATATCAGGATAAATAATCTTAGGCTGCTCAAATTCTTGCCAGTAAATACAAGAGCGCAACTCCCAAAAAAACTTACCTTGGTCGCATCGCTTGATTAAGGCTTCTCTAAATTGAACAAAATATTGATAAATTGCAGGATAGGTTTCAGCAAAAATTTTCTCTGCCTCTTTTTCTGGTTGATCAGACCAAGGATATTTTTTATTTTCAGAAGATTCAATTTTGATAAGATATTGATCGGTAAAATCAATACACCATCGCTTAACATCTTTACCACGCAAAAAAGGTTTTAACACTTTAGCAGAAGAAGCATCTTCATCAATCAATCTATTGTGGGTAGCTTTATCTACAACAAATGCTTCATTAAACCCTGTCAAGATACCGCGATAAAATCTACCGTTTACATACTCTCCTAACGGCGTACCAGCATTTTGCAGTTTCGCTAATAAGTCTAAGGTTTGAGACGACTCTAGCCCCCAACCATCAGATTTCAAGTTTTCTTGCGAAATTGTCAAACTATCCTGCACTAATGCTGTCGCAAAATGTGCAATATTTTGTTTTTTCGCAATTTCAACCCTTATACCAATTCTTTATAAAGCTGCGCCAAACAAAGCTTCAAGAATGAAATCATAAGAAGTGAGAGAAGCAATCGTTTCTGGTGTAATTGTTTCTAGCACCTGGGTTAACTTCTGTTGTAATTGAG
>JAESGR010000638.1_pt1 | contig 18933 bp, 16 predicted proteins | sample 9269771 | NCBI WGS metagenome assembly JAESGR01 (sample SAMN15739572, study PRJNA653492) | algae metagenome | isolation source: Chroococcus sp. CMT-3BRIN-NPC107 and co-occurring heterotrophs from well... | place: USA: Clark Mountains Wilderness, California | collected 2010-04-18 | reverse complement strand
ATGACGACCCAGGAAAAGCCGAGGGCGGCCAGGGAGGCGAAGTCGCGGTCGGCGACCTCCCCGTCGCGTCCCCAGTAGGCACAGCCAAATGTCGGCACCGCGGCCGCTCCTTCCCGTCGCCAATCGCACTACGGGGGGCGATCTCAGCGAACACCCTATCGCTCATCATCGAGCGATCATTATGCGGGCTGACCCCATCGTCCAACTTCTCTTCCGGAACGCCAGCGGTCAAGGCACTCTATCAGTCCCGAAGACAAGGCGTTTGGGAGAGGGGACCCAGACGGCAGACTGCCTGCAGAGGTGGCCCAAAGCGTGTCATCCCGAGACCGCAGGCGCACTTACCCGATCCTTGCGGCGCGCAGCTGCGGATTGAAGATCAGGACAAGCAGGAGCCCAATAAAACCGAGGCTCGCCATTGATGCCATGGTGACCTGCGCGCCGGCCGCCGAACTCAGCCCACCGATGAGCAGCATCCCAATCGGTGTCAGGCCGATGGCGGTCGCGATGAGTCCCAGGGCGCGAGCACGGGATTCTGGTGGAGTCGCGCTGAGAACCAATGCCGCCTGGTGGGCGCCGAAGAGCCCTGTGCAGATCCCATACGCGAACTGGATAGCCAGCGACAGCGCAAAGATCGGCGAGAGCGCGAGCGCGATGAGCATCGCCGCCGCGCCGACCGCGCCGCCGGCAAACAATGCGCCAGGACGTCTCGCCCCGGATCCAAACGTGAGCCATGCGGCAGTCAGCACGCCGCCAACGCCGTCTGCACCAGCGAGGACACCCATCCAGAAGGGGCCGACCGACAGGATATCGCTCGCAACAATGGAAATGAGCTGTTGGTACGGGAAGACCAGGATATTGATGATGATCGTCACGTAGAACACGCCCCGCACCACCGGTATGCGCAGGGCCGAGGCCCATCCGCTGTGCAGCGACGAGACCACGCGGAGTGATCCCGTATGAGCCTGCCGCGCGGGGAGCAGGCGCCTGAAGGCCCAGATCCAGATCAACCCGGCTCCGTAGAGCAGTGCCAGGTAGCTGTACGCGAGTCCCGCGCCCCCGGCGGACAAGACGAATCCGGTAATAAGCCCTGACGAGATCTTGGCGCCGCTCATCGAGAGGGATTCGAGCGACATGGAGCTTGCGAGCAGGGATCGGTCCTGCACCTCATCGATCAGGGCGCTCCGGGCAGAGAAATCCGCCGCCGTACCGCAGCCCAGGACGAAGATCAGCGGATAGATGATCAGCAGCGAATCACCTCCGAGCAGGAAGGTCATCGCCAGCAAGAGCGCAGCCAGCAGGCTTGCCGCGTGGATCCCGAGGAGGATGTTGACCCGCGTGAAACGATCCGCCAGGGCGCCGAAGAGCGAGCCGAAGACGAGCATCGGCAGCAGGCGAAAGAACCCGGTGAGCCCCACGAGAAATGGTGAATCAGTGAGGGTGAGCACGATCCAGCCAGAGGTGATGATCTCGACCCACCTGGCATTGGAGAACAGGAATCCGGACAACCAGATACGCCGGTAGACGGGAGACGCCAGCACTTCCGCTGAGAACCTGACGCGTCCCCGGCGCTTCGCGTTGGCCGGAACAGGATCGAGGTCTTCCGCCCCGGCCGAGTCGGCTCCGTTACGCATTAGCCACGGTCTGGCGACAAGGCGACGATCCCCTGGTGACAACGGTAAGAGGAGCATCTTAGGGCCTTTTCGCGGCGTTTGCTCCAAGGCTTTCACGAAGCGATGGATCAATTACCCCGCGACACACCCCTCGTTTCTTGAGCCTGTCAAGAGATCTCGTTTGCCGCATTCTCGGAAGAGGAACAACGTCCCTCAACTTCGCTGGGAATGACACAGCTTCGGCACAGCGCTAGTCCAGGATCTCCACATACCCATCCGTGCCATGCACGCGGATGTGTTGCCCATCCCGAATCAGCCTCGTGGCATGCTCCACTCCCACGACGGCCGGCAAGCCGTACTCCCGAGCAATGACCGCGCCATGGGTCATCAATCCGCCGACCTCGGTCACGAGTCCCGAGATCGTGACGAACAAGGGTGTCCAGCTCGGGTCGGTGTAGGCGGTAACCAGGATGTCGCCCGGAGCGAGGTCTGCTTCCGCCATGTCCAGGATGACGCGGGCCCGTCCCTCGATGATCCCGGTGGAAACCGGGAGCCCGACGAGCGCTCCGGGCGCCAGGTCATCACGCCGGTACGCCCCGGTGATCACCTCACCGTCCGACGTCATCACCCGCGGCGGCGTCAACATCTGGTATGAGGCGTACGCCTCCTTGCGTTGCCGGATGAGGTCACTATCCACCTGGTGGGTGCGCACGACATCCCGGAGTTCCTCGAACCTGAGGAAGGAGATGTCTTCCGTTTGTTCAAGAACGCCGCCCAGCACGAGGCGCTCGGCTTCTGCCAGCAGGGCCTGCTTGTAGACGAAGTAGCGGCTGACCATGGCGTACTTCGGATACTCGCGATACCCGGCGAAGGTCCGCACCCGCTCGATCATCCGTTTGGTCTCTGCGGCCTTCTCCTCTCCGTCCAGCAGGGCGCGCAGGCGCTCCAGCACCTCCTGTTCCTTCCGCTGGGCCTCCTGCAGTCCCTGCGCGAAGCGGCGCTGACCTTCCCCCGGCGCAAAGTTCTTGATGTTGCTCAGGATCAGGGGCACGAGGGTGCTGGGGCGCTCGCTCCAGCGTGGCCGGGTGATGTCGATCTCACCAGGGCAGCGCATCCCGTACCGGGCGAGCCAGACCTGGATCGCGTCGCGAGCCTCCTCCCCACCCGGCAACTTGGGCAGCTCATCCAGGAAGCCGTCGTCGGCCTGTTGCAGGGCCGTCACCACCTCCTGATAGGGGCGGATGACATCCGCGACGTCCAGGAGCGCCAGCCCCATCTCGGACGTGACGTTGTGGGGAACGGACTGGGTGAGCGTGTCGGCCACGTTCTTCTCGCCCAACCACTCCTGCAGGTGATCGTTCAGCCACCAGGCGGCCTCCATCCCCGCCAGGACCACCTCCAAGCTCCGCGGATCGACCTGCCCCCGCCACAGCTCCTGGGCGTTCCTCTGGACGAAGTCGATGAGGTCCGGTCCAGACATCGTCCCGATGTCGCGTCGCAAGGCAGCGATGAAGGCCTGGTTGTGCTCGATCAGCTCGGAGACGATGGCCGGGTCGGTTTCGATCGGGGTCGGGGAGCTGCCCGGTAGCGTCCAGGCGGCCCCCTCATCCGAAACTGACGGGAGGAAGCCCTCGCGCTCGACGACGGTCCGCAACGCATCGCCAATCAGGGGATCCGACTTCCCCAGCGCGGCCATGATGCCAGTGCGGCTTGCCGGCGACGCCAGTTCCCGGGTGATATCGACGAAGAGGCGTCCTCCGGCCTCCGCCATCGGCCGGGGCGTCGTCATCTGCCAGAACGAAAGCCCCAGCGGCTTCAACGGGTCGGTCATCATTTGCTGATGACCGACGGAGACGTAGACGTGATTCTCCTGATCGCCAGCCACCGGGATGGGGAACAACGTGGTGATGGGCCGGCTCTGCACGATCTGGAATTCACCGTCGACCAGGCACCATTCGATATCCTGCGGGTGGCCAAAGTGCGCCTCGATCCGCCTGCCCTGTTCCACCAGCCTCACGGCCTGCGCGTCCGTCAGGGCTGGCTGCTCCTGCTGCTCCGGCGCGATCACCTGTTCCTGCGTCCCACCTGATGGCAATGCGTAGATGGCCAGATGCTTGGCGGCGATGGCTCTGGTGACGACCGCGCCATCCCGCACGGTGTAGATGTCGGGGTTCACCAGGCCGGAGACCAGGGCCTCGCCCAAGCCGAAGCTGGCCTCCACGGTGGCTACCTTGCGGTTGGCCGTGATGGGGTCGGCCGTGAACAGGATGCCGGACACCTGCGGAAAGACCATCCGCTGCACCACCACGGCCATCTGGACCTTGCGCTGGTCGATGCCGTTGCGCAGGCGGTAGGTCACCGCTCGCTCGGTGAAGAGCGAGGCCCAGCAGCAGCTGACATGCCGGAGGATAGCCTCCTGCCCAATAACGTTCAGGTAGGTGTCTTGCTGTCCCGCGAAGGAGGCCGTTGGCAGGTCCTCGGCGGTCGCGCTGGAGCGCACAGCGTAGGCGGCGTCATCGCCGAGCCAGTCGAGTTGGCCGGCGACTGCTGCCGCCATGTCGTCGGGGATGGCAATCGACTCGACAGTCTGACGAATTTCCGTGCTGAGCGTGTGGATTGCCTCGCGATCGTCAGGCTCCAGCGCGGACAGGCGTTCGAGTAAATGGGTGAGTGACGGCGCATTCTTCATGATCCGCTGGAAGGCCTCGGTCGTGATGCAAAAGCCAGCCGGTACGCGGATACCGGTGATTCGGGAGAGTTCCCCCAGGTGTGCGCCCTTACCGCCAACCAATGCGAGTTGCGCCTGATCGATCTGCTGGAAGTCCAGTACGTAACAAGTCAATCGCTCATCTCCCTCTTGTGAACAAGCACGGCTGCATTGCTCACTGGGCAACACGTGACCCGGCGGTGGTGCTATTCCTGTTCAGGCTCGGAGCAAAGCTCGACGTCCCATTCACGATGCCTGCGCTCGTGAACTCACCCGGAGGGCACCAACTCGGAAAAGTGGAGGCTTATACTCCACATGACGCCTCAGGGTACCATGCAAGCGGAGAAAGTCAATCCGTTTAGTTGCGTTCGTGTCCGCGAATCGGGGGCAGTCGTGGAAACGGTGAAAGTCAGAGGAATGCGCGCCGATGCACAGCGCAATCGCGAACGCATCATGGCAGCGGCGCGTGACGTGTTCGTCGAACAGGGCCCCGATGCGCCGCTCGACGCGATCGCCGCTGCCGCGGACGTGGGAATCGCCACGCTCTACCGGAGGTTCCCCGATCGCCAGGCATTGATCCGTGCCATCGTGATCGATGTCCTCGGCCGCTCGGGGGAGGAGGCACGGCAGGCGCTGGACGAAGAGCCCGAGGCCTTCCAGGCGCTGGCCCGTTACCTGCACCGCGCCCTTGACCTACGAATTAGCGCGGTGATGCCCGCGCTGCTCGACCATATCCCGCCGGACGACGATGAGATTGCGGTAATCCGGACGCACTCGTGGGGGCTCGTTCAACAACTGGTGGACCAGGCCCACGCCGCGGGGACGCTGCGCCCTGACGTGACGTTCCTCGACGTTGGACAACTCCTGGTGCGCCTGGCCAGACCTCTTCCCGGTCCGGTTCCGCGCGACCTCGACAATCAGCTGGCGCACCGGCACCTGGAGTTGGTCCTCGACGGGCTGCGTGGTGATCGCGCTGAATCAATCACCCCGTTGCCTGGACCGGCGCTAACGCTGGCGGATCTGCGGGCGGCGGCGGACGCAGGGGACCGGGTCGTCAATGGCGGTGAGGACCTCTTCGAGGTCGCGCACGCTCACGAATCTTCTGCGGGAAAGCGCTCCTGAGCGGAAGTTGCTCAACAACAGGTTTCGCTGACAGCCAGGTAGCGGTTGTACCGCGTAAGGGCGCCAGACGGCGGGTTGAGCCCAGTAGGCTCCACACTGCCCTTGCGTTCTAAATGCGCAACCGGATGGTTGCTGTCGAAATGGAAACTTGCTACCATGTGGTTGCACAAGTAGGTCGCCTGTGATGCGAGCTTGGGAGAAAGAGGGTGCGGATGGTTCCAGAGCAAATCACGCATGACATCTTCGTTGCCGCCACCCCTGAGAAAGTCTGGACATTACTGACCGAAGCCGACCAGATTGCCAAGTGGTTTGCGTTCGACGGCGCCGAGATCGACCTGCGGCCGGGCGGTGCTCTGACGATGACCTGGAAGGAGCATGGCGTCTATACCGCCATTATCGAGACCATCGCGCCGCCGCACACGTTTGCTTACCGCTGGGCGCGCCTGCCAGGTGAGTTGCCCGGACACGGCAACTCCACCCTGGTCACCTTCACGATTCAACCGGAGGGCAATGGCGTGCGGTTGTCAGTAACCGAGAGCGGATTCCGCGACCTGGATCTGCCTGAAGCCGAACAGGCAACGTGGGCCGGAGACAATATGCAAGGATGGCAAGGTGGGTTTGTGACGCTGCTGACGGTGGTCAACACTCCTGGCGAAGCGAGCCTGGAGGCCGTCCCAGGTGTGGGAGTGGCGTGAGCCAGGCGGCGCTGCGTCTCTTGAGGGTGATGGCCGTCCCATCCAGCGCCGATGGCCCCCTCGTCGCTCATGCGCCGGCATTGGTGCTGTACCACACGCGGCTGCACGTTCGTGAGCGGGAGCTGGTTGGACGGGAGTGGGGTGAGGCGGCGAGCCTCCTTCGCCCCTTGGCAGTCCGGATGAGTGCAACCGATTGGTTGCGGAATCATCAGAGATGCGCTACCATGTGGTTGCACGTCACCGGACGTGTAATCGTTCCTACGGAGGTTGCAACGTGATTGCTACACAGACGATTGAGCGCGAAATCATGGTCGCCGCGCCAGTGCAGCGTGTCTGGGACGTGCTGACGGAGCCACAGCACATCGGTCAGTGGTTCGGGAATCGGGCGGAGTTGGAGCCGCGCGTGGGCGGCGATGGCGTGCTGGAGTTCGAGGGGTACGGCGCGTTCAAGATCAGCGTCGTACGCTTCGATCCCACCAGCCACTTCGCCTACCGCTGGGCCAACAAGGCCGGTGACGCGGCAGTTCCGGGGCTATCGACATTGGTAGAGTTCACCCTTGAGGCCGCCGGCGACGGCACGAAGCTGCGGGTGGTCGAGTCGGAATTCGAAACCCTTTCGCTCACCATAGCGGAGCGAGAGGAGAAGATTGCCGGAAACACGCAGGGCTGGCGTGATGAGCTCGACGAGCTACGCGTCTACGCTGAACAACTCGCCAGCTAAGGCGGCGCCCATGACACTCCGTGGCGATAACATCGAGCCGGTATTGGCTGCGCTGGCGGACCCGACACGGCGGCGTGTGCTGGACGCCGTGGCGACCCGCGGCGAAGCTACGGCCACGATGATCGCCGCGGAACTGCCTGTCTCCCGCCAAGCCGTGGTCAAGCACCTGGGGGTGCTTGACCACGCTGGGCTGGTCACCGGGCGCAAGGCCGGGCGGGAGATGCTCTACACCGCCCGCCTGGAACCCCTCTCCGACGCGGCCCGCTGGATAGACGCCATCGCTGCCGAGTGGGATGCTCGCCTGGCCCGCATCAAGCGCCTGGCGGAGACGCCGGTGACATCCGAGGCAGACCTCGACTGAGGTGCCTGGCGTTGTGCGGCACCCCGGGTCAGCGCCCACGTGTGCTGACCCGGGATGCCCTGTGCCAAGGTATGAGAGGATGGCAGCAGGTAGCGTCATAGGGTTGATAACGTCGCGGCTGGGCTTGCCTGGATGTATGCCGGCAGCAGGGAGACCTGATCTCAGTGCCGCTTCGATGTATCGGGGATCACCATGGGCTTTGCTCCAGCGGAGTATCGGCAACGGTATGAGCGCCTGCAGACGGCCCTGGGTGAAATCAATGCCGACGCCCTGCTGGTGACCAGCGAAGCCAACTTCAACTACTTCACCGGGTACATCTCGGAACACCCCTGGGCCAGCTACAGCCGCAACCTGATCGCTATCCTGCCACGCGAGGCGCCGCCGATGCTGATCGTGCCAGCCTCCCTCGAAGGGCAGGCGCGGGAGCAGACCTGGATCGAGGAGATCCGCACCTACGAGGCTATCGGCTCGGCGCCGATCGACACGATGGCCGATGCCTTTCGCGACCTGGGCCTGGCAGCCGGTCGCATCGGCGCCGAACTGGGCTACGAGCAGCGGCTCGGCATCAGCCAGGTCGATTACCAGCGCTTGCAGGACGCGCTCCCGGCGGCGACGTTCGTAGACGCCGCGCCGGCGATCTGGTCGCTGCGGATGCGCAAGTCCCCGGCAGAGGTCACTGCCCTGCGCGAGGCGTGCCGCGTCACGGACGTGGCCCTGGCGCAATTCTTCGCTGAACTCGATGCGACGATGACGGAACGGGAGATGGCGCGCCGGCTCGGCGTCCTCCTGCTGGAGGCAGGTGCTGACCGCGTGGGCTGGATCATGATGACGTCGGGTCCCGGTCAGTATCACCGCACGTTCGGGATACCGCGTGACCGCGTCGTCGAACATGGCGAGATGGTCTGGTTCGATGTCTCGGCCATCGTTGCTGGCTACGGCGCGGACGTTGACCGCGCGGCGGTACGTGGCGGGCCGACACCTGAACAACAGCGTCTGCAGGCCATTTCGCACGAGGCAACGCAGGCCGGCATCGCGGCGATTCAGCCAGGGGCGCCGGTCCCCGGCATCGTCGAGGCCGTGAACGCTTCCCTGCTTGACGCGGGAGTAGAGCCGCCTGCGGGACGCATTGGCCACGGTCTGGGCCTGCAGAGCACTGAGCCACCCGATATCTCCCTGGACGACCCCACCATCCTGGAGCCAGGAATGGTGATTACCGTCGAGCCTGCCCTCATCTTCGAGCACGGCATCTACCAGGTCGAGCAGAACATCGCTGTCACCGAGAGGGGCCACGAGGTGCTCTCGCATGCGCCCTGGGAGCTCCACGCGTTCTCCTGACGAGCGAGTAACGGCACGCGGGCGATTGATGAACCACGTACGGCAGAGTTCGCGGTGGCAAAGATCTGCTTCTTCACGGTGATAACCAACGCCTTGCTGGACACGCACCGGGTTTAGCGCACGTCAAGCTTGCAGCGTAGTCTGTTGGCTATCTTTCGCCACATGATGACGGATCGCGCCCACCTCATCCGCTTTGCCTGGCTTTCCATGGCGGCGGCCATTCTCACCATCGGCCTCAAGGCCGGGGCTTATCTGCTGACCGGGTCGGTTGGTCTCCTCTCGGACGCCCTGGAATCGCTGGTCAACCTGGTGGCGGCCATTGCGGCTCTGATCGCGCTGACCATCGTGGCCAAGGGTCCAGACGAAGAGCACGCGTATGGACACGACAAGGTCGAGTACTTCAGCAGCACCCTCGAGGGGGCGCTGGTGCTGGTGGCGGCCGGTGCAATTGCCTGGAGCGCCATCCCACGCCTGATGGCTCCGCAGCCGATTGAGCAGGTGGGATTTGGTGTCGCGGTTTCGGTCGTGGCCTCGCTCATCAACCTGGTCGTAGCGCGGCAGTTGTTGCGTGCTGGCGAGGCGTATCGCTCCATCACCCTGGAGGCAGATGCCAGGCACCTGATGGCCGATGTCTGGACCTCGGCGGGGGTGGTGCTGGCCGTCATTGGCGTGGCTCTCACTGGCTGGCAGCGGCTGGACCCCATCATCGCCCTCGTGGTCGCCGCCAATATCATCTGGACAGGCGTCACGATCCTGCGCCGCTCCTTCCTGGGGCTGCTCGACACCGCGCTGCCCGCCGCGGATCTGGCCACGATTCATGCCATCCTGGAGCGCTACCAGGAGCGGGACGATATTCACACCCATGCCTTGCGCACGCGCGAGGCGGGCGCCCGGCGCTTCGTTTCCTTCCACATCCTGGTGCCAGGGTGGTGGTCTGTCCACGAAGGGCATCGACTCCTGGAGGAGATCGAGGAGGAGATCATCGAAGCGTTGCCGGGGGTGACGGTTTTCACGCACCTCGAAGCGCTGGATGACCCTGCCTCATACGCCGACACCATGCTTGATCGGGAACGGCAGCAGATTCGTGACCGTGAGCGAGAGGCCATGCATTCGTCGTAATCTGACGCCCGACGAACAGGAGAGAGGAAGGGGATCGGGTGACGCGGCGGATCGAGATTCTGCTGGAGCCACGGGGCATCCGCGCGGTGGCGGAACTCATGGACGAGGAAGCACCAAAGACGTGCGAGGCGGTCTGGCAAGGGCTGCCGCAATCAGGCCCCATCTGGCACGCCAAGTTCGCCAACAACGAGATCTTCATCCTCACGCCTCCCTTCGCGGCCGAGGAGCCAGGGCGCGAGAACGGCACCGTCTTCCCGATCCCGGGAGACCTGCTCTACTTCTTCATCCCGCCTGGCACCTCGGTGCCGGCCGAAGTGCGTGAGCAGGCCAACGCCACCGGCCTGGTCGACCTGGCGCTCTTCTACGGCCGCAACAACTACCTGCACGGTCCGGAAGGGCACATGCCTGGCAACCTCTTCGCCACCATCACCGAGGGCCTGAAGCCGCTGGCCGCCGCGTGCCAGGAGATCTGGCGACACGGCGGTTCCAGCGAAACGATGACGATCCGCCGGCTGGAGGAAACTATTGAACCGTGACAGGCCGCTAGAATCATCTCGCGTAATACAGCTGTGAGTTTCCATAAGCTGTTCTGAGAGGTTTCGCCAATAGGGATCATGGCTTGCGGCTCGGTCGGGTCTCCCAGCGGTAGTGGACCCATGACTCACGGACCAGACGGCCGACGATGATGGTAATCGCCGAGAAGGCGATCCAGAAGGCGATCACGATGACTCGGCGGTCGGTGGACCAGACCAGCTTCTTGTGGGCATTGGTCCAGGCGTTGGTGCGCTCCACGACCCAGCCCTGGCTCGCCGTAATCGGCGCAGGCTGTCCCTTTGGCGCAATGGCTGGGGTCAGCCCGCGCTCGGCCAGCCGCTGCCGCGTCACCCGGGAGTCGTAGCGGAACTCCTGCCAGTGGGACGTTCAAACCGGGCATGGTGATCAGGCGTTCAGCGCCTGCACGATGGTCTCGACATTACTACGGACCATGCCGTCGTACGTGTCGCCGGGCGTGCCCGGCGCACCAAGCGCATCGCTGTAGAGGGAGGGAGCCAGCGTGACGCCGGCTTCGGCGGCGATCGATTCCATCAGCGCCTGGTTGGAGACGTTTTCCGCGAAGATGGCCGGCACGCCAGCTTCCTGGATCTGGGCCACCAGTTCGGCGATCTGCCGTGCCGAGGGGTCGCCCACTTCCGTCGAGAGCGAGCCGAGCGCGGTGCCGACAACCTCGAAGCCATAGGTATCCGCGAAGTAGCCGAGGGTATCGTGCGAGGTGACCAGCTTGCGGCGATCTTCAGGGAGTGTGGCGACCTGCTCGCGGACCCAGGCATCCAGTTCCTGCAGATCGGCAATCTTCGCTGCGGCGTTGGCGTCGAAGGCGGCGGAGCCATCTGGATCGGCGCTCTTGAGCCCGTCGCGGATGTTCTCGACCATCACGATAGCGTTCGGCACGCTGCTCCAGATGTGCGGATCATCCTCGCCGTGGTCATGGGCCTCCTCCTCGTGCTCACCATCTTCCTCAGCATGCTCGCCCTCATCGGCGTTACGCGTCGTGACGCCTTCGCTGGCAACGATACGCTCCCCCTGGAAGCTGGTGGACTCGAGGAAATTCTCGAGCCACGGCTCGAACCCCAGGCCGTTTTCCACGATTACGTCCGCCCGCTCCAGCATGGCCAGGTCAGCAGGGGAGGGGTCAAAGGTGTGCGCATCCACTCCGGGCCCGATCAGCGTGGTGAGCTGGATGTTGTCGCCACCGACGGCTTGCGTGAGATCCCCCAGGACGCTGAAGGTGGCCACCACGTTCAGTGGCGTGGCAGCCGGCGTCTGGGCGCGTGCAGTTACCGGCAGGCTGAGCAGCGCCAGCATCGACACAAGGGTCGAGCGGCGCGTCAACGTGCTGGTTTCACGAGCGAGTGGGGGCATTCCTGGACTCCTGCGCACCACCCTGTCGAAGCAGACCCGGCGCGCCTATGTAAGTGGTCTTATTGAGACAAAATCTCACCTAATTGAGACTGTACGAGGTTTCTGGGATGGCTGTCAAGAGGATCCATGTCGAGATAACGTGGCAGGTGGCGCGTTGAGATGCTGATACCTGGCGGTCTGCTTGCGCTTGGCATCACCTGGGAGCCGCCTCACCCGAGCATGACCCGCGCATCCAGGGCCACCACCCGATCCGGCAAGACGAGCAGGGGGTTGACTTCCAGCGCGGCAATTTCCGGGTGGCTGGCGGCCAGCAGCGAGAGTTGCGACGCAATGGCCGCCGCGGCAGGGATGTCCAGGATCGGCCGTCCTCGTGCGCCAAGGAGCAACGGTGCTCCGCGCAGTCCGCGGATGAGGGCTTCGGCATCTCCTTCGCTGATTGGGCCGAGAGCCACCGCTGTGTCGCGCAGAATCTCGGCGAAAATGCCGCCGAAGCCGACCATCACCAGTGGGCCAAAGGCGGGATCCTGGCGGCAACCAACGATCAGTTCGATCCCCTCGCTGACGGGCGCCTGCTCCTCAATGACGATGGCCGGGGGCGCCAGCTGCGCGCGCAGGGAGTCCACTGCCCGAGCTAGGTGCGCCTCGTCCGCAATGTTCAGCAGCACGCCACCCTCGTCCGACTTGTGATTCAGGCCAAGTGCCTTGGCGACCAGTGGGAAGCGCAGGCCCGCGCTCTTTGCTGGTTCACCGTCCGCAACGAGCCGCGCCACCGCGACAGGTAGGCCCGCGTCGGCGAGCAGGCTACGGGCGCTCCAGTAGTCATCGGCACTCACTGCCGGGACAGCCGCGGGAACGGGCAGGGGAGGCACCGGGGGCGACTGCCAGCGCACGGCGCGCGCGATGGCCTCGATGGCGTCCTCGGCCGCGGCGTAGACCGGGACCTCGCGCTGGCGCAGATACTGGTTTGGCCCGGCCGCGAAGTGCATGGAGTGCATCAGCAGCGCGCGCCCGGTGGCATCCCGCGCGTTCGCCATCACCTCGGCGGAGGCGAGTTCCTGGTCGCCCAGCGCCTCGGATTCCGTGCTGTACCCGCCGAAATAGCCGGTGAAGAGGACAGCGTCGAGTTCCCCTGATTCCAGCAGTACTTGCGCCACGCGGCCGTAGGACCCGAAATCCTGCTCGCCGCCTCCCGCCATATCGACCGGGTTGACCACGCTGGCAGTGGCAGGCAGGTGCGCGCGTACCGCCTGTTGCGTTGCCGAGCTGAGCGATGGCACGCTCAGCCCGGCAGCAGTGGCCAGGTCAGCAGCCAGCACACCGTGGCCGCCACCGTCCGCCACGATCCCAAGGCGCGGTCCCTGCGGCCGTGCGGCGGGCAGCATGACTTGCAGCACGGCTATTGCCTGGCGTGGCGTAGCGACCTGAATGATGCCTCCGGCGTGACACGCTGCCGCAATGGCATCTGCCTCTGTTGCCAGGGCGCCGGTATGGGAGCGTGCGGCACGGGCCGCGACCTGGCTCACCCCGGCGGCAATCAGCACCACCGGCTTCCCAGCCTCCCACGCTCGCTGGGCACCCGCCACGAGGCGGCGGCCATCGCGAATTCCCTCCAGGTAGAGCAGGATGGCGCGTGTTTCGGGGTGCTCGATGAGTGACTCAAGCACTTCCTCCGCGCCAATATCGGCCTGGTTGCCAAGCGAAACCAGGCGCGAGAAGCCAAGGCCCTCTCGCTGCAGCATCAACCCGATCTCGATGCCCAGATTGCCGCTCTGCGAAACCAGGGCAATCGGCCCCGTTTCGTCGCCCCCGCTGGCGATGTACAACTCGGCGCTGGCGTCGGAGACGCCCATGCAGTTCGGGCCGAGCAGGCGAGCGCCGGCGTCCCGCACTTTCTGCACGATGCGCGCTTCCTGTGCCTGACCCGCCGCACCCTGCTCGCCGAACCCGGCCGTGATCGCGACAAAGATGCGGGTGCCTACCGCCAATGCATCGTCGATGGTGGCTTCGACCGCGCCAGCTGGAATGGCCAGCACCACCATCTCGGCTGGTGCTGGCAAATCCCGCAAGGAGGGATAGATGGGGTGGCCCGCCAGTTCGCCGCCCCGGCGGTTCACCAGGTAGACCTCTCGCCGGTGCGCGCCCTTCAGGGCGTTGCGTGCAATCCAGTTGCCCCACTTGGCGGGGTCATCCGACGCGCCAACCACGGCGATGGAGCGCGGGTTGAAGAGCGAAGCCAGGGTGTCTGGTTGCGTGAGGTTCGTGTGCTCTCCCATCGCTCAGAGGCTGGCACGCACAGCGCCATCGAGGTAGGCGGCCACGCCGCGCTTGAGCAGGCCCCGCGCGATGATGCTGCGCTGGATCTCGCTCGTACCCTCCCAGATACGGTCTACCCGTAGCTCCCGGTAGTAGCGCTCGGCTGGATTTTCGGTCATGTAGCCGCGCCCGCCGAAGATCTGCACGCTGCGGTCCGCCACGCGGTTCGCCATCTCGGAGGCAAAGAGCTTGGCCATGGCCACCTTGCCGTGCACGATCTTTGATTCGTCGCCCCGGTCCCAGGAGGTAGCCGCATGCCAGGTGAGCAGCCGCGCCGCTGCCAGCTCAGTCAGGGAGTCGGCCAGCATGAACTGGATGCCCTGGTAGTTGCCAATGGGGTGACCAAACGCCTCGCGCTCGATTGCCCAATCGCGGCTGAGATCAAGCAGGCGTTCCGCCGCGCCGCAGCAGCGGGCCGCAATCATGATCCGCTCCAGCGAGAACCATCGCTTCGCGTCGTCGCCCCCGGCACCGGGAACACGGTTGGCGTCCGGTACGCGGCAACCCGTCAGCCGCACCTCCTGGTGCTTGACGATGTAGGGATCGTGCATGAAGTGAGGCTCACGCAAGACCTCAAGGCCCAGCGTGCCCTTCTCGACGATGAAAAGCGTTTGCTCTCCATCGGCCCAGGCAAGGACGATGTAGTAGCTGGCCCGGTCTCCGCCAGTGACGAACCACTTCTCCCCGTTGAGCACCCACTCGTCGCCCTCCCGCTCGGCACTGGCCTGGATGCCCATCACGTCGCTGCCGGCGCCCGGCTCGGTGATGGCCCAGGCTTCACTCATCTCGCCGCGCACCACCGGCAGCACCCAGCGCTCCGCCTGCTCCGGGGTGACGGCGTCCAGCAGTTCGCGCGGGCCCCGGTCCGCGACGAAGAACCCAAGTCCGTTGGTGGCCTTGCCCGATTCCTCCTCGATGGCAACCAGGTCCAGCATCGGCAGGTCGAGCCCGCCGTACTGCTCCGGCATGTTCAGGTTGGCGAACCCTGCAGCGCGCGCCTTCGCTCGTGCCGCATCGACCTTGGCGCGGTCGATTGCGCCGCTCGTCGCAATCTCGGCTTCCAGTGGCCAGAGTTCCTCGGCGGTGAACTGGACGGCACGCGCCTTGATTGCCTGCGCGCGCTCGGAAACCTGCCCAACCTCCACGCATCAGCCCTTTCCGTGATCGTGCGCGCTCAAGCGCGGGGTGTTGCTCCAACACGCATGAAGGCCGCGCGTTCGGCAGCATTCCAGGGTTCAGATTTTCGCGTCTCGCGGTCGAACTTCGCGAGGACCGCAACCGCCTCGATCGCCAGGGTGCCGTCAGCCCCGTGCAGGCTCTCGCGGGTGCGAATGCTGGATCGTCCCAGGGTGGTGAAGGTGGTGGCCACGGTCACCGGCCCGTCCTCCCGCGTCAGTTCGTGGCGGTAATCCAGTTCCACGCGCACGATGACGTACCCGATCTCCCCCGGCACGGAGGCAAATATTGCTGACAGCGCGCGGTCCCGCGCTTCCTCCAAGTAGGTCAGGTAGACGGCGTTATTGATGTGCCCGTAGGCATCCATGTCGCTCCAGCGCGTTGCCACCTGCATGGTAAAGGTGTGATGTGCAGCGGCATCGTCAGCCTCCAGGAACTCCTGTTCGGCGGGCTTGGCGGAGACGGTTTGGGATCGTTGTTGCATCGCCCCTTACCGCGGATTTGCTTCCCTGACGCAGGCCACGTGTTCACGCACGAACGTGCGGGGCATTGCATCGAGGTCCAGAGACCAGCACATCTTCCCATGTTTCGCGTTTCGTGCCAGGCAGGGTCTGAGCCCACCGCACTCATTCCCTGCTGCATGAGCAGTGCGTCTTGAGGAGGGTAGCGGGTCATCCTTGAAGGGAAGACGACGAGATTCTTCGCCTGTGGGCTCAGAATGACCAGGGATAGAGATGGAGCTGCCTGACACCTTCGCCGAGACGGAGTAATCAGGTGACGTTGGCCTTGCGAGATGCTGTGCACAAGGTGCCGTTCTTCAACCAGCAGTTCCAGTTCATGGTGCGCAATTTGGGTTCGGGCTGGCAGTTGCCTTGGTTCTAACAGACACGTTCCCGGCGCAGGAGTAACTGGACAGTGGGCGTACGGAGGGAGAACCATCAGGTGTGCAGTGGTGGCAGTCAATGGCCTGCCAAAGGGCTGGTCTCGGTCGGAGACCAGCCCTCATTCCAGAGTAACGTCCTACCTGAGCGTCAGGAAGCGCGTGGCACGAGCCGGATCTCGTCCACGACCACGGGCTCCTCTTGCCGGTACGGCGCATACCAGTTGTGCTTGTCACGTTTGGCGACGTACTGCGCGTTGGGAAGATCATCTTCGGTGCGGATGGTCCAGGTCAGGAGTTCCTCCAGGAGGCGTGACCGGATATTCGCCAACGCCGGATCGTCGTAGCGGTTATTCAGTTCAGCGCGGTCTCGCGAGAGGTCATAGAGCTCTCCGCGGCCCAGCACATCGTAGAGCAGCTTCCACTGCCCCATGCGGACCATCTTGGTGTTCCCGCTTTGGGTAAAGCTGTTCAGTTCGTCGAAGCTCTGACCCTCGTGGGAGAAGTGGAGCGGGTAAGCGTCATCTTCGGTGTAGGGCAGGCCGCCAAAGCCCGATTCTGCGTACACGCTGCGGAACTCTTCGGTTGGGTAGGAGGCACCGGTAAGCATCGGCCAGAGGCTGCGGCCCTGGACCCCTACCGGGATCTCCTCACCCACCATCTCGCAGATGGTTGGGAAGATATCGACGAGGGAGACGAAATCCATGCGCGCGCGCGCGCGTGGCGCGATCCCCGGGCCGCTGATCAGGAACGGCACCCGCACCAGGCATTCCGGCATACCCGCGCCCTTGCGTTGCAGGCCGTAGTCCCCGGCGTAATCCCCGTGATCCGCCACGAAGATGATCACGGTGTTCTCGCGCAGGCCACTTGCCTCCAGGTGATCCACAAGCCGCCGGATCTGGTCATCGATGAGGCGGAGCATGCCGCAGTAGTTGGCGCGGTAGCGTCGCCAGCGGCCGTCATAGCCGGTTCGCTTGCGCTCGATGAGTTGCCGCAGCCACCACCAGCTCCCGCCCTTGCGCTGCGCAGCCTCCGGGCCGGCAATGCGCTCGGGGAAATCCTCTTCCGGAAACAGGCTGAAATAGGGCTCGGGCACCTGGTACGGGTTATGGGGTTCCGGAAAGCTCAGCCAGAGCATGAAGGGGCGGTCGTCTCGCTGGTCCACCACGTCGATGGCGTCATCGACGATACGCACAGCCGGCTGGCAGGCCAGTGGGAACGGCGTAGGCTCGGGATGCACCCCATGATCGAGTGAGACGAGCCAATCATCCATGGCCCGCTCTTCAGCCGTGGTCTCGGCCGTGGTGGCGCCGGTGTGGAAATAATGCGATGTTGAATCGAAATCGCGGTCATCGAGACCTGAGTGATTCTTCCCGGTCAGGTGACAGCTGTACCCCTGCTGGCGCAGGAAACGCATGAGATGCGTTTCCGCCAGTGCGTTATGCCTGGCGCTGTTCTGGCGGACGCGCGTGGCCTTGGGGTAGCGCCCCGTCATCAGGCTGCACCGCGCTGGCGAACAGATGGGCATTGGGGTGTAGGCGCGCCCAAATCGAACCCCACGCCTGCCCAGTTCATCCAGGAACGGGGTGGTGTCGAACGGGAATCCCTCTGCGCGGGAGAAATCCGCTCGCTGCTGATCGGTCATGATCAGCACGATGTTGGGTGCTTGTCGCAACGGTTCAGGTTTCAATCCTCTGAATCCCTTCCCTTTTCAGTCCCAGGCCTGTGAAGACCATTCTGGCGGGAACGGGGCCGCGTGGGGGCGTGCGGTATCACGTGATGATGACCAAGCATGCTGGGTGAGGTCAAGTCGAGGATAGAAACCCTCGTCAAAGGCCCAGCGGTAGCGACTAAAAACGGCTGCTTCTGCAGCAGGAGTGTAGTAGCTGGGGTAGGAATCACGCTTCGAGCGATTCACCCAGGGGAAGTCTCCCTGTCCCGCATGGCCAAGGCTCTGGAGCGCATGGCGCAGGTCAGAAACGATTGACTCGAAACGAATGACGCGGAGATTGCGGGGGACCTGGCCATCCACCGTAAAGAAGTCTTTCAGTTCGTTCGGATATGGGCGGCCTCCAGGGTTGCCAGAGATTGTGTTTACGCCCAGGTAGGCGAATGCATCTGTCGCCCAACTGCCACCCCGCTGCTGGTTGAGCAGCGCAAACTCTTCGAACGTTGTGTCACAGGCCAGGTCCTGCTCGGGGCCACGTTCCCAGGGATAGCGTTGACGAAGGTAGGCCCAACGAGAGACTTCCAGGTCATACGGATTGCGCAGGGTGGAAAGGATGATCGGCACCTGGTTCAGGTCGCGGCCACACCGGGCCAGGATCTCCCGCGCTTCGGCAAGGGTTTCGTGGCGCTTGCCGGGAACCTGGACCACCTTGTCTGGCATGCCTTGCTCGTGGATGGGCTGAGACAGGTAAATCGGACCTGGCAGCACATTGAGCAAGTAGTTGGTTGTCGACATCCCCGCGGTTTTAGGAGGATGGAGAAACACGAGATCGTCGGTAAAGATCATGCTGTAGCTCCGGCACGCCCGTGATGTACCAAGCCCGAAATCGTGCGGGCTCTGCACCTATGCAGCATCTCGGCCACCAGGATGACGAGCGTACGCCCGGAAGTGCCTCAGGTTGATGCTGACCTGCTGGCCGTGCTGCAGATCGAGCCGATCCAGATCGCTCTTGCTGACCTGCGCCATGAGGCGCTGCCCAGACTCCAGGACAAGGTGGACCCGCGTCTCGAAGCCCAGGACCGAGAGGCGCTCGACGGTGGCTAGAGTGAGTCCACTGGTGGCCGGGAGGAGCAGGATGTCGATGTCGTGCGGGCGGATGTAGGCATCGCCGACGCGGTTGACCTTGCCCACGAAGGACATGACGAACTCGGTGGCCGGGTGCTCATACAGCTCATCCGGCGTCCCCACCTGCTCGATACGCCCCCGGTTCATCACCACAATGCGGGAGGCCACTTCCATCGCCTC
>JAESGR010000637.1_pt1 | contig 19053 bp, 15 predicted proteins | sample 9269771 | NCBI WGS metagenome assembly JAESGR01 (sample SAMN15739572, study PRJNA653492) | algae metagenome | isolation source: Chroococcus sp. CMT-3BRIN-NPC107 and co-occurring heterotrophs from well... | place: USA: Clark Mountains Wilderness, California | collected 2010-04-18 | reverse complement strand
ATCGACTTAGTAGTGGCGCGGGAACGAAGGGAGAGCGGTATGACGAGTGGGCTCGTGTTCAACTAAGTTGCCGTCAGCCTGAAGGATTTAGCCGTTGGTTCCTGTTTCGCCGCTGTCCTAAACATCCTGATGACTCAAGTTTTATCAGCTACTATCAGGTTTTTGCCCCAAGCGGCACCTCTTTAGAAACCATGGTTGGGGTTGCTGGCCAGCGATGGCGCATTGAGGAGTGTTTTCAATTTACAAAAGACCAACTTGGTTTAGGGGATTACGAAGTTCGCTCATGGACGGGCTGGCATCGCCACGTCACTTTGGTCTTGGCGGCAGGAGCTTTCTTGTCTGTGCTGCGTTGTCAAGCCGAGCCGCTTGGAGAACTCTCAACTCCTCCTTTTTTTTCTCCTCACGTCGACGTTGGCTCTCTGGTTGCGTTCAAAGCGGCCCGTGGACTCTCGTCCGGCTTAGTCTTGCCGAATTGAGGCGATGGGTTTGGAGGTTACTATTCCCCCGCTCCTTGTCTTTAGAATTGATCTTCCATTGGTCTTTCTGGCGCAGAGCCCATCAAGCTTTAGCTCGCTATCATCATTACCGTAAGCGTTCCCAATCTCCCTAAAATTATCTACAACTGTAGTGCGTTGGATGGGCAACTTTGGGGAAGTCGTCCGGGCTTGGTGTTACCAGCACCATGCCGGGGCGCATTAATTCAGTTGTGATTGCTATTAAATCAGAAATTGCCAAAAAAAGTGATCGCTCAATGCTACCTTAATAAGCTCTTAGGGTGGCACAAGAGCGCCAAGCACCTGCCATTTGTGATAAGTTTCGTAAAGTTACTCCTATATGTAGTTTTTTGATAAATACGTACTTATAATAACGATATGGCACAAAAACGAGGCAGAAGATATAAGAATGAACCTGCGCTCTACAACGAGCTAAAAAGGCGGTTAAACCTTACCTTGACTCCTACGGCTATTGAAGGCTTGAATGGATGCGCGAAGGAGTGGAATTTGTCTAAGTCCGAACTGGTAGAGCAGATTGGACGCGGCATAATTACACTACCCAGTCCCCAGGAGGTCGAGCGCCTGGGGGAATCCTCAATTACACAATCACCCTCCTCCATGAGCAACTCAAAGAGCGAGGGCAGGACAAAGGGCGAAAAGCTAAAGGAGAACAAGCAGTTGATCTTACTCGGCTAATTGCAGAGATAGAAGCGCTTTTAGAGTCGCTTGGTCCTGAAAATTAAATAGGGTACTACGGGTCATAAATTTTTTACCCCACTCAGACAGTACGAAGTTTGGCGACAGAACACTGGACTGAGAAGTCTTCGACAGAGGCTAACCCGTAGCTCTTCAATTTTACTTAATCTTGTGAGATTTTGTTGAATTAAGTAAAAGCCCATCAAGCCTCTGTCGCACACCACCTATTCGGCAGAGGCATCATGGTAGCAACAACAGTACAAGAAACCGTCCCGACCTATTTTCCAGAGCAGCTAGACTTACCCCTATCTCCAGACCACAAAACCTGGCACACCGAAAGACTCTGCCCACCCTTACTAGCGCAGGCATTAAAAAGCGAACGGCAGGCAATGTTCATCGCCCAACTGCACTACTGGTTGCAGAAGGATGATGTAGGGGTTCATAGACATGGCTTTCACTGGATTTACAACACCGAGTGGGAATGGCGCGAACAGTTCCCCTGGATGTCCGAGTATACCATTGGACGCATCCGCCGCAAGCTAGAGAAGCTAGGTTATGTAGTTTCCAACGACTTCAACCGCAACCCACTTGACCGCACCAAGCACAGCACGTTGGACTACTACCGTATTGCACTAGAGACTGGGTGGAACCCTCTAGGACTAGACCTCAACCGCGCTTACAAAAGTCCGCCGCAATTTATCAAAGGCATTAGACTGCGCGGCAGGCACAAATCTGATTCCACCCCCCAAGTCTATAAGCCAGTAGACTTGGGCGAGGAGAAAACGCCCAAACCCCCTAAACTTGCCGATTCTGCAACAATGCAGAATGCATCCTGCAACAATGCAATAATGCATTCTGCACTTTTGCCACTCTCATCTATATACAAAGATATTCCATATATTTCCAAATCAAATCTAGAGACTGATTTAAAAATTGAATTCAAGAAAACTAACAAAGAGGTTGGTGGTGACGAACTACTTGTCAAAGAAGATGCGATTTCTTTCGAGCTAACTGATAAACAAGAAACTGTACCCTTGGAGCTAACAGAGTTTTCAAGTCAAGATCAAGAAAGCCCGCCGCCATCACCAGATGACGATAAAGAAATTAAAGCGATTCAGCAGTCCCTCGCGTCTTTGAATGCCAGAACAGAAATAGCCGAACGCCACCGTACTAAGGAAGCAGTAAGAGGGCTACCTATTCGCATTCCTGGTACAGATGAATTAACCCATGAGATTCTCTGGAAGCACCAGGAGCAGCTAGAGAAGTTAAATGCGGATCTTCGCGCTCCTCGCATCCAGAGCGCGATCGCCGATAACCCGCAGCACCTTGAGGATGCCATCGAAGCGTTTTATGAAAATTCGGCTACTGGTGCTAAAACTCAAGCTGCTGCCACTGGCTTTCTCTACAATGCGCTGCGTCATGGCTGGAAGCCCCGGCAGTCAGGCAAAAGTGCGGAAGTCCAAGTCTATACTCCGCCGCCACAAATGCTTGAGGAGCATAAGCCAGGGACTCTGGAGGAGCTAGTAGAGCGTAAGCGTTTAATGTGGCAAAATGCTCCTCTCCTACGGTCTATCATCGAGGCTTGGATAGAGCAAACCCCTGGCGTAATTAGGACGCAGGATGGTCCTGTCCTGGTTGATGCCACCGCTCAACCTAGTTCCCCAGATATTGAACCAATGGCTGCGTCACACCAAGTAACTCCTGCTGCCGCCGACGCTAGCCCACTAGCGGAAAATGCCGCGTCGCCACAGCTAGAGCAAAGGACTTTATCTGAAGTTGAACCGAATCAAGTATTCAACAGCGCTCTGTACCAAAAAGATCTGACCTTGGCAAACCTAGCCGCATCTAGTCCGACTGTCACACCCGCCGCCGCTAGAGGTGGGGCAGAAGGGCTGCCTACTAAGGAGTCACCATCCACATCACCACAAGCTAAACAAAAGCAGCGATCTTATCGTCGGCTTCAGCCAGTGGAAATTCTGACAAGCGCTGGCGATTGGGTGGCGGGCTACTTCGTCCACAGTTGCATTGCTGTTGCCAATCTAATCGGCATTGAGCAAAAGTTCACGCTGTTTGATGCTGACGGGGAGGCTTATACCTTTTTGGGGCAGGTTCGTCCACTCTAGCTATTTTGGGTGCTGGTAAGGCGCTCCTGTCAGCACTAGGAGAGCTTGAAATAGAAGCGTATTACCAAATGATTAAAGACTAGGAAGTTGAACTCTAACTTAATTTAATCAATAGATTTGAGATAGTTCTACAAAATGACTTTTGCCCAAGCTACCCATGAATCAGGCGATCGCGAACCTCCCAGAACCTGAGCAACTGGCGCTTTCTGCTCCACTGCCCCTAACCCAACACCCAGCGGCGGTGTACTTGTCCCAACTCGCTCCTAAATCGCGGCGCACGATGCGACAGTCTCTCAATGTGATCGCCTCCATGCTAACTAATGGAACTTGCGATGCTATGACTCTGGACTGGTCAAAGCTACGCTACCAGCACACAGCGGCTCTTAATGCTGTCTTCAGGGATAAGTATGCCCCAGCGACCGCAAATAGAATGTTGTCAGCGCTACGCCGCGTCCTTAAAGAAGCACGGCGATTGAAGCTGATGGACGCAGATGACTATGACAGTGCGGTGGATTTTAAAGGCATTAAAAGTACCCAACTGCTGCGCGGTCGAGCTTTAAGTTACGCAGAAATTTCGGCACTGCTATCGGTTTGTCAGGACGATCCCGCACCCCCTTTGGGGGTGCGGGATGCAGCAATGATTTCTATTTTGATGGCAGGGTTGCGACGCAGTGAAGTAGTGAATTTGGATGAAACTGACTTTGACCCTCTGGCGGGAGGTTTAACAATCCGTCGGGGCAAGGGAATGAAAGACCAAATAACTTATTTACCATCTGGGGCGATCGCGCCGGTGCTTGACTGGCTCGATCTTAGAGGGGATCAACCGGGACCGCTATTATATCCGGTTGACAAAGCGGGTCGAATTACAACTCGACGTTTAACTGACCAAGCAGTGATGTTCGTTCTCCAAAAACGAGCTGCTGAATCCTCTGTGGCAGCGTTTTCACCTCATGATTTCCGGCGGACTTTTATCACCCAATTGTTGGGCACAGGTGCGGATGTAATCACTGTTTCCCGCCTGGCAGGACACGCCGATCCTGCTACTACTGCTAAATATGATATGCGGGGGGAAGAAGTTAAACGCCAAGCCGTGGCGAAGCTCAATGTCCCTTATCGCCCACGTCGCCCTGAATCAGAGTAGCTCTTCAGGCAACGAAGGCTAACGATAGCGCTGAAGAGCGCCTGTTAGAGACTATAGGACGAATGGCTGTGCTGATTTTAGCCTAAAGACTTTATAGTTTAAAAGTATTAGACCTATGCGTTGGCAACTGTGGACGCTGCTTCCTTCGTTTCCTTTGATTTTTTCTCAAAAACCTGGATATTTGGCTCTTTTAGGACAAAACCTTTATCAGTCTTCTCTCCCATCTGTCCTGCTATGGCTGCCACCCACTGGGGATAGTTTTCTTGTGCTTGCTCCAGCTTTTTAAAGACTTTTGGCTTAACGGCAATCGTGACTATCCGATCTCCTGTGTCAACGTCAAACTGCTTCCAGCCATTTTCAACCGTCTTCACATCAGCCGGAAACTCATTTATTTTAATTGTCAATTCCATTTTTCCTAGAGTAGGCATAATATCTCCGGTGAATTGGGTTTTTTTTACTTGTTGCGGTGCATTGGCTTTTTTAGTTACTAGCTTTGGTGCGGTTTTAGTCTGCTTGGGGGAGTCGTTTCTGCTGTGAGTCTCTGCTTTTGCTGGCTCCAAGAGGCGCGATGGCACTGCCTCAACTAAGTGGGCATCTTCCATGACTAGCTTCTGTCCGTCGCGGCAACAGTCCAGGTCCCAGAATTGTCCCAAAGCCTCAGAAGGCAGAAATCCCTCTATTTCTAGATTGAACGGCTCCAACTGCTCGTCTTGTTTTTTGCCAGACCAGGTATCACTGTTTCTTTCAATGCGGATAACTAGCTTTCCTGCACCAGCGTCCTGCGTAGCAACAACACCACGAATCGAGAAGTAATTGATACTCTCAATTAATCTGGTTTGCTGCTCCTCCTCTCGGCTGCTCCTTAGCGCACTAAGTTCAAAGCTCAACCTTGGCTCGTCCGGTAGAGTTCTCGGCCACACATTCCAGAAAAACTGTGCATCGATAATTCGCTCTGGGTGCTTTTGCAACTGCTGTGTCAGCCCGTCAAATATGACTGCGGGGAATTTTTCACCATCATCAGTCAGAAGTATACCTTTGTTGAAAGCCTCAAGACTTGGTAAATACTGTCCGCGAACCAAGCCAATTGCTCGGTATTGTGTGGTACATTCTGGGGTTTTAAAGAAGCGGCTCATAAGAAACATCTAGGGAAAGAACGACGGTTCCTTCTTCTAACTCTATACTGGAGGACGAGTCGCCAAAGGAAACCAATTAGCTGCGGTTTGATTGCCTACTGTTATCAGCCTAAAAAGCCTTCTCTTCATTTAGAATGGGCTTTACCTCCCTCTGCTTAACCCGAACTCAGGTTAATCTACGGTCTATTATCGAGGCTTGGATAGAGCAGACCCCCGGTGTAATTAGGACGCAGGATGGTCCTGCCCTGGCTGATGCCAATAATCAACCTAGCCCCCAAGACTTGGAGCTAAAGGCACGGTCACACCAAATAACCTCCACTACCGCCGACACTAGCTCACTAGCAGAAAATGCCGCGTCGCCACCGCTAGAGCAAAGCACTTTATCTGAAGTTGAATCGAATCAAGTATTCAACAGCGCTCTGTCCCAAAAACCGGTTCACTTGGCAGACTTAGAAGCATCCAATCCCGCTCTACCGCCACTAGAAGCTACGGCTCATAGTGCCGCCGTAGGACTGCTCACTAACTCATCGGCATCTACACCACCACAACAGCAAAAGCAGCCAAATCATCGTCGGCTTCAGCCAGTGGAAATTCTGACCAGCGCTGGCGATTGGGTGGCGGGCTATTTTGTCCACAGTTGCATTGCTGTCGCCAATCTAATCGGCATTGAGCAAAAGTTCACGCTGTTTGATGCTGACGGGGGGGCTTATACCTTTTTGGGGCAGGTCCGTCCACTCTCAATACTGTTCGGTTAAGGTTTGTAATTGCCAATGTTCTGGACAAAACCACGAGAATAGTAGCCTTTCAGCATCTGACAAGTCTCAGTTTTTAGTTATCCGAACCGTATTGCGTCCACTCTAGCTAGTTTGACATCCTCACCGACTTGGTTAATGAAGTTATGGAAGAACTTGAACCCACTTCCTGCTGGCACATGCCTTCCCAGGAACAGTTGTTAAGTCTAGAGAGATTTAGTCTCCCATGAAGTGAACTAAACCTGAAGTAAGGTACTTCAGCAATCCAACCAAGACTTTAATGGAGACAATTTACGGTAATTGGAAAGGCATAAAGTCCAGTCACATTAAGCAACTCCAACGGCTGTATGAGCAACGGCAACCGGGAGATCGCATCATGACGCCTGAGTTTGCTCAACAGCTTGCTGCCATTAGTCATGAAATTCATCAGCCGGTGTGCAGCTACATCAATCGGCGGGGACAAGTGGTGCGAGTGGGAGTGGGGACTCCAGCACAGACACAGATATCCCCCTCTGAACTACCTCGCCAAAGTGGAGAACGCTTAAGTGGTATTCGCTGTCTGACAGTTTAATCTCAGACTCCAGATACCGCCTCTCTTGTAGCAATGGTGCGCCAACGGCTCGATGCCCTGGTAGTTTTAAACTCAAATGGTAATGGTTCTGCTCGTTCCAAAAATGGCGCAGGACAGATTAAAGCCGCATATCTGGCGCATCTCGTACCCGATGTCGAGCAACCCTGGACAGTTTCATCTCCCCTGAGCCTGGATGAATTGACCCAGGAAGATTTTGACGACCTGGTGCATGAGTGGGAAACGGAGTTACGCGAAGCAGGTTTTGATCTAAGCCAACTGCAACCTGCCGCCTCGGAGCGCGATCGCGTCTTATTAGTGGGACTAATGACCGAAGACATCACGGAGCAGCAGTTTCAAGATGGGTTAGTAGAACTGGCGCGGTTAGTGGAAAGTGCGGGGGGCGAAGTTGTGGGAATTATCCAGCAGAAGCGCTCGCAGCCTCATCCTCAAACCGTAGTTGGGCAGGGCAAGGTAGAAGAAATTGCTTTGCAAGCGCAAACTGTGGGAGCAAATCTGATTGTTTTCGATCGTGATATCTCCGCCGCTCAAGGTCGCAACTTAGAAGAGCAGATTGGTTTGGGAGTAGTCGATCGAACAGAGGTCATCTTAGACATCTTTGCCCAACGGGCCCAATCGCAAGCAGGCAAATTGCAAGTCGAACTGGCACAGCTAGAGTATCAGTTGCCCCGGCTCCGAGGACGCGGACAGGCGATGTCACGTTTGGGGGCAGGAATTGGTACGCGCGGACCGGGTGAAACAAAACTGGAAACGGAACGTCGCACGATTGAGCGTCGCATTGGTCAGCTTCAGAAAGAAGTTAATCAACTCCAAGCACACCGTTCGCGGTTGCGGCATCAGCGAGAACAGCAAGCGATTCCAGTAATTACTCTGGTGGGTTATACCAATGCGGGAAAATCAACTCTGCTAAATATATTGACCAACGCGGAAGTTTATACGGCAGATAAGCTCTTTGCCACCCTCGACCCCACCACTCGCCGACTGAGCATTATCGATTCCCAAACTCAGGAACGACGGGATGTCCTGCTCACCGATACCGTCGGCTTCATTCACCATCTTCCTCCGGCGTTAATGGATGCTTTTCGCGCCACGCTAGAAGAAGTCACCCAAGCCGATGCGCTGTTGCATTTAGTTGATCTGTCTCATCCAGCTTGGGCAGACCACATTCGCTCAGTGGAAAAAGTTTTGGCAGACCTGCCCTCAATGCCCGGTCCAGTATTACTGGCGTTCAATAAAATTGAGCGCGTGGATTCTAACATGCTGGCACAGGCACAGCAGGTCTACCCCAATGCCATCTTTATCTCTGCTACCGAACGACTGGGACTAGATACCTTGAAAAAGCGATTACTCGAACTGATTGATGTTGTACCTGCAAGCCTACAATAGTAGTCAACTCATTAGAGCACGGCTAGTCTAGGGCTCAGGGTCGCAGAATCAAAAACAAGGGTCATTCTCCATAACTGAGGGAGCGATGCTTTAGGTAACTCTCCGATACCCTACTTTGGGTATTACCATGGCGCGCCCCCTTGAAATGATTATTCCCAAGAGACAGCCGGTGGAGTTGCTGCCTCGCTCTGCTAAAGTGCGGCAGATGCAGCACGAACTGATTGAACACTATCGTTTGAATTCCAGCAGCTTTGGCAATGAACCCAATCGTCGCCTGCGGATTTATCCGGCTTGATCGAGGGGGCATATAAAACTGTTGAGGGAAATGGGGAGATAGGGAGGTAAGAAGATGAGCCTATTAATGGTTGACATGGACGGCACAATTCGGGAGCCACTAAGCGGACAGCAGTATTTTCAACTTTCGCCCAGGGGGATTCAATACATAACTATAAACTAGAGAAAATACCCCTGGAATTACGGTTTCCTTCACACAGAGACTATATCTGTCTGTTATATTAGAGAAACGTCAAGGGACGCAACTCTGACGCACCGAACCAACGACAAAAGAATAGTTTGAAAGCAAAAAAAAGCACTATAGTCTTCGTCAGAGAAATTATAAGAAAGAGATTCACTTCGGCTGAATCAAAGAAGAGCTAACAAATAGACTCCAAACAAAACGGAGAGTTTGATCCTGGCTCAGGATGAACGCTGGCGGTATGCTTAACACATGCAAGTCGAACGGATGTTTTCGGACATTAGTGGCGGACGGGTGAGTAACGCGTGAGAATCTAGCTTCAGGTTGGGGACAACAGTTGGAAACGACTGCTAATACCGAATGTGCCGAGAGGTGAAAGATTTATTGCCTGAAGAAGAGCTCGCGTCTGATTAGCTAGTTGGTGGGGTAAGAGCTTACCAAGGCGACGATCGGTAGCTGGTCTGAGAGGACGATCAGCCACACTGGGACTGAGACACGGCCCAGACTCCTACGGGAGGCAGCAGTGGGGAATTTTCCGCAATGGGCGAAAGCCTGACGGAGCAATACCGCGTGAGGGAAGAAGGCTCTTGGGTTGTAAACCTCTTTTCTGAGGGAAGAAAAAAATGACGGTACCTCAGGAATCAGCATCGGCTAACTCCGTGCCAGCAGCCGCGGTAATACGGAGGATGCAAGCGTTATCCGGAATGATTGGGCGTAAAGCGTCCGCAGGTGGCATATCAAGTTTGCGGTTAAAGGTTCTGGCTCAACCAGGAACAGGCCGTGAAAACTGATAAGCTAGAGTATGGTAGGGGCAGAGGGAATTCCCAGTGTAGCGGTGAAATGCGTAGAGATTGGGAAGAACACCGGTGGCGAAAGCGCTCTGCTAGGCCAAAACTGACACTGAGGGACGAAAGCTAGGGGAGCGAATGGGATTAGATACCCCAGTAGTCCTAGCCGTAAACGATGGATACTAGGTGTAGCTTGTATCGACCCAAGCTGTGCCGCAGCTAACGCGTTAAGTATCCCGCCTGGGGAGTACGCGCGCAAGCGTGAAACTCAAAGGAATTGACGGGGGCCCGCACAAGCGGTGGAGTATGTGGTTTAATTCGATGCAACGCGAAGAACCTTACCAGGACTTGACATGTCGCGAATCTGAGTGAAAGCTCAGAGTGCCTTCGGGAGCGCGAACACAGGTGGTGCATGGCTGTCGTCAGCTCGTGTCGTGAGATGTTGGGTTAAGTCCCGCAACGAGCGCAACCCTCGTTTTTAGTTGCCAGCATTAAGTTGGGCACTCTAGAGAGACTGCCGGTGACAAACCGGAGGAAGGTGGGGATGACGTCAAGTCAGCATGCCCCTTACGTTCTGGGCTACACACGTACTACAATGCTACGGACAAAGGGTAGCAAGCATGCGAATGCAAGCCAATCCCATAAACCGTGGCTCAGTTCAGATTGCAGGCTGCAACTCGCCTGCATGAAGGCGGAATCGCTAGTAATCGCAGGTCAGCACTACTGCGGTGAATACGTTCCCGGGCCTTGTACACACCGCCCGTCACACCATGGAAGCTGGCTTAGCCCGAAGTCGTTACCCTAACCGCAAGGAGGGGGATGCCGAAGGCAGGGCTGGTGACTGGGGTGAAGTCGTAACAAGGTAGCCGTACCGGAAGGTGTGGCTGGATCACCTCCTTTAAGGGAGACCAAACCCATCGATAACTGAAAATCAAAATAGGTTTAGATGAGGTCAACCTAGGTCGTGGCGAAGCAAGTGAGGCAATTCAACTATAATTAAGGTTTGGGGGCTATTAGCTCAGGTGGTTAGAGCGCACCCCTGATAAGGGTGAGGTCCCTGGTTCGAGTCCAGGATGGCCCACCTAAAGAAGCAACAAGCAAAAAACTTGTCGCCATTCAAAGGGGGTTTAGCTCAGTTGGTAGAGCGCCTGCTTTGCAAGCAGGATGTCAGCGGTTCGAGTCCGCTAACCTCCACCTGAAGCCGAGCAATAAATAGTTTATTCAGCACCGTGACTAAGTTACTAATATTAGTCAGAATGCTGGATTAGTGTCCAGTCAGAACCTTGAAAACTGCATAGAGAAAGCAAATAGCAGGCAGATCCAAAGAGGGTAAAACCTCAATGTATCTGACAAAAGAAACTGGTCAAGCTACAAAGGGCTAATGGTGGATACCTAGGCACGCAGAGGCGAAGAAGGACGTGGCGACCGACGAAAAGCTCCGGGGAGCTGGAAGCAAGCATTGAGCCGGAGATGTCCGAATAGGGCAACCTAGAAACAGCTTGTTGAATATATAGACAAGCATGAGCGAACCCAGCGAACTGAAACATCTTAGTAGCTGGAGGAAGAGAAAGAAAAATCGATTTCCTAAGTAGTGGTGAGCGAAAAGGAAAGAGCCTAAACCAGTAGTTTTAATTACTGGGGTAGTGGGAAAGCGACATGGAAGCTGGAAGCTAGACGAAGCAGCCAAAAACTGCACCAAAGAAGGTGATAGTCCTGTAGTCGAAAGTGGAAAGATACTAGCTTAATCCCGAGTAGCACGGGGCACGAGAAATCCCGTGTGAATCAGCGAGGACCACCTCGTAAGGCTAAATACTACTGCGTGACCGATAGTGAAACAGTACCGCGAGGGAAAGGTGAAAAGAACCCCGGAAGGGGAGTGAAATAGAACATGAAACCATTAGCCTACAAGCAGTGGAAGGACGATTAAACGTCTGACCGCGTGCCTGTTGAAGAATGAGCCGGCGAGTTATAAGTAGTGGCAGGTTAAAGCAATAATTGCTGAAGCCAAAGCGAAAGCGAGTCTGAATAGGGCGAAATAAGTGTCACTGGTTATAGACCCGAACCCGGGTGATCTAACCATGTCCAGGATGAAGCTTGGGTAACACCAAGTGGAGGTCCGCACCGACTGATGTTGAAAAATCAGCGGATGAGGTGTGGTTAGGGGTGAAATACCAATCGAACCCGGAGCTAGCTGGTTCTCCCCGAAATGTGTTTAGGCGCAGCGGTTGTGATTATAGTCTGGGGGTAAAGCACTGTTTCGGTGCGGGCGGCGAAAGCTGTACCAAATCGAGACAAACTCAGAATACCAGATGCACACACAACCAGACAGACGGTGGGGGATAAGCTTCATCGTCAAGAGGGAAACAGCCCAGACCACCAGCTAAGGTCCCCAAATTGTCACTAAGTGATAAAGGAGGTGGGAGTGCAAAGACAACCAGGAGGTTTGCCTAGAAGCAGCCATCCTTAAAAGAGTGCGTAATAGCTCACTGGTCAAGCGCTCCTGCGCCGAAAATGAACGGGGCTAAGTGACATACCGAAGCTGTGGGATAGGTTAAATCTATCGGTAGGGGAGCGTTCTGCTTTGGGTGAAGCACTAGCGGCAAGCAGGTGTGGACGAAGCAGAAGTGAGAATGTCGGCTTGAGTAGCGAAAACATTGGTGAGAATCCAATGCCCCGAAACCCTAAGGGTTCCTCCGGCAGGTTCGTCCGCGGAGGGTTAGTCAGGACCTAAGGCGAGGCCAAACGGCGTAGTCGATGGACAACGGGTAATTAATCCCGTACTGATGTTGATTTGTGCAGAGGGACGGAGAAGGCATGAGCCAGCCGGATGTTGGTTACCGGTGCAAGCGTTCAAGGCGTTGAGGAGTGGAGAAAACATTCCGAGCCAAGGCGTGAGTCCGAGGTGATACGTCACCGAAGTGGTAGCAGTCAAGCTTCCAAGAAAAGCTCCAAGCACGTTAAGTCAATGTTACCTGTACCCGAAACCGACACAGGTAGGGAGGTTGAGAATACCAAGGGGCGCGAGATAACTCTCTCTAAGGAACTCGGCAAAATGGCCCCGTAACTTCGGAAGAAGGGGTGCCCACCTAAGACGTGGGTCGCAGTGAAGAGATCCAGGCGACTGTTTACCAAAAACACAGGTCTCCGCTAAGTCAAATGACGACGTATGGGGGCTGACGCCTGCCCAGTGCCGGAAGGTTAAGGAAGTCGGTCAGGACGCAAGTCTAAAGCTGGCGACTGAAGCCCCGGTGAACGGCGGCCGTAACTATAACGGTCCTAAGGTAGCGAAATTCCTTGTCGGGTAAGTTCCGACCCGCACGAAAGGCGTAACGATCTGGATGGTGTCTCAGAGAGAGACTCGGCGAAATAGGAATGTCTGTGAAGATACGGACTGCCTGCACCTGGACAGAAAGACCCTATGAAGCTTTACTGTAGCCTGTAATTGAATCCGGGCTGAGCTTGCGCAGGATAGGTGGGAGGCGTTGAAGTTGCCCTTGTGGGGGTAATGGAGCCAACGGTGAGATACCACTCTGGCGCAGCTAGGATTCTAACTTGGAGCCGTTAGCCGGCACAAGAACCGTTGCAGGTGGGCAGTTTGACTGGGGCGGTCGCCTCCTAAATGGTAACGGAGGCGCGCAAAGGTTCCCTCAGCACGCTTGGAAACCGTGCATAGAGTGTAAAGGCATAAAGGGAGCTTGACTGCAAGAGTCACAACTCAAGCAGGGACGAAAGTCGGCCTTAGTGATCCGACGGCACTGAGTGGAAGGGCCGTCGCTCAACGGATAAAAGTTACTCTAGGGATAACAGGCTGATCTCCCCCAAGAGTTCACATCGACGGGGAGGTTTGGCACCTCGATGTCGGCTCATCGCAACCTGGGGCGGAAGTACGTCCCAAGGGTTGGGCTGTTCGCCCATTAAAGCGGTACGTGAGCTGGGTTCAGAACGTCGTGAGACAGTTCGGTCCATATCCGGTGCAGGCGTAAGAGCATTGAGAGGAGCCCTCCTTAGTACGAGAGGACCGGGAGGGACGCACCGCTGGTGTGCCAGTTATCGTGCCAACGGTAAACGCTGGGTAGCCAAGTGCGGCGCGGATAACCGCTGAAAGCATCTAAGTGGGAAGCCCACCTCAAGATGAGTGCTCTCATGGAATAATCCAGTAAGGTCACAGGAAGATTACCTGTTAATAGGCGCCAGGTGGAAGTCCAGCAATGGATGCAGCCGAAGCGTACTAATAGACCGAGGGCTTGACCTGACAATCAATAAAACTATTTGCTTTTCTATGCAGTCTTCAGGGTGCTGCACCTTTTGTACGCATCCAATAGTTTTCCTGGTGCTTATGGCGCGGTGGAACCACTCCGACCCCATCCCGAACTCGGAAGTGAAACGCTGTTGCGGCGACGATACTTTGGGGGTTGCCCCACGGAACAATAGCTCAGTGCCAGGTTAATATTTAGACAAAAGCTCCCTTCAATATTGATTGAAGGGGGCTTTTGTGTTTTGGCAAGCCATTTGAGTGAGTTCTTGTTGGTGTTTCTTTAGCAAATTGACAATAAACAATCGTTTTGCCACTGAAATCGGATGTAGAGAGCGCCGCTCTACCCCAGGGATAATTCGTTGACTAAAAAAATATTAGAATGATTGAAACAAATAAGTTTTGAAAACTAAGATGGCGGTCAATTTAATTCAATCATTGCAGGAGATTAGAGATTTTCGGACATCTCGAGGGAGACGTTATCCACTTTGGCTAATTTTGCTATTAGTTATTATGGGAACAATCAGTGGATGCCGAAGTTACTATGCGCTGGAAGACTTTGGAGTGCGCCACTATCAAGCCGTGAGCGAGCAACTAGGACTAACAGTAACTCGCCTGCCATCGGATACTACCTTTCGTCGCATTTTACACTACCGCTCGATTTTCAAGTGCTGATACAGCAGTTCGAGCAATGGGCAAACAGCACGTTCAATACTGAACTAGAGGAGTGGGTAGCAATTGATGGCAAGAGTATTAAAGGGACTGTTACCGAGGCAGGAACAGCTTACCAGAACTTCGTTTCATTGGTTTCGTTCTACAGCAGCCTTCATGGAGTAGTGCTTGCTACCCAACAGTTTGAAACGAACTATAACAGTGAGTTAAAGGTGGTACAAGCAATGCTGGAGGCATTGCAACTTGAAGGAGTAGTGTTCACAATGGATGCACTGCACTGCCAAAAAAAATACTAAGCTCATTATTGAGGGCGGCAACGACTACGTTATTACTGTCAAAGGTAATCAGCCTCGACTATTAGCACAACTTAAAACCCTAGCCGAAGACCCATTGCCGTTTGATCGGTTTGTTGATATTGAGAAGACTCACGGGCGAATTAACTGTCGAATCGTCAAGGTGTTTACTGACCTCAAGGGCTTTAATCTCGATTGGGTAGGACTGCAAAGTCTTGTCCAAGTAGAGCGCATTGGCATCCGCTCAGGAAAACAATATCTACAGACCAATTATTACATTAGCTCACTCTTGACCTCCGCCGCAAAATTTGCTTGCGGGATTCGTCAGCACTGGGGAATTGAAAATCGCTTGCATTGGGTCAAAGATGTCATCTTTGGGGAAGATGCCGCGCCCTTCAATAATTATAATGCTGCCACAAACTGGTCTATCCTCCGCACCATTGCCATCAATCTTGCTCGCAAGGGTGGCTATGATTCTCTGACTAAGGCGGAACGATTTCTTGCTCATGACATCGACAAGCTATTTTTACTTCTAGAATGAATTATCCCTGGCCGCTCTACCCCGACCCGCTACCAGCCACCCCTTCTACTTCAGAGCGTTCAAGGCTTTCTGATTTGTTATCCCTTTTTGGGGTTTTTTGTATAAACCCTCGAAAAGGGGAATAAGGAAATTAGTGAGTCTGGGCTTGGGTTAGCTGCTGAACAATATTATCTATATTGATCGGTTCAGAAAATTTTCTAAACGCATAGCGACCGTATAAATTGATGTGCTGCCAAGCGACAGGAGAAATCTGTTTAAGTCCCTCAACCTCTTGAATATTGCCAATATGCTCTTGATGAGCAAGGACATTAGACAAGATACTGGCATTGTAATAGAGAATGCAGTTAGCAATTAAACGTCCACATTCGCTCCAGAGTTGTTGCTCCAGTTCAGACTTGAAGCGTAATTTACCAAAATTAGCGTGACAGATAGCTCGACGCAATTGATGATAACTTTCACCCCGATTTAATGCCCTTTGGACATTTTGACGTAAAGGTAGAGAGTCAATATAGTCGAGCAGATACAGGCTTTTAAGAATATTGTCATATTCCCATAAAGCTCTCCTAGTGCATTAGGGCAGAAATAAACCGTCAGTTTAGGCAGTGGATTTCTCACCTGTATATTTCCAGTTAAATGGTTTAGCCATTGTACGGTTGAAGTAATTAATGAAGCTGAAGATGCGTTGCCGTAGATGATCGACAGAAGTAAAATTGGCGCGTTTAAGCAAGCGTCTAGCCAGAATGCTAAACCATATTTCAATTTGATTGAGCCAGGAGGTGTGTTTGGGAACATAGACAAAGCGAATCCGATGGCTTGGGTCACTCAAAAAGGCAGCACGAGATTGCATTGACTGCAAGATGCCACAACGCTCCTTAATTCCCAGGTCAGTTTGAATCTGGCAGCGCCAGGCCACCAATCGCACCAATGATTCAGATTGGTGGATGTTCAGTTGGTCGGTGATAAAAATCCACTCCCCATTGCGGTCAATGTCAATCGTCTGACTAATGTGAGCGACAAAGTCCGCCTCGGTACGAGTACCTCCCACAGATGGGGCAATCACTTGACCTGTCGCCACCTCCAGGTTGGCAATCAGACTTTGAGTGCCGTGACGGATGTATTCGAACTCTTGATGTTCAACGTGACCTGGTCGCATCGGCAAAGTAGGATGAACACGTTCCACTGCCTGAATCGCCGTCATTTCATCGGTGCTGATCAGATGAATGCCTTGCTTGTAGAGATCACTTGCTGCTTGATAAAGGTCGCAAACCGCTTTAACTTGGACTTGAAAGGCAACTGGGTCTTCAGGGTTGGCATTGAGCCAGTAACGCTGACGGTGTGGTTGTAGTGCCGCCTCTTTTTAAAAAACGTCCTACATGACGGACGGAAATTTGCGCAATGATGCCTCGTTTGATCGCCTCTGCTCTCAGTGCTTGAGGAGTCCAATGACTGAGGGGATAGCCAGAAACATCCGGGTTCTCACACGCAATCGCCAAAATCTCCACGATCTGTTCCAGATTAAAATGGGCAGGAGTACCTGGACGGGGTTCGTCCGCTAGCACCGACTCGATCAACTGCATCAACTGCTTATCGTCTGTGGACGCTTCCACGCTAGACAAACGCTCAGAAGCGTTTAACCAGCGTTCCCTCCACTGCCGCACCGTTTCACGGTGGATGCCTATCTCTCGACCCACCTGCTGATTGTTCTTGCCTTGGGCTATCTGGATGATAATCTGTACTCGTCGCACCAATTGCATAGAACTAGTTTGACGGCGTGCCATCTTTTCTAGAACACTCTGTTGACACTCAGACAGAAGAATGGGTTGAGGTTTTGGAGTTGGCAACTTCTATACTTGAGAGCTACTCTCCCATTTTAGACTGACGGATTACTTTAGCCACGCTGCACTAGTCTTATTTTTGCGGGCATAAGCACTAAGTTTACCGACAATAATACTTTGAGTCGTCTCCTTAATAGCTAGGGAAACCATAATCCGTTGAATATTCTCCCATTCCGCCACAATTAACTCAGTATTAATTTTTCGGATGGGCTTAATGACACCTTGATAATTACTTGGATGTTTAAATCTATAAAGAGCTTTACTAACTTTATTGTAGATGTCTTTATAGCGTGGAGCAAACTGATAACCAAACAAATGAAGAATAGCAAAAGTAACTTCATTTGTACCGTGAGTATCGGTGGAATGCACATCAGGCTGAATGTCTGTCGTATTGTTGAACAAAATATCGAACACAAAGTGGCTCTCATGTTCGTTAGCCCCGATAATCCTAGCATTAACAGGAATGTGGTTAGCGACCAAGGTGTAGGATACAATGCCCTTTTTCAGTCCAAAATATTTAGGAGAATGACGGGAATTAATCGTATTAATCCGAGTTTCAAACTTCTGTCCATCACTACTGGAATGGATTGCCCTATCAATATCATAATGATGAAATATTGATAGTTGAGCAATGGCATTACTGATTAGGTTATTTGCTTGAGATAATGTCTCAAGACGAATAAAGTTGTCGGAAGTGCTAGCAAGGAGTTGATAGTTAATATCAGAAACTTGACCCATCTGACCCATCCCCATGTTATTACCCCAAGCAATCAGACAAGCAATGATGACATGATGATCTAAACTCTGTTTTTGGTAGCGCCCTAATACATGGTCAAAAGCTTTAATAAAATGGCAATGCCGATCTACAAAATGTAAAACTTCCCCAATATCAACCTGTTTTAAACCATCAAAGAAGGGAGAATTAATCAGGTCAACCCCTTGAGGATATAATAAATTCCCTTGGACTTGAGTACCACGCTTTTTTATTTGAAAGTGTTCATTCTCTCCAGCACTAATTCGGCGGTTGACTTCTACAATACGCTCTTCAAGTGTTTGTTCTAGTGAGATTAAATGTTCATTAATCGGGTAAGTTAAAATAGTTAAGTTATTGTTAACCATCAACTTCTGCATATCTTGCCATCGTAAATCGTCAATTAAGTCATCTTCAAGACTACGAAAACGAATACTACAAGGGCAAGAGATATTACCTGCTTCTAATCCATATCGTAGCAATCGATAGATTAAAAATTCATAGCGGTCGGGGATCAAATGTTTTTGGTGTTAACTATCGTAGGCATAAAGATAACTTCTAACGGATGCGGGGATACACTCGACTGGAAACAATCCAGTCTGAAACTCTTTGAGGGATTTACCTTTCTTAAAGGCCCCCTTCAAAAAATTGATTGCTTCCATCAATGAATCTTGAGATAACGTTGCAGCAAATTCAACGGTTATCATTACTTTCCGTAAATGCAACTTGAACTGACGAGCCAGTTTATCAATATATTCCCATTGAAATACAGTTTCATTAAAACTTGCATTTTTAACTAACTGGTCTGCTACAATGATTAGCTGTTAACGTGGCAAAATATTAAAAGCATTGGACTGAATAGTTTGGAAAGGCGTATCTGCTAAAGTACTTTCATCTGTCAAAAGTTTAAGAACTTGCCCAGCTTTTTGCAAATTCTCATTGCTCTCAATATGGCATTCATATAAACGTTCCTTGGCAGCGCTTTTAGCTTCATCATTGTACTGCCTTACTTTAGAAATTAAACAGTTAATTAGATGATCCGAGCGTTGCTGATATCGATGATAAGCGAAGCAAATTAGATAAACGTAAGCTGTCCATTTATTCAGTTGTTTTAATCTAGCAACAGAGTAGT
>JAESGR010000636.1_pt1 | contig 19059 bp, 23 predicted proteins | sample 9269771 | NCBI WGS metagenome assembly JAESGR01 (sample SAMN15739572, study PRJNA653492) | algae metagenome | isolation source: Chroococcus sp. CMT-3BRIN-NPC107 and co-occurring heterotrophs from well... | place: USA: Clark Mountains Wilderness, California | collected 2010-04-18 | reverse complement strand
GCCTTGACTCGTTACTTGATTTTCGAGAGTTGGGATCATTTGCTCACCTTCATGATTGAGGGACTAGAGTTGCAAGTCCCGCCTAACTCTAGTTAAATTCCATAATGAGAATTGCTGCATATCGCCACTTAGTTAAGCTTTTACGTCTCTCGCTCCTCAGCCCACAAAAATCCTCGGCTTTTTATTGGGAAAAACTATAAAATCCTCTACAGTGAATCCCCAGGAAATAATTTCGCTAAATCGTCACCAGGAATGATGGTAGTGGTGAAGATGAAAGACGGATCTTTTTTGTAGCGAACGTCAGACTTAACAAAGTTCATAAATTCTCTGTGACCGCCACGGCTTCTACCAACAAGACAACCAGCCGAAGCTGTTGATATATTGTTAATGCCCAGGTCATAGCCCCAGTGCTGGTTGATGCCATATAAACCAGTCGTAATGCGGTCGCCCGTACGAAGAAAATCCTTATTAAAGTCGCGATGTACCGACACATTAGCCACTTGGACTAATGCTTCATGGCGATCGCGTCCGTGAAGTCCAACAGCCCACGAGGTATATTGTCCGAACTTAATTCGCGCCGCCCCTAACGGGTTCATCGGCGAATAAGTGTAGTGACTACCGGGTTCGGTGGTAGCTTCCCAATTGCCAATGATTTGAGGGATGCCGTCGCGGGTTTGCAATACCAAACGGCGATCATTAAAGCAGTTGGGCGCGTCGCTATTTAGTGTCCCGTTGGCGTTCAACCCTTCGATGTAAATGATGTTGACGTGCTGCGGTCCATTGAACAGCAAGTATCTTTTAGACCGCATATATTCGACGACACGAGTAGCTAAATTATTCATGAGGATTAACCATAGGGTGAACGCTGTAGCCGATTAGCCCACTGAGGGTAATCTTGGCTAAGTCAAGAAATGCGATCGCATTATTTGGGTTATCAAGGGATAAGACCAGGCTGCCGCAGACCAAAATCAGGCAGCAAAGGAATAAGCCAAATTCGGTTAAGCGCTTCATTTAATTCGTCTTTTTAAAATCATGGATAGGCTCCTCGACCTGAGTTAGGCGGTAAGTAAGCAAATTCAAACTCGACATTAAATCGCTCTTTAATAGTCCAAGTTCCGCCTCCAGCCGAGCGCTTTTAAGCCCGTTATTGTGCGCCTCTTTTGTCACTGCCTGCACCGAATGAACGCCGAAAGTCAGCGCCGCCAGAATAAAACCCGCCGCCGCAACATCAATACCAAGCATGGTGAATAGTCCTAAATATTTAAGGGGAGACTAGCAATTCTTCTATACGGTCGGTGGCATCTAGCACTAGATCGATCTTTTCTTCTGTCGTGTCCGAAACAGGTCCTCGGTACTCCCAGACAGTTAGCTGAATGTCTTTCAGCCAATGGGCAGGTTCAAATACCAATTGATAGTTACTCGTCAAGTGCTGGAACTGGACTAGGGCGCTACGATTTAGTCTCACCGTCCGGCTGCTGGCATTGACGATGGGCAAGGGGGAAGCCGCGCCACCCGTGCCAAGTTGAAACTTTTGGTTGAGTATCCCTGCAAAGCGCCACTTTGGTTTAGCAGAATCGCTTAAACAGCGCACGGCTAAGATATGAGACTCAAACAAAAAACCAAGTTCAAAAGCTGGAATTGGGGTAAAACTGTTGTCTACCACAACATCGGGGGCGCGGGTTTCATTGTAGACCTGTACCCAACTGCCTTGAGACTGGAGGTTTAAAACAGGCTGGCTCATCCCCCCAACCGCCGCAAGTCTTCCGCTAGTCCCTCTCGATACTGGTCTACAGAAGCGCCGTAGTATTCGATCGCTTCCAAGGTATCGGCAAAGGACAACTCGCCATTGCAGAAGTCAAGAATCGCGCCGTTAGCTGCTGTGACTTCCTCTATTAATAATGGTTGCTCATCAAGCCTTGAAGACGGCAGCCATAAAAGCATCGATTCTCGCACAGTCATGGGATTAACCTCGGTACTTCTCAGGGGAGAAAGTAATTAAGCCTTTGGGTCCAACTCCGGCTAAAGCTTTAACCACCGTTGTTATTTCGCTTTGTCGTGTCGCTAAAGAATCCGCGCCTTTAGCTCCAAAAGGAACGCTAAAACCATCATCACTAGCCCCGTAGTAGCTTTTATAGGTTCGCTTTGTAATTCGGCTAATCCGCTCGGTAGACTCTTCTGCTCGACCAGTCCGCCAGTATACTCTTGCTGGTACAAAACCTTTAAGAGCAAGTCCAATATTAGTTACTGGCGTTAACGGATCGGCTAAGATTTCGCAAGCGGCTTTAACTGGAGCGCCTGCTGCGGTATTACTGCGCTCGGAAATCGTGACTTTAGCAAAAATTGTCGCGGCTAAAGTGACGCTAAAAGGCTTGAGATAAACGTTTGAAGTTTCTCTACCTCTGGGTCGCTCCGAGTCTGCGGGCAAGTTGTGAGAAGACGCGCTGGGGTTAATTTTCCATTGCCAATAGTTGGCTAAAGCTGTATCTGGAGAATTTGCTGGATTGCTGCCAGCCGCCAGGAGTGCTAAAGCTTGTTTTTCTAGGTCGCCGAATCGTTTAGCCATATTCTGCTTGTATCGAAGTGAATCATTGAGGTTGATTTGTCAAATTTGGCATAGGAAAAATAGCAATAGAGGTCGCGAGAACCTAGGTTTCTCGCTTTACATCTGGACTAGCGCATCGGGAATAAAGCTCGACCTGCTATAGAGGTAAATGGGCTTGTTGTAACCATGTACGGTGGCATAGGCATAACGAAACCTGACGTTAACTAACGGTCTACGGCGGGGTTTTGTCTTGCGCTTGCCAAGGATTACTTGAGTACCTGGGTTGTAGGGGTATGCGTCCGCCTCGTCATCGGTTTCTGATATTTTTAGAAAACTCGTATCTAAGGCAATACGGTTCGGATAACTAAAAACTGAGACTTGTCAGATGCTGAAAGGCTACTATTCTCGTGGTTTTGTCCAGAACATTGGCAATTACAAACCTTAACCGAACAGTATTGGTATCTAAGGTGTCGCCATTCATCGTTAATATTTCCCGGATTAACTCTTTGCCTTCAGCTAAATCACGAGAACGAAGTAAAAAGTTATAACCTTTAGCACGGTCTAAGTAATAAATTAACTTGCGGCCTTTTTTAAAAATCTTGCCACTTCCAGCCCCGAAATTAGTCTTGATTTTATTACCAATAGACCGCAATTCTGCCTCAGTAACTGTTGCACTTGTTTCGCTAATTAATCGGTAGCTTGCTTCCATTTCAACAGGCTTATATCCTGCTTCCGCATCTTCAGAATCTTCACTAAAAAATAAAGTAATTTTCGGTCTGTAAGTGACAGTTGTATCAACGTCATCAAGCAGGCTACCAGCGACAACAGGGAACTGGTCGCGGGTGTAAGTTGTGCCGTGCAAAAACAGTTGCATTCGCCCAACTGTTAATAGCAACGAGTCATCTTCCTTGTGCAAACAAGCCTTTAATAGTGCTTGTCTTGGGGTGGTTAAATCCAAGTCAGATTCTAATTTATTAATGTCGCGAAAATACTCTTTAACTAACTTGTTCCAGATGCGTTTATTCACATCTTGAAACTGCTCGGTCGGCGTAAAATTATCGGGTTCAGTCATCTATTTTTTCCCCCTCGCCTCTAAATACATTCTCAATTCCTGGGGGTGCAGCACTGACAGTTTTAGCAGCAGTGACCGCGTCAGAAACGGGCTTATTTTCGTCCCGTGGTTTAGGCGTTAATTCGGAGATATTTTTCTCAAACTTTTGCTTTTGTTCTTGCAGGTCTGCGTACTCTTGTTGGATGCTTTGGACTTCGCCTAGTACCCCCGATAAGCTACTTGCCGCGTCGTCTAGGTCGTCTACTCCTTCACGGAATCGGTCGAGCTTGCGCGTAAAGGAGTTTTGAACTGTTACCCGCTCTGGTAGCCATTTGTAGGCGTTTTCTCCCACAATGCGAAAGCGCTTAAGGGCGTTGCCGATTTTGCCCGTATTTTCTGCGGTCCATTCGAGGATCTCGCGGGTGGAATCAAAAATCGAACGCATGGTGTACATCAAATTGGTGGCGCTGGAAATAATCGAGGAAGCCTTGTTCCAACTGGTTTTAGTTCCCGCCCAGACTTCTGCTCCCAGTAGTGATGCCATGAAACTATTAGCTTGCTTGCCTAGAATCTCGTTGACATCAATACCTGCTCCTTCAGAATCTTTGATGCCGATGGTAGTTAAAACTTGGCTAGTCAAATCGCCAAGAGTAGAGCCAAGATTGCGCGAGAGCATCGCGGCGTTATGCAGCAGCAAGACCGTGTTCATGGCGTTTAGGACTTTATCGAGCTTTGCTGCTTCGGCGGTTCTAGCAAGGAAACCACCAATACCATTCACCCCAGCCATCACAGGGCCGAGCTTGGTATTGATGAGATTTACCCCGGCAAGGATAGGGACCATAAATAAAGCTTGCAATGCTTGCAGGAATGCCAGAATTTGAGCTAACAGCGCGTTATTAGCAGCACTGCTAGACGCAGCATTTTGGGCATTATTGCCGATTGAGGCATTACACCCACCGGGGGCGAAAGACCGACAAGATCCGACAGTTGCAGCATCTCGCAATCTTTCCGGTTGTACGAGACCTGTGATACCAGTCAGGGCGATCGTCACTGGGCCAATTAAATCTTGAAATTGCTTAAATAGATCGTCGTTTGGCGTTGGTTGGGGCGTGGGAGTTCTAGGCGGACTGATTAATGGCGGGGCCTTTGGTTCGGGATTGCCTGTATCTGGATTAGGAGTAAAAGGCGATGGCGCTAAAGGATTAGGAGTAAGGGGATTGGGCGTTAATCCGGGACCTGGGGTCAGGGGATTGGGTGTAAAGATATTGGGCTGAAATCCCGTATCCGGATAATCGGTAGGGTCGGGCGCTGGGGGCGAGCGGTAAGAGCCTGGCCCTGGTGCGGGTGCTGGAGTGGGACTTGGGCTAGGCGCTCCTACCCCTGGTCCCGGACTTGGCGCGGGATCGCCATTAGGTGAGGGGTAGGGATTGGGATTTGGGGCGGGGCCTGGATATTTCTGCGGCTGGGGTGTGGGCCCAGGATTTGGGATGGGAGATGGGCTAGGCGAGCCACTAGGAGAGCTACCAGGAAAACTACCGGGAGAACGGCTAGGAGAACCAAACGGGGAGGGAGCAGTGGGCGCGGGGGCGGGGGCGGAACTGGGCGGCGCGGCCCTAGGCGCACCTAGGGAGTTACCGGGCGCAGAGATTAGGAGCGGAGTCAAGGGCGGCAGATCCCCCCCATCATCTACAGGCTGATCGAGGCGCTCGACTTTAAGAACCCGGTAATAAAAATTTTTCCCGCTACCTTCATTTCCAATCAATTCTTCAATTGGCGCGGTTCTATAACCTCTAAACGCACTACCGTGGCTAGTAAAATGAAAATTGGCATTATTGCCAACTTGCTCTAATCTTAGCCCTACGAGTTGCCCATAAAAATTTCTAACCTCTATCGTGCGGCGGGGGGGGAGTGAGGCAAAAATTGAATCGCATCCCCATTCAAAAGTTACTCGATACAAAGCTTGTGGAACTTGCCCGCCTTTAAATGGAATGTTCGGCGGCTCCAAAAATTGAGGTGGTTCGGGGGGGTGCATCAGAGTAGGAGCCGCCACTGGGGAATCAAAAAATAGCACCAACGCGATCGCTCCTACCACGGCCGCAGCTACCGCGCCTAGACCCAATCCTCCGGCGGCTCCTCCCGCGGCAACGGCGGCGGCGGGTGGTGGCGGTGGCGGTGGCGGTGGAGAAACTGGACGCAAGGAGGGATAACTCCCGCCAGTGATTGGTTTTGCTTGCGTTACGGGTCCTTTGGTAATTCGCGGACTGTTTGCGGGTTTTGGTGGGGCTAAGGCGGGGGGCGGCGCTGGCGGTGCAACAAAGCCCAAAAGTGCGGGCATTTAATTTGCCTTGTAAGCTGTGGGCAAGGCGGTGGTGTCAATTTCCAGGGCATTTTGCCAAAACTTAACTGTTGAATTTTCGGCGTAGCCACTGTTGACGGGTATCGATACCCGGATAACCATCCGATGACTGGCATCGTCGGCGCGAATAAGTACAGCTTGAGCTACTCTTTGGGGTTCGGTTTCGGGGCTTTCAAGAATCTTTTTTCCTGGATTGCAACGTTCTAAGGCAAGACCCACCCAGGCGGCTAGTTTTTCTAATGTGTTGATGCTTGTAGGAATGTCGGTAGAAATATTTAGAGCCGTCATAGGAAAGTGCGATTAATTTACGTTATTTGCTCTAGTTTATGGGTTTATAAATTTACCGTAAACTTCTACTTCTATGGAATTGCGGAAGATTACTGATGACGCTACACCCTACTACTGAGCTATAGTTGACCTGCTTTCAACTAATAGTTGATTTGGGGTTTGTTCTGCTTTTATCTATTAATTAGATAAAAGCAGAAGTTATTTATTTATTAAATAAAAGAAGAAGTTAGTAAGTGAAAAATAATCGTCACGGTCAAGCGGCAATAATTTCTGAAAGTGAGTATGTAAAAATTCGCGCCCAGCTAAGAAGTAAAAAATATAAGTTACTCCTCGACATCGCCAGATTTACGGGGGAGCGTTGGGGGGCGATCGTCCAACTGAAAATAGAAGATATCTTCGATGCGGATCGTAATCCTTTGGCTGAAATCACTTTCCCCGCCGGGATTCGTAAAGCCGATACCAAGGGCAAGCGTCATACTCGCTCCTGTCCCGTGCATCCAGCATTAGGCGAGATATTGAGCGCTTACCGACCTAGTGCGAGTAATGGCTGGTTATTCGAGAGCCGGATTTGCCCCGGTACTCACATCACGCTTCGAGCGGCGGACTTATTATTTCGCGGTGCGGTGGAGGCGGCGAACCTCGCTCATAAAGGGTTTAGCACTCACTCGACGCGGCGGACTTTTATTACCCGCCTTTGGGAAGCTGGGGTTGACCTGCACACGATTCAATTACTCACTGGACACAAAGACCCCAAAGCATTAATCCGTTATATCGAGGCTGACCCCAATCGTATTACTAAGGCACTAGCACTACTATGAAAATTTCTACACCTTTGGCTTATCAAATGGGCTTGTTTGTTGCAAGACTCGTTAGCGGACAATTTAAAGATATGGCTCAGTTCGCGGCGGCGCTAGAATTTCTTTCCGAGCGCGCTTGGGCAGAAGCCTTTGAGTTCACGCCCCCATCGATTCGCATAGACTAAAGAAAGCGATCGCACTTTTCTCCTCATGACTCCCCAAGACTTTCAAGCCTACTTAGCTTTGCAGCAGCAAATTATTGAATTGCTATCGCGCATGGCTTTAGCTCTTGAACAAATGATTCCCACAGGAGCGGCTCCTAACTATCAGTTTGCGATTAAGGATTTTGCCTCTTTTAATTGGGCATCTATCGGCGCGGTGGTGATTGCCTCCGATAGCTCTGGGGCGACGGCGGTTTCTTGGAAGCATCATACATACTTGCGTCGCAGTCCCACTAACAACTTTAAAGCAGCTATTTGGTTTAGTCGTTGTACTGGCAAGGACGAACGGGGCAATAATGTCTACGAAAAGCTCGTAACTTTTAAGGCGATACGCGATGCCGAACCGCTAAACGATCGCGTTACTTCCGTTCAGCGATGAGGGCGATGATTTGCGTGGGAGATGTACCCAGTGCGATCGCTTCCTCAACTAATGCTTTCATGGCTAAGGCGCGATCGCTCTTTGTGTTGCCACCGGGCAAGTGTACCCGGACGCACGAACCAATTTCCCCAGGAGTTTTTAAGTAGCAGAATCTATAGTATTGGTGTTTTGTTCCGCGCCTAGATACCCAGTAAGTTTGAATCCAAGAAGTGTATTTTGGTTCGTGCGTTGGTTCGTGCGTTGGTTTAATTTCGGGGACGCACGAACCAACATCTGTCGCCCAATCGGGGGAATAGTCGCCGCTATATATTTCCACATCAAAGAGCGATTGCTGTTGGACTTCGGCTCGGATTAGGTCGCTGAGGGTACGTTTTTTTGCCATGATGGGGTTGAAACGACTACTTATTCATATTTCACCGAAGCCGCTCAGACTGTAATAAGTTTGAGCGGCTTTTGGTTTTATTCAAGTTGGGATTGGCTACCTGGTGTATTAGCGTTCTCAGGTATTTCCTGAATTGATTTACCTATTGAACGAAGTAAACGATCTAGTGCTTTCATTTGGGGAATCGTGAACGTTGGCACACTATCCCCAGCTTCCCAGCGACTAACAGTTCTTGCTGATGTCCCAATGATTCGTCCGAACTCCTCTTGGGACATATCTAATTCACTTCTAAGCTTCTTCAAGGGCGATTCACCCTCCTGTTCTTCTCTAGACTTTCTCTTTTTTACCATGATAAAGTATCTAGACAGTTTGACTAGAAAGCTGGGCATCTGCCCAGCTAACCAGACATAATGTCTAGTGATAGACGACAAGAAAGGACAGGCATTTGATTAATGCCTCAGCCACGAGAATTAAGTCTGATGTCTGTCCTTTCGTCTCAGTTTCTCATGTCAATTACTAGCCGCCGTAAGCCGTAGCGATCGCAGGAGCGCAGTAAAAGAAGTAAGAAACAGTTGTACCAATGGGAGGAGCAATGAAACAAAAACCCACTGAAGCTTCGATCTTGCTTGAAAAGTACCGCCAACTTCAAGAGGAGAACGAAAAATTAAAAGCCGAACTGAGCGAAAAAAAGACAATTATCAATCGTGCCAAGGATATCACCCCGGTCGTTCGTCCCAGGGTAAACCGAGTCTTCAAGTTTCTAGGGGATGTTGGGATGGGATTATCTCGCGTCAAGGGTGGCTGGATACTCGAACAGGGCGAACTTAGGCGCAGGCTTAAACGCCTTAGCACCGCTTGGGAATTGGTGACGAGCGACGGCTTCGTTCTGAAGGACATTTTTATTAACGAGCAAGTTAAAAAACTGTTGCTTGTTTCTATGCCCGCGCCCGAAACGCTGCCCCCCGTTATTGATGCGGATTTGTCCACAGAGGAGAAAGTTAAGCTTATCGAAAAAAGTGCGATCGCAGTAAGCGATTCAATGACTCAATCGATTGCGCCTTTCAGCCTTGAGCAAGTAGCCAAAGCATTGGACTACTACAAAGCAACCATTGCTAAAGGCAAAGAAATCAAGAGCGCTACCGGGTGGCTGCTCAAGTGCCTAAAAGAGGAGTGGTACAACTCCGTTGTTCCCGAACCGTCCCCTTACGCCTCTAAAATTATCACCGCCGACTCGCTCCCTCATGTAGAAGTGGCGCGGTTCCCCAGTGACTTTTGGGAAAAAGCGCGATCGCGTTTGCGGGAAAAAATCGACGAACGCTTGCAACAGCGCCTAGATACCCTCGTTCCTTATTAAAAACGGCTTTTAACTATTGATGCAAATAGGTTTTTTGTCCGAGGACGAGTGGATTAATTTAGACCATATCCGCTCGTTCCAATATGAAAAAGATCCGTTGCTTGTAGCAGTCACCTGGTCTGATGGCAGCCGCACTATCTATCGGGGTGAAAAAGCTGCCTATCTACTAGCCACTTGGATAAAAGTTGTCGAGGTTGATAAAAACAACCGCGCCAAAAACCATCATGAACACGATTGAAGTTCACAATATTTACACCCTTTACGAAATTGACACTGATGGCTCTTTTGTAGAAATGCCAATTTTGGGTTTTTCAAGACCTCAAGATTGGGGGGATACTTCCCAATGGCACTATCATCAATGCCGCCTGCAATTTTCTTACTGTGGTACGGTTTACATCAATAATTGCCACGTCTGGCAACAGGTAGAGCGCAACACCATCGAGGCATTGCAGCGTATAGCTCCGCAATTATTTATGGTGTCGATGCCCGGAAGACAAGAGCAACTAGCTGGGCGCGATTTTTTAGACGAGGATGATTTTTGGCTGCCAGAGTGGGGCGAACGGCCACCCTACTACCAAAGCGATGATGAAGATTATTGGCCGCCTGACGAGCTAGGCTGACCCCCTAGTGAAACACCCGTCTATTAATAGTTGGGTGTCGCGGCTTGGGTCCAAACCAAGACGTACTAGCAATCATTCCACCACTATGAGGCCTCAACAGTGAAGTAGGCTTTCGTGCGGCATCTTTTTGGAGGAATTATTTCGCCAAAAAACGCCTTGCCTTTCTAAGTTCATAGGCTCAAAGTGGTGGTCGATTGTTACGTCCCTACTATGCCTGGGCATTCGTGCCTAGAACCCGCCCTTAAAAGTGAATTAGGCTACGTGCCTATGGGTGATTCGCAGGCTTGCATAGATAGGTAAAAAGGCGCTCACCGAACAAATAGGAGAATACACACAATGCGAGTTGTGGGACTCGACGTATGCAAGAACTCTGTAGTTGCTTGTGTGCTTGATGCTGCACCGACAGAACCAAGACAATTATATTATGATTACAAGTTTCCCAGCTTTTTCACTGATAGCAGTGGTATAAAAGCACTCTTAGCGCTCTCTCCCGATGTTGCTGTTTTAGAGCCAACAGGGGTTAATTACTCCAAGTTTTGGGTAACTAAACTAGCCGAAGCTGGAGTAGAAATCGCTTTAGTCGGACATAAACAGTTGACGCGGTAAGCGTGCAACTTGGACTTACCGGATAAGGATGACTCCGCCGACGCTTTGGCGCTGGCTTGCTACTATATGGAACACCAAAATAGCGATCGGCGTTTTGTCAGGATACGCGATCCGATCATCTCTCAAATCCGAGAGATTGTTTTGCGCCTCCAACACCTCAACCGGGTACAGTCGCCAATCATCAATCGGATTCGTCAAGACCTGGCATGGCAGTTCCCAGAAGCTGCGATGACGAGTCTAGATGCGCCGCTATTTTGGGGCTGGCTGGCCTCTGAGCGTAAAAGCGCCAGGTATGATAAAAAGCTCATCAATAGCTCTGGTCTTGGGCTAGAGCCAGAAGTAATCCACAGTGCTAAAGCTATCTGCGAACTGCAAAGAAGGGAACGAGCTTTAGAACTCCAGATGCGGGCTTTAATGAAGGACGTGCGCTTTTTAAAATACCGCAAAGTCTTCGCCCGTTTCGGTTTTGGGGAGCGGATAGAAGCGCTAATTCTCTCCCAAATCTACCCGCTCGAAAACTATTTTGGTGCTAATGGTTTGCCCGAAGTCAAAGTGCGTATTGGGCGAGAATCTGGCAAGCCAACAAAACGCCACCTGTCAAGGCGGCGCTTCCAAAAGGCGCTAGGGGTAGCGCCAACGCGGGAAGATAGCGGTGATAAGAAGACCAGTAAAAAGGCTGGCTCTAGCTTAATTAGGATGGCGCTGTGGCAGTGGGTTTTTACTCGCATCGAACCAAAAAAAAGCCGCGTCAAAAACTCTCTTGGCACGGCGCTCGGTTCAATATTTGATAAGGAAAAAGAGCAGTCCCGTCCTATCAGACTTATTCGCAGTCGGATCGCGAGTCGCGCTATGGCTTGGCTGTTTGCCAAATTAGTCAAGGAGCTAGTTACGGATAACAATTAATAAACGCTTCCTTACCTCCTGAAAATACCGAACTACTATTAAAGTGGTTCGGCTTTCTATTAGAATCAAAAAGTTCTAAAGTGAACTTATTAAACTTTGGGGTAGTGAGGCGCGTGGGTCTTTTTGGTTTTTTTAATCAGTCTTCCTTCTCTAGGGATATGGGTATCGATCTCGGTACTGCCAATACCCTCGTTTTTGTATCTGGTAAAGGTATTGTCTTGCAAGAGCCTTCAGTAATCGCTATCGACTCCAAAGATAAACGAACACTAGCAGTAGGAGAAGACGCTAAAAAAATGCTGGGTAGAACTCCCGGCAGCGTTATTGTTAGCCGTCCGCTCAGAAATGGCGTAATTGCTGACTTTGATACCGCCGAATTAATGCTCAAGCACTTTATTCAGACCGCCAACGGTGGCAGAACGGTAAACCCGCGAATTGTAGTTGGCATTCCTAGCGGCGTTACTGGGGTAGAACAACAGGCACTAATGAATGCGGCACTGCGGGCGGGAGCTAGAGAAGTTCATGTCGTTGACGAGCCACTGGCGGCAGCCATTGGGGCAGGATTACCCGTAACCGAACCTATTGGCAACATGATTGTAGATATCGGCGGCGGTACGACAGAAATTGCCGTGCTTAGTTATCAAGGTACGGTAGAAAGTGAATCGGTGCGAGTGGCTGGAGATGAGCTAAATGATGCAATTATTCAGTACATGAAAAAGATTCATAATATGGTAATTGGCGAACGCACAGCCGAAGAAGTCAAAATTCGTATTGGTTCGGCTTATCCCACCCGCGATGATGACGAGGCAGTAATGGAAGTAAGAGGATTGCATTTACTTTCTGGATTGCCACGAACAGTCACAATCAAGGGACCAGAAATCCGCGAAAGTATGTCCGACCCACTGTTAGTAATTATTGAAGCAGTCAAGCGCACTTTAGAACGAACGCCCCCCGAACTCGCAGCCGATATTGTTGATCGCGGTATTATGCTGGCAGGAGGTGGAGCTTTACTGCGCGGCATAAATACATTAATTAGTCATGAAACCGGAATCATTACTCACATTGCCGAAGAACCTCTAAACTGTGTAGTTTTAGGTACGGGCAAAGTATTAGAAAACTTTAATCAAATGGAACGAGTATTTAGCGGGCGTTCTCAACATCAGTAGTAGCTATGTATGCAATGCGGCGGTGGTGGGATAAAAATAGATGGCAATTAATCGGTACTTGCTTGGCGCTAGGTTGTGCTTGGTTAATTCGCCAAACTCAAGGCTCGGTAATTAGCGAATTGACGAGTATTATTAGTCGTCCCTTTCAAGATCCTACTCAAGTAGAAAGGTTAAATAATGCTCGAATAGTCGAATTACTTGGGCGATTGGTAGAACAAGAGCGCCAAAATCAACAGTTAAAAGATTTACTAGACTATCGAGCCGCACAAAAAAATCGTCCTATGATTGTCGCTCCCGTAATCGGACGCAGCGCCGATCTTTGGTGGCAACAAATAACTTTGGGGCGCGGTAGCAATGAGGGAATTGAGGTAAATTTTGTCGTCACGGCTCCCGGCGGTTTGGTTGGTAGAGTAATTGGAGTCACGCCAAACACTAGCCGCGTTTTGTTAGTTAGCGATATTACAAGTCAAGTAGGAGTAACCGTTAGCCGCAGTCGTTATACAGGCTTGCTTAAAGGGCAGTCTTCTACGCGGGCGGTGATGCAATTTTTTGATAAAGTCCCCGATGTTCGCCCTGGCGATTTTGTGGCAACTTCTCCCTACAGTCAAATATTTCCGGCGGGTATACCTGTGGGCAGAGTAGAAAAAATTGACTTAACTAAAAGCCCTGCCCCGGAAGCTGCGATCGCTCTGACTTCACCCCTAAATTATTTAGAGTGGGTTTTTGTTTATACTAATGCGGAGCGGCAGAAAAATAAGTAATTAGCTTTGAGGAGGAAGTTTTGCGCCCAAGCTTGCACGCAGTCTATTTGTTAAATTGGCTAGTAATAGTTGGTTCTCTAGGGCTATGTTTATTACTGTTACCCCTGCGTTTGCCAGGAGTGGAGTTATTAGGCATTGCTCCCAACTGGCTGCTAATTTGGGTAGTATGTTGGAGCGTTAAGCGATCGCTAATAGCAGGTTTACTTGCAGGCATAACTTCTGGTTGGCTGCTAGATGGCATGACAAACCCCGTTCCTACTCATACTTGGAGCTTAGTAATTGTCGGCATTTTGACGGCGCGTTTGCACAAACAACGCTACTTGCAGGAAGATTTTATTTCGATTGCTTTAATTGTTTTTGCCATGACTATACTTGCAGAAACAATTATGGCATTGCAATTTGCTTTGCCCCATCCGTGCCAAAATATTGCTCTAACCGTAGAGGAGTTTTTGCAAAGTTTAGCCCACCAATGGAGCGATCGTCAGCAGAATGCTTTAGCTAGTGCGATCGTTAGCAGTCTTTGGGCCCCGGTGGTATATTATCCACTCAATCGTTGGTGGCATCATGGCTCCGTTACTCAATCTAAATAAATCGATTTAGTTTTTACTTACATTTTTCAGCCCTACCCGTATAATATTGCCCAGCATTAAAAATAATCTATTACGTGAACGTTCAATCAGATGACTCAGACAATTTGCCGCCGACAACGGTAGTTACTGCCTTTGATAAGGAGATGATCCAACGGTGTTTGTCTCTAGCTCGTAACGCCCTAGGACGCACTGCCCCCAATCCGCTCGTAGGCTCGGTGGTGGTGGTTGATGGCGAAATTATTGGTGAAGGCTTCCATCCGGGGGCAGGTCAACCTCATGCCGAAGTTTTTGCCCTCCAAGCTGCCGCAAACCGCGCCAAGGGTGCAACACTTTACGTTAATCTAGAGCCTTGCAATCATTACGGGCGAACTCCCCCTTGTAGCGAGGCTGTAGTCGCCGCCCAGGTAGCTAAAGTTGTAGTTGGCATGGTAGATCCCGACCCCCGCGTATCTGGGGGTGGCATTGCCCGATTGCGCGCGGCAGGCATGGAAGTGGTGGTAGGAGTAGAAGAAGCTGATTGCCGTCAGTTAAATGAAGCTTTTATTCATCGCATTCTCTACCAGCAGCCCTTTGGCATTTTGAAGTACGCCATGACTCTAGATGGCAAAATTGCCACAAGTAACGGTCATAGTGCCTGGATTACCGGGGAAATTGCTCGTAATGAAGTACATAAGTTGCGGGCGGCTTGCGATGCGGTAATTATTGGCGGCAATACTTTAAGGTTAGATAATCCTAAACTCACAAGCAGGCTTGCTGATGCTCCCAATCCTTTGCGGGTAGTTATGAGTCGCACTCTTGACTTACCTGAAAATGCTTACTTGTGGCAAGAATTGGAAGTCGCGCCAACTTTGGTACTCACAGAAGTAGGGGTAAATAGAGATTTTCAACAACTGCTCTTAGCTAAAGGAGTCAAAGTAGTAGAATTAAACCCTTTGACACCAACCGAGGCAATGAAGTATTTGTATTCTTTGGGGATCGTGTCGGTATTGTGGGAATGTGGCGGAACTTTAGCTGCCAGTGCCATTTCTGATGGTGCAGTTCAAAAAGTGTTGGCTTTTATTGCTCCAAAACTTATTGGTGGCAGTCATGCTTTTTCCCCAGTAGGCGAATTAAATTTAACCAACATGACCCAAGCTTTAGACCTAGAGCGCTACCATTGGCGCAGTGTCGGCTCGGACTGCTTGATGGAAGGTTATCTACCTATAAAGCAAATAATTCCGTATATTTAGTTAATTTACTTGATAAATTTTATTTTGTAGCCTGTTTATCAGTAGTGCAGCATTTAGAAGTGTCGTAATTATCAGCAGCCTTTAGCCACTAACTCTATGACTCTAGAACAAAATGTTGAGGAAGAAGAAATGTTAACGCCTTACGAATCTTATGAAAATAATGACACGTCCGAACATCATCATAATGGCTTTGGCAAAGAATCAGAACTTATCGATCCGCGTCTAGTTGGATGGGAATTTAAAATTGTCCGTGCCAAGCGCAATTTATTTTACGATCCGGCAGTTTTTCAACTTTTATGTAGAGAAGAAGCAGAAGCTGGTTGGATTTTGCTAGAAAAACTAGACGATCGCCGCGTGCGTTTCAAGCGACCTATTGCTTTAAGAGAAATTATTAAATCCGATTTTCTAAATTACGATCCCTATCGCTGCTCTTATGGTGCTTCCTGGCAACCTGGCAGGTGGCTGAGTGCGATCGCACTTTTAATTGCTGTAGTTGTTCCTGCTTATCTCGGCTATAATTTTGTTGCTCAAGCTTTAGCTACAACTGCAACTCGCTCTATGGAAAGTTTTCCGCCGTTAGCACCCTTGCCTAAGCGTTGAACCCTACCGTTAGAGACAATAATCTAATTGGCTTTATTGCTTGGCTCTTAACTAACGATCTTGGGCTAAGTCTCGAATTAAGCTTAAACGCGATCTAATATAATCGCTAAGTACATCCGTCTGGCTGCCGTCTAAAGATGTCTTGGTAGTAGTTTGCTTAATTAACCACTGTACAAGGCTGGCATCATCGAGTTTCAGTAAAGTATGAGCCTGTGTAGCTTCGACTACAGACCACAGCTGACGTAAAATTGCTGGAGTCATAGAAACCTCTTCTTAATTATTTCTTTATCTTTTAAGAATATACTCAACCGAACCCTAAACTAACCAAAGAACAACACAAGTTGATACAAGAATTACTAATTACTTAACAATAGGATTTATATCTTGACAATTGAGCGCTCTTAGGACAAAAAAAATATACCTTCGGAAAGATGTAAAAATAAGAACTTTATATAACTAAGTAATAATACTGAAAATTAGTTGAGTTTAGATTGCCAGCGATCGCCCTAAATGGGAGCCAAAGCATTTTGTTATCAAAACTACTTAGCGGCGATCTTGGTTAATCAAATTTACCTTTTACACTAGGTAGTTAGCCGACAAACCACTAAATAATTGGAGTTTATGTCAAAGATAATTGTAATTACAGGTGTAAGTCGGGGTTTGGGTCTGGCGATGGTCGAGCAGTTTATTCAACAAAAGCATACTGCGATCGGCTGTGCGCGATCGCCTGTTGGAGAAAAATTGTCACAAAAATTTTGCTCTCCCCATCAGTTTACAGCCGTAGATGTCAGCAATGACCGGGAAGTAAAAAATTGCGCAAACCAAATACTCAGTCAATACGCGCCACCGGATTTATTGATTAACAATGCTGGTTTAATTAATCAATTAGCACCGCTATGGGAAATTAGCGCCGAGGAGTGCGATCGCGTTATTGATGTCAATATTAAAGGAGTAACCAATGTTATTCGCCATTTTGTTCCAGCAATGGTAGCAAAAAATAACGGTGTCATTGTAAATTTTAGCTCTGGTTGGGGTCGCTCTACGTCTCCTCAAGTTGCACCCTACTGCGCCTCTAAGTGGGCAATTGAAGGGCTTACTCGCTCTTTGGCTCAAGAATTGCCGTCAAAAATGGCAGCCGTTCCCCTCAATCCTGGCATCATTCATACAGATATGCTGAAAATTTGCTTTGGTGAAGCCGCCGCCGACTATAGCTCAATTCAAAACTGGGTAAAAAAAGCTGTGCCTTTTTTACTCCAGTTGAGTGCTAAAGATAACGGTGTAGCTTTAACTGTGCCAAGTTAATCAGTTGCTAACAAATATTTTTGCTGTATATTCAGGCAAGTTTATTTGTAAGCCTTCATTACTAATTTTGACTCCCGACGAGCCTAGCCACTCGCGCCATACTTCACCCGTAGGAAAATTAGGAACTATGTAGCTGTCAAAAGCGCGACTTCTTAAATTAATAACCACAACTACTTGACTACCCGAATCATGCCAGCGTTTGTAGGCAAAAACTCTCGATTCTGGGTTTTCGTGGAAAAATTCAATATTATCGCTTTGCAGGGCAGTACATTTCTTGCGTAAAGCGATTAATTGCTGGTAGTAAGCAAATAAATCTTTATTTTCTTCTCGTTCTAACAACGGCCAAGCAATTTTTTTCGGTTGAGTGACGGTTTCACTTTTGCGCTTGTGTTCGCCAAACTCCTCACCCATCCATAACATCGGTATGCCTACCGCCGTCATGAGCAGTACCGCGCCTAACTTTGCTCTGGTAAAGGCTGCCTCGTCAAAAACACCGCGATCGCCTAGTTCGCGCATGGTACGCTGGCGATCGTGAGTTGCTAGATAATTGACTACATTTGTCGCCGTTGCATAACCTTGTTGTTTGGGATCTAAAACTTGCTTGAGTTCGCCTAAGTTAAAGTTTTCGCCGCAAATATGGGGCATGATAAAGTAGCGAAAACTCTCATGCCAGCAGGCATCTAAAGGTCCTTCGGGTGTTGTAATGGCACTGGTATCGGGGATATTTTCGGCAATGTTGTAAAACGACTTATTTGCGGTATTTTTCTTCGATTGACGAGCTACCCAATCTAAAAATTCATTATTGGCTAATTGGCGTACCGCATCAAAGCGAATCCCATCAATATGATATTCCTGTACCCAAAACCGCACGACATCACCAACGTATTTCCAAGCTGGTTTAACATCTAACTTTTCGTCGTAGTTGTTGTAATTAAATTCTGGCCCCCAGTGATTTGCCGGATCTTCTGGGTAGTGCATATGCTCGTAGTACCAATAATTCCGGTCTATGAGCATTAAAGGACATTCTTCATCAGTATGGTTATAAATACCATCCATAATTACCCGAATACCTCTAGCATGGCATTCGTCAATAAATTGCTTTAATTCCTCGGTAGTTCCGTAGCTTGACTCGGTTGCAAAGAAGTGGCGCACTTTATAACCCCAACTATAATCGCCGGGATACTCGTTAACGGGCATCAATTCCACCGCATTTATCCCCAAGTCGCGCAGATAATCTAGCTTAGAAATTGCATCTATATATTTTCCCTGGCGATCGCACTTTACGTCACCTCCTGTAAAATCTGCTATGTGCAATTCGTAGATAACTAACTCGTGATTTTCTGGCAATGGTACATCGTCATATTGCCAAGTGTAAGTATCAATAATGCGATCGCCACCTTTGACGCGCACTACAGCATACTTTTTTTCTTCATCCACATCTGTAGCATAAGGATCGATAACTTCTATCCAGCTATCGGCTTCAAACTGCGGACTTTTTGTTTGGATGCGAAATTTGTATTGATAAACTCCATCAGCCAAATCTACCTTAGTGCGAAAATAGCCATCTTCGCCTTTTTCCATTGGTACATCTTCCCAGTTAGAAAAAGAGCCAATCAAAGCCGCTTGCTGATTGCGCGGCGCAAATAAATTAAACTCTATACAACTTGCCATCGATTTCCCTTTGTCTTGTGCGGAAAGAAAGTTTTAGTAATTATTACCAGCGCCGAGCGCCGATCCTAAATTTACAAGACTCAATTTATTTTTTGCTTCTTTCCTAAGAAACATCCATAATACCAATTCTTTATAAAGCTGCGCCAAACAAAGCTTCAAGAATGAAATCATAAGAAGTGAGAGAAGCAATCGTTTCTGGTGTAATTGTTTCTAGCACCTGGGTTAACTTCTGTTGTAATTGAGC
>JAESGR010000635.1_pt1 | contig 19081 bp, 23 predicted proteins | sample 9269771 | NCBI WGS metagenome assembly JAESGR01 (sample SAMN15739572, study PRJNA653492) | algae metagenome | isolation source: Chroococcus sp. CMT-3BRIN-NPC107 and co-occurring heterotrophs from well... | place: USA: Clark Mountains Wilderness, California | collected 2010-04-18 | reverse complement strand
GATCTGGATGCCTGGCTGCACCACTACAACCATGAGCGACCGCACCTGGGCTACCGCAACCAGGGTCGACGACCATGGGAAACCGTTGAGCAATTTGTCAGACAAGGAGGTTAAGAGGACACCTAAGCATCACCGCCACCACCGGCAGCGCCGCAGCACCAGCGAACAGACCGAATAGACCGCGCCGGGTAGCAGCAGCCTGGAGCACACTGCCGGGACGCGCACCGACCGTCCCGGCAGCAGTCGAACCCGCCACGACCTTGCGGTCGGTGCTGGCGGCGGGCATCACGTACCCCACCGGCCCCACCCCATGGGCGGACCAGCCTTGAGCAACGCGATGACGGAGGACGGCACGCTTACCTTGCCTGAGCTGGGCCGTCCCTGATTGCTGATAATGACCGTACGCGGCCGCGAGGGCGCTTTCGCCTTCAGGTAAGCCTGGTAGCCAGCATGCCAATCTCCCCACGCCACGCGGATCCCGGCTGGAATATCGTCAAATTCCTCGACGTCGAGCCAGCATGCTGCCCCGGGGTTCGCGCCCGAGTGACACAGCGAGATCTCGTCAAGATGGATCCGGTTCATCACCTGGACGGACCGGCCAAACTCGGTGCAGTGCGTGAACCTGCTCCCTGCCTTCATCATGATCGAGCATGCGCGGAATTCGTTGCAAGCAACGCGCGATGCTAGCCAGGCGCTGGCACGATCGGTGACATCCAGCTCGAATGCCAAGCCGGCATGGTCTTCCCACAGCCTCAGCGAGCCGTTGCCAGTCCAAGCGTACCGACGGCTGGGATCATGGCTTAGCGCCGCATAGACGGGGCCGTGCTGATGCGCAAAGGCCCCGGGCTCGATGCGCTCGTAGATGCCGTTCTTGATCCTGTAGTCGAGCCCAGTGCAGGCGGCGTAGCCCCTGATCTTGAGCGGCTCGAGTCCGTCGGCGCTCATCGCAACGCTCCTGCCTGCCGCATCCGCCGCGCCCAGGCGGAAAGCCTGGAGTTGTAGTCGACGAGGTCGCCGAACTCGGCACCGGCGTCCGGCAGGGCTGCAGACGGCAACCCGGTCGCCTCGCCGATGCTGGCGCGGAGCTCGCGTTCCCGCGCGACCAGATCCGAGAGCTGCTGCACCAGGACCGCCATCTGGCCCACGACCTGGAAGTGCCGGGGGCGCACCAAGCCCACGACCCGCGCGCTCTCCCGGCCCCGTGCCGCCTCCCAGGCCTCCCGAACCGGCTTGAGCCGGCGAGCCAAAAGCTGTTCCTCATCCTCGAGGTCCTCGGTCAACCGGCGAAGCTGCCGCTCGGTCAGGGTCCGGCCGGCGAGGAACCGGGCAGCCCGCTCCAGGGAGAGCTTACTGGCCGCAGCATCGACTTCATCCGGCGGATCCTGCGCGAACCGCAGAGCCAACTGAGCATCCTCGAGTCGCTCCTGAGCGGCCTTGTGCTCAGCACGAACAGCTTCCCACTTGATCCGGGCTTCCTGGTATTCCGCCGAGAGCTTCACAACTAGACCTCATCCTATGCCTTGATCTGAACGATGACGCCTCAGACAGACAAAGTAGAGCGTTAGTTTCTGTCCGTACTAGCATTCTTGAGAATGCCCTCGATAGCAGTCCGAGATCGCGGCACACGATGGAACGACTTGAGGATGTGCCAGACGATACCTTCGGGACGGCCATCCAGTTCCGGCGGGCACTGAATCAAGCCTCGGTGACGGCGCAAGGCACCGCTCTCATATGCCTTCACCTGGTCGAGCACCTGCTGTGCACGGCGATCCAGGCTCCGCTGTGGTGGCAGAGCGGCATCAAGTTCGACGATGTACCGATTGCGGGCCCGCAGGCTGCCCCGGCGCAAGGCGATCTCGGCCTGCCGGGAGCAGCGGACGATGATGGCGTCCAGAGCAGCCAGCACGATGGGCTGGTAGACAGGCTCGACCGGCAGGTTTGCCAGGATCTGCGCGCGCGCATGCTGCAGCCGAGCTGGCAAGTCGTCGGCAGCCGGTGCTCCGTCCTCGCTAGGCGGCATCACCGCCTCCACCCTGCACCGGCTCCTGCCGGCGCGGGCGCTTTCTTGGCGGCGCCCAGACGGCAGCACCACACGGAACCAGGCGACGGAGCAGCTGCACACCCTCGTAGGTCTGGCCGCTTTCGATCCTCCCGACCGCAAACCGAATCGCCTGCTCGACCAGGGCGAGTCGCGCCCCGGCCATCATCTCCATCCCCTGATCCGACCTCCTCGCCATCACGCCCGCCCTTTCGGCGCCAGAAACCGAGACGATGGCAGCGGGTCGAAAAAGTCATCTGCAGGGTCGAAAACAGGCGGTTCCGGCACCTTGATTCGGGTTCTTTCGGCTGGATTCAGGCCCAAAAGGCCACCCAATTTGGTCAATGTCGCCAGCCGCGCGCCGGTCATCTCGCTGAAGTTGGTACGTTCCAGCCCCTTGAGCCTGCAGTAGGTTTCCAACGTCAACCTGTCTGGCGCACGCAGCCATGCGTCGGCCAAAGCCACGACTTCACGCCAGATCCTGCGCTCTGCGGTGCAGAGGCTCGCAGGTGGATCACCGATTTCGGCATTGATCGTCGGCTCGCCGGCACGTTGGTCATGGCGGTGCTTGCGGTAGCCACCGGTGAGTCGCAGCCGGGCAGTGGGTTGAGGAGGGCGACCTCTCATCAAAAGCTCCAATTTTGGCCGTGTATGCGTGAATGGGCGAATCCGGTACTTGAGTCAGAGGGCACCAGGGATTTCGGGCCGCCCCCTCCTGTTGATCGAGGCGGACGGCAGTGCCATCCGCTGCCCGCGCCAGCCGAAAGCGGCGACGATCGCTGGGGGCGACGCCGATCAGTTGGCGGTCATGCTCCACCAGGCGCTCGGCAGGCTCGGCCTCGTCAATGTGCTGATGCCGGCGAGGCGTGAGGATCGGACGTTGCTCGACGACCACCGAGCGCAACGGGCCTTTACGACCACTGCGGACGACGATGTATCGGGTGGTCATCGACGCTCCTCCTGCAGCACTACCGCCACTGCGTCAGCAAACTCCTTCAGCCGATCGACCAGCTGGGGAGACATCGTGGCCAACGGCGCCCGGATCTCTGGCCACCCGTTGACCAATCGTATCCGCCAACCTCGTTCGCGGGCTTCGGCCAGGGCAACACGAGCGGCCTCGATCGCGGATTGGCTGGGGTACGTCACAGGTCTTCCTCAGGCGGAGGAAGGGGCGCATCCGCCAGCTCGGGGTAGTCATCAAACGCTCTATTCAACTGGGCGTCCGAGATCTGGCCTTGCCGATGGTAGAACATGAGCAAATCCGCACGCTCGGCATCCTCCAGCGGATTGCCGTGGGCATCAGCCCGTGAACCGGCCAGGAACTCGACCAAAGCATCAGGAAAGGGGCGCCCGTCCCCGATGCAGTCCATGAGCACGTCGCCGGCGGCCCAGTGGTTCACGATGATGCCGGTGACGCGAAACATCCGCTTGGCCTCTTCACGCTCCTCGTCATAGCGACGGTGGTTCATGGGCAGAACTCCTGTTCGATCTCGTCCAACTCGCCGCGCAGCACGACCTCGGCATCGTCGCTGATCAGGTAGGCGGGCCAGCGGTCATGATTACTTGTAACGTCGGATGTGCTGAGAGGCGGAATCGGCAGCTGAATGCGCGCTGCCGGATAGATCATGACCGTCCAGCCCGAAGCTGTGAGTTCGTCCAGCAGATCAGGCGTCGGCGCGACCTCTTTGAAGTGAGCTTCCGGTGGGACCATTGCTCCAGATGCCGCCCGTCTGCCGGTGTAGCAGACAATGCCGCCTTCAGAGAGTACCTGCAGTCGGCGTCTGGTCAGGATGGTCAGGTCACCGTCCTGTCGTCCTGACCGCTCTAACCCGCTGTTTTTGTTGGGCTGGTCAGGATGGTCAGGATGGTCAGGATGGTCAGGATGGTCAGGACGAAAATTAGATCCGTGTGAGGAAGAGAAAAACACACGCACCCATGAGGCCCGTATATTCTCGCTGTTCTCATCCTGAACAGATTTATCGTACCGACCATCCTGACCATCCTGACCAGGCTTTGTTTTCAGAGAGTTACGGGAAAAGCCGTCCTGACCACCTCTCTGACCGTCCTGACCAAGCGCATGTCGGCCATTGCCATGCCCCACATTCTTCTTCGCGACCGCCTCATGCCGACGCGTGTAGAGGTTGGCCACCAGCCACGCCCTTCCGTCACGCCGCATCATCGGCGTCCACCACCCATTGATGACCGGCCGGGTCAATCTTCATGGCCTTCAAAAAGGCCTCGCGGTGCTCATCGAGGCTAAACAACTGATAGCGCGTCGGCCTTGGTTTGCCGTTCCAGGGTTCACGTGAGCGGAATGTCTCGAACCCGCTCGGAGACAACTCACGCAGCTTCACCCCTATCTGGTTGAGCGTGATCGGGTGACGATCGCCATGTTGCTTAGCGTATTCGACATAGGCACCGCGGAGCTCTTCACAGACGACATCAATGGGCCAATCAGCCTCACCAATTCCAAGGAGGTCGCCCATCATGAGGCAGTCGTACCAGAACTTGGTGAAGCTATCGGCGCCGATCAGTTTTTGCCTATTCAGGCCTTCGGTGTGCGGTGGCTCACGGTGGTTGAATTCAGAGAGATCCATCGCGAGCAGATCATGCAGCATCGCCGCCAGCTCATCGCCTTCGATCGCTGCGGCCAGATCGATGAAGTACTTCTTGTCGCCCTTCTTGGCATCGGAGACATCAAGCACGAAGTACCGCCGCTCTTCCGCAGAAACCGGCACCACCCATTCATTGTTCGAGGACATGACGATCTTGAGCCGGTTGGGGACCTGGAACGGATCCACGCCCTTCGGCTCGATCATGAGCGTGCGCTCGGTGACGACGGTCTTGAGAACCCCTTCGCCGGCCTTGTCCCCGCCCCAGAGCGCCTCGTCGAGGAACAGGAACAGCGCATCGACCAGGTGCGCGTTGAAGTTGCCGACCAGGTGCTTGGGGTTCGAGATGTGCAGGCTATGCCCGCGGAAGAAGCCCTTCATGATGTCGGCGAACATGCCCTTGCCGGCACCCTTGAGGCCCCTGAGCACGACCGCGGTCTCCGCCTGCTTTCCTGGCTGCTGGACGCAATAGGCCATCCACTGGATCAGCCAGTCGTAGTGGTCCTCACTGCCGCCGCAGATGATCTGCTTCAGGTGATACTGGATCTTCGGCCAGAGCCCCGGACAAGGAACGACTCCGAAGCCGCGCCAAAGGTTGTAGGTATCGGGTGGGCAAGGGCCGCTGGGGATCAGGGCAATGCAGCGATAGGTGCGGCGTTTGACATGTTCGACCCAGGCCGTGCCCTGATCCTTCCAGATCTGCGCACCCTTCTGGGTGTACCCGGTCATGTAGTGCCGGTGATTGAACAGGAGCTTGATGTCGGCCTGTCGGGAGAAGACCAGACGCTCCCGCTTCAGGACCTCATCGTACTCAACGCTGGCGATGCGCGTGGTACCGCCCATGGCTGCCACGAAGTACGTCGCGTTCATCGTCTCGACCATACGGTCGAGACGCTCGCGCCAGTCCCCAACTGGTTGCGCCGCATCCGCAGCTTCAACATGAGGGCCGGTCTCTCCACTGGGAGCGTCCGGCTGCTCGTCTGGTGGCCGAGCCTTGGCGTCCTGGAGAGCCTCCTGGCGGGCCTTGACGCCGGCTTGTTCGATCGTCGCCTTCACCGCCCTACGCGAGACGCCGGCCAGCTTGGCAGCCAGGTTGCGGAGACGCTCGCAGGTGACCAGGTCCAGGTCGCGCGCATGCGGCATGAGCTTGGCCAGCACAAAAGGCGCTGTCTCCCCTGCCTGGGTGATCTGCGCCTCAATAAAGGCGGCATCGTGGGCAAGGCGGTAGACGATGTTGCCGTGGGCAAACGAGTTGATGATCACCGAGCCATTGCTGTTCCAGTAGACCTTTGCCTTGCCCCGTCCGTAGCCCCTCCCCTCCAGCGGATCGGCCAGCGTCGTGCCACGGTAGCGCCCAGGATCTGCGAGAATGTCGGCGACGGATGCGGTCGTGTCGTCGTCGAACTCCAGGACATCGCGAGAGACAAGCTTGTGCTCGAGGCTGGAGACGATGATCGTCCGTGCCTCGGCAACATCGATCCCTCGGCTGTGCGCGAACGCCTCCGCCGCCTTTTCGATGGCCGCTTCGGCTTCTGGCTTGGCAGCCAGCTTGGCTGCGGTCACCAGCTTGGTGAACTGGGCTTCTTCGTCGGCCGTCAGCGGCGGGACCGCTTGGCGCGTGTCGAGGCGGGCCCCTTCATGCGCGATCGGTGTGCGTTCGGCCTGGTCCTGCGCCAGCGGTGCGACCACGGCGGGCGGACCCTCGAACACCAGACGCTCCGGTGAGCCGACACTGGTGTCGATGATGCTTCGGGTCAGGAGCGCGCCACGCTCAGCGACCATGATCCAGCCAAGCCCAGCCGACCACGCCCGCTTCTGCAGGGTATCCAAAAACCGGCGGATGTCCGCGCCGTCCTCAACGAACAGGTAGGCGTGGAGGCCGCCATTGCCGGGGAAACGCTCGCCGGTCTCGATGTTGTAGAGACCAGCCGACGTCGACGCGCGCTGCACTCGGGCAAGCGCGGCGAAATCGGGAATGAGCGCCGCGAGAGCTCCCTCGAATCCGCCGACCTCTTCCAGCCGACGCCTGACATCGGCAGGCATCGCCTTCTGGTCGTAGTCCAGCAACACCACCGACGGTGCCCCATCGGGGAACCTGAAGGTCTTTCTCGTCCTGCCGTGGGTACCGTTCGCAGGGTCGGCTACCTCGTCCCGCTCCAGCGCGATCTTGTCGGGCAAATCCGCCCTCAGATCACCGAGCACCAAGGCCTCGTCTGAGCCCAGATCGAGGATCTGAGTGGCGAGGTTCTTGGCGGGAGACCCGTTGAGCCGAACCCGCATGGCCGTGCCACGCGCCATGGCGCAGGGGCTGCCGTCAGACTTTGGGGTGCCATCCTCGCCGAGGCTGATCCGCTTACAGAGTAGTGCCCCACCCTGCTTCTTCACGCGGGTGAGGCGGATCTCCGTCTGATCGAGACTGCTATGACGAGATGACGACTCGGTTCGCTGTGGGCCGGCATCGTTCAAGTCGATACCCGGCGGCGAGGCCTGCCCCTGCCCCTCGGTCGCGTTCCAGTTCAGCGCCGCCATCACGCGGGCCACTCCGAAATCGGCGCGTCCTCGTTGACCCGCCGCCAGCGGTGCAGGGCGAAGAGCTCCGCCTCGATCTCGGCAGCAATTTGGCGGACCAGCCGGCCGGAGCAGCGCGGGTCCATCACGCGCCGGTGCTGGGTGATCAGCCACAGTCGCCCGCGAGCGGTTTGAGCTTTCAGACCATGCGAGGTGACGCTATGAGTGACGCCATCCTCGTTCGCCGCCGTGTCCTGCCAGGGACCGGCGGCAATCTCCTCGTTCTTCTTCATGGTTACGCCGCCTGCCCGACCGTCAGGCGAGCATAGAACTCGGTCAGGCGCTGCTTCGACGCCACCCACCGAGTCCCGAGCTTGCCGGCAGGCAAGAGCCCCTTCTCCAACAGGTAGATCGTCCTGCGTCGCGGTTCGCCGACGAACGCAGCAATGGCCTCGGCACCCTGGAGGAGGTCATCTGCCGGGGCCAACTTGGCGGAACTATCCATCACACCTCCTTAGACAATGGACAACTCTTGTCCTTTGATGCTCAAAAAGGGGGTTACCCCTGCAAACGCGAGAAAAGGTCAGTCAAAAACACCACGAACGTGCTGACGTGGTCATCTGACTTGCTCTTGTTAGAAAGTCGGTTCGCAAAGCTCATTCTACCCTCTAGCCCAAATACTAAGCCAGGTCGGTCAGCTGGCTTATGCATCTCGACCCACAAGACTATGTCGGCTTTGCCAGAGACAGCATCTTGCCAGAGCTGCCAATCATTTGCATTGGCGCGACGTTCAATGCTGAAGCCCAAAGACTTCACCACGCGGTCGATGAGACTCGGCGGAAGTTTCCACTTCCCGATCTCGAACAGCAAAGCCGCCGAATAAAGTGCGCTGTCTTCGTATTCCCGATGCCGTCCCGTGCCGGTGAAGACGCTTTCGCCTGCACCCAACGAGAGAAGGCCGATCTGCGTCCAATGCCGAAGCTGCCGCACGGCCGCAGCAAGCTCCTGCTCATCCGCATGAGGAAGGACGCGCTTCGCCAGATCCGTAACGGTCATCGTCATAGCGATACGATTAAGGACAAAGGATGTCCTTTGCAAGCAGATTGTACTAAGCGTTCTCTGACAGTTTGATGTGGCTTAGGTTTGGGCATGGCCAGCATCCGTAAACGCACATGGAAAACTGACGGCCGCGAGCGCGCCGCATGGGTCGTGGACTATGTCGACGCGGCCGGACGCCGACGCTTGAAGACGTTCCAGACGAAGAAGGCCGCCGATGCCTGGTCGGTGCAGGCTCAGCATCAGGTTGCGTCAGGAACTCACACACCCGAAAGCGGATCTCTGACGGTGGAGGCTGCCGGCAAGCTCTGGATCAAGCGCTGTGAGCTCGACGGCCTCGAGGCCTCTACCCTGCGGCAGTACCAAGGACACCTGGACCATCACATCTTCCCTGCCCTCGGCTCCGTGAAGCTGTCGCGCCTAAACGCACCACAGGTCGGCCGCTTCATCGAAACCATGTTGGCGACCAAGTCTCGCGCGCTGACCAGGAAGGTTCTGGTATCGCTTAGGCAGCTACTGAGCTCGGCCCAACGGCAAGGCTTGGTGGCGCAAAATGCGGCCGCCGCGGTGCGGGTGGCAGGACAGGAACGACACGAGGATAAGGTCGAGATCATCTCTCCGGCCGAAGCCCGCATGCTACTGGCTAAGGCCAGCGATCGGGTCCGCCCGCTTCTTGCTACTGCGATCTTCACCGGCCTGCGCGCCAGCGAGCTCCGAGGGCTTCGGTGGATTGATCTGGATCTGGACAAGGCTCGCCTGGCGGTCACGCAGCGAGCGGATGAGAACGGCCACATTGGCAGCCCGAAGTCAGCATCATCTCGTCGGACGATCCCGCTACCACCTGCCGTGGTCGGATGGCTTAGGGAATGGCAATCGATCTGCCCCAAGGGTGACCTCGATCTCGTCTTCCCCAACGGTGCCGGCAAGCCCGAGAGCCTCGCTAACCTAAAGAACAGGGTCTGGGGTCCACTCCAGATCGAATGCGGGCTTACGGTCTCCCGAAGGAACAAGGCTGGGCAACCAGTTGCACGTCCTCGGCACGGGCTGCACGTCACTAGGCACTTCTACGCCAGCTGGTTGATCAACCAAGGCTTCAGCCCTAAGCGTGTTCAGACCCTCATGGGCCACAGCACGATCAAGCTGACACTCGATGTGTACGGTCATTTGTGGCCTGACGAGGATGACGATGCTGCTCGTTTAGCGGCCGCAGAAACGGCCCTCATCTCAGCTGAGCGCGACAAGGACGCGACAAACGGCGGCAAATTGTTGATCTACAACGATAAACCAGCGGACTGAAAACCCGCGTGTCGGCGGTTCAAATCCGTCCCTGGGCACCATTGCCGCTCCAAACATCCTTTCGTCGCCTCCTATCAAGGGAGTGCGTCGTCTCGTGGCGGCCGACGCGAGCGTAGCCGTCATTCCTCCCAGCCAGCGCCAGCCCGATCACCGTACGCAGATCCGCGGCCTTCTCAGCCATGGCCCAGCCCCTGCGCCATCGTCCGGCCCGTGAAGTCGAGCCATGGCTTGTTGAACCAGTCGCGGTGCTTGTCGGTGCGGCCCCGCCAGATCATGACCGGCCCGTTGCCGGCCCAGCTGCCGGACGCGGCCTTCGATGTTCTTGAATGTCGATGGCAACTGGTTCCGGTCGGCACAGTCGTTCTTGCCCAGCATGACAATCGACCACTCCTGGCGCCAGGAACGACCCTCACATGGCGCAGCACCCCGGGCCATGCCCTTGCGACCGGCGCAGCCGGCGGCGTCAGCTCCGGTCCATCCTGTCCTTCCCCGGCAGGAAGCGCTCGGCGATCCTGACCAGGGTGACGATGAAGATGCCGAAGGCGAGGCCTACCAGCACGACGTCCTTCTGGCCGGCTCCTGCGGCAATCCCCACCGCGGATGCCAGCCAGATGTTCGCGGCGGACGTCAGGTTGTGGACATCGGTCTTGGACACGAAGATCGCGCCAGCTGCGACGAACCCGATTGCCTGGGCCAAGCCTTGAATGACCCGCAGCGGGTCCGGCGATCCGCTGGGGTGATCCCTCAGCTCGTAATAGAGGATCAAGGCCGAGATCGTGATGAGCGCCGAACTCATCGCCACCAGCGCGTGAGTGCGAATGCCCGCCGAGATGCCTCGGAGCTCCCGGTCCAGTCCGAGAAGGAGGCCCGCTCCCGTGGCCATGCCGACACGAATGACGATTTCAGTGATATCCATGGCCTCTTCCGCTGCGGCCTGCTGCCTTCCACGCCCCTACACCAGGGTGCCGCCAATGTGCACCAGCACACCTAGAGGCTGCCCGGCGCGGTCAACGCCGCCCATCACTCCCGATCCCAGGCAAAAGGATGCACTTGCCAGGGACGCAGATCTACGTATTGTTCGGTGTAACGATTTACGGGAAGGCGATCATCCGCGCAGTTATCGCGGGATCCAGGACAAGATGACGTCGGTTTCGGCCCGATCTGCAGGGTACGAAAGATCGTCACCTCCATAGCCTGTAGGGCGGACGGACCGGTGACGTTTGTCCAGGCTGGCACTAGTTCAGCTGAAGCAAGATCAAGAGGAGGCCTAAACAATGAAACGTAGAACCGCACTGTTGCTGGCCGGGACGATCGTCGCGACCTGGCCGATGATCAGCCAGGCTCAGACCGGCATCGACTGGGCGTCCGAGCTGGGAAAGTACCCGGACACCACGCTGCGGATCCTGATGATCCAGGATCCCTGGGTCAGCGGCTTCCAGCAGTTGAACCCGACCTTCGAGCAGCTGACGGGCACGAAGGTGGTCATTGACGCGTTCGGCTACGACCAGACCCACGAGAAGGAAGTGCTGGAGGGCACGTCGCAGAGCTCGCAGTACGACATCATCGTGCTGGACTCCCCTTGGGTCGGCGAGTTCTGGAGCGGCGAGTTCGTCGAGGACCTGAAGCCCTATATCGAGAAGACGAAGCCGGAAGTGCTGGCATGGGACGACTTCGTCCCGGCCTTCCAGACGGTCGCAGAGTGGGAGGACACGATCGTCGGCGTGCCGTTCGGCGCCTATTTCATGATGCTGCACTACCGCAAGGACCTGTTCGAGAAGGCCGGGCTGCAGCCGCCCAAGACGATCGACGAGTTCAAGGCGGCCGCCAAGCACTTCACTAACAACCCCGACTTTCCCGGCATGTACGGCACGGCGCTCAACAACGCGCGCGGTGCCGCGATCGGCCAGTCCTTCTTCGAGTGGATCTTCAACTTCGGCGGCAAGCCGTTCGCCACTACGGTGCCGGGCAACCCCGACCCCTACAGCGACATGACCCCGCAGTTCAACTCACCCGAAGCCAAGCAGGTCTTCGAGTTCTTCAAGGAAATGCTGCAGTACCAGCCATCGGGCGCCGAATCGATCGCCTGGGAAGAGCGGGCCGCGACGTTCACCACGGGCAAGACCGCGATGATCACGGCCTGGTCAGTGCGCACGCCGGGCTTCTACGATCCGTCCAAGAGCCAGATCGCCGACAAGATCGGGACCACGGTCTTCCCGCACAAGGAAGGCATCGACGGCGTGCCGCCGCTGGGTGGCTGGGTGATGGGCATCAACAGCCACAGCAACCAGAAGGACCTCGCCTGGGACTACATCAAGTGGTTCACCAGCAAGGACGTCCACAAGCAGTTCGTCCTCCTGGGCGGCCCACCCAGCCGGCTGTCGGCGATCCAGGATCCCGAGATCCGGGCGAAGATGCCTTGGGTGGAGACGATCGAGGAAAGCCAGAAGAACGTCTACGCGGAGTGCCGGCCGCGTATTCCTGAATCCTTCGAGATCATCGACACGGTGGGCCTGAACTTCTCGCGTGCCCTGCAGAACCAGGTCTCCGTCGACGAGGCGCTGAGCGAGCTTCAGACGACGATCGCGGAGCTGATGAGCAAGGGCGGCTACACCGTCCAGCAGTAACCGGTACTTGCATGAATGGCCGGGTCCTGGCACCCGGCCATTCTGTTGCGGGGTAATGCAAGTTGGTCAGCCGAACGACGAAGCTGCTGTTCATCGCGCCGGGCATCATATATCTCGCCGTCATCGGGCTCTTTCCCTTCTTCTACTCGCTCTACATGAGCATGACGTCGTTGAACCTGACCCGGCCCCGCCGCAGCCAGTTCATCGGTATCGACAACTACGTCAATTTGTTGTCCGATCCCCTGTTCCAGAAGGCGATCCTGAACACAGGCATCCTGGCCGGCACCTCGATCACGCTGGAAATCGTCATCGGCTTTGCCATCGCGAAGCTGTTCTACGAGATCGCGCACCTCCCGACGGTGAACTGGCTCCGGACCTTCTTCATCCTGCCGATGATGGTTACGCCCGTGATCACCGGCCTGATGTTCACCTACATGCTCAACCCGACGCTCGGCATTGCGAACTACCTTCTGAGCCTGGCGGGACTGCCGGGGCTGGCCTGGTTCGGGTCAACACAGACGGCACTCTTGTCCGTGATCGCCGTGAATGTCTGGCAGTGGACGCCGTTCCTGATGCTCATCATGCTGGCCGGGCTGATGGCCATCCCCCGCGAGATCCACGAAGCCGCGGCGCTGGACGGCGCTGCCTGGTACCAGGTCTCCTGGAACATCGAGATTCCGTCGCTCTGGGACGTGCTGCTGGTCGGCGCGATCATCCGGCTGATCGACAACCTGCGCTTCTTCGACGTCGTCTACATCGCCACCCGCGGCGGTCCCGGCGACGCTACCGAAGTCATCAGCATGTTCGCCTACCGGCAGTCCTTCCAGTTCTTCAACATGGGGTATGGCTCAGCCGCTGCGATCGTGATCCTGTTCATCACCCTTGCCGTCACTACGCTGGCGATGCGTTATCTGCGGAGGACGGAGCATGCCTAGTTCGCGGCGCCGCGCGACCCTGCTCTATGGCATCGCCCTGGTCCTCACCCTGATCAATCTGGCGCCGTTGATCTGGATCGGCCTCACCGCGTTCAAGACCAGGATGGAGATCTACCAGCTCCCGCCGGTCTGGATTCCCGATTTCACCTATGTTGAGAACTTCCGCGCCGTGCTGAGCGAGTATTGGCCGTTCCTCGTCAACTCGATCGCGATCACCCTGTGCAGCACGGTCCTCTGCCTGCTCATCGCGATACCCTGCGCGTTCGGCCTCACCCTGTTCTCCTTCAAGGGCAAGGAGGACGTGAAGATGTGGGTCCTGAGCAATCGCATGATGCCGCCGATCGCCGCGGCCGTGCCGCTCTACCTGGCCCTGCGCGGCGTCGGCCTCCTCGACACCTGGACCGGCATGATCCTGATCTATACCGGCTTCAACCTGCCGTTTGCCATCTGGATGGCGATGTCGTTCTTCCGCGGCGCCCCGCACGAGGTGCTGGAAGCGGCGCGCATTGACGGCTGCAACTGGCTCCAGGTTCTCACCAGGGTGATGGTGCCGATGGCCGCGGGTGGGCTGATGACGGTGGCGGTGTTCGTGTTCCTGTTCGCCTGGAACGAACTGCTGATCGCCCTTTTCCTGACCAATCGAAGTGCCCGGACCTTCCCGGTGATCCTGACGTCGTTTTCGGGGCAGGCCCAGACGCTCTGGGAGCAGATGGCGGCAGCGTCGATGATCCAGCTGATCCCGCCCGTAATCCTCACCTTCTTCGTCCAGCGACATATCGTGGCCGGCATGACGATGGGCGCAGTGAAATGAGCGAAGGAACGACAACCATGACCAGGGTCGCACTGGTGACGGGCGCGAGCCGCGGCATCGGCCGGGCCATCGCCCTTGGACTTGCCAGGGAAGGCTTCGATCTGGCGCTCAACGACATCGAGCAGCAGAACGGGGATTTGCAGACGCTCGCCCGCGAGATCGAGGAACTCGGTCGGCGCAGCCTGATCGTCCTAGCCGATGTGCGCGACAAGCCTGCGGTGCAGCGCATGGCGGCCTCAATGATCGAACGGCTAGGCCAGGTCGACGTGCTCGTGAACAATGCCGGCATCCTCACCTCGGCCAGGATCGAGGACATCACCGAGCAGCAATGGGACGATGTGTTCGACGTCAACGCCAAGGGAGTCTTCCTGGTGACCCAGGCGCTGCTGCCGCACATGCGCCAGCGCCGCTACGGCCGGATCGTCAACATCGCTTCCGTCGGCGGCAAGCGCGGAGGCCCGGGTCAGGCACATTACTGCGCCACCAAGGCCGCCGTCCTCGAGTTCACCCGCGTCCTGGCGATGGAGCTGGAAGACAGCGGCATCACGGCCAACTCGATCTGCCCTGGCATCATCATGACGGAGATGGGCAAGGTGAACCTCGGCAGCCAGACGGACATCGACAAATGGTCTGCGGCCACTGCCCTTAGACGCATAGGCCGGCCCGACGACATCGTGGGTGCCGCCTGTTTCTTCGCCTCGGACGCGTCCGCGTTCATTACCGGGCAGTCGTTGAACGTCTGCGGCGGCCTGATCTTCGACGGTGGCTGAGCCTTCAGGCTGGCACTTCTACCGGGGGTGCCGCCGTCGACGCCCGCCATTCGAGCGAACAGGCCAGCTGGATGCGCGACGCCCCGGATACGTCGCCCTGGATGCGCTGCATCATGCGATTCCAGGTATGGCGGGCCAGTTCGTCGGTCGGCTGGCGGACCGCGCTGATCGGCGGGCGGAGCACCTGCATCCACTCATGATCGTCGAAGCCCAGCAGCGACACGTCCTCCGGCATGCGCAGGCCGCGATCGCCCAGTTCCTGCAGAGCAGCCAGCGTCGACACGTCGGACAGGGCAAAGACGGCGGTGGGCAAGGGCCTCTGCTGGAGCCGGCGGTGCAGCGCCTTGCCGATGGAGAACAGATCGCCGCCTGGACAGAGCGTCTCGCAGCTCGACGAGATCCCCGCCGCAGCGGCCGCGGTTTCGAATCCGGTGATCCGCTCGAGCATGTTCGGAATGGAACGGCTGGTCCCGACCGCCAGAATGCGCCGGTGACCCACCTCGATCAGCCGGCGGGTGGCCACCAGCGTCGCTTCGAGGTTGTTGACCCCGACCGAATCGAAGTCCGAATGGTCGCTGGTACGGTCGACGATGACCGTCTTCACCCCCTGATCGCGGATCAGCGACTGCGACACGAACCGCTTGTCGACCGGTGCCAGGATCATGCCCGCCACCCGCCAGGCCAGCATCGCCTGCACACGGCTCAGCTCCTGCTCGGCATCCTCGTTGGCGCTGCCCACCAGCAGCTGGAATCCCTGGGCGTGGGCCAGCCCCTCCAGCCGGGTGGCGAGCGCTGCCAGGAACGGGCTCATCAGCGTGGGCAGGACCAAGCCCACCACGGATGTCTGCCGGCGCCGCAGGGTCGACGCCACTTGGTCGCGCTGGTAGCCGAGTTCCCCCATCACCGTCCGCACCCGCGCCACCAGTTCGGGTGCGACGCTGGTCCGGCCGTTGAGGACGTTGGAAACGGTAGCGATCGACACGCCCGCCGCCGAAGCGACATGGCGGATCGTGACACGCTGCGAGTTACCCTTGGCGTCGCGCATGCTCACGGCGCTTTGCCATCCCTGATCGTTCATGAACATCACCAGGGTTCATTTCCGCAGCCGACGTGTCAACCTGCTTGCGTCGATACCGAGCCGTTCTATAACTTTCTGGTGAAAGGTTTCACGAGCGTCATCCAGCGAGATGTCGCCGATGAGGCCGGCTCAGGGAGAATGAACACCATGTCGAGGTGCAGCTTGATCGCGGCTGATGGGCTCCTTGCCGCGAACACGCTCGGCAATGGTGTCGCCCGAGCGGGTGAAGCGTCGGAGATCGCGCTCGTCGAGACCGGCGGCAGTTCCAGGTTCAGGCGATCAAAATGGGCGTGCGGAAGGCGCCAGCCACTTTGCCCAGCCAGATCGAGCTGGACCATCTGCGCAGGATCGTTCGCAAGCTTGAGGCGTCCAGGAGCGACGTCGCTGCCGAGCGCGAAGTCCACGGCATTGTCGGAGAGCTGGCGGCGGGCGGCGTCGCTGTGGTCTTGATCCCGGACGAGGTGCCGGAGATCTATGTCCATGCTTGGCGGATCCTCGTGATTCGGCAAGGCCAGCAGCCGGCTGCAATGTGATCTCGCTCTGCATCCTCCAGGTCATCTCGACCGGCTTCAACATGCTCAGTGTCGACCCGCAACTCACGCTGGCCATCTGGGAAGGCATCCTGTTCACCGTGCTCGCACTTCAGGCCGCCTGGCCGAAGCTCGCCCTTGTGCTTCGGGGAATGGAATGAGCGTCGCCGTCCTCGACATCGGCAAGACCAACCTGAAGATCCACCTGCTCGACGAGAACGGGATGCTCCTGGCGGAGCGCAGCCGGGTGAACCGGTCCCTGCCTGGCCCGCCCTGGCTGCACTACGACCTTCCCTCCATCGAGGACTGGCTGATCGCCTCGCTGGTCGATTTCAGCCGGCAATGGGAGATCGACGCCTTCGTCAGCGCCTGCCACGGTTCCGGTGGCGTGCTGGTGGATGATGACGGTCCGGTGCTGCAGCCGATCGACTATGAAAGCGAGGTGCCGGCGGGCGTTGCCGAGGAATACGCCTCGCTGATGCCACCGTTTGCCAGGCGCGGATCGGTGATCCAGCGGCAGGCCGGGCATTTCGCGCAGCAGATGCTCATGATGCAGCGCGCCTTTCCGAGCGAGTTCGGGCGCGCGCGCCATTTCCTGCCCCTGCCCCAGTACTGGGCCTGGCGCCTCACTGGTGTGCCGTCCATCGACACCACCATGCTCGGTGCCCAGTCGCAGCTGGTGAATCCGTTAGACCGCCGGTCGACCGGAATCGTCGAGCAGTTGGGATGGGGGCACCTGCTGCCGAAGGTCGTCCCGCCCTATCAGGTCCTGGGCACGCCAAGGCCGGGGCTCAACCTGCCGCCGTCCATGCAAGTGCTGGCCGGCATCCATGACAGCACCGCCAACCTGTACGGCTATCAAGCAGCAGGTTTCGAGGACTTCGCGCTCCTGTCGACCGGCACCTGGATCGTCGGCATGTGCCCCAGCACGCCGGCGGCCGCGCTGGACGAGGAGTTCGGCATGACCGTGACCAGCGATGTCGAGGGGCACCCCGTGGCGGGCGTCCTCGCGATGGGCGGGCGCGAGTATGCCGTGATCGCAGGAGGTTCCAGTGGCAGGGCCGTCCGTAAAGCGTTGCAGGCCGTGGTCGACCAGGACGTCCTGGCCATGCCCAGCTTCGTGGACAATGACGGTGTCTTCCCGAGCAGCGCCGGGCGCGGCCGGATCGAGGGGCCCGTCCCCAATCCTGCCGGCCGCATCGCGCTCGCCACGCTCTACAACGCCCTGGTGGCGGACATCTGCCTGGATCTGATGCGCAGCGATCAGACGATCGTGATCGATGGCGGGTTCACCGTCGATCCTGCGTTCGCCAGCCTGATGGCGGCCCTGCGGCCCAATCAGCTTGTGCTGGTCAACCACCAGGGTGGTGGGACGGCAGCAGGTGCTGCGCTGTTGTGGACCCATGAGAATCTGAAGAGGCCAGCCCGGCTGCGCCCCGAGCACGCCTCGCCGTTGCATCTCGACGGCCTTGCCCGATACCGCGCCCACTGGCGCGACGCGGTAGCAAGGCATATCCAGCGGCCGCTGCCCCGATCCTGCAGCGGCTTCCCATCGACCGACCATCAGGAGTAGCGAAGTGAGTGAGATCAGTCATCTGGACGTCCGCCAGAAGATGATCGCGACGGCCTTGGAGATGACCAGGCAGGGCATCAACCAGGGTACGGCAGGCAACATCTCCTACCGGATCGAGGACGGTCTGCTGATCACCCCGACCAGCCTGCCCTACGAGGTGATGACGCCGGAGGACATCGTCTCGATGAAATGGGACGGCACCTTCACCGGCCGGCACCGCCCGTCGTCGGAGTGGCGGTTCCACCGCGACATCCTGAAGAACCGGCCGGACGTCAACGTCGTCCTGCACAACCACGCGACCTATACGACCGTGCTGGCGACCCATGAGCGCGGCATCCCGCCTTTCCACTACATGACGGCGGTAGCCGGCGGCCACGACATCCGGGTCAGCAAGTATGCGACCTTCGGCACGCAGGAGCTGTCGGATGAGGTCCTGGTCGCGTTGAAGGACCGCTACGCCTGCATCATGGGCCATCACGGCATGATCACGCTCGGCAAGAGCCTGGACAAGGCGCTTGGCCTGGCGATCGAGGTCGAGACACTGGCCAAAATGTATGTTCACGCACTGGCGATCGGCGAGCCGCCTCACCTCTCGGCCGAGGAGATGGACCGGGTGATCGAGCAGATCCGCCGGATGTCCTACGGCAACGCGCCCGACCTGGACCATGTGAAGGACACGCCGAAGGCGCTCGCCTGATCATCGAAGGCCGGCAGATCACCGGCTAGCTGGTGATCTGCCGGCCGAGGCTCTGGACGTCGGCACCTTCCGTTCCAGTTGGAAGGCAACCGACGACCGGAGGTCCTCTCGTTGAGAACAATGCTTGCTTCCTGCGCCATCGCGCTGGCCATCCTGGCTGCGGGCGACGCCCATAGCGACACAGCCTCGCAGTACGGCCCGGAATTGCAGGGTTTCGGCTACCCGTTCAGGACCGAGCGGTTCGAGTTTCAGTCGCAGCGCCAGCCGATGGCGATGGCCTTCATGGACATCGCACCGGACCGCCCAAATGGCCGCACGGTGGTTCTCCTGCACGGCAAGAACTTTTGCGCGGCTACCTGGGAGGCCACGATCGGTCACCTGCTGCAGGCAGGCTACCGGGTGATCGCGCCTGATCAGATCGGCTTCTGGACGGTTTGAAGAAGCCCCTCCAGGGGTCTGCCTGAGACCGCAGGGCGACGGCGTTGGCTTGATGACTGTACTCAGGCCGTCGGTAGGGCTGGTTTGCCCGTGCTGTGGTCGCCTCGGCCGTCCA
>JAESGR010000634.1_pt1 | contig 19120 bp, 21 predicted proteins | sample 9269771 | NCBI WGS metagenome assembly JAESGR01 (sample SAMN15739572, study PRJNA653492) | algae metagenome | isolation source: Chroococcus sp. CMT-3BRIN-NPC107 and co-occurring heterotrophs from well... | place: USA: Clark Mountains Wilderness, California | collected 2010-04-18 | reverse complement strand
ACAATCTCCACCCACACTCGGCGCTGCGCTTCCAATCACCCGCCGAGTTCCGCAAACTCAGTGCTTAACCCAACCCTGGCTCTGTCCGGCCAAACGGGGTGCACTCCACACACCTCACGAGGCAGTCGACAAAACTACGGCTGGCGGCCGGCTGTTTTTCACGTCTTTGCAGCACTTGCTGAGTTCGAGCGGCAGGTGATCCCGGGCTGACGAAGGCAGGCTTGGTGGCAACCAGATCACCCAGCAAATGGATGGCAGACCCTATCCTCAGGCGGCGGCACCACAATGGGCGAAGCCGATAGTCAATTGCTGGCATGAGCCAGCAACATGGCAAGGCGCGTGATTGCAGTGAAGTCGCCTCCGATGCAGGCATCTTGGTCAAGCGACTGAAGCAGTCAGGCTATACAATTATAAGTAGAAGATGCGGCTCCTGCTGGTTACCAGCGCCGGTTGCGGCGCTTGTCAGCAACTAAGTCCTGTTCGTCGATCTCAAAGCCGGCATCGCGCAGGGCACACAGGACGAGGTATTGCTTGGTCACGCGCTGCTCCACTGCCTTCAATGCGAGGGCGCGGTCCAGATACTCCGGCACCTCGATCCGCAGCGAGGCGCTTGGGGTCTTCTTTGGCCGCTCGAGGCTAGTCACCGCACCCCATTCGGTCCCGATCCGGCGGCTGTTGTCGTCAAGGACGGCGTCGTCGGCTTCCTTAGGACGGATCGCCTTCAGGTCGAGGCGCTTGCGCGGCGGATCGAGGTCGAGCGGCGGGAAATCGGTCTTCTTCATGCAACAGCGGCCAGACGTTCGATGTGGGCCAGGAGTTCAGTCGTGATGGCGGCAACGTTGGTTGCAGCCGCCTGATTACCCATCTGGTGAGGCGTTCTGCCGGTCAGGTGCAACTCGCGGAACGCGGCGCGCTCCATCAATGCGGTCTCGAAGATGGGTAATCCCCGTTCCTCAATACTCTCCCGGACATGGCGAGCGGAACGCGACTCGAAGCCTGGCAGCACGCGGGTCCAGATCAGGGCACGGGCGATCTGGGTCCGGGCCAGGTCCTGAGCGTCGTCAATCTGGGCGAAGGTCTTAACCGCGTCACGGACGTCCGGCAGGCTGGCTTGGCAGGGCACTAGCACGAAGTTGCTGCGCTGTAGGCTCTTGAGCGCAAGGGTAGATGACCCACCGGGCAGATCGACCAGGACAACGTCGCTATCGGCCTCTGCCTTGCGCATCGCAGCTAGTACGTTGCCCTCGTCAACTGACGAGATGACTGAGAAGCCTTCGACCGAGGCCTTAGCACCGAAGGCGCTGGAGTGTTGGTTGAGGTCGCAGTCAAGTAGGGCTACCCGGTAGCCAACAGTGGCTAGTTCAGTCCCGACAAGGATCGCAAGCGTCGTCTTTCCACAGCCTCCCTTAGAGGAAGCGATCGAGATCGTTGCCATATGCACGCCCCAGTATCTGTACATATAGCCTAGAAGCCATATGGCAACATGGTCAAGCGGTAGACTTACAAATCTCATTATGTACATGTTTTCCTTTGGCTGATCCCACAGGTTCATATGTACATGCATTGAATTACACTTTCTTCTTTACTAATTTTACATGTACAATAGTACAAGCGTAAAAATGTTAGTACGTAAATATGTACATTTATGTAACTATCCAGTGCACATATCTGCGGAACCAGACTCCACGGGATACAAGGAATATACACGAGCTTCTAAGGTTATCCCGTGGGGTCTGGTTCCATCTTGTGTGGAGTCTGGTTCCGCTTCGAGCCCAATTTGGAGGTTATCCCGTGGAGTCTGGTTCCGCATAACAAATATAAGAAACAACTATCTTTCAAATAGCTTGTGGAACCAGACTCCACATTGACGACCACCGCGGTGGTCGACACGATCCAGCAATGGCCACGATCCATCAGATCATCACTCGTGAAGGAATCGATCAAGCCCGAAACAAGGCCACGACCAAGCATGAGCGCGCACTGGTCGAAGCTGCCTATCAGGTTCTGACCGAGGACGCTGAAAAGATCGGCTTTACTTACAGCGGCTTTGCACTGACCTCACTCCCACACAAACCCCGCACGGACCTAGTCTGGCGGCGTGAGGGACATAACCTGACGCTGCTCATCGAAAGCGGCCGCGACCGCACCGGGAAGGTTATCGGCCTGCCATACGGGTCGTATGCTAGATTCATCCTCTTGTTCTTGCAAAGCGAGGCAGTGCGGACCGGCTCACGCGAGATCGAACTCGGGCGGAGCATGAGAGTCTGGCTCGGGAGCATGGGGTTGTCCATCGGCGGCACGACCTACCGAATGGTCACCGAACAGGCAAAGCGGATTTCTAACTGTCGTCTGCAGTTCTTCATGGACAGGGCAGGGGCCGAAGTGATGCGCCACGGTGGCTTTGTCGATGGCACGATCTCCATGTCAGATCTGGGGGACCAACAAAGTCTGTGGAACGATCGGGTCCTCTTGAACGAGGAGTTCTACCGTGCGCTACGTGACCACCCAGTCCCGGTCAGCACGAGCGCTCTACGGGCAATCGGTCCTAGGTCGATGGTCATCGACGTGTATATCTGGCTGGCCTATCGCCTGCATGCTCTGACCAACGATGTTGCAGTCAGCTGGCCCGCTCTGCATAGCCAGTTTGGCTCAGGCTTCCAGCTCATGCGGAAGTTCCGGGCGCACTTCATCGAGTGTCTTGATCTGGCACTTGCCGCCTATCCGGATGCCAAGGTCAGCATCGGCGAGCGTGGTATCACCCTGCACCCGTCCCGCCCCGCCATCAGCCGAACCTAGTGTGGAGTCTGGTTCCGCCTTAACCACCGATCTGGCACGGGCACAGGGCCAGCAAGTGACCTAACAGCAAATATCCTATTGTCGTGCAGGTAGTCTTGTAGCGCCTTTCGAGGCCAAGGGTCATACCTGCTTGCGGCTGCTTCTCGTCGATTTGCCACAGCCCTGGGTCTTCCTGAACGTAGAGTCAGAGTCGCGGCGGAGATACCTTTCATCTTGCCGTAGCACGTCGTTGATACGCCCCTGCCAGCCAGGGCCGGTCGCCCTGAATGCCTCCACCACATCAGCATCCAAGCGTAGGGACACATGCACCTTGGGGCTGACCGACTTTGGCCGGCCACGCCGGCGCATGACCACCCGGCCTTCTTCCTCGCTTACCACTCGGTCGCCGATCTTCCAGGCTGCCCGCGCCAGTTCCGCCTCGCTCAGCTCCGGATAGAGGTCCGGATCATCAGCGATCTGCTGGGTGATCTCTTCATCCGTGGTCGCGTCGACCTTGGCGAGGTTACTACCCAAAACGCGCTTGCTCACGGCTGTTCGCCTTCCGCATGGAGAACACGTGCACGGCATCGCCACGCTGTACATAGCCAATCATCACCAGACGGCCGCGTAGATAGCCAAAGCAGATCATCCGCTTCTCGCCATAGTCAGCCCGGGTTATCCTCGAACTCGACTGTAGCCTGAGCCAGCACCTCCTCGGCATCGGCGAAATCCAAGCCCCGTTCTGCAAGGGCCTTGGCCCGCTTAGCCGGGTCGAAGGTGATGCGCGGCATGCAGTTTATGTAGCACGGAAAATAGCGGCTGCCAGGGCTAAAGCGGCATGGGGGTGATCAACCCATGGAAGCCAGTGATGGTTATCCAGCAAACATCTGTTTCCCGACACCCTCCCGAGCCGGTAGAGCCAGGCATCGTCTTCCATCGTTCATTCTGCACGACAACCGCTGTCGGATTGCCTACTGGTACGGAAACATCTTCTACGATGTTTGCCGCCCGCTGGTCGGCTACATGTAGTTAGTCGGACATCCCCACAGAATTCGTGGCAATAGCGGCTGCTGTCTGTGCCACCGACGAGACGCACAACCGCTCGATGACGAGCTTGGCCTCGGCTGTAGGTGATTGCAGCCGTCAGATGCGGATGAACGGTGCGTCCCGCTGTGGGCGGACGATATCGATGCCATAAAGAGCCGGCCGCTGAAGTTGACCGCGGCGATGACGAGGATGTCGCGAGAACAGAGCGGCAGGAACCGGCTGCGCGTCGTTTGTTCTGGAGGGAAGCGAACCAGCACCGTCCGGCACTACCGCTGCTGCGTGCCATGGAGCGTAGCGGGATGATTCTCTTCATCCCGCTGATGATCATTCTCCGGCTAGCAGCTTGTCCTCATCCGCTCGGGTCCACCTCTTCTCGGTGGAATCCGCCTTTAGGTCCTGGATCGGGGTGAGCGGCAGGTCGAGGATCGTCGGGTAGATGGCGATCTTTCCGGAGACGCGCCCTTCCGTGACAGCTTCAAGTGCATCTGGTAGCGCGCCCAATCCGCCGATCGCCTGCAGGTTACCCGACAGATCGAGTGTGCCGTCCATCACTCGGTCGAGCACCGCCAGTTGATCGGCTACAGCGGATCCCGTGGACCCCGTGAACCGTGCCCCATGGGTGGCGATGCGGCCGATGGGCAGGCGGCATGGCTTGCCGAACGGCATGCCTGAGAACAGGACTAGCATGCCATCTGGCGCCATCAACTCGGCACCACGCTCGATCAGGCCGATATCCGGCGCCACCACCACGACATCGTCGCAGCCATCGGGCACCTGCCTCCGCACCGTGACTTCGGTGTCCTCGTCCTCGATCACGATCAGCCGCTTGCCATACTTCTTGGCGAGTTGACCGAAATCGTCGAGTAGGGCCTGACACCTGGAAGCCTTGCGCGAGGTGGCGATGATGGTGGCGGGACCATTGGCCATCTCAAGTGCGCGGTGGGTGTGGATCCGGCCCATGGCGCCACCGGCGCCCAGGATCAGCATGGTGCCGCCGGGCTTCAGCTCGAAGCGGTTGCGCATGGGCGAGAATGCTTCCGCCACGGAAGGCCCGGGCGCGCCGATGAGGGACAGGGCGTGGTAGTGGATCCGAGCCGCATCCACCGCGATGTTTTCCACCGGCACCTGATCTCCCACGAGGGCGATCAGGCCTTCCTTGGCGAGCAGGGCGATCAGCCGCTCAAGCGATGCAGCATCCAGGTGTCCGCGCACGATGATGTCGTCGTAGCCGGTACCATCTTCCGCTGCAGGCAGGTCATCCATCCGGGCATACTCGGCCACCTTGGCCGCGGGTGCAGCCCAGACCCGCGCTGCCCTGTCGGGAGCCACAAGCTTCACTGATGCGGAGGGGAGGGGTACGTCTAGTTGCATGTCCTGGCCGTTCTCGCCGGTGACCAGCAGAAGGTTGCCTCCAGGCTTGAGCACCGTCCGGCTGTTCGGCCGATAGGCCGCCTCCACGCAGGAATAGGGCTCCAGCATGGCAACCGTGGCCGAACTCACCTCCGCCGGCACCGGGAAGACATAGGCTTGCTCGCCGCCAAGCGTGCGAGAATCCAGGCGAATATGCTGGCCGAAGGCACCTGGCAGGTCCATGCCAATCGTATGGCGGCGGCCGTTCACCATGATCGCGGGCTGCAGGCCGAGCCGGTCGCCTGAGTGGTAGCGGCCCCGCCAGTTCTCGCCGACTTCACAGACCGTGAGCGACATCTCGTGGCCGAGCACGGCGGGTGCTACTGCAAGGTCGCGGTCCGCGAACAGCGGATGCGCAGCACCCATGCGGATCACCTTGATGTCGGAGGAGCAGATGCAGACCGCATCGACCCGGGCGATAACCTCGTCGGGCCCAGGTGGCGCCCACGGCTCTTCGACGAATCGTCCTTCCATCCCAATGTCCCGCACGTCCCCGCCTGAGAAGGGCCAGACACGCGTGACCGAAAGCGATTCATCCTCGTTGCTGTTGGCCTTGGTCATTTCATGCGGCTTCTTGCAATGATGCTGTCGGTGTAGTCGAGACGTACCAGGGCACGGTCGTGCTCCTGCACGGCGACAAGGGCGTAGAGAGCGTCCATGACCATGAGCTGGGCCATCTTGGACACCATGGATTCGTAGATGCCTTCCCCGCCACTTGGTTCGGCTGCCGTGGCGGGCGTGAGCAGGAGGGCGTCGGCATAGCGCGCCAGCGGCGACGCACCCGACGAGGTGATGGCAACAGTGGGCATGCCCAGTGACTTGGCTTCCTTCAGTGCCGCAACGACGGCCCGGGTGCGCCCGGAATCGCTGACGGCCACCGCGGTGGCACGCTCGGCAAGGCCGGCGATCGCGAACATCTGGACGTTCGAATCACGCTCGAAGATGCAGGCCTTGCCGATCCTCAAGAAGCGCATGACGCCATCCTCGGCAGCCAGCAGCGAGGAGCCCATGCCGAGGAAGAGGATGGTTTGCCGGGTGGACAGGAAGTTCGCGGCCTTTTGCAGCTCCGTCGGATCCAACACCGCGGTGGTGGCGGTGATCACGTCGGCCTGGCGACGTGCGACCTTAGAGATGATGGATGCGGCGTCATCAGTGAGCGCAATGCCCTCATAGACCGCATGCTCCGAAGCCTCATGTGCGCGGCGTACCGCCGTCTGAGAAAGACCCTCAGCCAGCATGATCCGAAAATCCTGGTAGCTGTCAGCTCCCATGGCCCGGACGAAGCGGCTCACGGTGGCCTGTGAGACCTCCGCTGCCTCGGCCAGCTCCTTGATACTCATCGACTTGGCAACGGCGGTCTGTTCCAGCACGAGATCGGCGACACGGCGCAGCGTAGGGTTCAGCCCCCGGCGCAGCGCGTGGATCCGGTCAGTGATCTCCGCTTCTCCTATCATCACGTTCAGCTCCCCGACGCGGAGCAGATCGGCACCGCCAGCTCTGTAAGTAATTTTCTTTCAAGCAAAGCTGCAAGGAAATTTTCTGTCTAGACTTGTCTGGGGACCCGACATACGGTCAAGCTCGTGGGTCCGGCCGCTGAACGATGCCGTACGATACTCAACAGGGAAGGCAGATCATGGGGAAGCTTCACTCCTGCGCCCTTGGCGCAGCCATGGCGGTCACAATCGCCGCAGCGCCGGCGTATGCCCAGGAAAAGCGGACGTACTACTACGCGTCGCAGCTGCAGGGACACCCTTACCTCCTCGATTCGCTGCTCGGCATGGACTACGCGGCGTCCAAGCTTGGCGTGGACATCGTCAGCATCGGGCCGCAGGGATGGGACCCGGTGGGGCATGCGGAAGCGGTGGAGCAGGCCATCGCCAAGCGACCGAGCGGTATCGTGACGACGCTCTGGGAACCAGGTGCCGTCCCCGCAATCAAGCGCGCGATGGAGCAGGGCATTCCTGTCGTCGTGATCGAGGCGGTCGTGCCCGACAACGGTGCGATGACCTTCATCGGCCTCGACAACTACGAAGCCGGCGTCGACACGGCCAAAGCGTTGATTGCCGTCGGCGGTGACACCGGTAAGCTGGTGGTCTCGGGCAACTGGGGGGCATCCAATACGGATGCCAAGTTTCAAGGCCTGATGGACTATCTCAAGGCCAACTCGAAGTGGGAGCTGCTCGGCCGCGTGGACGACAAGGCCACCACCGAGACCGCCATCGATGCCGCCAAGACCATGTACAACACCTACCAGGACATGACTGGCATTGTCGGCCTGGACTCCAGCTCGGGCACTGGCATCTGCCTAGCCGCTGAGGAACTGGAAAAGGACATCACCGAGCTCACCGTGGTGGTGAATGACCGCGAGGCGCCTGTGCTGGAATGCATCGAGGCTGGCGACATCGATGCCACCGTGGTCAACAAGACCGCGCTTCAGTCCTTCATGGCGATCCAGATGCTGGAAGCCTACAACGACCAGAACATCGGCCTCGCGAACGCTCCGATTTCCAGCGACAACAAGGCGGCCGGCGTCACGCCGTTTCCACAGTACATGTACATGGGCACGGAAGTCATCGACAAGGACAATATCCAGTATTTTGTCGCGCAGAACATGCCGAGCTTCAACTAGACTAGCCTGACTGGCCATGGTGGGGGCGGTACGCGATGCCCGCGGCCGCCCGCTTTTTTCCAGCCGCCGACCTCATTCGGAATCGGTGATGACGGATACTGTCTTGGCGCTTGACGGGATCTCCAAGTCCTATGGCGCGGTGAAGGCGCTCACCGGCGTGACGTTCTCGATCGCGCGCGGTGAGATCCACACTCTCTTGGGTGAGAACGGGGCCGGCAAGAGCACGACGCTCAAGATCATCAAAGGCGAGGTGACTCCCGACAGCGGCACTCTCACGATCGAGGGCAGCCTTGTTAGAGAGTTCGATCCGGCCAATGCCGACAGGTACGGCATCTCGATGGTCCACCAGGAACTGGCGGTTTTCGAGAACATGACCGTTGCGGAGAACGTGTTCATCGATCAGCCGCCCTGCCGGGGAGGGCTGATCGACGCCCACGCCATGAACGCGCGCACGGCGGAACTGCTGGAACTGTTCGGGCTGGAAATCGACCCGCGCGAGCGCCTGCTGCACCTCACGCCCGGCCAGCGCCAGATCATCGAGATCCTGCGCGCCATCAATGGCGAACGTAAGGTGCTGATCCTGGACGAGCCGACCTCCGGCCTGAACGCACGTGAATCCGAGATCCTCCTGGCCCTGCTCCAGCGTCTGCGCGCCCAGGGGCAGACGGTCGTGTTCGTTTCCCACCGGCTGGGCGATGTCCTGCAGATCAGCGACCGCATCACCGTCCTGCGCGACGGCGCGGTCGTCGAGACTCTGGTGAACGACGGGGTGACCGAGGACCATCTGGTGGCACGCATGGTGGGACGGGTGCTCTCGGCCATGCAGCATCGGCCAGCCGCCGAGGAGCGCGTCCGGCAGCCGGCCGTCCTTGAAGTGGAGGGACTTGGCCGAAGCGAGGCATTTGAGGACATTTCGCTCGCCTTGCATCGCGGCGAAATCGTCGGCGTCTATGGCCTAGAAGGCTCAGGTACCTCTGAACTGTCCCATGCCCTGTTCGGCTTGATCCCTGTGGAAGCCGGCACGATCAGCATCGCGGGCGAGGTGGTCGATGATCTGGAGCCGTTGTCCATGATCCGCCACGGCGTTTCTTACCTGAACAGCAATCGCAAGGACGCTGGCCTGTTCATGTCCCGCCCGGTCGCCGACAATATTTCGGCGCCAGTGCTGCGCCAAGAGGCACGCTTCGGCATGATCAATGAGAAGAAACTGGCTGCGCGCGCCGTGGCTGCGGTGAAACGCTTCGCAATCCGGGTCGCCGGAACGGACGTGCCGCCGCAGAATCTGTCCGGCGGCAACCAGCAGAAGGTCATGCTGAGCGCCTGCCTGGCGCCCGATCCCTCCATCCTGATTGTCAACGAGCCGACGCGGGGCGTCGATGTCGGTGCGAAGGCGGAAGTCTACCGCGCGCTGAACGAGCTCGCCGACAGCGGCAAGAGCCTGATCGCCTTCTCCTCCGAACTTCCAGAACTGCTGCTGCTCGCCGACCGCATCATGGTGATGCGCGCCCGCAGGATTTCAGGCTGGCTCACCGGGCCCAACATGACCGAGGAACGGGTCATGGCGTTGGCCGCCGGCACCGCGTGAGGCTGTCATGACCGAAGCTACTTCCATGGCTGTCGCCACCGCTCCGGCCCCTGCTAGGCAAAGGCGTCGTCATCTCGGACCGCTGCCGCTGCTCGTGGTCACCGTGGCGCTCTGCTTGTTCCTGGGCCTTACCCGGGAGAACTTCTTCTCCGCAAGCAATCTCTACTCGCTCGTCTACGGCGTCTCGATCGAGTGCCTCGCGGTGTTTGCCTTCACCTATGTCATGGTGTTGCGCGAGATCGACCTGTCGGTCGGTGCCGTCTATGCGCTGGCGGGCGTGATGAGCGGCTATCTGCTTCTCGAAGGCATGCCGATGTGGGGAGCGATCGCCATCGCTCTCGCTGCGGCGGCGCTGGTCGGGCTGATCAACGGCCTGCTCGTCGTCCGCCTGCGGGTCAACTCGCTGATGCTCACGATCGGTACCATGCTCCTGGTGCGCGGCCTTGTCGGCGTGATGACCACGACCCTGCGCGGCAACACCTTCCCGCGCCCGTTCCGCGCCCTGTCCCGCGAGCAGCTCTTCGGCGTGAACGTCAGCATCGTCGCCATGGTCGTCCTGGCGATCGCGGCCATCGTGTTCCAGCAGCGCAGCGTCCTGTTCCGCCACATGTGCTATATTGGCGAGAACCTGCGCTCGGCCGTCATCTATGGGGTGCGCGCGGATCGCATCAAGGTGATGGCCTTCGTCGCCTCCAGCTTCATGGCAGGCGTCGCCGGCATCTATACGGCATCGCGGATCACCCATGCCGACTCCAACATGGGCCTCGGCATGGAGTTCACCATGATCACTGCGGCGGTGCTGGGTGGAGCCAGCCTTTATGGAGGACGGGGCAATGCCGCGGCCTCCATGCTGGGTCTGTTCCTGATCGCGGTGCTGATCAACGGCATGGCGATGTACGACATCGAGCCGGTGTTCCAGCAGTTTGTGATCGGGGCACTGCTGATCGTAACCGTCGCCACCGACACTATCCTCAAGCGTCGCAGTTGACCGTCAGAGAACGAGAGTTTTCCATCATGAAGCTCGGGTCGATGCCCCTTCTCAAACGCTGGCGCCTGGAGCAGGAGGCGATCACCTTCGCCGTCGTCCTTCTTCTGGTGATCCTGCTTGCCTGGGGCAGCCCGGCCTTTCTCGACAGCAACAACCTCGATTCGCTGCAAACCAGCATGGCTCCCAACATGATCATCGCCATCGGCATGATGGTGCTGTTCATTGTAGGGCTGTTCGATCTGTCGGTTGGCGCGGTGATGGGCCTGTCCGGCATCATCACCGCGCTGGTCCTGTCTTCCGGCTATGGCATGGGCATCGCCATCGCCTGCGGTTTGAGCGTGGGGATCACTATTGGCTTGGTCAACGGCCTGCTCGTTGCAGTGTTGGGGATCAACCACCTGATCGCGACGCTGGGTGTGATGTACATGACCCGTGGCTTGATCGAGGTGTTGCTGCTGGGCGCACCACTGGCCGGCTTCACCAGTTTTCCACCAGCCTTCACGATGCTGGGTAACGGCAGCATCTCGGGCGTCTACTGGATGTTCCTGTTCGCCATCGTGCTTGTCATAGTTGCCGAGTTCGTCCTGCGTCGCACTGTGCTCGGCCGCCGGCTCTACTTTACTGGTGGCAACCATGACGCCGCGCGCCTGATCGGTATCGACACGAGGCGCATGCAGATTGGTGCCCTGGTGCTCTCGGGTTTCATGGCAGCACTCGCCGGCGTGCTGGTGACGGCACGTATCGGCATGGCAAACCGCTATCTTGGGGTTGGCCTCGAAATGAACATCATCATCGCCTGTCTGGTCGGCGGCGGCAGCATCGCCGGCGGCAAGGGGTCCGCGATCGGGGCCATGCTCGGCGTCGCCTTCATCAGCCTGATCACCAATGCCTTCAACCTGTTTGAGGTGCCATCGGAGTGGCAGAGCTCGGTGATCGGCACCGTACTGGTGGTGGTGGTTGCCATCGACGGCATCTTGCTGCTGCGCAAGCAGCGCGTGTCCTGGCAGACGATCCTGGGATGGCATTCGCCGCGCCGGAAGTCAGCGACCATTCCAGCAGAATAGGGGGCTACCGGTACTCCGCCGGGACTGCCGTAAGCATAGGGCTGCTTCGCCGGCTTACTTACCTAGCACAGGCGGGTGATGGTGGAGCTGACGGCAGCTGGAGCAGGTGAGGGGAAGCCTAATGACCTTGAGCCCTGAGCTGGACAAGGCCTGCTAAGGGATCACGAGCACCTTCACCTCGCCTGGGGCTGACGGGTTCCTGATCACGTCGGGCTCGTCCTCGAGTGGGATCCCCAAATGGTCATGCGGGGAGGGGCCTTGTCTCGTTAGGATCTCGACCTGCTCAGGCTGATGTCTCGGATGATCCAGAACAACCCATCTGAGACGGGCTGTGGTGTCTTACGTTACTGCCTTGTTGGGGTACACCTCAGAAATACAACTTCGAGTGTCGACAGGGCAGGGCGGTGGGAACCGCGTGCACACGATCCACCATCGTAATGCTCAGGCGGTGCGAGCAGGCTCACTCTTGCGTCGCCCGCCGGCCTTGAGCCCGGAAAACAGGCCACGGGTGGTACGCTTGCCCGTCGCTGTTGCCTCCTTGGGCCGGACCTCTTTCGCCTGGAGCGGCAGATCAGCTTGCGGTTCCGTCAACGACGGCTCGATCGAGGGCTGCTCGGCTGGCACCTGCTTGCGCGGCCGGCCACGGCCCCGCTTGGCCACTGGCTCGTCCAGCACCGCCTGGAGAGGTGCTGGCCGCGTGACCTCAGCCGTCGTCGCCTGGCTGGCCAGGCGCAGCCGTAGGCCGCCATCGATCATCTCGAGCTGGAGGCGGTCGCCGGTACGCAGATCCAGATGCTGGCGCAGGTCGGCTGGAAGGGAAAGCCAGCCATGATCGTGCAGTCGAATGTTAGCCATGATGACAGGCATCTTTTGATGGTCATTGCGGGGAGGCTGAGCGTAGGACGGTGCCAGACAGCCACAAGTTCAGGCACCTTGCTCGCTGACGTTTCAGGATAGCTCAAAGCGAGAACGTCGGCCAAGACAACAGATCGCGATGATCTGCTCATCCATCAACGGCCGTGTCCCAGCGTGGTCCCCGATCAGGTCACAGCTGCCATGATCCAGCCGGTACTCGGGCAGGGAAGGGCCCATACAGGGTGGGTGCTGCCACGAACGGCATGTCTCATCCTCGGCCAAGGCGGATCCTGCTCATCCACCCTTCGGGGCTGCTCGATCAGCAGCACGCTCCTGCTCGGCCTTCTCCACCAGACCCTTCCAGTTCGGCTCCTGGATCATGTCGAACGGCACCCAGTCCATCTCATCGTCCTGGCTTTTGGGCAGCACGCCAGTCTTCTTCATGGTCTGGTCTCCATAGCGGATCAAGAAGGCATGGACGTGCTTGGTGCAACGCTTGGCCTGCTCCAGTGGCAGGCCCGACATCATCAGCGCGCTGGCGATGATCGGCCTGATGTTAGCCGCGATATCCAGCCAGGCGATGGCGCAGCCGGCGTGCAGGTCGTGGGGAATCTTGGTCAGGATCTCAGCACCTGGCGGGGGTGGTGATCCGGCTGACCCGGAGCGTGTCCCTGATGGCTTCACCAGTGCGGCAGCGGCATCGGAAAGCCGCCAGCGTGGTGAGCCATCCGGCCCCAGATCATAGGGCACGACATTTTCCAACCGCTTGCCGACTGTCCGCCGGTCCATGTTGAACTCAGTCGCCAAAGCGTTGATCGACCAGGACGTGCGCGACATCGCCATCTCTAGGAACCCCTTCCCTTGTGGTGGAACATGCTTGCGGATTTTCTATCGCTGGCGGGAGCCGACGCGGCGGCCCCATTTGTCTCAAGGGCCCCAGGAAGGACCCGCCGGCCTTGAGCTTGATGAGCCACCCTGGCCGGCTGATCGCAGTACCCACCATCGGAGTTACGCACCGGGCACTTCCAGCTCGTCGAAGAGCCGTCGCCAGCGCTGGCTGGTGAGAAGCACGCGTCCGCTCAGGATCGCGTCGATGTCAGATGGTCGGACACCCAACGCCTTGGCCGCCACCGCCCGCAGCTCCGGCTGACTGGCTAGGAGACGAGTCAGGCGCTGGGCCCGTTGCATGGACACGGCAGATCCCGCCGGCTTTGTCGTCTGGTGCCGGATGGGAGCCGCGACCTTGGCCTTGGCGACATAGTCACTGAGTTCGGTCGTCACGGACTGGAGGGCATCGGCCGCCATGCCGGTACGCCCACGGGCGAGCAGGCTGCCGATCCCCTGCAGCCGGCCGAGCAAACATCCGGCGCACTGGCAGGTCATGACAGGCTCTCGACGAGGAGGTGGGCACGGCTCGTGCGGAGCTGGAGCAGCCGGTGGATCAACCCTGGGCTCAGGCTTGCCATCGATGCGAGCAGCATGGGGCGGTCGCCGAGCAGGAAGAGGTGCCAGCCACGCTGCTGCGCGTTGGCAAGAGTACGGCGCACATGCTCAAGCGTTGCCGAGGTGGCGTCGCTCTGGCTCATCTCGTTTCGGCTCCGGATGCGGTCGGAAGGGCGGTTGGGGTTCGTTCCGGGAAGAACGGACCCATACCTTTAGGTATAGGAACGCCCGGAACGATCTTAAGTTGTTGATTTTGCTAAGGTAGATCGTTCCGGCACGGCCCATCCGGAACGATCTCTGCCCGGAACGATCTCTTCCAATGCTGACAAGGGTTTGACCGTTCCGGGTGCTGGTCCCGTTCCGGCTTCGGAACGCCGCAACGCCGGAACGATCTCTCGGGCAGCATGGTGCACTGATTGGACTGGCCAGCATGGTCATGCCGTACCTCGCGGGCCTGGCTGCCCCTTGTGCGAGCCCGCGGCAAAGGTGCCTTCACCACACGCGAATGGACCGTCCGGGATGTCCAGCCACTTCGTCGTGGTGCCGTTGGCCAGTGCCTGCACCACGCGCCCCTGGTCCAGGAGGTGGGAGACCATCTCCTCGAGCGTATCACGGCCGATAGAGCGTAGGGTGTTCGGCAAGATCTCCCGCCTGGTATAGACGCCGTTGATGCCGTGGCGGCAGAAAGGCCGGCCATCCTTGGCCGCTTGCTTGATGCCTTGTTCCAGTGCGCTCAGATCGTCGTTGGCGAACTTGCGGACCATCTTCAGCCGGTCCGTCAGGTCCTGGAGGACACCCGTGCAGGTCGACCTGACCAGCATCCTGACCTCACGAAGCACCGGTTCATTGCTCTTGACGATGGCGCCGCTGAAGACCGTGTTCGGCTCGTAAGGACGGCTGATTTCCTTGAGGAGCCGCCGCGCATTGTCCCTCTCGGCCGGCCAGATCGCGTAGGCGAAGCGAAGCCCATCGACCAAGGCGGTGGTGCCACGAATTGCCTCGCGCGCTTCCTCGGGTGTCTTTGGTGGCGTGGTGGGCTTGCGCATGTGGTGTGCGGTGATGACGGTAGCACCGGTCGCAGCGGCTACCTCCGCGAGGGCAGAGCAGAAGAACTGCGCGGCCTCCGGCGACGCGTTCACGTCGGCATGGACGAATGCCTGCAGCGGGTCGAACACCACCAGCCGGAGCTCTGGCAGCACTTTGAATTGATCGAGGATCGCTTCGAACTGGTCCGTGCGCGCCAGCCCGCGACCGTCCTGTCGGACCAATCCGAATGAACCCCCATGGCTCGGCAGGGCAGCAACCAGCAGCTTGCCGGGCGCCGTCCGCCGTCGCTGGGCAAACGGATCCAGGTTGTGAAGCCGCCGCTGGATATTGGCTTCGGAGTCTTCCGCCGTGACAAACACGGCTGTGCCGCGCTCGATCACCTGGCCGCCGAAGATCGGCAGCTCGATCTGAGATTCACCGGCCGCCACCCTGAGTGCCAGCTCGAGGAGAAGGCCTGATTTTCCGGCATCGCCCATCGCCGCGATCATGCCCGGCACGCCGAGCGGGATGGTCGGCCGGACCAGCCATCGAACAGGTGAGGGTTCTTCGACCCATCGATCCGCTGCCAGATCAGATAACTTAAAGGGTAGCATCGGGCGTGCTGTGGCAGTTTGTTTCCTGTGCGTCGGATCTTCATGATCCAGTGGCGGCTCGTAGAGGGGGGTCCCATCCAGGGCGACGCGGATCCGATCGGCGGCTGTGCTCATGCCGCTTTCTCCAGGAAGTCGGCGGCATCCTCGCCCGGCACGGGCGAGCACCAGCGACGCACTTCGCGGCCTGCTGCATGCCATTGCCGGGCACATTGCTCCGACGCCTGCAGGCCTGCTGCATCATGATCTGCGACGATGGTGAGGCTCTGGATGCCCGACAGTACCGGAAAGCCTGCCATGTTGCCGGCGTCCAGCGTGCTCCAGATGGGTGTGAAGCCATGAGCGGCGGCGAGGCACGTCTCGATGCCTTCGCCGATCGCGAGGCCTTCCAGGACATCCTCGTCCGGGAACAGGCGGACCACGGCACCTGCTTTAGGGAGGCCCCTGAACAACCGACGCGGCTTGTCGATCGGCGCCTTCTGGCCCGGCTTCGCCGGGTCGATCCACGTGCATTGGATGGTCCGTGGCTCACCCGTCCGCGCGTCAGTGGCGAGTGTCACCAGGCAGGGTCCTGTCCAGCCGGACGGATGACGATGGCGCTCCAGCCAGCGCAGATGACCATCTTGTGGGGGAATGGAGCAGCCGCGGGCGGTCAGGTAGGAGTTGGCATCGCACCCAGACGTGATCGTCTTCGCGACGTCCCAGATGTCTAAAGCAACGTTCAGGCGGTCACGATCGGCAGGTGGTGACATCCCCTTCTTCTGATGGAAAGGACGCTGCTGAACGACCGGGGTGCTGCGGTCGTGGTGGCCTGGCGATGCGCCCTTCAGCTTGCACCGAAAGCACGACCAGACCTTGCTGCCGTCCGACCGCACCGTCAGGCCGAAGGCCTCGTCCTTGCCGCTCTTGGCGCAGCTCGGGCAGGGCAGCCGATGGGAACCGACGGCATAGCCGGCGATGTCCAGACCCAGCCCCAGGAGCTCGTCGGCGGCGCTCATGGCGCCACCTGCAAGGTCATGCGGCGGGGCAGGCAGCTGAAGCCACCCATGTTGCCACAGCCGCTGCAGCTCCAGGTCATTGAGATGCCGGTGACCACCACCAGCATGGCAGCGGTGCGATGATGCTGCCGGCACGCGAAGCGGTGTCGGCCGACATTCAGCTTCGTGAGGTCGAAGCCAAGATCCGCAAGAGAAGCTGCCAGCGTTGGCCCCACAGGCTTGCGGCAGCGTTTGGACAGTGGAGGATGATTTCTTGCGAGGTTCGCGCTATGCTCGCGCTTGCCATCGCAATGACGGGTTCGGGTGCCAGCCCGGCCCGTCGATGATGCCATCGCCATGAGATCAGGCGGCCTTCGACTGGCTGGTCTTACCGACAAAGCGCGGTAGCGAGGTCAGGTACTCGTCGATGCTCGCCATCTCGACGAGCGTCTTGCTGCCTGCCTTTACGGCACGCAGCTTTTCGGCAGCGATCAGCCGATAGATGCTGACGTACGACAGGGCGGTGATCTGGCAGGCACCCTGGATCGAGACGTAGCGGGGCCTGAGACCGGGTTCGGCGCTGGCTTCGAAGGACATGTCCTGCTCCTGGGAAAGGGCTGGACATGTCCAATAAGCTTGAGTTTGGGTGAGTGAGGGGCCTTTTTCACCCAGTCTTCGAAATTTTGTTTCTCGTCGCTCGGAGTTCAGCAGCTAGAGCCGGCCTCTTCAGCCAGCCGCGAAGGGTATTGAAGTTCACGCCATGGCGGCCGGACAGATCCTTTGCGATCTTACGGACACTACGTGGTTCACGCTTCATCTCCTCTAGAGCTTCTTCTCCCAACTGCTCAGTGAGAGGATTGCCCTCAGGTTCTTTTGGCTGTTGTCGGCCCATCGCGCCCTTGATGCGAGACGCAGCACCAGCCGCAGCATCTGGCGCAGTCAGCAACCAGAACCCAAGCCAGCTTATTCCGGTGCCAATTGCAATTGCGCGTCCAACAGCATTGTCGTTTTGGCCTGCGGCGAGAGCTTCGTGGAGATCATTGATTCGTTTTCGAAGCTCATTTAGGCCTGGACCCAAGTAAGGCCAGTGATAGGGTTTAGGCGGATTATGATAATAATGTGCAATCAATTTCTTAATGATAACCTCAACAGCTTCGATAGCTCGTCTTCCAGATCCATCAGGATAATCATTGTATTCAAGTACCGTAAGCGGAAACCCCGCCTGTGCACGTCGAAGAAACCACAAATCGGTCTCGTCAAGACATGCTCGTAAGCGTGCAACCTCAGCACGGACTAGTGGAGCCCGGTTGTGGAATATGTCGTTGAGCTCCTGCGAGCGCTCACTCCAGTACCTGTCCTCTTCGTCACCATCCATGATACTGCCATCCTCGTGCACAATTCGTAGCTCAGCAGCAGCCTGTCCTACTGTAGCCTAGTAGCTGGTGCCGAGCGGCTGGGCCAGGGGCTGCATCCGCGCACGGTCGCCAGCTTGGCTGATCTCGTATGGATCATGAACTGCTACTACTCCAATCTGATCGAGGGGAGACTGCCGCGAAACCCTGGCCTTGGCCGTGCTGCTGTGATTCGATCCTGCCCATCAGGATGGGAGGCGGCCGATGGTACGCAAGGCGGTGGGTCAGGTGAGCCTGGTGGAAGCCCTGTTGCCGGCGGCCTTTGGCAGCAACCAGCGGCTGGAGCGGATCAGGGCGCAGGTCGACTGGGTGCCGATCGAGGTGCTCCTGCAGCCGATGCGCCGGGCGCCGACGGGGCAGCCGGCTTATCCGCCCTTGGTGCAGCTCAAGGCCCTGCTCCTCCAACAGTGGTACCGGCTGTCAGATCGTGATCTCGAAGAAGCCTTGGCCGATCGGTTGAGCTTCCGGCGGTTCTGTGGCCTGGGCCTGGAGGACGCGGTACCGGATGCGACAACGCTCTCGCGTGTTGATGCCGGAGTGAATCTCCCCAGAACCGCCGTTTGAATCTTCCCCAGTTGGTCGTGGCTGCCGGGCTTCCGGGGCGCGCCCCGGAAGCCCGGCGGTCGTAGTTTGCCGATACTCCCGCCCGCTGGGTGGGGAGTGCGTCGGTGATCAAGCTGGGAGAGGTGGTAATGATCCTGGATTTGCACCGGCAGGGACTGTCGGTGTCGGCGATCGCCCGGCAGTGTGGGCTCGATCGCAAGACGGTGCGCCGCTACATCGAGCGCGGCCTGGAGCCACCGACCTATGGTCCTCGCAAGCCCAGGCCAACGCTGCTGGACCCGTTCACCGGCTACCTGCGCGAGCGCGTGAAGGCCTATCCTGGCCTCACTGGAGCCCGTCTGCTGCGCGAGCTGAAGGAACACGGCTACCAGGGCTGCTATACCGCCGTGACGGACTTTCTGCGCGTGGTGCGACCGGCGGCCGATTCGCGCTTCGAGGTGCGCTTCGAGACGGCGCCCGGCGAGCAGGGCCAGGTCGACTTTGCCCAGTTCCAACTGGTGTTCACCGACGAGCCGACCATCCCACGGATCGTGTGGCTGTTCTCCATGGTGCTGGGCTACAGCCGCCTGATCTGGGCGCGGTTCGTCGTCCATCAGGACCTGGCGACCCTGCTGCGCTGCCATGTGGCGGCGTTCGAGGCGCTCGGCGGATCAGTGCGCGAACTGCTCTACGACCGTATGAAGACGGCGGTCACCGGCGAGGGCGACGGGGGCGGGATCGTCTACAATCGTGTC
>JAESGR010000633.1_pt1 | contig 19121 bp, 13 predicted proteins | sample 9269771 | NCBI WGS metagenome assembly JAESGR01 (sample SAMN15739572, study PRJNA653492) | algae metagenome | isolation source: Chroococcus sp. CMT-3BRIN-NPC107 and co-occurring heterotrophs from well... | place: USA: Clark Mountains Wilderness, California | collected 2010-04-18 | reverse complement strand
GTGCTGCGGAAAGATTCATTAGAGATCAAAGACGTAATCTGTAATGGTCACCATCTTTTCAAAAGCGGAAAGCCTATCTTCAAAGAAAAGTTTCTTGAAGAAAGCAATCGAAAAGTTCATCTTGAAGGCAAAAAAGCTTGAAATTTCTTTTCCAACTTGGATGGCACTCCAACTCATAATACTTTTTAAGCTTTTAGCAAAGCGTCTGAAAAAGGATCACTTATGAACCTCCACAAAGCGATGCGTTATTCATTTACTTCGTCCTCCTTCTGAATGAATATATTAAAAACACTCTAAAACTAAAAGTTTTCTTTTCTCATTGTTATGTATCACCATTTTTGACCCAGTACTTTCAAACAAACCGTTTTGCTTGGACGCGCTCCGCCATATAAAATTCTCCGGTTGTTGTGTTTAATTCACCTTCACGGCATATAATTAATGCGGTACTAAAAGGCGGACAGATTCAAACATGAAATCAGAAGAGACACTAATCGAATTGTTCGGCAAAATGCCTTACAAGCCTCTCGTCGAAGAAATTAAAGATTATGCTATCTGTTATCTGGACAATGAGGGACGAATCTTAAGCTGGAATCAGGGGGCTCAATTGATCTTCGGCTACGCCAAAGATGAAATCATCGGACAACATTCTGCGATTCTCTTCACCCCGGAAGACCGCGCACAACACGCTCCAGAGCAGGAACTTTCAACAGCTAAAGAAACGGGGCGGGCAGAAGACACGCGCTGGCATCTCAGAAAAGACGCCTCGCTCTTTTTCGCTCATGGAGCTACCACGGCACTTCGTGACGAAAACGGGAAACTTATCGGTTATGCAAAAATAGCTCGCGACGATACTCCTCGCAAACTGATGGAAGAAGCCTTGCTCGAAAGCGAGGAAAAATACCGCATCGTCGCCGAGACGGCAACGGACGCAATCATCAGCATCGATGAGCAAAGCATTATTCTTTTCATCAACCGGGCAGCAAAACGAATCTTCGGTTACGAAATTGAGCAGATGATCGGTCAATCTCTTACCATGCTGATGCCTGAGTATCTGCGGCATCTTCACACAGCAGGACAGGAACGATACATTAAAACCGGTAAAAAGCATGTCAATTGGGAGCATGTCGAAGTCCCGGCTCTGCACCGTGACGGGCATGAATTTCCGCTTGAAATCTCTTTCGGAGAAGTTAGCAAAAACAATAAGCACATATTTATCGGTATTGCTCGTGATATTACAGAGCGCAAAATGGCGGAAGAAGCCGCACGGACGGCAAACGAGCTTTACGAAATTGTTGCCAGAGCGACGAACGACGCCATCTGGGACTGGAATTTATCGACCAACAAATTGACCTGGAACGATGGCGTGCGGACGCTGTTCGGTTACGAACCCGAACAGGTTTCCGATTCGATTGACTGGTGGTATGACCATCTTCACCCGGAAGATCGAGAGCGCATTGTCGAAGGCATTCACCACGTCATCGAATCAGGCGAGCAGCAATGGTCAGACGAATACCGTTTTATCAAAGCCGACGGATCTTTTGCCGAAGTTTCAGACCGCGGCTTTGTCATCCGCGACAGTGAAGGAAAGCCCTTGCGAATGCTCGGCGGAATGACCGACATCGCCGAGAGAAAACGCACCGAAGGAATTTTGCAGCGCTACCGCCTTCTTTCGGAAACAGCCCGCGACATTGTCTGGATTCTGCGTCCCGACGGGCAAATCATCGAAGTCAACCAGGCGGCGGTTGACGCTTACGGTTATAGCCGGGAAGAGCTCCTGACCATGAACGTTAGCCAGCTGCGTGATAAGCCAACGCTTCCTTCTCTAGCTGAACATTTGAAAAAGGGTTTTGAAGGCGGACTGCATTTTGAAACCGTTCACGTCCGTGGCGACGGCACCACTTTCCCGGTCGAAGTTAGCGCCAATGGGGCGGAAATCGGCGGAGAACGGCTGATTATGGCTATCGTCCGCGACATCAGCCAGCGCCGGCAGGCTGAAGAAACTATCCGGCGAACGCGGGCGAGGCTCGAAGGCGTGCTTGAAGCCGGGCTTGCTGGAACTTTTTTTTGGGACATTTCTAATGACCGGGTGGTCACGGACGAAAATATGATGCGGTATTTTTCGCTCCCCGAAGAAGCTTTGACGACAGGCGTGCCGCTCGAAAAAGTTCTGCCTGCAATTTACGAAGAAGACCGCGCCTACGTCTCAGAGGCTTTGACCGAAGCGATTGAGCAAAGCGGAATTTATCAAATTGAATACCGCGTCAATTCTTCAGACGGCAAAATGCGCTGGCTTTCGGCGCGCGGTACAGTCGCACGAGACGGTGCTGGCAATGCACGAGAGTTGACCGGTTTTGCGGTTGATATCACCCGCATTAAAGAAGCTGAAGCAGGGCTTCGCGAAAGCGAAAAACAGCTTCGCGCTATGGCGGATACGATTTCGCAACTGGCTTTTATAGCTGAACCGGACGGATTTATTTCCTGGTACAACCAAAGATGGTATGACTACACCGGCGCGACGCCGGAACAAATGGAAGGCTGGGGATGGCAGTCGGTTCACGACCCGGAAAGGCTGCCGGAGATTCTTGAGCGCTGGAAGCATTCGATTGAAACGGGCGAGCCGTTTGAAATGGAATTTCCGCTGCGCAGCGCAAACGGGGAGTTCCGTTGGTTTTTGACACGCATTAACCCTTTGCGTGATTCAAATGGGAATATCACGCGATGGTTCGGGACGAACACCGACATTCACGAAAACCGCCTCGCTCAACAAAACGCTAAATTCCTCGATTCGGTAAGCGAGTCCATGACGCGTTTGATGACGCTAGACGAGATAATGCGCACAGTTGGCGAGAAAGTCGGCTCGTATCTAAAGCTTTCGCTCTGCGCCTTTATCGAAATTGACCAGGCAAATGACACGGCAACCGTTACTCACGACTGGCACCTCAAAGACATACCGGGGCTAATCGGCGTTTACTATCTGCCCGATTTCGTCACCGGTGAGTTTCGCCGATCGGCTCTGAACGGGCAGACTATAATCGTTCGCGATGTTTTTACGGACGAGCGCATCGCTGACCCGCAAAAATATGCAGCCCTTAAAATCGGCGCGGAAATGAATGTCCCTTTAATGAAAGAAGGCGAGTGGAAATTTTCGCTGGCGGCTTTTCACGACCGGGCTTATAACTGGCGCGAGAATGAGATCGAGCTCATGCGCGAGCTTGCTGGTCGAATCTGGATCAGGCTCGAGCGCGCCCGAGCCGAAGAGGAACGTGAACGGCTTTTGCAAAGCGAGCAAGCGGCACGCGAAGAAGCAGAACGAGCCAACCGCTTGAAGGATGAATTCTTAGCGACGCTTTCGCATGAACTGAGAACTCCGCTTAATGCCATTTTAGGCTGGTCGCAAATGCTTCAAAATAGCAATTTAGATGAAGCGGGAGTTAAACGGGCAACAGGAACTATTGAGCGAAACGCACGGGCTCAAAGCCAGTTGATTGATGACATTCTTGATGTTTCTCGGATTGTTACAGGAAAACTCCGGCTTGATGTTCGCGCGGTGGATTTGTCAAAAGTAATTTCAGCAGCGGTTGACGCTGCTCGCCCGGCGGCAGAAGCAAAAAACATTCGACTGCAAACCTTAATCGACCCGCAGGCAACACAGATTTCAGGCGACCCCGACCGCTTGCAACAGGTGATTTGGAATTTGCTTTCCAATGCCATTAAATTTACACCGAAAGAAGGGCGGGTGCAGATACGGCTTGAACGAGTTAACTCACATATTGAAATTGTGGTGAGTGACACGGGAGCGGGAATTGAACCGGAATTCTTACCCTTCGTCTTTGAAAGGTTCCGTCAGTCTGACGGTTCAATGACGCGTCGTCATGGCGGATTAGGATTAGGACTTTCGATTGTCCGGCAGCTTGTCGAGCTGCATGGCGGAACTGTTTCGGTCGAAAGCAAGGGAGAAGGACTGGGAGCAACGTTTATTGTCAGCCTTCCTTTTCTGCCTGTCCGGTTGGAACCGGATGAAGATATGCCCCGTGTGCATCCAACGGCACAAAACGGTTCAGTACTGGGCTGTCCGCCGGAGCTATCCGGTCTGCGTGTTTTGCTCGTTGACGACGAGGCGGATTCGCGTGATTTATTAAATATTGTGCTTGAATCCTGCGGCGCTCAGGTTTCCACTGCCAGTTCAGCAGCTGAAGCAATTGAACTAATAAAGAGCGTGAGATTTAATGTCATAATCAGCGACATCGGAATGCCCGATGAAGATGGCTTTTCCTTAATCCGCAAAATCAGAGGCTTTCCTAATGAAGAGGGAGGCAACATTCCGGCAATAGCATTGACAGCTTATGCTAGAGCCGAAGACCGAGTGCAGGCGCTTCGTTCAGGGTTTCAGATGCATATCGCCAAGCCGGTTGAATCTGCAGAACTCACTGCAGCGGTGGCAAATCTTGCTGGACGAATAAGAGGTTTGAATGGAAACGAAAACAGCTAAACTCTAATAAGTTTTTCTCAGAGTCATTATCAGAATCAATTCTGTCACGCCAGATACTTAATGTTTTATAAAATAAATCTCCTAGGCGATTTTAAAAAAAATACCTCATTAACAACGTTTGTTAATGAGGTATTTTTTTTAAGGTGTCCATAAACCTCAAAAATCTTAGTAAGCGCTTGAAAATATTTATGTTATGAAAGATTTAATAACTCTCCTTAAAAGAGTAGTTTTTAGACGGTATAAAAATAAAAAAGCTAGTATGCCTATCCATACTGCTGTAACCTAGAGAGCGTTTCATAAACCACCCTTTTGAGACAGAATCTTATATTTTCCGATTACTCATATTAACTCACCATAAACTGTTTCAAGAATTAACGTAAGTCAAATCCTAAAATAATAATTTATTGTCACAAAACATATAAGCTTGGTGTTTTATAACTGAAAGATCCAAACAAGACTTACCAGAGAATTTAAAATTATTATCAGGAATAATGAAAAGTTACAAAAATAAAATTATAAAACTATTGGTAGATCTCAGAGAAGAATACTCTGCGAAACGTGTTCTTAGTGTAGCCGCTATCTTGATGGCAATTTTGCCGTTATGTGCGTTCAGTCAAACAAGCGATGAAATACCTGCCCCGGCAGTTGATTACCACATTCACATTCAAAGTTTGAAAATGTCGAGACACTTGACTCCTGAACAGCCTACGGTCGATAAACTCCCTGAAGAGTTTGAGCGCCTGCTGCGAGACAAAGAGAAGTTTGGCGCTAGAGTTAAAAATGTTCCGGGTCTTACCGATCTTTATACAAAGGATACTTTGGTATTAGAATCAGGCAACCCTGTTTGGCGGCGCGGTAAATACGCCATAGACTATGTATTTTACGGTACTTCAATTGCGCGTTTGGTTCCGACAGCATATGAAATGAACGGTTCATTAGGATACATCACCGGTTACGAAACGGACTTCAGCACGCCGCCAAAACCCGTCTCCAGCTTCATCTACACTTTAAGAAAAGAGGCGGATGGAAAGTGGCGGATTTCCTCTGAGAGCTTTACCCAAAAAGGTCATATAATTCCAGTTGAACATACGCCCGATACAATCGTCGCCGAACTCGATGCTGGTGGAATTCGAAAAGCCGCGGCGTTGTCGGTGGCTTTTGTGTTTGCAAGCGAAGATAAACCGACAGCTCCAGGCGAGTATGAGAACGTTAAGGAGGAGAATGATTGGGTAGCCAAAAGTGTAGCGCGTTTTCCGAATCGTCTGGTCGGATCTTGCAGCTTTAACCCCTTAAAGGATTATGCTTTGGAAGAACTCAATCGTTGCGCAAAAATCCCGCAGATCAAGGGGCTAAAGTTTCACTTCGCGGATTCAGGTGTTGATCTTAGAAAGCCTGAGCATATAGAGAAAGTCAGACGAGTGTTCCAGGCTGCCAACAAAGCTCGGTTGGCGATTGTCGTTCACCTTGCAACCAGGCAATCGGTATCTAATGCAGATTTAAACAGACAGCAAGCTTCCGCCTTCCTAAATGGGATCCTGGAGGTTACCCCCGATATAACAGTGGAAATCGCACATATGGCAGGTGACTCTAATTACCCGCTAAGTTCCGACGCTGCCATGGAAGTATTCGGAAACGCTATTTCGGCAGGCGATAAACGAACGAAAAATCTTTATTTCCAGGCTGTTACATCAGAGCGGTTCGATGACGCTGCTATAGCCCGTTTAGTTAAACGTATGAGGCAGATAGGTATGAACAGGTTTTTAAATGCATCCGACCGCACCGGTTTAAAGAACCCGGCGCCGGGAGATAACTGGAAATTATTTCTTCTATTGCCTTTAACAAAAGAAGAGTTTAAAACAGTTGCCGGTAATGTCCTTCCACATATGCGCTAATGAACTTGTATGACAATGCGCAGCTAAAGACAAACATTATGGCAGGTAACAATTGGTCATCTGAAAAAGACCCTTTTTGAGACGGTTTTGGCAAAAATTAGACTGCTCCGCATAAATTCTATACGAAATCTATTCGGTATAAACAAAATTCGGCATAAAGTATGAAACTATACTTATCATCATATCGGCTCGGCAATAATTCTGATGAATTCGCTAATCTTGTTTCGGGACAAAAACGCGTCGGCGTCATTCGCAACGCTCTGGATTTCTCTGATGAACACGAGAGGCTCAAAGAAGGGCGTGAGCAGGAGTTCTCAGATTTGAAGGAATTAGGTTTTTTGCCGGAAGCCATTGATTTAAGAGAGTATTTTGGCGGCAAGAAGAACCTTGGCGAAGTCGTTAAACAATTAGACGCATTATGGGTTGTTGGTGGAAATACGTTCATTCTTAATTCTGCGTTTCGCGAGAGCGGTCTTAATAAAATCATTATTGAACAGCTTGAAAACGAGACGTTTGTTTATGCCGGATACAGCGCCGGAATTTGTATCTTAACGCCTACATTAGAAGGCATTCATTTGGCAGATAATCCAGAGATAATTCCTGAAGGTTATCCAAATAAAGTTAGTTGGGAAGGACTCGGATTGCTGCCTTTTTGTATCGCACCTCATTGGCGCTCAAATCACCCGGAATCAGAGATGATTGATAAATCCGTAGAATACTTTATGGAACACAAAATACCATTTATCGCACTTCGGGATGGAGAAACGTACATTACCGACTTACGAGAAATGCCGAACCAGTCATTTAAAAGTTGAGGCATAAAAGCATTTGTAAAGTGTCCCCAAAACGCCCGTTTTGGGGACTTTTCATTAGTTAGTCGAAAACCTATCAATTTTGCCACTAAAACAGTTCCGAAAGAGAGAATAAAGACTTTTTCATTTGTTAATGCCCTAAAGGAAGGCAAAACTTATAAATAATTTTGTCTGTCCAAAAACTATAGTTTTTGGACAGGTATCAAAAGCTAAAATGGATGTAGCTTTTGATACTTTTATTTCGAGATGAATTTTGGAACTCCTTATAAAGGTGAATATGATGTGTTTTTCGTGAAACTTTTCGTAAAAAAGTTCCGCGTGACTAATCGAGAGCGTTTCGTCCGTCGCAAGCGGCGAGGCGGTTTAGAGACTATCAAGGAATTTTCGAGACTATAGAAAAAAATATCAATCTTTTTAGCGTTGTTAGTAATGTTCTGTGCGGCATCGCTTGATGCGCGCGCGCAGGAAACCGAAGCGGCGGTCAGTTCAGTGTTGATCGGCATTTCTTTGCCCGGAGGCGCGAGGCGGGTGACACGCGACACCGTTCCGGCGGAAGTCAAACAGACGTTCGATAAAATCGCGGTGCAAACGGGCACCAAACTGCTTCAGGGCGAACAGGAAGTTTTAATGTGGGGCGACGCGATTTTTCCAAAGCTGTGGCTTAAACTACGGTCAATCGTTTGACAGACACGCTCAAGGTTGCCGGCTGGCGTTACGCGGTCGCGGGCGTCGAAGGTGGTTCGACAGTTTTCAGTTTAATCAAAGAACGCCCAAGCGCCGAGCTCTTGTCGGATTTTACGGCACGACCGATGAGGCGTTAATTTTCGCCTGGGCTGAAATGTTGTCGAGTGACGAGACAGCAAACGTTCAATCCGACGACCAGTCCGCCCAGGTTGAGCCCGCCGGAAATCCGCCGCAAAGCATTCTCGACATTTGGACGAAAGGAATGATGTCAACAATGGGCGACAAAAACAGAATTTCCGGCGCGGTGACACCGTCGAACGGCACGACTTTCAAATACGTTTTTCACCCAAATGGCAGTTTCGAGTTCGCGGGCTATATGCAGTCGACGATGTACGGCTGCACGACTTCGCTGTTTCAGGACAAACGCGGCAAATACCGAATCAGCGACAATGAAATCACGCTCACCTTGAGCAAAAACCTCTGGCGCAATCAATACAGTTGTTCGCCTGCGAGCAATAAAGAACGGGATTACAATCTCGATTCGGAAAACTACACCTTCCGCACAATGACGGACGAATACGGCAAAACGTACGTTTGCCTGGCGGATGCCAAAGGCGAAACCTGTTACCGACGCGAATAATGATAGTTTTTCGGCGATTACGGTTTTCGAGCGGCGCGAGATGAAAAATCTCGCGCCGCTCGATTAATTTTGCGCTGGTTTTTCGCAGTGGTAAATAAAAACGAATGATTCAGACGAAATTCTAATCGGATTAGTACCTCCTGCGATTTTCGACGTTTTCTTTTTGACGAAGATACGAATGCCTGTTTGATTTCCGCGTTACTGTTTGAAGCCGTAGTTTATTGTTTCGGCTAATTAATCAAAAGGAGTTTTTATGAATTTATGAATACGAACATTCGTCCCGTGACCCCCGCAGACAGTGAGGCAATCGGTCAAATCCTTTATAAGGCTTTTTGCGACATTGCCGACCGCCATAATTTTCGCCACGATTTCCCTTGCGCCGAAACCGCGGTGCAAATGGCTCAGATGCTGACAAACAGTCAAGGAGTTTACGGCGTCGTCGCCGAAGAAGAGGGAAAAATCGTGGGCTCGAATTTTTTGTGGGAGCAAAACGAAATCGCCGGCGTCGGACCGATTACGATTGACCCGGAAAAGCAGTCGAACGGCGTCGGCAGACGATTGATGCAAGCCGTCATTGAACGCGGGAAGGGCGCCCGCAGCATTCGCCTCGTGCAGGACGCTTTCAACACGGCTTCAATGTCGCTTTACGCGAGCCTCGGCTTCGATGTCAAAGAGCCGCTCGTTATTATGGAAGGCAAAATCAGAGATGACGCGCCGGAAGAGATCGAAGTTCGCGCGCTCAAAGAAGAAGATTTCGCGGCTTGCGCCGAATTGTGCCGCCGCGTTCACGGTTTCGACCGGAACAATGAAATCGAGCGGATGTTTAAAATGTTTCCGGCTTTCGTCGCCGTGCGCGAGAACCGCCTCGTCGCCTACGTTTTCGCGCCATTTAACTGGCAGCTGAATCATGCCGTCGCTGAAACGACGGGAGATATGCAGGCTTTGCTCGCCGGCACCGGAAAATTAACCGGACAGCCGCTCTTCTTTCTTTTGCCGACGCGCCAAGCCGATTTGTTTCGCTGGTGTCTGGATCAAGGCTTACGTGTCGTCAAACCGATGACGCTGATGGCAATGAACGATTATCAGGAACCGCGCGGTTGTTTTCTGCCTTCGGTTTTGTATTAGAAGAAAAACGATGCGAAAGGAGGAAAATTATGCAGACTGTTTTATTCAGAAATTATTTAAATAAATTATTCGCCGTGCTGCTCTGCGCCGTTTCGTTCGGCGCAGCAGCGGCATACGCGCAGGACAAAACTTTAGCCGACGGCAATCCGCCGCTGACCGCTTCGATGGTCGAGCGTTACCAAAATGTTATGGAATGGACGCTCGACGCGGGTTTTAATTCTACGGAACGAGCGGCAATCGAAAAACAAATCGTCGAATATTGGCGAGCAAGCGACGAGAAAAATATTAAAGCCGTTCTGCAAACCCTCGATTTTGAAACGAAGGTGTCGAACACGAGCCAGGCGAAACGACAGGAAATGCAGCCGAAACTTAAACAAGCGGTGTTGGAAGCATTGGAAAAGGATTCGGGCGACCGGATGAACGCTCTGCTGCTCAAAGTTTATCGAAAAAATCAATCGGCAGCGGAAGATTCCGGCAGCGGCGATTTGAGCCGAATGGTTGGCATCTGGCGGGTTCTGCACGGCAATTCAATCGTCAGCGTTGACCAATCTTCGGGCAGAATCGGCGACGGCAATTCAATGATTGCCGAATACGACATTAAAGCGGACGGGCGCGTCGCGTTCACATTAGTTTTGCAGCAGGCGAACTACGGATGTACGACGCATATTAAAACTTACAAAACCGGACGCGCTTTGGTTTCCGGCTCGCACGTGACATTTTCATACGACGCGGGGGGAACAACGCAGAGCGAAGACAACTGCAACGCGAGATACAATTACACAAAGAAAACGCCGGCGGAAAAAGAAACGTTCGATTACCAACTGAAATCGGAAAACGGCAAGCCGCAATTTTGTTTTGCCAACGCGAAACTTAAAGATTGCGCAATCAAAGTTAAATAGCTGGTTAAAAGGTGACTAAAAAATCGGCGGCTCGACGCTCAGACCGAAATAACACAAATTTTCCGTAATAATGTTTCTCGGCGGCAATCATAAAGTGATCGCCGCGTTTTTTGCGTTGATACTTTTCGCTTTCAAGCTCCGCGTGAGCTTTTTGAAGTGGCTGTTTGCTGCGTTCGGTCAATCATTAAAGGCTGAAAGGCAAGCAGCACAAAAGAAAATGCGGGAGAAATCATAAGGAAAAAAATTATGAATAACTTACAAACGAAATGGATCATCGCTAATTTCGTCGGTTTTACAATCGGCGGCGCGGTGCACACAATTTTTGCGCACGGCTTGACCGGCAGACACGAATTTTGGCTGACTTTGCCGCAATTCGTAATGCACACAATCGGGTTTTTCGCGCTCGGTTTATCCATTGCAGCAGCGCAGCGTGAGGTTTTGAAACCGTTCGTCCGGCTCGGCTTCGGCAATGTTTCGTTAAAAGCGGCGCTGATGGTATGCGGGTTTTGGGTCGGTTATTACACGGGCGGCATTCCGGTTGATATCATTGCCGGATTTACCGTTCTGGGGGTTGTCGTCGGGCTGGAACTGCGCGGCAAAATTCGTCGCTGGAAACAATGGATGTGGGCGAGCGTGGCGGGTTTTGTCATGGCGAGTTTTATCCTCATTGGCATTTTGGCTCCGAATGCCGAAAGGTTTTTTGCGGCTTTCGGCAACGGGCTGCTCGGGGATTTGTTGTTCTGGGTCGCCATAGGCGCGATCGGCGGAACGGCAGCCGGATTGCTGACCTCGCCCTTTTTAGCAAAGTCTCTGGAATTGTCTTCCGACAAGTTGGCAACAGCTGAATTAGCCGGCGCTTTCGAGCATCCGTCATAAAAATTTTATCGTGGCAGGCGGCAAAAATTCCGAATTCAAAACGGAGAAAAAATACAATGAAAAACATTAAATTATTATTCAAACAATTTCGGACTTTAACAATCAAATTCGGCACCTTCGCAGCAGTTCAAAAAATCTTTTCAATCATCGTTTTAGCAAGTGTTTTAGCAGGTGCGTATCCAATCATGGCGCAAACAAGCCCGGTCAATCGCGGGTCGCAAGGCAAAACGCAAATGCCGACAGTGCAAACAAGCACGGGCGGCGGAGCCAAGCGTCCTCCGGCGAAAGCGCCCGTTGTCGTTGGCGGCGGAGCGGTGTGCAAGGGCGGGTGGAGCGGCATCATCAAATATTCGCAGACGCTCAACGACGAAGGCTCGAAAAACAATAAAAGCGAGCGCGGCGAATCAAGAGAGGAGTGGTCGCACAAGATAGATTACCAAGGCACGATGATTGTCGACGGCAACGACCCGAAATCCACCGCCACGAGCGCCACGGTGAGTTTAAGCGACGTGAAGCGACGTCATGAGGTCGAAAAAAGTCTTGATCGGTGCAGCGCCTGGAAGCCCGAACACGAGTATGTTCGGGATCGCAAATTTGAAGAAATTCAAACCGGCAAGGGCGCGGGCGCGGCGGAATCGTTTTTCCTATACGTTGACGAAGCGCGCGGAACTTACAAACTCAGTTTTGATTTTCCGACCGTGCCGGGCGAATACAACCGCGAAGACCACACGACGCGCAGCGGATGGTGTCAGCCGAAAAACAATGAGCCGATTGACTACAGCAATAGCAATACGGACCCCGTCAAAGGCAGAGGCGGATCTGCCGATAATCAGAAAATCAATCCAAACCAGCCGGACGTTTTAGAAGGCAGTATGACGATTGACATCAACGACAAAAACAGCACGGCCAGCTTCAAAGCGCCGATTACGACGTTTAGCTGGCGGCTGCGCCGGTGCCCGCCGCCGCTGATGATTACGGATGTGAAATTTTATCACCTGAACTTTCCTTCGCCGAGTAGCTGGGAGCAAGTCGATAACAGCCTCAACCATTACACGATTGACGGCAACGACGTGAAAATCGTGGCGACGATTGTTAATCTTTCGAGCGCGAAGAAGTCGGCGACGGTTAATTTAAAGGATTTAACGGGCAATAAAGATTTGCCGGAAGGCAGCGTTCAGACCGATTTCGCCGCACACGAAGAAAAAAAGGTCGAATATGTCTGGGACACTTCAGGCTACGCCTGGAAAGAAGCCGCGCCGGAAAATTACCCGGTCAACACGCGCCAAATCGAAGTGCGCATCCCGGACGACCGGAAGACTGAACCGATTGCCATTTACCCGAAGCCGATCGTTCTGGTTCCCGGCTTGTGGTCGCCGCCGGAAAAATTCGCACGGTTGGCGGGCTACTTCAAAAACCAAAACGTCCCGTGGTCGACGGTCGTCGCGCCGGTTTATATCAACAGAAAGGCGAGCGATAACGCGCCGATTATCGCTCGGACGGTGCGCGAGATTCAGGAAAGAGTAAACGCCTGGCACGTCGATCTGGTGACGCATTCCTCCGGCGGTTTGATGGCGCGCGCTTACGTGCACGAGCAGATGCCGACGCAGTATGACAACCGACCGACCGCCCTGCATCTGGTCATGATCGGCACTCCGAATATGGGAACGCCGTGTTCATCGGGCGTAGACAACTTCGGCACCAAAATTTCCAGCTTATTCACCAAAATTTCCAGCGACAACCCGGAATCGTTCGCCGAAATCTCTGAGAAAAATATGGAGGCGTTTAATCAAACATTCACGCGGCGAAACGGAACGTGGTTTATGGCGGTGGTTTCAGACGCGGTTTCGCCGACCTGCCAGCGCGCGGAACCCGGCGATGACATCGTGCCCGTGCTTTCGTCCAGATATGGAGCGAGAAAGAGTTTTTATACGAAATCGACGCACGAAAATTTGGTTGCCGACCAAACGGTTTTTGCGCAAATCCGAAAATGGGTCGCTCTACCGCCGAGCGCCAACTTCGCGCCCGACCGCGAGCAAAAATAGGAAATTCCGGCGACGAACATTCGGTTGGAATCAATTAAAAAAAGTGACGACAAAAAGCGCTCACAAAACTTCGTGAGCGCTTTTTGTTTTTATTCTGACGCTCTTTTTTTGAATCGTTCGACAATCGGATTTTTCATCCTTTCGAGAAAACGGACGAATCTCGGATCGTCGTGCAGACTTTCAAGCATCGGCTCGGTTCCGAACCAGAGCAGCCACGGTTCGTATTCGTTGAACGATTGTTCAAAATACTCGAAAGCGGCATCCGTTTCGCCAACCGCGACATGAGCCATAGCCAGAAAATATGGTTTGACATAGCCATTTGCAGCAAGCGTTTCCATTTCATCTAACACGCGGCGCGCTTCCAATTCTCTATTAACTGACGCCAAAGCGAAACAAAGCTGATATTTCGGCATGGCGGCATTGGGAATCATTTGGTCGAATTTTTCAAAATGCGGTAGGGCTTCGTCGAATCGGCGCATCGCCCAGAGCGCAAGTCCGATTTGCGAATAGCCTTGCGAATAATTCTTGTCGAGTTCGACGATTTGTTTTGCTCTTCCGAGCGCATCGTTAAAGAAATGCGCTTGATAAAGCGTCCACGCAGTCAAGGTTTTAATGCGCAAAGAAAGCGGGTCGAGACTTTCGGCGCGATGCATTTCTTGGACACCTTCGTCGCCGCGCCCTAAACCAACAAGCTGCGCCGCCCACCATTCGCGAGCGTTAACGTAATTCGGATTAAGCTTGATAGAGCGCAATTTGAGTTTTTCGCTTTCCGGCCACTGGCGGCGATTATGCGCGACGTGTCCGAGCGTCGCATGTGCTTCGCCCGAACGCTCGTCAATCTCGACTGCGCGGCGGGCGTGGCGTTCGGCTTCTTCTAGTGCGGGCACCGAAGGAATTATCCCGTAAATATTCGCCCAAGTGTAAAAATCGCCGATGCCAACGTGCGCCAGCGCGTAATCGGGGTCGAGCGCGAGCGCTGTTTCAAAAGATTCGCGCGCCTTAAGAAGCGATTCGGGTGTGAATTGATTCCAGTAATAGCGCCCCCGCAAATAAGCCTCGTAAGCCGCCGGATTGTCGGTTCCGCGTTTTGAAATCCGGCGCTGTTCTTCGCCGGTCAGGTGCGGCAAAAGCGAATCCGCGACACGCTCGGAAATCGAGTCTTCGACTTCCAGAATGTCTGTAAATTTTTCGTCGAATGTTTCCGCCCAACTCGTTGCGTTTTGCCCGACGTCGAGGAGTTGAACTGAAACGCGGATGCGGCTTCCAGCGCGCCGGATTTTGCCGTCCAGTACGACGTCGGCACCGAGCTCGCGTCCTGCTTGAAAGGCGTCCGAAGTGCCGTCAAATTGCAGAACCGAACTGGTCGGGCGCACGATCAAATCTTTCGCTTTCGACAAGCGCGTAATCAGCGCGTCGGTCAAACCCAAACCCAGAAATCTTTCGTCAGCGTCGGCGTCTCCCGTGGCAGTAAGCGAATTAATTTTGAACGGCAGAACGGCGAAAACTTTAGTCGCCGGTTTCGCTTTATTTTGGCGCGAGGCGAGGCGGCGAACGAGGTGCGCGCGATTGGTTCTCCTGAGCAAATCGTTGAAGCGTTCGTCGTCGCGCAATTTGTCGAGCTTCGGTTCCGTCGGCAGCCAAACGACCCATGAATCGCGGTTTTCGATTGCTTTGTCAAACCATTCAAAGGCGAGGTCACGCTCGTTGAGCGCGGCGTAACTCATCGCCAAATGATAAGCGCCGCGGTCTACGGATGACGTTTCGCACAGGTTTTCTAAATTCCGCAAAACTTTCTGCGCCTCGGCACGCTCGCCAGCGGCGACTAAAGCGAAACAAAGTTTGTAATACAAATAACCGGAGGCGGGCGAGATTTCGAGCGCCCTTCGCAAATCGGCGACCGCTTCCCGAGCGCGCCCGAGCGCGATTAAAACATTGCCGCGCTGAAAAAGTCCTTGATAATACAGCGGATTCAATTCGATTATTTCTTCGGATATAGCGAGGGACTTGTCGAATCGGCGTAGTTGATAAAGATGCCACGCCGTCAAAGTTTTTTGGCGCAAACTGAGCGGATCGAGTTCGTGAGCGCGCAAAATTTCGGCTTCCGATTCGGCGTAGCGCCCAACCCCGGCAAGCATTGCCGAATACCACTCGTGCGCCAGCGCGTTGTGTGGGTTGAGTTCGAGCGCGCGTTTGAGCAGCCGTTCGACCTGCTGCCAATCGAAATCTGCGAAAATCATCAAAGCCAGAACCGCGTGAGCGTCGCTTGAACGTTCGTCGAGTTCGAGTGCGCGGAGAGCCGCGGCTTTGGCTTTGCGGTTGCCCTCCTCAGGCGAACACATCCCGAAAATTCGCGCCCAGTTATAAAAATCGGCGACGCCGACGAAAGCTAAAGCGTATTCGGGGTCGAGCGCAATCGCCTTTTCAAACCATTCGAGAGCTTTCGGGAAAGTTTCCGGCGTGAACTGATTACAGTAATACCTCCCGCGCAGATAAGCTTCGTAAGCTTCCGGGTTGTTCGTCCCGCGTTTGTTGAGGTGCTCGGCTTCGTCACTGGTGAACTGCGGCAACAAGCAATGAGCGATTTTCTCGGACAGTGAATCTTCCAGCGCGAGAACATCCGTCATGTTTTCGTCAAAACTCTGTGACCACAAAGTTGCGTTTTTCGGTACGTTCAAAAGCTGCGCCGTAATCCTCAGCCGTTCGCCCGCGCGCCGGATGCTGCCGCTCAAAACGAACTCGACGCCGAGTTCACGCCCGGCGGCAAACGGGTCACTGCCCGCGCCGAAACGGAGAACCGAACTCGTCGGGCGCAAGATTAAACGCTGTACGCCCGAGAGCCGCGAAACGAGCGCGTCCGCCAAACCGACGCTCAAAAATTCGTCACCCGTATTGCTGGTTTCATCGTAATTCAAAAAGTTAAGCGGCAGCACAGCCAGCGATTTAGATTCGCTCTCGCTGCGCAACGCAACAGGGCGCTTTTCACGCGCACGCAAATCAATTTTCGCTTGAACTTCTGCGCCTTCAAGGTAATGCAAAATATCAGCGGCGAACTCTCCGGCAGTTTCGTATCGCTCGCCCGCATCTTTGCGCAAAGCTTTTAAAACGACGTACTCCAAATCGCCCGCCAGCGCTCGCCGCAATTCTTCGACGCTCGCCGCGCCGCGCGCTTCGCACAAATTTTCGAGCGTCGGCGTTTTCTCGCCCGTCGGGGCGAAATTGTCATCGCGCGTTATATTGCTGCTTGGTTTCTCCGGCTCGTCTTCGCACACGGCGCGGGCGATTTCGTAAGCGGCGCGGTTTTTGATGCGATAGGGACGATGCCCGCTTAAAAATTCGTACAAAATCACGCCCAGACTGTAAACATCTGACGCTGGCGTGACCGTCTCGCCTTTGATTTGTTCAGGCGAGGCGTATTCCGGCGTCATCATTCGCATCGCCGTCATGGTCGGGTCTATGGTCGTGATGCCGATGTCGGGATTTAAAACTTTGGCGATGCCGAAATCGAGCAGTTTCGGATCGCCTTCCGCCTTCACCAAAATGTTCGACGGCTTTAAATCGCGGTGAATAACCTGATTCTGGTGAGCGTATTCGACCGCTTCGCAGATGAGACAAAAAAGCCGCAATCGGTCGCAGATGCTCAGCCTGCGGCGGTCGGCGAAGTCGTAAAGCGATTCGCCCGCGACGTACTCCATCACGAAATACGGCAAGCCGTCGGTCGTCCTTCCGCCGTCCAATAGACGCGCGATGTAAGGGTGATTGAGCGCGGCTAAAATCTGCCGCTCCTGGCGGAAACGCCGCACGACGAACTGAGTGTCCATCCCGCGCTTGACGATTTTAACCGCCACCTCTTTTTGAAAAGCGCCGTCCGCCCGCTGCGCCAGGTAAACCGCCCCCATGCCTCCCGCGCCGATTTCGTGCATGATTTCGTATTTGCCGAGATGTTGCCCAATGAGCGGGTCATCGTCTTCCAAATGATCGGCGAAAAGGTGGATGCCGCTTTTGTCCGCGAGCGGTTGCTCAAGCAAGCTGTCGGCTTCAGCATCTTGCCGAATGAGGGATTCGACAGCTTGTTGCAATTCGTCGTTTTCGCCACACAATTCCGCGAGCCGCCGCGCCCGCTCTGATGGCGCGAGGTCAATCACTTCGAGGAAAATTTCTTTGACTTGATGCCAGTTATTTTGCGACATTAAATCGAGAATAAAACAAATTAACTTATGAGGACTATTATCAAAAACGGCTTCAAAAGATTGGGGTGTGAAGGTCGAAGTCGATTTTTTTTAACTTTATCCTTCACCGGTCATTCTACCGTAAAGCCAAGCCCGCGCGAGCTTCCAATGCCTTTTCGCGGTAATCACTGAAACGCCCAAAACTTCCGCCGTTTCTTCAAACGTTAGCCCGCCGAAGTAACGCAATTCGACAAGTTTCGCGAGCTGCGCGTCCGTTTTGGACAGGTCAGTCAATGCTTCATCGAGTTGCACGAGTTCGCCGCTGATTTCGACGGCTTTGTCGATGTTTTCGTCGAGCTGCAATTTATGCAAATCGCCGCCGCGCTTGTCGGCGTGATGTTGTCGCGCGTGGTCAACCAGAATCCGCCGCATAATTTGCGCAGCGATGCCGAAAAAGTGCGCGCGGTTTTGCCATGAAACTCTGGTTTGGTCAATCAGTTTGATGTACGCTTCGTGCACGAGTGCTGTCGCCTGCAAAGTGTGTCCGGCGCGTTCGCGGCGCAGATAACTTGCCGCCAGCTTTTTCAGTTCATCATAAACCACTGGCAAAAGCGCCTCGATGACGGCATTGTTGCCGTTCGACAACTCGATAAGCAGTCGGGTAACGTTTTCTTGTTCAGGCATAAATCTGCGGTTTTTGTGTTTAAATCATTCGGCTGATTTATCGACGAATTATAAAACAAATTGCTTTTATCTCAAATCGAGTTGTGTTAGATACATCACGCAATTCTTACTGAAGCAAGAAAAATGTTTTCCCGTTCAAACCTGTCTCTCGGCGGAGAAATGAAACGGCTTTGTTTCGAGTGTGTCCGCATAAATGGACAGGTTGTTTCCATCGTTGAGGAGCCCGCCGATTTCGCCTTGAATCTCTGGGATGAAAACACAAGCCCATTTGTGGTTAAAATAGAACTTATAAATTGCCAAACAGAAGGAAGTGGACCGGATGGGAGATTTATTTCGGGCAAACTAAAAGTCTCTTGGCATTCTAAATCTTAACAGTTTCCAAGAAATCAAAAATCTCAATGGCGGAGCCATAAAAGACTCTGCCATTGAGATTTTTAGTTGAATGGCGAATTGCTTATCATCTGATAAAAAATAACATTCTAAATCTCAACCTGTCCAAAAACCATACTTTTTGAGACGCTTCTGGTTAGTTCTCTTCATGATTAAAAATCTAGTGAGTAAATAAAGCCGCGCAATTTTTTAAGCCGTGTAAAATCCTGTAACATTAAGAAATACAAAATTATGAAGATTAAAAAAAATGGGGATTTTGGAGCGTTAATGACAGCTTCGATCGAAACCGCGAAGATTAAAAAAAGCAATGTTATAAAAGAGTCCGGTATCTCGAGGTCGTCTTTCTACCGGGCTATCAGTGCAAACGGTAATGCGAGTAAACCAAATGTCGTTGCTTTAGTACGTGCGATCAACAAACTCGC
>JAESGR010000632.1_pt1 | contig 19136 bp, 17 predicted proteins | sample 9269771 | NCBI WGS metagenome assembly JAESGR01 (sample SAMN15739572, study PRJNA653492) | algae metagenome | isolation source: Chroococcus sp. CMT-3BRIN-NPC107 and co-occurring heterotrophs from well... | place: USA: Clark Mountains Wilderness, California | collected 2010-04-18 | reverse complement strand
ACCATGGCGACCTGCGGGTCAGTGGCGACGATGATGTGGTCGCCGCCCGGCACCTCGGCGGGGCCGTGGTGGATCTGCCCGCCCTTGTCCGCCACCACCTTTGCGGCGCGGTCGATGTCGTCGACGCCGAAGTAGAAGAGCCAGTTTGGCGGCGGGCTGCCGGGCGGCTGGCCCATCATCGCGCCGATCATCTGCTCGCCGATGTTGATGAACTGGTAGTCGCCCATCTCACCCATCGGCATGACGTCGCCCTTCTGCCAGCCGAAGGCGCGCGTGTAGAAGGCGAGCGCTGCGGCCGGGTCGGTGGTGTTCAGCTCGTTCCACTGGCAGTGGCCCACCGCGTTCGGCTTGAACGAGGTGCTCGAGCCCTCGGACGAGCCGCGCATGATGTAGAACGGCACGCCCTGCGGGTCGGCCAGCATGGCGAAACGGCCGACGCCGGGAATGTCGGTCGGCGGGGCGTGCTGGACCGCGCCGGCCGCGACGAGCTCGCGGGCCTTGGCGTCCACGTCCTCGACGCCGATGTAGGCGTACCAGCCGGCGCGGGCGCCCGCTTGCTCAAGGCGCATCAGGCCCGCCACGTCGGCGTCGGGCGCGCCGAACAGTCGATAGTCGGCGCCCGCCTCGAACGCCTTCGTCGTCCAGCCCACGACCGCGCCATAGAAGTCGGCCGCCGCGTCGGGGTCGCGGGTCATCAGCTCGTACCAGATGAATTCGCTGGCTTGGTTGGTCATGGGGACGTCCTCCTCGCCTGGAAGACGCGCAGGCTGGTCCTGATCCGACAGGCGCGGAAGAAAAATTCTGTGACTGGTGAAGGCGTCCCTGACGCGACGCTCGCCGCATCCCGAGCGCACGACTTACCTGTCGCTCTCGCAGCCGGCCGCGAAGTGACAGGTTAGGACGTCCCCTCGCGCGGGCGGCGAGGCCTCCCCGCGACACCCTAGCCAGTCACCGCGCCCGTTTCTTGTCCGGGCGCGGGGCGCGCTTCGGACCGCGGGCGGGCGACGGGCGGCGGGCCTGCGGCCCCGGCGGCTCGGCGGGAGTGGCCCGCAGGTCGCCGGCGGCCGCCGCGGCCTTGGCGGCTTCGCGGAAGCGGTCCTCGGCGTCCCGGGCGATCTCGAAGCGAGTCTCGTTGTCGAAGATGCGGATCTGGCCGATGTCGGCCTTGGTCACGTGGCCGAGCCGGCAGATCAGCGGCACCAGCCACTTCGGGTCGGCGTTCTTGCTGCGCCCGATCGGCAGGCGGAACCAGGTGGCCTCCGACGGATCGATCCGCGGCGCCCGGCCAGGCGGCGGGCCCCGGCCTTCGGGGGCGGCGCCGCCGTCCTGGTCGAACACCTCCTCGGGCTCGGGCAGGCGGGCGCGGTGCAGGCGCACCAGGGCGGCGGCCACCGCCTCGGGGCTGCGGTCCGCCAGGATCTTGCCGGCCAACTCCAGGTCCTCGGGCGTGGGCGCCTCGTTGAGGATCGGATCCTCCAGCAGTCGGACCTGGTCCTTCGCCCGAATCGCCTCGGGGGAGGGCGGTCCCGACCAGATGGCGTCGACCCCGGAGGCGTCCAGCAGCCGCTCGGCCTGCCGCCGTTTGGTGTAGGGCACGATCAGCACCGAGACGCCCTTGCGCCCGGCCCGGCCGGTGCGGCCGCTGCGGTGCAGCAGGCCGGCCTTGTTGGCCGGCAGCTCGGCGTGGATGACGAGGCCCAGGTCCGGCAGGTCGAGCCCCCGCGCGGCGACGTCGGTGGCCACGCACGCCCGGGCGTGACCATCGCGCAGCGCCTGCAGGGCGTCGGCCCGCTCCTTCTGCGACAGCTCGCCGGACAGCTGCACGGCCGAGAAGCCGCGCTCGCGCAGCGCGCCGTAGAGATGGCGGACCTTCTCCCGTGTGGCGCAGAAGATCAGCGCGCCTGGGGCCTCGAAGTAGCGCAGCAGATTGACCACGGCCGGCTCCACCTCGTTGGGCGCGACGCGGACCGCGCGGTACTCGATGTCCCCGTGCGGCTCGTCGCGGCGGGTGGTGTCGATGCGGACCGAGTCCCGCTGGTAGCGCTTGGCGAGCGCAGCGATCTCCTTGGCGATGGTGGCCGAGAACAGCAGCGTGCGGCGCTGGTCCGGCGCGCAGTCGAGGATCTCCTCCAGGTCCTCCCGGAACCCGAGGTCGAGCATCTCGTCGGCCTCGTCGAGCACCACGACCTTGAGGGCCGAGAGGTCCAGGTTGCCGCGCTCCAGGTGGTCGCGCAGCCGCCCGGGCGTGCCGACCACCATGTGCGCGCCGGCCGCCAGCGCCCGCTGCTCGCGGCGCGCATCCATGCCGCCGACGCAGGTCGCCACGATGGCGCCGGCCTCGGCGTAGAGCCAGCCGAGCTCGCGGCTGACCTGCAGCGCCAGCTCGCGGGTCGGCGCGATGATCAGCGCCAGCGGCGGGCCGGCCCGGTCGAACCGCTCGGCTTCGCCCAGCAGCGGCCAGGCGGCGGCAAGGCCAAAGGCCACCGTCTTTCCGGAACCGGTCTGGGCCGAGACCAGCAGGTCGCGGTCCTGCGGCGCCTCGAGCACCGCCTGCTGCACGGGCGTGGGCGCGCCATAGCCCTGCGCATCGAGGGCGCGGGCGAGAGCCGGGTGGGTGGCGGCGAATGGCATGCGAAGGAGTCTCTTCCGATGGGCGGTCGCGCGGCGTGGCGCCTATGCCGCCAAAACGCAAACCTTTCCTTGAAGCTCACCAGGGTGCAGCTTTGGCGGGATCAATATTCAGAAGGCCAGCCCGTGACCCTGCGCGTCCTGTTCTCCACCCTCGCCGCGTCCATATTCATGGCGGGTGCGGCGCATGCCGCGGCGCCCGACGTCGCCCTCTACGCCATCGACTGCGGCCGCATGAGCCTGCCGGACGCCGACGCGTTCGCGGACGACGGCGCCTACAAGGGCGTGGCCAAGAACCTGGTCGTGCCCTGCTACCTGATCCGCCATCCGAAGGGCGACCTCGTGTGGGACACCGGCCTGCCCGAGGCGATGGCCGACGCGCCCGCCAAGCCGCCGGGCATGAGCATGGCCCGCAAGCTGACCGACCAGTTGAAGGATCTGTCCCTCACGCCCGCCGACATCGAGTTCATCGCGGTCAGCCATAGCCACTTCGACCACATCGGCAACGGCGGCCTGTTCGCCGGCTCCACCTGGATCGTCGACGCCGACGAGCGGGCCTACGCTTTCCGCCCGGAGGCGCGGGCCAACAAGATCCAGTTCGGCGCCTATTCGGCCCTGGAGAACGCCAAGACGGTGGAGATCAAGGGCGATGCGCCCCACGACGTGTTCGGCGACGGCACGGTTCAGATCATCCCCGCGCCGGGCCACACGCCCGGCCACACGGTGCTGCTGGTCAAGCTCGCCAAGGCGGGGCCCGTGCTGCTGACCGGCGACCTCTGGCACATCGCCGAGAGCCGGGCGGCCAAACGCGTGCCGCGCTTCAACGTCGACCGCGCCCAGACGCTGAAGAGCTATGAGGCCATCGAGCAGCTGGCCACTCAGACGAAGGCCCGCGTCGTGCGCCAGCACGTGCCCGAAGACTTCGACGCCATGCCGAAGTTCCCGCAGGCGTTGCGTTGAAGGGCGAGCACCCGAACATCGTTAGCTAAAGGTTAGCGTTTGCGCCGTTAACCTAATTCCGCCCTTGGTTAGAGAGCGGAATGTCGTGTTTGACCTGATCCACTCCCGCCTCAGCTTCGGGGCTCGTCTGGCCCTGATCTCCGGCCTGTTCTGCGCCCCGCTGGTCCTGCTGCTGGTGCTGTTCGTTCAGGCGAGCCTGGACCAGATCAACTTCTCGGCCAGGGAACTCCAGGGCAGCCAGTATCTCCAGAAGGTCTGGCCGGCGATGGTCAAGGGCGAGGCGCTGGAAGACGCCGGCGACAGCTTCGGCGAGACCAAGGCGTTCGGAACCTTTCAGCAGGCCTCCGGCATCGAGAAGATCAGGGCGGGTGTCGGCCTGGTCACCGCCGTCGCCGACGGCTCCAACCTGACCCTCGATCCGGACCTGGACAGCTTCTACGCCATGGACGCGGTGACGGTGCGCCTGCCGGCCCTGTACCGCGCCAATGACGAGCTCAAGGCGGCCCTGGGCAGCGGCGATCCGCAGCTCGTCGTCCGCGCCCTCGATCACCTCTCCATCGCCCAGGACCAGTCGCTTTCGTCTCTGAACGCCACCATGGAGAAGAACCGGGAGGGCGCGACGCGCAAGGCGCTGACGGAGCCTACCGCCCAGCTTCAAGCGGCGGGCGCGGCCGTCCAGACAGCAGCACAGGCGGGAGTCCCCGAGGCCACGGCCCAGGCCGCCGCCGCTCTCGACGGCGTCGTGGACCAGACCTGGGTCGCCGCCGAGAAGGAGCTCAGCCGGCTGCTCGAGGCGCGCATCGCCAAGTTGCGGCTGCGAATGGCCGTTAACCTGACGCTGGTCGGCGTGGCGCTCGCCTTCGCAACCCTGCTCGCCGTCTCGATCTCCCGCGCGCTCGCCTCGCGCGTCAACGCCCTTGTTCGGGTGATGGAGCGGCTGAGCGCCAACGATGTCGAGGTCGAGATTCCCTGCCGCTCGGATCGCAACGAGACCGGCCGCATCGCTGCGGCTCTCGGCATCTTCCGCGAGGGCATCGCTGACCGGAACCGGCTGCAGGCCGAGGCCAATGTCGCCAGTCAGGCCAACACCGAGAAACTGCAGGCCACGGAGGCGGCGTTCCGCGCGGCGGGCCTTGCCCAGGCCCAGGTGGTGGACCAGCTCGCCAAGGCCCTCGACGCCATCGCCGACGGGCGGCTCGCCACCCGGCTGCAGGACGGCTTCACCGCGGAGTACGAAAAGCTGCGCAGCGACTTCAATCGCGCCGTCGGCCAGCTGTGCGAAGCCATGCAGCTGGTCGGCGCCGTCGCCCACGACATCCGCAGCGGCGCGCGCGACATCAGCCGCGCCACCGACGAGCTCGCCGCGCGCACCGAGCGCCAGGCCGCCAGCCTCGAGGAGACCGCCGCGGCGGTCGAGCAGCTCACCTCAACGGTCCTGCGGACCTCCGAGGACGCCAAGGAGGCCCACACCGCGGTCTCCGCCGCCAACGCCGACGCGGGCCGCTCCGACGACCTGGTGCGCCAGGCGATGACGGCGATGAGCGAGATCCAGGGATCGGCCCAGCAGATCAGCCAGATCATCGGCGTGATCGACGAGATCGCCTTCCAGACAAGCCTGCTGGCGCTGAACGCCGGGGTCGAGGCCGCCCGGGCCGGCGAGGCGGGCCGCGGCTTCGCGGTCGTCGCGTCCGAGGTGCGGGGCCTCGCCCAGCGCTCGGCCGACGCCGCCAAGGAGATCAAGTCGCTGATCAGCGCCTCCACCGACCAGGTGGCTCACGGCGTCGAGCTGGTCGGCCAGACCGGCGAGGCGCTCAGCCGCATCAGCGCCCAGGTCGCCGGCGTCAACACCCTGATCGCCCAGATCGCCGCCTCGGCCCAGGAGCAGGCCTCGGGCCTCCAGCAGGTGAACACCGCCGTCAGTCAGATGGACCGCGTCACCCAGGAGAACGCCGCCATGGTCGAGCAGTCCGCCGCCTCCAGCCACTCCCTGACCCAGAAGGCCGAGGAGCTCTTCCAGCGCCTGGACAAGTTCGACGTGGGCGGGGCCCACGCGGCCCCGACAGCGCGGGCGGCCTGAGCAAACTTCTACCGTCACCCCGGCCCTAAGCCCTCATCGAGGGCTGGAGAGCCGGGACCCAGAAGGCGCTCGGACCCGGGCCCGGATCGACGCTTCGCGCCGTCCGGGATGATGGGATGAGTTAGGCTGCCCTCAGGATGGCGAGCGCGTAGGGCTCGAGGTCGAGGCCGTGTTGCGAGGCCGCCACCTCGCCGCTAGCCAAGAGCAGCTCGCCCGAGATCGGCGTCGAAGTTCTGTCCGCGCCCAGGTTGAACACGCACGTCACCGTCTCGCCGCCTGCCGTCCGCGTGAACCCGAGCACGGGGTCCGGCGTCTCCAGGAAATCGATGTCGCCGGCGGTCAGCGCCTCGGACCTTTTGCGCAGCCCGATGACTCTTCTTGAAAACGCCAGCACCGAGTCCGGATCCGCCTCCTGCGCCGCGACCGTGAGGCCGGCGTGCTCCCGCGCCATCGGCAGCCACGGCGTCCCGCTCGTGAACCCCAGGTTGGCCGCATCGGCGCGCCAGGGCATCGGCGTGCGGCAGCCGTCGCGGCCGCCGTCGTAGGGCCAGTAGAGGTCGCCGACAGGATCGCGGAGCTGGGCGCGGGAGAGCCTGGCCTGCGGCAGGCCCAGCTCCTCGCCTTGGTAGATCAGCGTCGTGCCCTTCAGCGTCGTCAGCAGGGCGAACAGCAGCTTGGCGACCTCAGGTCCGGGATCCGGTCCGCCGAACCGGCTGACGGTGCGCGGGACGTCGTGGTTCGAGAAGCTGATCGTCGGCCAGTGCAGCGGGTGGTCGGCCAGCGTCGCGTAGTGGTCCCGCACGAACTGAGGGCCTAGCTTGCGCGCCAGCAGCATCACGAAGGTGTAGCCGGAGTGCAGGCCCTCGCCCGGGCTGCAGTAGGCCCCGCAGCGGGCCTCCTCCTCCGAGAACTCGCCGAACACGAAGCGGTCGCCGTGGGCCTCCACGCGGCGCCGCACATCCTCGAGCAGCGGGATGTTTTCGGGCAGGTTGGAGTCGAACAGGTGCCGCTGCAGGTCCGAGGCGTGCCGCCAGTGGGCGGAGGTGCGCTCCCCCGGCGGCACGGCCGGGTTGTCCCTCAAGCTTGCGTCGTGGAGGAAGGCGTTGGCGACGTCGAGGCGGAAGCCGTCGACGCCGCGCTCCAGCCACAGGTCGAGCACGCCCAGCGCCGCTTCGCGGGCCCCCGGGTCTTGCCAGTTCAGCTTCGGCTGCTGGCGCAGGAACTTGTGGTGGTAGTGTTTGCGCCGCTTGGGCTGGTAGGCCCAGGCCGGCCCGCCGAAGACCGAGAGCCAGTTGTTGGGCGCCGTCCCGTCCTCCTTGGGATCGGCCCAGACGTACCAGTTCGCCTTGGGCCCGGCCTCGCCGCCGGTCAGGCTCTCCACGAACCAGCGATGCTCGTCCGAGGTGTGAGCCAGCACCTCGTCGAGGAGCACCTTGAGCCCTCGGGCGTGCGCCGACTCAAGCAGGGTCTCGAAGTCGGCCAGCGTGCCGTAGTCGGGGTGGACGGTCTCGTAGTCGGCGACGTCGTAGCCCCAGTCCCGGTCCGGCGAAGGGTGGATGGGGGAGAGCCAGATCCCGTCGACGCCCAGGCTCTGGATGTAGTCCAGCTTCGCCGTGACGCCGGCCAGGTCGCCCTGGCCGTCGCCGTTCGCGTCGAAGAAGCTGCGGACGTAGACGTGGTAGAGGACCGCCCCCCGCCACCACGGCCTGGTCATACGTCGGTGGCGTTGTTGATGATCTTGCTGACGATGCCGTAGTCGACCGCCTGTTCGGCGTTCATCCAGAAGTTCCGCTCGGTGTCCTTGACGACCTTCTCGTAGGTTTGGCCGGTTTCACGGGCGATCATCCGGTTCACCCGCTCGCGCATCTTCACGATCTCCTCGGCCTCGATCTGGATGTCCGAGGCCTGGCCACGCACGCCGCCCATCGGCTGGTGCAGCAGGAAGCGTGTGTTGGGCAGGCAGAAGCGGTTCTCCCTGTGGGCGCCCAGGAAGATGTGCGCGCCGGCGCTGGCCACCCAGCCGGTGCCGACCACCTTCACCTTCGGCCCGCAGAAGCGGATCATGTCGTGGATGGTGTCGCCGCTCTCGACGTGGCCGCCGGGCGAGTTGACGAACACCTTGATGTCCTGGTCGCTCTCCGAGGCCAGCGCCAGCAGCTGGGCCGAAACGCGCTCGGCCAGCCGCATGTCGATCTCGCCGAAAACGAGCACGGTGCGTCCCTTGAAGAGGGCGTTCTGGACCGGACCCGCGGTCAGCGGCATGTCGGGCAGCCGCGACTTCTCCTGGTCCTCGTCCTCGTCGTCGTCCATGCGGATATACATTCAGCGCCTCCGTTCAGTGGCCGGGAACCTGTATCGCCAAGCCGCCCGCCGCAAGGGGGTAGGGCGCAGGAAACGCGCCGGCGTGGTGAAGTTGCAGTCGTTCCACCCTATCTGACGGGCCGTGGCGCGCCCCTGGTCCTTCCTCACCAAGACGCCCTCGGCGGAGGCCGTGGCGACGGCTGGACTTTGGTCTAGCCTGCTGGATTTCGCCGTCGTCGCCATCCTGCTGATCGGCGCGGTGAACGCCTGGGCGCCGCCGCAGGACCTGCCGTGGAAGCCGCTGGATCTGGCCCGTCCTCCGGGCCTAGCCACCCGCGCGCAGTTCGAGCGGGCGGCGGACGATCCGCAGCTCTGCCGCGCCGCGCTGGCCCGTGCGGGCGTCGAGTTCGCGAACGAGCCGAACCGCACGATCGGCGGCTGCGCGACGGAGAACGTCGTGCGGGTGCGCGGGGGCGTCACTCGGCTCTCGCCCCAGGCGCCGGTGATGACCTGCCCGCTGGCGCTGGGCTACGTGGGCTGGGAGCGGCACGCGGTGCAGCCGGCGGCGCGCGAGCTGCTGGGCTCACCGGTGACCCGCATCGAGCACTTCGGGACCTACGCCTGCCGCAACGTCTACGGCCGTGCGGAGGGCCGGCGCAGCGAGCACGCCGGGGCCAACGCCGTCGACGTCCACACCTTCGCGCTCGCCACGGGGCGTCAGGTCAGCGTGCAGCCGCACTACCGGCTGGACGATCCCCGCGGCGCCTTCCTGCGGCGGGTGCGCGACGGCGCCTGCGGTTGGTTCCACGGCACGCTTGGCCCTGAGTATAACGCGGCCCATCGGGACCACTTCCACCTCGACCGCGGCCCCTACCGGCTCTGCCGCTGACGCTTGACCTTCCGGAAGCGGCTGCGGCAAATGGCGCTCAAACACACGTTTAAGGGAAGACGCCCATGACCACCGAAGTCCTCGCCGAGGCCAACGCCCAGAGCCAGGCGCAGAGCCTGTTCGACCTGACGGGCAAGGTGGCGATCATCACCGGCTCCTCGCGCGGCATCGGCCGGGCGATCGCCGAGCGGATGGCCGAGCAGGGCGCCAAGGTGGTGATCTCCTCGCGCAAGGCCGGGCCCTGCGAGGAAGCGGCCGCCGAGATCAACGCCCGCCACCCCGGCCACGCCATCGCCGTGCCGGCCAACATCTCGTCCAAGGACGACCTGCAGCGGCTGGTCGACGAGACCCGCCAAGCGTTCGGCAAGATCGACATCGTGGTCTGCAACGCCGCGACCAACCCTTTCTTCGGGCCGATGTCGAAGATCAGCGACGACGCCTTCCGCAAGATCCTCGACAACAACATCATCGCCAACCACTGGCTGGTGCAGATGGTCGCCCCGGAGATGATCGAGCGCCGCGACGGGGCGGTGATCATCATCTCCTCGATCGGCGGCCTGCGCGGCTCCACCGGCATCGGCGCCTACAACATCTCCAAGGCCGCCGACTTCCAGCTGGCCCGCAACCTCGCCGTCGAGCTCGGCCCGCACAACATCCGGGTCAACTGCATCGCCCCGGGCCTGGTGAAGACCGACTTCGCCCGGGCCCTGTGGGACACCCCCGAAGCGGAGAAGCGCTCCAGCGCCAACACCCCGCTCCGCCGCCTCGGCGAGCCCGACGACATCGCCGGCGCGGCGGTGTTCCTCGCATCCAAGGCGGCCTCCTGGATGACCGGCCAGTCGATCATCGTCGACGGCGGCTCCACCTGCTGATCAGGGACTGGCTGGGCGTCAGTGCTGACCTGACGCCCCTCACCAGATGAGGTGGTACAGCCCGAACCCTAGGGCGCCGGCGCTGATGGCGAAGGCGATGAGCACCAGGAGGCCGTCCCGGGCGATGAGGCCGAGGCCGAAGCTGGCGATGGCCGCGGAGGGGATGAAGGCGACGAACGGCAGGAACTCGAGCGGCGGCACCGACAAGGCGAGGACCACGCAGACGAGGGCGACCATCCGGTCGGCGACGGGGCCGGTCAGCGCCTCCAGCCTGGGCTTGACCATGCGGTCGACCACGCGGGCGGGCTTGGTCGCCACCCGTACGGTCTTCTGCAGCCGGTCGGCCCGAACCGAGCGCTTGAGCAGGAACTTGGGCAGCCAGAACGCGTCGCGGCCGATCAGCAGCTGGCCGGCCACAAGCAGGGTGATCAGCGCGATCATCGAGGGCGCGCCCGGGACGGCCGCGACGGGCGTCATGCCCAGCAGGCCGGCCAGCAGCAGAAGCGGCCCGAATGACCGCTGGCCCACCGCGTCCATGATCTCCTGAACGCTCACTCGCGGTCCATTGCCGTCGGCGGCCTTGCGAAGCTCACCGAGCAGGTCCTCGAGATCCTGAGCGCCTTGCGCCTGCGCCATTGAACCAGAGCTCCGTCTGCTTGCGAAATCCGCAGCCATAACGCCCGAACGCGCCGTTCGACGCCCGGCCCGCCGCCGCGCTAGCCTCATCCGTCAGCCAGGAGAACGCCGCGATGATGACCGACGCTTTCGAGACCATCCTGTTCGACACGCCCCGACCGCACGTGGCGCGGATCACCCTGAACCGCCCGGCGCAGATGAACGCCTACAGCTTCCGGATGACCCAGGAGCTGCTGGCCGCCATCGCCGCTTTCCGCGATGACGACACCCTTGGGGCGCTGGTGATCACCGGCGCGGGCGAGCGGGCCTTCTGCACCGGCGGCGACATCTCCAGCGCCGACGCCGAGCATTCGCGCACGGTCCGCACCCAGCCCATGGGCCATGGGCGCGAGATGCGCGACGGCATGCAGGCGGTGGTGCTGGCGCTGCGCCGCCTCGACAAGCCGAGCGTCGCCATGATCCGCGGCTTCGCGGTGGCCGGGGGGCTCGCTCTCGCGCTCGCCTGCGACCTGCGGATCGCCGGCGCGTCGGCGAGGCTCGGCGACACCAGCAACAAGGTGGGCCTGCTGCCCGACGAGGGCGGCGCCTGGCTGTTTCCCAGGGCCATGGGCCTTGACCGGGCGCTGAAGATGACTCTGCTGCACGAGATCTACCCGGCCGGCGTGGCGAAGGACCTGGGCCTCGTCACCGAGGTGGTCGGCGATCCGGTGCTGGAGGCCCACACCCTGGATCTCGCCGAACAGCTCGCCGCGAAGGCGCCGCTCGCGGTCCGGCTCACCAAGATGATGATGGCCAAAGCGATGGAGACCTCGCTGGAGAGCTCCCTCGCCGACGCCCAGATGGCGGTGATGATCTCCAACCCCAGCCACGACGTGCGCGAGGGCGTCGCCGCCTTCCGCGAAAAGCGGCCGCCGAAGTTCGAGGGCCGGTAGGCGCTAAGCCTGGCCGATGCGGCCGAGGTCGTCGTCGGTGGGCTCGCGGCCCTCCGGCGTCAGCTCGTCGACGGCCTCGGGCAGCGCCTGCGAGAGCTCGGAGAGCAGCGCCTGGCGCGGCATTCCGGTCTCCGCGGCCAGGGACTCCACCGTCTCGTCGCCGAGCGCTTCCGCCAGCCGCTGCGGCGGCACCGGTTGGTTCGGCCCAGGTCGGACCCAGGAGTCGACCTCCTGGCCGAGGCCGCGTTCGCGGAGCTGGCTGAGCAGCGCGCCGAGTGCGCCCGCCCCGCCCAGACCGCCGAGCAGGCCGCCGAGCCCACCAGGCAGGCCGGCCCCCATGCCGCCAGGCAGTCCCGCACCCAACCCGCCGGAGGAGCTGCGGCTCGGATCGAAGCTGCGGCCGCCGCCGCGCTGGCGCATGTAGTGCTGGGCGGCCTTGGCGGCGAGGGCGATCAGCAGACCGTTCATCGCCGCCGAGCGGCCGCCGCCGATCCGGCTCCCGGCGCTGCGGCCCATGCCGCCGCCGACCATGCCGCCGAGAATCTGTTCGAGTAGTCCGGCCATCGCGCGCTCCTGGGAATGGGACCGACGAACAACTCGCCGCGCGCGCCGCCGTTGCGCCTAGCACTTCACCGTGAACTCCAGCCCGTTTGAGAACGGCAGGGTCTGGGTGCGAAGGGCGTTGGCAGGGTCGTTCACGTAGGCGAAGTAGTCGGCGTAGGCGTGCGCGAACTGGGCGGTATTGTCGGCGATGACGACGGCGCCGGGGCGCAGGTGCGGCCCGATCATTTCGATCGCCGGGCGGGCCATCTCGGTCCAGATATCCATCAGCACGAAGTCAATCGGCCCCTGCAGATCCTTCAGCGTCTCGCGCAGGTCGCCCTCCCGCAGCTCGATGACGTCGGAGACCCCGGCCTCGGCCCAGTGGGCGCGGGCGGCGGCGGCTTTGGCCGGCTCGTACTCGGTGGCGATCACCTTGCCGGCCCCGCCCCCCGCCAGGGCGACCTCGCGCACCGCGTCCGCCAGGTGGATGGTCGAGACCCCGTAGGAGGTGCCCACCTCCACGACGGTCCGGGCCCGCAGCGCCCGACAGACCTGGGCGCAGAAGGCGGCCTTATCCGGCTCCAGGGCCACCAGCTTGTCGGCCATGAAGCTGTGGGCCTCGGCGTCCAGCCCCTTCCAGTCCAGCGTGCCTTCCTTCGCGCGCCGCCCGAAGTAGGCGCCGAGCTCGGCCTCCTGGGCTGCGCTCCGGGCGTGCAGCCGCTCGGCGACGGCGCGGGCTTTGGGATCGGCGGGCAGGGTCACCGGCCCGCCTCCCGGTCGTACTTCATGGCGCCCAGAACGTTGCCTTCGGTGTCCTCGAACCAGACCAGCTCGCCGACGCCCTCGATGCGGAACGGGCGTGTCAGGATCCTCCCGCCATTCGCCTCGATGTCGGCGATGGTCTGCGCCAGGTCTTCGACGCCGAAGGTGATCTCGACGCTCTGCGGTCGGCCGGCGATCTCGCGCCGCTCCTGCAGCGCGCCGGCCATCCCGGCGCCGCGGGCCTGGTAGTAGTCGGGCGGCCCCCAGGGCTCGTAGGTCCAGCCCATCACCGCCTCGTAGAAGCGGCGGGCTCTGTCGACGTCGTCGGCGTTGATGGAGAAGTGACGCAAGGTGGCGGGCATGGCAGGGCTCCTGCGGATGTGCGGTGGCAAGCTAGCCGCTGGCGGAACGGCGTTCTCACGCTATCCTGACGAGAAATGTCGGGAGTGCGCCAAAGCGAGAGCTATTCCGTCCGCAGCCTGGCGGTCACCTACCGCGACGGCGAGCGGATCGATCGGCACAGCCACGCCTGGGCGCAACTGATCTACGCCGCCTCGGGGACGATGCGCGTCGCAACCGACGAGGCCGCCTGGCTGGTGCCGCCCACCCGGGCGATCTGGGTGCCGGCCAGGGTTCCGCACGAGATCCACATGCGCGGCCAGACCGCGATGCGGACGCTCTATGTCTCGCCGCAGGCCGCCGCCGCCCTGCCGCCGGCGTGCCGCGCCCTGGAAGTCTCGCCGTTGCTACGCGAGCTGGTGCTGCACATCGTCGGCGGCATGCTGCGCACCGACGTCGGCGAGGACGCGCGGCTTTGCGGCGTGCTGCTCGACCTCCTGGCCAAGAGCGAGACCACTCCGCTCGGCCTGCCGCTCCCGCAGGACGCCCGCGCCAGGCGCCTGGCCGAGAGGCTGCTGGCCGATCCCGCGACGCCTGCGCCGCTCGCCGATCTCGCCCGGGAAGCGGCCGCCAGCGTCCGCACCCTCCAGCGCCTGTTCGCCGCCGAGACGGGGCTCTCCATCGAGGCCTGGCGCACCCGCGCGCGCCTGCAGCACGGCCTGGTACAGCTCACCGCCGGCGCCTCGGTCACCGCCGCCGGCCTCGACGCGGGCTACGCCAGCCCCAGCGCCTTCATCGCCGCCTTCAAGGCCGCGTTCGGCGTGACGCCGGCGAGATACAGAGCGGGACGGGACAGGTAGCGCTCCGCGCAACTAGTCGCGGACGGCTCCGGGTGACGGGTTGGGCTACCTGCCACCCCGCACAATCTCCCGCGCCTTCGCCAACCTCCGCACGCCCTCGTCCAGCGTCTCATCGTTCTTCGAGAAGCAGAGCCGCAGGATCGTCGTCACCGGCGACTCCTCATAGAGCGCCGATACGGGGATCGAGGCCACACCCGCCTCCTGCACCGCGCAGAACGCGAACTCACGGTCGGGAACATCGATGCCGGAGGCCGGCAGATCGACATTGAGGAAATAGGTCCCTTGCGAGGGGAGCACCGCGAACCCCTCACGACGCAATGCCTCGGTCAGCCGGTCGCGGGAAGTCGCCAGGCGCACTGGCATCTCCGCGAACCAGGCCTCGCCGGTCTCCAGCCCGAAGGCGACGGCGGTCTGCAGGTTGGGCGGGGTGGTGAAGGTGAGGAACTGGTGGGTTCGAGCCAGCGCCCGGGTCAGCTCCGGCGCGGCGCACAGGAAGCCGACCTTCCAGCCGGTCAGGCCGAACATCTTCCCCGCCGAGCCGATCTTCACGCACCGCTCGCGCATGCCCGGAAATCCGAGCAGCGGCCGGTGCTTCGCCGGCGCGAACACGACCTGCTCCCACACTTCGTCGCAGATCGCGACGGCGGCGTAGCGCACGCAGAGCTCGGCCAGAACGGCGAGATCCTCTTCCGGCAGAACTACGCCCGCCGGGTTGATGGGGTTGTTCAGCACCACGAACCGGGTTCGCTCGGTGAAGGCGGCCTCCAGCATCGCCCGGTCGAACCGCCAATGCGGCGGCGACAGGCGCACGAGCTTCGGGACCCCGCCCGCCCGGCGGACCAGCGGCACATAGGCGTCGTAGAGCGGCTGGAAGACGATGACCTCGTCGCCTGGCTCGATGAGCCCCAGGAATGCGGAGGCCAGCGCCTCGGTGGCGCCCGAGGTGACGGTGACCTCGCTCTCCCAGTCCAGGTCCAGCCCCTGCGTGCGGGCGTAGTGACGGGCGACCGCCTCGCGAAGCTCCGGCAGCCCGGCCATCGGCGGGTACTGGTTGTAGCCGTTCAGCACCGCTTCGGCCGCCTTGGCCCTTACCGCCTCCGGTCCCGGAGCGTCGGGGAATCCCTGCCCGAGGTTGATCGCCCCCAGCCGGCGCGCCAGCCCGCTCATCTCCTCGAAGATGGTGGTCGGCAGGCTTGCGAAGATCGGATTGGCCATGGCGAGGCTTTGAACGCTACGCCCGCTCCTGTTGCAACCGCTCGAAGGCGCTCGGCCGCCGCCGCGCTGTCCAGGCCGCGATGATCAGCGCCGCGTTCGCCTCCGGCGGCTCGCGGCTGTCGACCTCCAGGTCGTAGGCCATGTGCAGGTGGCAGGTCTCGAAGTCTCGGCGGGCGTCGCCGACCGGGCGGTCGCCGCGGGCCAGCTCCCGGCGCTCCAGCTCCTCGAGCGGGCAGTGGACGCCGACGAAGAAGACGTCCTGTTCGCTGAGCAGATCGAGCAGGCGGTCGCGCCAGGCGAGCGTCTCGACGATGTGTTCCACGAGCAGGTTGTTCCCGGCTTCGAGGTAGGCGGGAAGCGAACGGTGGAAGCCGTCGAAGAATGCCTCCCGCATTCCGCTCCACGGGAACTCGCCGCTGCGGATCCGCTCGCGCGGCAGGATCCCGGCCCCCATCAGGTGGTCGATCGAGACGTGCCAGAAGGGCTCGGCGATCCGCGCCTGGACGGCCCCGGCGATGGAGGACTTGCCGGCGCTGGACGCCCCGTTGAGCAGGATGACCTTGCCAGCCACCCTGCGCCCTTACGCCTGTTCGCGCTGACGCTTCTTGCGGAAGCTGGGGTTCAGGACCTGCTTGCGCAGGCGGATGTTCTTGGGGGTGACCTCGACCAGCTCGTCGTCCTCGATGTAGGCGATGGCCTGTTCGAGGGTCAGCCGGCGCGGGGGCGTCAGGCGTACGGCCTCGTCCTTGCCGGAGGCGCGGACGTTGGTCAGCTGCTTGGCCTTCATCGGGTTCACGTCGAGATCGTCGCTGCGCGAGTTCTCGCCGATGATCATGCCCTGGTAGGTCTTCTCGCCGCCGCCGACGAACATCACGCCGCGCTCCTCCAGGTTCCACAGCGCATAGGCCGCGGTCTCTCCGTCGGAGTTGGAGACCAGCACGCCGTTGCGGCGGCCCTCGATGTGTCCCTTGAACGGCTCATAGTGGGAGAAGACCCTGTTCAGCACGCCGGAGCCGCGGGTGTCGGTCAGGAACTCGCCCTGATAGCCGATCAGCGAGCGGGACGGGGCCTGCAGGGTGATCCGGGTCTTGCCGGCGCCCGAGGGGCCCATGTCCTTCAGCTCGGCCTTGCGGGCCGACAGCTTCTCGATCACCACGCCGGTGAAGTCGTCATCGACGTCGATGACCACGTCCTCGATCGGCTCCAGCCGCTCGCCCGTCTCGGGGTCGGTCTGGAACACCACCCGCGGGCGGCTGATCGACACTTCGAAGCCTTCGCGGCGCATGGTTTCGATCAGAACACCCAGCTGCAGTTCGCCGCGGCCGGCCACCTCGTAGGCGTCCTTGTCGGCGGTCTCGGTCACCCGGATGGCGACGTTGGCCTCAGCTTCCTTGAGCAGGCGGTCGCGAATGACCCGGCTCTGCACCTTGTCGCCTTCGCGGCCGGCCAGCGGGGAATCGTTCACCGAGACGGTGATGGCGATGGTCGGCGGGTCGATGGGCTGCGCGGGGAGGGGCTCGGTCACCTCCGGGGCGGCGATGGTGTCGGCGACGGTCGCTTTGGAAAGGCCGGCGATGGCCACGATGTCGCCGGCGTCGGCCGAGTCGATCGGACGGCGCTGCAGGCCGCGGAAGGCCAGCACCTTGGTGATTCGCCCGCGCTCGACCTCGGTCCCGTCGGGGCCGAGGGCCCGGACGGTCAGGCCCGGCACGGCGCGGCCGGCTTCGACGCGGCCGGTCAGCAGGCGGCCGAGGAAGGGGTCGCTCTCGATCAGCACCGACAGCAGGCGGAACGGCTCGTCGGTCCGCTGCTCGGCTTCCGGGGCCGGCACGTGCTCGACGATCTTGTCGAACAGCGGCGCCAGGTCCTTCTTCTCGTGGGTCAGGTCGGTGACCGCCCAGCCCTGCTTGCCGCTGGCGTAGATGTGCGGGAAGTCGAGCTGCTCGTCGCTGGCGCCCATGGTGGCGAACAGGTCGAACACGTCGCCCACCACCCGCTCGGGGTCGGCGTGGGCGCGGTCCACCTTGTTCAGCACCACGATGGGCCGAAGGCCGAGCTTCAAGGCCTTGCCGAGCACGAACTTGGTTTGCGGCATGACGCCTTCCTCGGCGTCGACCAGCAGCAGGCAGCCGTCGACCATGCCGAGGATTCGCTCCACCTCGCCGCCGAAGTCGGCGTGGCCGGGGGTGTCGATGATGTTGATCCGGGTCTCGCCGGCCGCCCCGTGCCACAGCACCGAGGTCGCCTTGGCCAGGATGGTGATCCCGCGCTCGCGCTCCTGGTCGTTGGAGTCCATGGCCCGCTCCACCGTCGCCTCATTGGCTCGGAAGACGCCGGACTGGGCGAGCAGCTGGTCCACGAGCGTGGTCTTGCCGTGGTCGACGTGGGCGATGATGGCGATGTTGCGGAGCGACATTTGGGATTCTGATCAGCAGGCGAAGCCGCGGCTTCTAGAGGAGGGCGGCTCCGGGGGCCAGAACCTTGTGATGCGGCGAAAGATCGGCGCCTGACGCCGCGTCCACAAGGGGCCGCGACGATGAGGTTCCGACTAGCCTGTTTTGTGCGCCGCAACAAGTTGACTTCGCTGCAAACTAATATCAGCCTATTGTTATTGTTACAGAAAACGTCCTTAGGCGGGGCGGTTGCGAAAAAATCGCAACAGGCCGCTTGCAGATTTGTGCGTCGCACAGTATACAGGAGGTCCGAGGCGTCCTTGACGCCTCTGCCCTTCCTGGGCGTTTCCTCCCTAATGAACTGCCGCGCCTTCGGGCGCGGCTTTTTTTTTCGCCCGCGCGCTGCGGGGCATCAGTCGCCGCTGCCGATCAGCTCGAGATAGGCTGGCAGGTTCGCCTTGAAGGGCCCGGCGAAGTGCAGGGTCAAGGCGCGCTCGGTGGGGAAGGGGCTCTGCAGGGTACGCCAGTGCTCGAGGCGCATGACGCCCGAGGCGGTGAGCTCCGGCAGCAGGCCCGCGCAGAAGGCGCCTTGCTCATAGGACGGCCCCGCCCACTCGTCCTCGCAGACCCAAGCCGTCTCGGTGCGCCGCCACTTGGTCCCGGCGAACAACGCCGACCAGCGCTCCAGGATGGCCGCCCCTTCGGACCCGCGCACCAGGAAGACTCCGGCGTTGAACGGGGCGCTCCAGTAGGGATTGTCCCCCGCGCCGACCATGGCCTCGGCGCTTTCGAACAGTGTCTCGATCGGTCGGGCCAGGTCGTGCACCACCGCGTCGGTGTCAAGCCAAGCGACCGCATCATAGCCGGCAGCGAGGTAATGCCGGCAGATCTGCGGCTTCTGCCAGTAGACCGGAAGGTCGAAGTAGGCCTTGTCCAGGAAGCGGTAGTCGTAGCCGTGGGCCTCCGCATAGGCCTTGTTGCGCACCAGCAGCGCCAGCATGTCGCCCAACTGCGGCAGCGGCCGTGTGTCGAACTGGACGATCGCGATCTTCATACGGGCAGGCCATTCCGGTGTGGTCACCCGCATAGCGGTCCGCGTCGCCGGCCGCCAGAGATGTCCCCGCGGGGCGCGCATCTCCCGTCCATCCACCAGTTATGGTAGCGTCGCGTCCAGATCAGGAGGGGCGAGGATGCGGTCGGTTCTGCTGGGGATCGCGTTGGCCTCCGGCCTCGCCGGGACCGCCTGGGGCGAGACCGGCTGCAAGCTGCAGAAGGTCGCCGACCTGCCGGTGACGATGGCCGGCCTGAAGCCGCAGGTGCCGGTGAAGATCAACGGCCGCGAGGCGGTGCTGGTCGCCGACAGCGGCGCCTTCTTCAGCATGATCAATGAGCGCAGCGCCGAGCGCCTCGGGCTTAGCCGGGGCATGACGCCGCCGGGCCTGCGGGTCCGCGGGGTCGGCGGCACGGAGGCGGTCAAGGTGATGGTCGCCAAGCGCTTTGAGCTTTCCGGCGGCGCGCTCACCAATGTGGACTTCCTGGTCGGCGAACTTGCGCCCGGCGGCCAGGCCGACGGTATCCTCGGGCAGAACGTGCTGGGCGTGCTGGACGTCGAGTATGACTTCGCCAATGGCGCCATCCGGCTCTTCAAGCCGCAGGGATGCGCAAAGGCGAACCTGGCCTACTGGGCGGCGGGCAAGCCGGTGAACGTCCTACCGTTTCGGCCGACCTC